>Ga0306921_10006439_pt1 | contig 12243 bp, 15 predicted proteins | sample sta12Cox44000080_FD_203760 | JGI IMG/M metagenome (GOLD analysis project Ga0306921, IMG submission 203760) | Lab enrichment of tropical soil microbial communities from Luquillo Experimental Forest, Puerto Rico - statoxic.12C.oxic.44.000.080 (v2)... | ecosystem: Environmental > Terrestrial >... | reverse complement strand
GACGCGAGCCTGGGTCGACGATGGGAAGTTTTCAACGAGAGCGAAATGGCGCTCTCCTCGGAGAGCCGGGAGTAGTGTGCTCAAGAAAGCTCTTGACACACCCAACATTGTTAGAGATGGACGAGAACTCGGCTACGGTTCCGTGTGTCCAGCCCTCCGGACGCCTTTAGGCAAGAGTGCGGAACGGGCGTTATACAGCAAGGTAAAAGGAAACCATTCGTAAACACTGGCCGACTCCTCGATACCTATCGGCGCCTAAGTGAGTTATGGCGATTATTCGCTCGTCGAAAACCATTAGCCTCCCCTTTTCGTCAGCATTGAATCAGTCGATGCTCGCTTCGAGGACCCTCTCCGCCAATTCCCTAGGCCGGGTAAACATGACCTCGTGGCTGCCATCCATCTCTAGCAGCTTGAATTCTCCAAGACGAGACGACATCCCAGGATGAAAATAGCCTGGCGGTAGTGCCCGATCCTGACGGCAGTAGATAAGGCTGCTGGGAATCGACAGCGAGTAAAACCGCTTCAAATCGAGGCGGTCTAGGTTGACCTGATTCGGCTCAGGCGACAGCTGCTCCCAGAGCGAGCGCGCCAAAGGTTCGGACGCATCCTGGATGAAACTGTCTCGCCAGATTTCCCAGGGGATCAGCATCGAATTATCTGGGCTGGCCCTTGCCATTTCATTGAATAGGGCGGCGTATTCCGGAGGCAAAACATCGAAAGCGCATTGACCGTCTTCGAGAATGAGTGCATCGACGAAGACCAATCGCGCGACCCGGTCCGCCAGTTCTTCCGCTAATTTCTGAACCACAGTTCCACCAAAGCTATGCCCCACGAGAGTGATGTCTTCAAGGCCACGCTGCTGGATATAAGCAATGACAGCGCTGACGCAGTCCTGATGTTTAATTCCGTGCCGCGCTGCACGTGGCCCATGCCCAGGGAGGGTCGGAGCATACGTCACGTGACCCATTTCGGCGAGATAGCGCATGACCTCTTGCCATGCCCAACCGCAATGCCATGAACCATGAATCATTACAAATGTTTTACTCATAGGTATGCCTCCTCCGCTCTCCGACTGTACCGCATTGCCTCCTGTGACCCGTGGACAAGCGCTGCGGCGCTGGTGCATAGTCCGCGGAACGAGTCGGCGTCAAGCTTGCCGAAGAATAGGTCGTTAACCGCGCGAATTTCCGGAATCAACTGATGTATCTTCATTCGGCCTGTTGCCGTCAGGCTCAGGAGTGCTCCTCGCCTGTCCTGAGGATTTGGGCCCTTTTTCAATAGGCCTAGCACGGAGAGCTTTCCCGTTTCGCATGTCACGAAGGCGCTGGACACGTGCATCACTTGGGCCACCGCTCCGACAGCGTCGCCCGAAGTGCCCTGTAGTTGAGCCACGGTCACCAGAAGGTGGTATTGAGGACCTGTCACATGGATCAAACGTCCGAAGTAATCCCGCGCCATTTCCACGCGCCGGGCGATAGTCAACATGTTCTGAACCAGCGCACGGAATTGTCGATCTGATCCCTGCTCGAGCAGTTCGGCGGCTGATACCGTCGCCGGCAGTCCCACTGCGTTGGTTCCCTCGTTCGGCCTCGGGGATCGAGTGGGCCGGGATCGAAAATGCCTTTTGTCCTGAGAAGCGGCTTCACCCTTCTGCGATCTGCCATGCGATGAAACTCTGAGTGCCCTTTTCATTATGTAAGTAGCTTAACAAAGTTAGTTACATAATGCAAATGGGAACTCTGCTACACGGATGTCATCTAAACCGTCGAATTGGCATGGAAGGATCCGTCCATAGCGCCGAAGCTGCCAAGCTTCCTGCATTCTTCGGCGGGGCCGCCGCTCAGTCGGCGGCCTCTGTCCTCAATTGTCGATTCATCTTCCAGCGCTTCAACCTGGAATGGAAAAGCCGCATCCTCTGAGTTTTTACACAAGCAGCTTGACGCCAGCCACCTGGTGGGCGAATCTGTGCAGATCAGCTTCTTTTTGATACGATTTTGGTCAAAGCGTCGGCCGGGAAAGAAGCCGGTTTGCGTCAGTTCGTGAGGAGCCTGGGGTGAAAGCTCCGTCTCTGGGCGAGACGAACGTTCATGCCTTAACGGCCTAGCCGTCAAGGTTTCTGGCGTGGAACAAGGCGGTTCCCTACCCCCGAAGCCACCGCGCCCCGAGAAGGGTTAGCGGCAATGGTGGGGACTGCGGACTTCGTTTTCGCGGCTTCTGTTGAATTCACCGCCTCCTTCATCTGTTGGAGGGAGACGAGCATGGAGTTCCTTGAGACGCGGCGCACAATGGGATTGACAACCCAGCGCAGCGCAACCGGGACGTCCCGGCTCAGCGCAACCGCCTCGAGTTCAATATAGATTCCGCCATCTCTCTCTTCGAACCTGGCAACACTGTAAAGGCGCCAGATGAAGCCAGGGGCGTGGTCTGGAGAAAGCTCCTGCCCGTTAGCACGGCCGTAATGCCGGAGTTCCTGCACCCTCGTGGTCTCCGTGATGCTGTACCAGCGGCGTTCGTCAATCCTGTGGTAGCAGGTCTTATATTCCATGTCGAGTGCGGTCTCGGCTACCGCCTCCTTGTTCACCACGCGCATTGAGTACCTGTCGCAGGCTCCGTCAGTGCCTAACAACTTGGAATCAACAACTGTGGGCTTGTAAAACTCCTTGTAATCGCCATAATCACGAACCGCGGACAAAACGGCGTCAAGGGTAGTATCCGGGATGAAGGCCGCGCCTATCCAATCGTGGATTAAGCCGGAGGGCACGGGCTTCGGGTTTTCCGGACCGGCGGATGAGACCAGAATCTCACCCTCACGAACATGCTGCTGGCGATCTGGCACTTGGTCAACCCATAGAAATGGGCCGTTGGGTCGGGAACCGATCTGTAAGTCTGCCGCCTGGAGGTACGTATCCCACGTCTTTAGGGTCTCGTCCTTCAACTCAGCCCCAAGGGATTCAGTCGGCGCGACGGAAGAAACCGCGCAAATGAGTGTAACCAGAAACCGGAGGAATGGATGAAACATGCAATTAATCCTGAAGCCCTTCTTACTGAGACCATCCATGCGCGCTCCAGGGGCCGAGACCGGTTTCCCGCCTTCATCCACACGCAATAAGGTGGAATACCGCTCAATGTTGGAATGAAAGTGTTCGTTATCGTTCCTTCCCATCGAAGTTCCTGTTTTCTGCGAACCTACTCAGCTTTGGCTGGTGTCAATGGTTCCAACGCTGGTAATGATGGTTCCAGCTCCGGAGAGATTCTCACGCTGCCTGGGTGTGTCATGATCTTCCGCTCCCATGTCGAATAGCCAATTTTCGTGAGCTTGACAGTGTGCTCTCCCGGGGAAACTTTCACAGATGACGGCGTGCTGCCGATAAACTTCCCGTCCAGCTCAATTTCCGTTCCGAATGGACTAGAGGCGATCTCGATGCGAGCCGTATCGGCCTGAATTGGCGTTTTGCGTGTTTCCGCTCGACATTCCGCTCTGGCCTGCTGCAGTTCGTCGGGCATGTAGTCGGAGTTCAGGACGATTACTTCGGAACCGCGCGCCTGCAGGTTGCGCACATCATGTTCTGTCAATTTGTCATGGAAAAGGAATCCTTCGGGCAATTTGCCTTCGATGTACTGAAATTGTTTTCCATGGATGCCAAACGAGAACACGCGACTCGCGACTTGATCGACAGCTCCCATGCGCTCGAGGATGAGGCAGGTAACTTGGTCTGCGTGCCCCACGGTCTCTGGTATCACGGCTCTAGCTTGGCAGAAAGACGGCACACCCAACAGCAGGCCAACACCTAGGGTTGCTATTTTGATAAAGCGGCGCATGTCGCACCGCATACTCTGCAGGTTGGATTGACTATAAGGTTCCAACGAATGCCTTCGTTGTGACCGGTTGGACGTTCATACTCCCACCTCCACGCTTGTGGACGCGCATTTTCATCGCCAACGCCTGAACAACATAACTCCGTCCCTTGCAATCGCATAAGGTCGATGGGGTCTCTAGAACATGCCCATATTCGGGCGTTGCCAGTGAACGGGCACGGGTAGTATGTCGGAAATTGTGGGGGGCCAAGTGGTACCAACAACTTGGGCAGGTTCAGAGCGGCAGACGATGTGCAGTGTCTCCGGTTGTCTGCGAACGCCTGCATTAGCTGACGGCGCTGCAATGCGTCGACTCTATCCCCCAACCAACGCAGCGCGTTCGCAGGCGTCAACATCCTAAGAAAGGATTTTCCGATGTTTGCCCAAGAAGTTCCGCTCAGCACCCTCACCCCCAGCTCGAACGTCAGCCCGAACCTCTGCCTCTCAGAAACAGTACGGTTCTTAGGTATGCGCTGTTGGCGGCAGCGGCCATCTACGTCATCGCGTCTGTGTACCTCATACACGACATGCGGACAGACATCCATCGCGTGCGGACAAAGGTCCTCGTGCTCCAGCAGGAGCAGTGGGTTTTGAATGCCCAGCAAGACGTGTTTTTTCCTGCTGCTGGTCGGAACGGCAAGAGCGCAGGTGTGCGATGCATTTTGCGTGCGAGACGTATCAGCGCGGTGGGCCCAGCATTATGCGGCTGTCTACAACGTGCCCGTGGAACTGGTGGCGGCCATCATCGACGAGGAATCGAGATGGAATCCGTACGCGGTATCGAAGAAAGGTGCTGCCGGGATCATGCAGTTGATGCCGGCAACAGCGGTACGGTCCGGTGTGCGCAACCGGTTTGTGGTGCGGGAGAACATTCGCGGCGGAGTCGCCTATCTTGCCTGGCTCAAGCAGAGGTTCAATGGCGATCTCCGGTTGATTACCGCGGCTTTACTACGTTGGCGAATCCACGATCTCACTGCACGGGCTGGAATACTCCTCGCCTGATGTTCAGGGCTATGTGAGGCGGGTCGCGCAACGATACCGCATGCGACGAGCGCTCAGGGCATGGAGTGAAGTAACAAAGCAGAAGCAAACGATGAGGTGACGGATGAGAAGCACTCTGGCTCTTGGTTGGCTGTTGCTGGCGGCATTAGCCGCTACAGTCGGTGCACAGCAAGCAACGATCACTCCGCAAGTACGCAGCAAAACCACAGCGGACAACAGGATCACGGAAATCGAACTTCAGGCACACTTCGTTACAACGATCCGAGTGCCGGAGCCGGTGAACTCGGTCGTAGTGGGGGACCCTGCCCTGTTTCAGGTGGAGCACTCCGAACACGAGCCCGAACTTGTGTTCGTCAAGGCCCTGACCAACGAGCCTGCCGAGAGCAACTTGCTGATCTCCACCGCCAGAGGCCGCCAGATCAGCTTTCTGCTGATCAGCCCTGGTAACGGGCCGAGTTCGTCGAAGGTGGATTTTTTGCTGCGATACCAGCCATCCGCTGGCTTTCTGGTTGAGCCCGACGCCGTCCCGTTCGCCTTGGTATCGCAAACCGCGAGCGTGTCGAAGACGCCAGTTCCATTACCAGTCTCATCGACTCTTGCCAGCGGCATGTCTGCGCCAGTTTCGGGCCATACCGATTCAGATTCTCTCGACACCCTGTTGGAACGACAGAAACAGGCGCCTCTGCCCGTGCTTCATGGCGAGAATCCGGAAGGTGACGAAGTGAAAGGCGATCGGCTGCGGGCGGGCATCAGCGAAGTTCTCGACGGAGGGCAGCAGGTGATTGTGCTGTTCTCCGTCGTTAACACCAGCAAGCACCCTATCCTGCTGATGCCTCCGCAAGTCCAATTGGGCGGCCAGGAGAAGTCCGGCAAGCTCATCAAACACGAGCACTGGTCCACGGCGGAACAACTGCCGGTTGCGGATTTCCGTCTGAGCCGACGGAGGATCGGGCCTGGCGAACGCGCCGACGGAGTGTTGGTGTTTGAGCGTCCGCCTTACAAGCGCTCGATGGAGACGCTGTTCTTACAAATGGCGGAGTCGGGCGCAGTCGAAAGTACCAAATGTCGATCCAGTAAGCCCGGAGCCGGAGGTGGCGACCGAGGAATCGGTATCGGAGGAGACCGACAAAGGAAACTGGCGCGAGGCATTCGTGGCGGCTTTTCAGGTAGCCAGAAAGCACCATAAGCCCACGGAGAGCCGGCAGGAACTAGGGCGCGACAAAAGCAAGTCGCTGTTCCTGCAGGTGGGAGTTTGCGTGGCGGTGCTGCATGGCCGCGAGTATCGAAGGCAGCGGATGTTGGCCGGATGCTATCGCCGCCAAGGGCACCGGTGGCAGACTTCGGTTGGCCATCACAAATCTCGACCCCAATCAGCCTGTCGAAATCGAGGCGAGCCTGGCCGGCCTCACTGCCAAAGCGGCCTCTGGCGAAACCCTCACCGCACCCAAGGTTGACAGCATCAACAGCTTCGAGGCGCCCAACACGGTTATTCCGAAGGCAATTTCACCAAAGGTCCAGGGTGGTAAGCTGACGCTGAAGCTAGAGCCCAAATCTGTCACTGTGGTCTCGGTTGAGTAGTGATGAGCACTAATCACGGCGGTTTGCAAGTCTTGTAACGCCAGCGCCGGAACCAGTCGCGCTGCTAAGAAAGTGAGGACAAGATGCACTCGCGATTGTGGCGGACCGTTTTGTGGGGTGTGCTGGCACTGGCTCCATATGCGTGGGCCCAGAAGGCGGGATCCTGCGCCGACCTGATGCACTTCAAAGCTCCGGGCGTCGAGATTTCCAAGGCGGCGTCAATTGAAGCTGGAACCACGGTACCGAACCAGTGGGGGCCCGGTCACAGCGCGCCATTGCCTGCGTATTGCCGGGTCGAGGGCGTAATCAATCGCCGTACCGGAGTTGGCGGCGAGGAGTTTGGAATCAATTTCGCACTAGCGATGCCCGAGAAATGGAATGGCGATTTCCTGATGCAAGGAGGAGGCGGGGGAAACGGAGTGGTGATGCCGCCCCTCGGCCTGACTGCGGCTGGCGACACTCCCGCACTGATGCGCGGATTCGCGGTGGTCAGTACCGACACCGGCCATAAGAGCCATCGCGGCCCTTTCGACTTCGACTTCATGAAAGACCAGCAGGCGTACCTGGATTTCGCATATCTCGCCAACGCCGAGGTCGCTACGCTGGCCGAACAATTGATTGCACAGCACTACGGAAAGCCGGCATCCTATTCGTACTTTTCGGGATGCTCGACCGGCGGCCGCGAAGGAATGATTCTGTCGCAGCGTTATCTGACGAGTTTTGACGGAATCATCTCAGGCGATCCGGCCATGCGCACCGGGCTTTCGAACCTGGCGATCGGCCAGTGGATTCCGGTGGCATTCAACCAGATCGCTCCCAAAGATAGAGAAGGCAAACCGATTATCACGGAGGCCATCAGCGATGCTGACCGCACGCTCATCATGGATGCACTCCTGAAGAAGTGCGATGCGCTGGACGGCGTGGCCGACGGCATGATCTTCGATCCGCTGGGCTGCGAGTTTGATCCCGCGGTGTTGACGTGCAAGCAGGGCCGGAGCGATGCGTGCCTGACGCGAGAGAAAGTTGCCGCGATCAAGAAAGCCATGGGCGGCCCCAAGACCTCGAACGGCGTGCAGGCGTATCCCGGCTTTGTGTACGACACAGGCATTACTGCCAGCGGTCCCCTTCGCGGGATTCTATCGCCGGGGCCGGGTATTTTTGGACCGGCGACCACCGCGATGGAAGTCGATGTGGAAAAGGAAACCTTGGCGAATATCCAGCCGCTGGTGGACTCGATGTCGACCAACCTGACGACTTTTTCCGCGCATGGCGGCAAGCTGATTTTCTATCATGGTAACAGCGACCCGTGGTTCTCGCCGCTCGATACGTTCGAGTACTACAAGAACATGTCGACGGCGAACGGCGGGCCCGAAGCCGCGTCGAAGTGGAGCCAGTTCTATTTTGTTCCAGGCATGTCGCACTGCGGCGGAGGCACCAGCCTCGATCAGTTTGACATGTTGAGTGCGATGGTCGACTGGGTGGAGAAGGGAGTCGTTCCTGTGTCAGTAATTGCAACCGGCAAGGCGTTTCCGGGACGCAGCCGGCCGCTGTGCCCCTACCCGCGGCACGCGCAGTACAAGGGACAGGGGGACACGGAAGACGCTAAGAACTTCGAGTGCAGGTGAGGCGGAGCGTGTGTGTGAAGATTTCGCGGGGACGGGCGGAAAGAGAATGGTTGATGCGGCGGGAGTCGTTCTCATACGCGTACTGAGGGCATTGAACTTAAATCACTTACAAGTTACAGGACTGCCAGAAATGCCACCTCTGACAGTGCTTATGTACAAGATCTGTACAAAAATGCTTTGCTAGTTGACGCGCTGTTGCTGGTGAACACGCACTAAGACGCTCTCTGGTACCCGCAGCAATTTGCGCTTCCGCTTGAAGCGTGTTTCGTCGCTGCCGAACTCAATCACTCCCGGCTCAGTGCTCCCATCAGGCTCCAAGAACGCAAAACCCAAATCCGGTAGCTCGTACCGCAGCGATCAAATCAGCAAGTGTAAAGCGCACGCGCCAGGTATCGCCAGAGCGTCTGCTGCAGCCGGGGTGCATTTTCTCTGAAGCCCTGTGGAAGCTGGCTTACTGGCACAGCCTCGGCGGTTAGGACGACAATGTTTCCAACACGCGTAGGCCAAACGTAGGACGGGGAAACTGACTATACGTTCTGTTGTAGACTTGCGTGGGCTTTAGGAAGGCAGCAATGCGTATCGTAGAGATTTCACACGATGAATGCAAAGATTTTTTGGGCAGCGTGTCAGTGGGGCGACTGGGCTGCTCCCTTGAAGACCAGCCTTACGTGGTTCCTACTTGCTTCGTCTACGAGCCTGAGCACTTGTACGTGTTCTCCACACTGGGTCAAAAGATAGAGTGGATGCGCAAAAATCCAAAGGTCTGTTTGCAAACAGATCAACTCGGAGACCGATCGAATTGGACCAGCGTGGTTCTGCATGGGACGTTTGTTGAATTGCGCGACTCCACCGAAAAGGAACATGCGCGAAAACGACTCGCGAAAATCTCAGACTGGTGGCAGACACCATTGGCGGAGCGGCGTGAACGCACTAGCGATCTGTCAATAGAGCCAATCTTTTTTCGAATCGACATCGCATCGATGAGCGGTCTACGGGGCATGTCGGAAGCTGAATAGCATGCCAGACTGTTGTCATTAGCTATCGATCCACTAGCAAAGCTTCTGTACTGCTGAGCGCAGCATCGCCGCTCTGAAGGCACTGGTTACTGGCTGAGATGCGACAGCCGAGTGCAAGCACAGCCGACTCGCCCGGCTACGCCAATGCGCCCTCAGCGCTGAGCCAGCGAAGGCCGCAAAAATGTGCAAATCGCACGGTCATTTGTATGACTGCGCGACAGTTAGGCATCAAAGGAGCATCGAGAACCATGGGCAGAACCAGGGTCGGAACCGTGCGGAAGGGCTGCTAGATTGAGCGTAACGGGCTGTCTGCTTCAAGTGCCGCTCCACGAATCAGCGGAAGCATTCGCGCAGTTCTTCAGTTTTCCCAAGGCCGTTCATTTCTCTTACCACCGTGATTGTCGTTAGAGAGATAATTCTCGCCACTGGATGGCAACATGGCACATGACACTGGTTCGGAACCAGCGTTCCGCCGCAAGGTTATCCGTGTGACAATCGACTGGACTCTTGTTCACTTCTTTCTGGAGTGTGGACACCTAGTCACTGAGCACAAGAACGATTTCCCCGACACATTGCCGGGGAGAATCAAATGTTGGGCTTGTGAGGCTAGTGACCAGAAAAAGTCGGCTTGATGTTCACACCACCAATCGACTGAGGGTTGGACGGTTTCTCTGCCGCTATCGGCCAAGCTCTGACGGCGTGGGAGCAGAAGCCCTCTGCTGCTTGCACAACAGGGTTACAATGATCCCATTTAGATGGCCGCTCTCGAAAGCTCTGGCTAGTCGTGTTGTGGCTGGCTATTGTGTTTGGAACCACAGTACTTATCAATGACTGGTTGAGGAAGCGTCGATGAGCGTCTCGAAGACCTGATACCGAGCACCGTTCTGCTCAACGAACGCTTGCAGCCTTCGAATGCCTCGCGGATCGTGTACTTGAACGGTGACGGGAGTGGCTTGGCCAAGAGAAGTGACTACGGGCGGAAGATCTACGACAGGCGTCGCGGATCGTGCGACAAAGAACACGAGCAGCACGACAACGAGGGCGATGGCGACAAGGACGAATCTTCTCACATTCCAGTGTAGCCCGAACAAATCAAGTTACAGCACGGACGCGATATCGAATCAGATTCCTGCGCTCCTCCATCGCACACCTATCCTGAGCGCAGCTCCGTCTCGTCAGGCGCAAGAATCCAACTGAAGAGCCTAAGGCGATCAGCGTTCCCAGGGAGCGGGCGGGGGTGACGCCGTCGTCTTGTTGTATTCCCTGAATGAAGCTTGTATCCAGTCCATGACTCGTTGGAGTTGGTCGGGATGCTGATTGGAGTGGATGGCTTCCGGACCGCCGACACGGACTAAGCCGGCGGAGCCGCGGCCGCTATGCACAAGGTCGAAGTCGAAATCCGCTATGACGCTGAGAAATTCCGATTGCGTGTGCGGGACGAGATTCCTGCTCGCTCCGATTACTTGTGAAACGGCAATTCTTCGGCAATGCCGCTCACATCGTCATGGGTTACCTATCACGCGAAACGGCGCTGATGCGGGCTGTGTTCTGAGCTACGCGCGGCTGGAACGCCAGCGCAAGTGATAAAGGAAAATGGTCGGACGCATCAACGGAGCGATTGACGTGCGCATCGGTCTCCTGAACGGGACCGCGCGTCAGAATCCAGTCAATCGGACGGCCGGGGTGCAAAAACGACGATGGGGCCGTCGGCTCTGGCGCTCCGTCTGCGAAGGCATCGCGAAACTGTGCCTCACGGATGCGCTCGGATGCATCACCGTGCGACACATCGAAGTTCATATCTCCCGCGATAATCAGCGGCACATCCGCGACGTATCTCAGGCCATCGTTCAGGACTTCAACCAGTTGTGCACGTCGCAACTGATCATTTCCGCGGCTCTCCAGGTGCAGGTTGTAGGTGACAAGCATCTGTCCTGCGACATTCGCGTCGCACACCAACGCCATGCGGCCACCGACCCGCTCCTGCAACAGCTCCGTCCGGGGCTTGTACCAGTGTGGACGCCAGAAATTGGATTGCTCGCGAAATCGGATGATCCGCGGGTTCGACAACGGCCAGCGGGAAAGCGTCGCCTGCCCGTGGTATGCCGGCGATGAGCTCGAACCCTGCGTCAGCTCCTCGAACTCGCGACCGAAGACGTAGTTCATGTGCAGCCGCTCGGCTATTTCGCGCGCAACGTCGAGATGATGGGTCCGGCGGGCGTTCAGGTCCGATTCCTGCAACAGCACCACATCAGGATTTGCCTCTCGCAGGAACTCAATAACCCCTTCCAGCTGTAATCCGCGGTCAATGTTCCAGACCACAACGCGAATCGAACTGGGCGGCGCAACCACTGTAACCGGGAGCGCAAAGCTGCCGCTCTCGATCGCATCCAGCCCGTTCATGTCGTGTGCAAACGCCGGTGAGACGAGCAGGAGCAGAGTAAAAGTGCAGTTAAGAGCTATTCGTATGTGCATCATCACTTATGATAAGCGAATAACCTAGGCACAGCTGTCGTGACCGGACCAGTCCATACGAGTTCCGTCGTCGGCGCGACAAGCTTTGCGGCAAGTGCCACTTCAAGCATTGGTGGCAACTCGTGCCGGACGGGCGCCCATTGGCGTAGGAACTCGTCTACTCGGCCCTGGTATCTCGGATTTGGTAATGCCGGATCGAGCCCACACCGCAGCTGTTGGATCAGGCACTGCGTTAGGCTGACTGGCAACTCTTCAACGAATTCTAAGCATGCTTCAGCGGCGGTCATCGGCGGAAGAATGCGTATGCAGTGCGTTCCATCGTTGGCACGAGTGTCGTGCGATCAAAATACCGATTGCCTCGCTCGCATGAGGTCTCCGGCAGGAAGAAGCAGTTGTGGCAAGCGGAGCCATGTAGCGACATGAAAGCTTGCTCGGGTTGCGTCTCAGCGCAGAGCGGGTCGGACGAGCAGATTTCCAGGCCCTCTAACGCTTGATCAAAATGCAGCTCCAGGTTGTTAGTTTCGCCGAGGGTAACCAGACCGCCCAACGTCCCCTCACTATCTGGGCAGCGGTATAGATCAGGATGCCAGACATGGGGTTTTCATTTTCGGCAGTCGACGACTAAATGCGTTCTCGAAGGCTGGCAGTCGCATATCCGCACTCCAACCGGTTCTTGGATTGATGTTTGAAACCGC
>Ga0306921_10006437_pt1 | contig 12245 bp, 7 predicted proteins | sample sta12Cox44000080_FD_203760 | JGI IMG/M metagenome (GOLD analysis project Ga0306921, IMG submission 203760) | Lab enrichment of tropical soil microbial communities from Luquillo Experimental Forest, Puerto Rico - statoxic.12C.oxic.44.000.080 (v2)... | ecosystem: Environmental > Terrestrial > Soil... | reverse complement strand
CGCCGGGATTTTGCCGGATTTGAATACGGAAAATCCGGTAGTCGCACAGTATCTGCTCGAGAACAGCATGTGGTGGATTGAGTCGGCCGGGCTCGACGGCTTGCGGGTGGACACCTTTCCCTACCTATCACGCGCCTTCTCGGAACAGTGGCAGCGGGGATTGCGGCGCATCTATCCAAACCTGACCACCATCGGAGAGGTGTTTGATCGCGACCCGCTGGTCACTTCCTTCTTTGTGGGGGGAAAAAAGGGCTGGGACGGCGTGGACACGGGGCTGTCAACGGTCTTCGACTACCCGCTTTTTTTTGCGATTCGCGACGTTCTGCGCGGCCAGGCCCCGGCCGGCCGTATTGCCGACGTGCTGCGGCAGGACCAGCTGTACCCGCACCCGGATTGGCTGGTTCCGTTTTTCGCCAATCATGATGTGCCCAGGCTGTCGGGTGAAACCCCAGGCGCAGCGGAGAAGTTGCTGGCGGCGTTCGCGCTGCTGCTGACGCTGCGGGGCATTCCCGAGCTCTACTACGGCGATGAGATTGGCATGCCGGGCGGCGGCGATCCGGACAACCGGCGCGATTTCCCGGGCGGCTGGCCCGACGACGCACGCAATGCTTTTACCGAAGAGGGCCGCACGCCGGATCAGGAGAAGATCTTTCAAGCGGTGCAGAAATTATTGCGGCTTCGTCGCGAGCACGAGGCTCTTAGAATCGGACAGTTGTTCCATCTCTTCTCGGATGAGGAAACCTACGTGTTCCTGCGGCGAACCGATGACGAGCGGGTTCTGGTGGTATTCAACAATTCGGCGAAGTTCAGAACCTTGACCATTCCGCAGGCGTACACGCCCGCCGCAGGCGCGCTGCGAGCGGCGCCTTTCTACGGAGACGGCAGCGCGGATCTGACCGGCAAGGAGCTGCGAATCAAGGCGCCGGCACAATCGGTTTCGATTTTCGACTTAAACTAGTTCTAGCGGCGGCTCAGGAAGCCATGACTGCGGGGCTTAGAAAATCAGGTCGACGTTCCAGTTGGATTTCGCGTCGCGCACAGTAAACACTGCAGCCCGTTCTCCGGCATCATAGTGCCATTCCTGAATGGCGGATTCGCCCACGCGGATGCTGGCCGGCGCTTTGTCCAGTCCATAGACGGTGATCTCCGCCGTGGTCCACCAGGGACGGAAACCATCCTTGTCGATGGTGCTCCAGATTTTGATCCCCGCAGCCGCAACCTGGCAGGAATATGCAATGCGCAGGAATTCTCCTTTTTCAAAATTGAGCGAGTGGCCGTCGTCCTGATAAAGCGAACCTTTACACTCTTCTCCCGGATAGACGCGCAGCTCGAGCGGACCGTTCGGAGTTTCACCGGTGTTTTGGACGAGCGGCTGGCGCGGCACGATCGCGCCCGCCCTGACGTACACCGGCACCTCATCGAGGGCGGGGCGGAGCTTGATCAGTTCGCGCTCCGAGCTTTTTTCTCCGGTCCAGTAGTCATACCAAATCCCCGGAGGTAATTGGATTACCTTGGCGTCCTGAAGTTCGTTGGTGACCGGAGAAACGAACAAATCGGGACCGAAAAGATATTCGTGATCGTCGTCGAAAAATTCCGGCATCTGCGGGTACTCGAGCAACAGGGGACGCATCAACGGAATTCCCGTGCGGGTCATCTCCTCGACGCTGGTGTAGATATACGGCAAAAGGCGGTAGCGCTCCTCAATGTAGCGCCTGCGTATGGCTTCGTGCTTTTCGCCGTGGACCCACGGCTCCTGGTCGGCTGTTCCCTTGGCGGTGTGGTCTCGATAGATCGGATTGAACGCCCCGGTTTCGATCCAGCGCGTCAGCAGGTCGGGTTCGGGCGAACCGGCGAAGCCTCCGATGTCATTGCCAACCAATCCGTAACCGGAAAGGCCCATGCTGAGAAGCATAGGCGTGCTCATGTTCAGGTGATTCCAAACGCTGACATTGTCGCCCGTCCAGGTGGCCGCGTAGCGCTGTGTCCCGGCATACGCGGCACGGGTCAGGACGAACGGGCGTTCATTGGGGCGCAGCTTCAATAGGCCTTCGGTGGTAGCACGGACATTCTCCATTCCGAACACGTTATGGATCGCGAGGTGGGGCAGAACGGTGCCGTCGTCGAGGCGGTGCCGGACGTCGAGCGGCATGGTCTTTGTCGGCGTCAGAAAAACCGAGGGCTCGTTCATGTCGTTCCAGAAACCGGCGACCCCCATGCCAACAAAATTCCTGTACAGGCCGCCCCACCAATCGCGGGCTGGCGTCCATGTGAAATCGGGAAAAACGCTGTCGCCCGGCCAGACCGTGCCGACAAAGGTGCTGCCATCGGCGCGCTTCACAAAGACGTCTTGCTTTGAGCCGGTGTCGTACGGCGCGTAGCCGTGGTCGGGATCTTTTTTTATGTGCAGGTCGCTGATCAAAACGGTATGAAACCCAAGCGCGCTCAAATCGGAGATCATCTTCTCGAAGTTGGGGAATTTCTGGCGATCCACGGTAAAGGGCGCATTGCCGTTTTGATAGTCGATGTCGAGATAGATGGCGTCAGCGGGAATTTTCTTGTCGCGGAAGGTCTTGGCAATTTCGTAGACCCGCGATTCCGGTTCGTAGCTGTAGCGGGACTGCTGGAAGCCGAGCGCCCACAGCGGCGGCAGTTTGGTGTGGCCGACCATGGCCGTGTAGTCCGCGACGATTTTCTTGGGCGTGGGCCCGGCGAAAAAATAATAGTTGATCTCGCCGCCGGCGGCGCCAAAAGAGTAGCCATCGTAGCTTTCCTTGCCGAAATCAAAGCTGCTGCGCCAGGTGTTGTCGAAGAAAACTCCGTAGGCCAGGCCTTTGCGCAAGCCGACAAAAAAAGGAATGGTCTTGTACAGGGGATCAGTGGATTCCTGCCAGGCGTAGGCGTCGGTGTTCCACATGGTGAAGGCGCGGTTGCGCCGGTTCATGGGGCCGGCCTTGTCCCCCAGGCCGTAATAGCCTTCGTCCTGCGGCATGCGCTTCCAGACGCGAATCCGGCTGCCCGCCCAGGCCATAGGCAGATCGGGATCATCTGCGAGCAGCAGATCCCCCTGCCCATCGGCAAAATCGATCAGCAACGGTGACTTGTGAATGCGGGCGACGGTGTTCCCGGCAGCAACGCGAACCTCGTCCTTGCCATCGTCGATGGCGACGGCGGGGGGTGCGGGCGATTCGACAACCGCCCAGGAAAAGTCCTTGGCGAACGCTCCGTTCGGAGCGACTCGGACCCGGAAGATCCCCTCGCGAAAAGCGGTAACCCGCACTTTGGCTTTCCCGGCCGTGAGTTCCACACCGTCAGGCAGCCTTTCCACCTTTTGCACGCTACCAATGTGCTGCCAGCCCGGATCGAGCGACGCCGCCGTCGCCGCGCAGCCAACCAGGGTGAGGAGCAGAATCCACTTCAAATTACGCAACACAGTTTCCTCCTGAAGTCCGCCCCGCCGGGCCGCATCAGGTGGCGAGCCACTGTTCAAAGAGTGCCGCAGCCCTGGCGCCCTCTATACGGCGGCGGACCGCGTCCATTACCCGGCAGCGAAGGTTTTCCCGCCTCCCGTAAAAACCGAGCCAGTAGGGAAAATGAATCTCGCCGGGCAGCTTTTCCAGTTCCAGGCGCGTATTACGCACTTTGAAAAAGCCTTGCTGGAAAATCAGGCGGAGCACCTTCTCGCGCAGCAGCTCTTCGCCGCGCCGCCCAGCAAGCCGAGGGGCGGCATGGTTGCGCGTGGTAATGAGCACGGTGTCCCCTTCTCCGGGTGGCACGGCAAACCTAAACAGATCGAGCGAGCCTTCCACCGCATCCATGCCGAAAAGATGCACGCGCTCCGCACCGGCGAACTCGAAGCGCACGCGATACAAATGAAACGGGATGTAGGCGTCCGCGATGCGCCCGAGCGGGCCGCTGCGCCATTTCCAGTAGAGAGAAGCGGGGCCCGGCGCGAGAAAGATGCGGATCGCTTCGTCGCGGGTGACGTTGGCCCGCAAGCTACGGATAGCCCCAACTTCCATGCTCTCGACGCGCTCCTAGCGGAAATAGATCCACAAGCCGATCACCGACGCCAGCAGAATCAGGGTGAACACGACGTTCATTGCGTGCTCGCCGCGGGTTTCCCTTGCCAAATGTGGCCTGCTGACCTGGCTGCTGTCAATTTTGTCGTCCACCGTCGCAAAGGTCAGGCCGGCTAATTTCTTGCGATCCGGCGCCGGGTACATCAAGCTGACGCCGACCAGCACCACCGTGCACACCACAAACATGAAGATGGCGTAGTGGAGGAAGTTCATATCCACCAGCCAGCGGACCAAACCGGACTCGTAGTGCCGGGACTTGTCAAGCACCTCGAAAACAAAGCGCACGGCGCCCAGAACGAATCCGGCGAGCAGCGAACTGATGGCCCCCTGGCCGTTCACACGCGTCCACAGAATGCCGAAGATGAAACACACTGCGATGGGCGGGCTGATGTATGCCTGCACGCTCTGCAAATAAATGTACAGTTGCGCGCTTAACAGGTGAATGAAGGGCACCCACAGCAGCCCGAGCAGGACCATGGCCGCGGTCGCAATGCGCCCGAAGTTGACCAGTTGCGCCTCGGAGGCTTGCGGCCGCAGCTTCTTGTAGAAGTCGAGGGTGACCAGAGTCGAAGCGGAGTTGAACACCGAGCTCATGGCGCCCATTACTGCCGCCAACAACGCCGCCATCACCAGGCCCACCAGTCCGACCGGGAGCAGATTGAGCACCAGCGTAGGGTAGGCAAAATCAGGCTTTACGACCTGCTCCGGATACAGCGCATAGGCGATAATGCCCGGCAGCACCAGCATGAATACCGGAAGGATCTTAAGGAACCCCGCGAAGATCGTGCCTGCCTTGGCGTGTCCCTCATCGCGCGCGGACAGCACCCGCTGCACAATGACCTGGTCGGTGCACCAGTACCAGATCCCGAGAATGGGCGCGCCGAAAAAAATTCCCGTCCAAGGGAATTGCGAGTCGCTGGCCGGCTTGATCATGTGGAAGTAGCCGGGCGGTACCATGGTCCGCAGATGTGCGAAGCCGCCTACGTTATCGAGGCCAATCACGGTCAGCGCCACGGCTCCGGTGATCAGAATGAGGGTCTGTACGGTATCCGTGTAAATCACCGCCGCCAGACCGCCTGCGATGGTGTAAACGCCGGTGGCGATCACCAGCACGACCGCCGTCTTCCACAGCGACCACCCGGCTACGCGCTCGAGTACCACGCTCGCCGCGTAGAGCTGCACCGAAATCTTGGTGAAGATATAGGCTATGATCGAAATCCCCGCCAGATACACGGCGCACTGCCGGTTGAAGCGGCGTTCGAGGAACTGGGGCATGGTAAAAACGTTGGACCGCAGATAAAAAGGCACAAACACCCAGCCAAGCAGCAGCAGAATCAAACAGGCCAGCCATTCGAAGTGGCCGACGGCGAGTCCCGACGAAGCGCCCGTGCCCGACAGCCCGATAAAGTGTTCCGTCGAGATATTCGACACGAACAGCGATGCGCCCACAAAAAACCAGCCGACATCCCGGCTGGCCAGGAAATAGTCCTCGGAGGTGCGCTCTTTCCGGGAAAAATAGAAGCCAATGCCGAATACAATCAAAAAGTAAACAGCGATGATGGCCAGGTCCAGGGTCGCTAACGCCTTATGGCCAGGCGCCGCTTCGTCCGCCGCCCGCACCAAGCCCAGGAAAGCCGCGAAGAGCATTCATGCCTCCCGCAATTTAGGATGACCAGCAGGCATCGCGGAACCGCAACGAAGCCAACGGCGAGCGAAAACGCCCCGATATCGCTCTGCCTCGGTTCTGCCCGCAACGGCAGTCCACCATCGTCGCGGCACAACGCTGTTACGGGCGAAACAATCCTGCGGAGTTTATACCAGGCTCCCCACCCGCTCAATCCGGATCTTCGGGATGTGCCATGGTGCCCGCCCGTTTGCTCCGACATGCAAAACCGGGTAGAACTGAATTTGCTCCGTCTAGCTTCTCGTCTGGGCCGACAGGAACCTGTTCATGGCGCTCGTCGAATTGCGCAACGTCACCAAGGACTACGACACTGAAGGGCAGCGAGTGCGCGCGCTCGACGGAGTCTCTTTGCCGGTCTCTGCCGGCGAGTTCGTGGCGCTGGTGGGGCGCAGCGGCTGCGGCAAATCCACGCTGCTGAATATGGCCGGCGCAATGGACTTCCCAACCAGCGGAGAAGTCCTGATCGACGGCCGGTCGAGCTCGCGCGCGAGCGATCAGCTGCTTACGGCGCTGCGCCGCGAAAAGGTCGGCTTCGTCTTCCAGTCTTTCCAGCTACTACACACCCTCACGGCTATTGAAAACGTGGAACTGCCGATGCTTCTCGGAGGACGCGGCGCGGCCCGCAAAACGGCGCTAGAACGGTTGCGAGCCGTCGAGCTGGAAGGTTTTGCCCAACGCCTGCCGCACCAGCTCTCTGGCGGCCAGATGCAGCGGGTGGCAATCGCCCGGGCGCTGGTCAACTCTCCCAGGGTTCTTCTTGCCGACGAACCCACGGGAAATCTCGATAACGCCACCGGCGGGAAAATTCTAGAGCTTCTCCTGCGCCTGACGCGTGAAGAAAATACTGCCACCCTGCTGGCCACGCACAGCGCGGAAGCGGCCGCCATCGCCGACCTGGTGGTCACGCTGCGCGACGGGCGCATCGCCGATGTGCAGCGCAAGTGAATGCGCGAGTGTCGTTGGTTGCCGGAACGTGCCAGCCTGGGAGTCGAGTCCGTGCCCGGCAGCTTGAGCATTCTCTGGCGCTTGATGATCAAGCCGCTAAAGCGCGAGCCGGTGCGCACGGCGCTCACGATTTTTTCCGTTGCTTTAGGAGTTGCGGTAGTTCTGGCCATCGACCTGGCCGGGGAAGCCGCCACCGGGTCGTTCCACTCCAGCCTAGAAACGCTTTCCGGAGAACAGAATTTCGAAATCACCGCAACCGGCGGCGTTCCCGACGAGATCGCCGGCAAGCTGGCTGCCCTGCCCTACGACTGGCAGATCACTCCGCGCATGGAAGACTATGCGGTTCTCGCCAAAGAGAGAAAAACGTTGCCGTTCCTCGGGCTGGATCTGATTGGCGAAGGGAGCCGTTTCGCCCCGCGGCAGACTGTTCAAGCGGGCGTCGCAGAGCCGGACCTCCGCGCGCTCACTAGCCGGGATTCCATATGGGTCGGCGAGAGCCTCGGCAAGCCCGGCGACACACTCGAGCTTCTCATCCATGACCGCCTCGGCAGTTACACCGTTCGCGGCACCTTTCCGGATGGCAACGGCAGCGCGGCGGCCGTAGTGATGGATATTGCTGCCGCCCAGACTCTGCTCGGCCGGCGTGGCCGTGTGGATCGAATCTATCTTCGCGTTCCTCAAAGTGGTGCTGCTCCGGTGTCGCTCGACGAATGGCAACGACGCGCCCAGCGAGTTCTTCCGGCGGCCATCGAACTGCGGCCGGCGGGCGCCTCGAAGGCAGAAAATCGCAAGATGCTCGCCGCCTTTCGCTGGAACCTTCGGCTTCTCAGTTACATCGCTTTGCTCGTCGCAGCCTTTCTGATCTACAACACCGTCTCGGTTTCGGTGGTAAGGCGCCGTGCGGAAATCGGCATCGCGCGGGCGGTCGGCGCCAGCCGCGGTCAGGTGCTCGGTGCTTTTCTCCTGGAAGCGGGGTTCATCGGCATTGCGGGCGCGTTGCTGGGCCTCCCACTTGGCCGGTTGCTGGCTTCTTCTGCGGTCACCCTGATGGGCGCGACGGTAAACGCTCTTTATGTCAGCAGCCGTCCGGGGAACATCGTCTTGAGCGCCTGGTCGGCGGCCCCCGCGCTGCTCGCAGGCGTCGGCCTTACGCTCGTCTCCGCTTGGTCGCCAGCGCGCGAGGCCTCCCGGGTCGCTCCGGCGGAGGCCATGGCTCGGGGCCGCCCGGAATGGGAAGCGCGCGTGCACCAAAAGACGGCGCTTTGGCTCGGGTTGGCTCTGGCGTTGGTCGCTTTAGGACTCTGCCGGCTGCCGCCGGTCGGCGGCAAGCCCGTCTTTGGCTACTGCGCGGCACTCCTCACCGTCGCCGCAGGAGCGTTCGCGATTCCGGCCTTCACTGCACTGGCCACGCGGCTCGCCTCCGGAGTCCTCCCCAAGCTGCTGGGCGTCGAGGCCCTGCTCGCCTCGCGCAGCCTTGCCGGCTCGCTCCGCCGTAGTTCGGTCCTGGTCGCCGCTTTGTCAACTGCCGTGGCCATGATGACGGCCGTCGCCATCATGGTCGGCAGCTTTCGACAAACCGTCGTCCTGTGGATGGATTCCGAACTCCCCGCCGACCTTTATCTGCGGCCCGCGGGAAATCCCGCGGCCGACCAGCACCCGACCATCTCCCCGCTGCTCTCGGACACCATCGCCGGACTTCCGGGAGTGAAGGCCGTGGAGCGCCTGCGTACCTACGAAATCACCTACCAGGGCTTGCCCGCCACGCTCGGTTCACTGGACCTCGCGAACGCCCCCATCTACCGCTCCTCCGATTTCTTGTCGGGCCGCCCCACCCGCACAGTGCTCGCGGAGCTTCAGAAAGCCGACACGGTGATTGTGAGTGAACCTTTCAGTTACAAGCACCGCGTCAAGCGAGGTGACACGCTCGGACTGGCCCTAGGCGAGTCGCGCGCATCCTTTCAAATCGTCGACGTCTATTACGACTACTCGAGCGAACGCGGCCTGGTGCTGATGGACCGCGATACCATGCTGAAGTATTTGCCGGACCCCGCGCCGTCCAACCTTGCCGTTTTTGTTGCTCGAGAGGCGACGGTTGCCAAAGTGAGGGCGGAAATCGAAAATGCTGCGGCGACCGAGGGCGCGCGCGTCCTGGTCTTCGAAAACCGCGATTTGCGCGGTCAGGCCGTCCAGATTTTTGACCGCACCTTCGCCATTACCTACGCGCTCGAGGCGGTCGCCGTGCTGGTGGCCATCATGGGTGTCGCGGGGGCGCTGCTGGCGTTGGTAATCGACCGTCGCCGTGAATTGGGCCTGCTGCGCTACCTCGGCGCATCCCCCGAGCAGCTGCAGAAACTCGTTCTCGCCGAGGCGGGGCTGCTGGGGCTGTTGGCAACCATTTCCGGCATGGTGCTGGGCTCGTTGCTTTCCCTGATCTTGATCTTTGTGATCAACAAGCAATCCTTCGGGTGGACCATCCGCCTGCACTGGCCCTGGGCGATACTCCTCGCCGCGCTCGCGCTGGTCTGGCTGGCGACGCTGCTGGCAGGCTACTACCCGGCGCGCCTGGCCGCTCGACTAAACCCGCTTGAGGTTGTCCATGAAGACTAGCCGGCAAGCCTGCCTTGCGGTGCTGGCTTCCCTGATCGCGTTGTCGCCTGCGCTCGGGCAATTCGAAAGGGCGCTCCCCGGTTATCGCTACCAATTCCCTCGCGACTACTTCAACCATCCCGCCTACCAGACCGAATGGTGGTATTACACCGGCAACCTAGAGACTGCCGGGGGGCGGAAATTTGGTTTTGAGCTCACCTTCTTCCGGCAGGGGGTGAGCCGCGAGGCGGCGGCATCCGCCTGGGAGGTTCGCGACATCTATTTTGCGCATTTTGCCGTGAGCGATCTGGATGGAAAGCATTTTTTTCACAGCCAGCACGTGAACCGCGCGGGGCCCGGAATTGCCGGAGCCAGCGAAGCGCTCGGGAAAGTGTGGAACGGAAACTGGAGCGCGTCCTGGACCGCTGGCGGCGAGCGGCTTGCCGCGGTTTCCGATTCCTTTGCTCTCGACCTTACGCTCGCGCCCGAGAAGCCGCCGGTGATTCACGGCGAAAATGGCGTCAGCCAGAAATCCGAAGGAGCCGGCCGCGCTTCGCATTATTTTTCGGAGACCCGTCTCGCGGCTTCGGGCTCGATCACCGCCGCCCGCAGCCGCTACGCGGTCACCGGCTTGGCCTGGATGGATCACGAGTTCTTCACCAATCAGCTGGATTCAAATCAGACGGGTTGGGATTGGCTCAGCGTGCAGCTCGATGACCGCACCGAGCTGATGCTGTTTCGCCTCCGCCGCCAGGACGGCACCATCGATCCGTTTTCTGCGGGAACCTTTGTCGATCGGCTGGGCCGCAGCACGCATCTGCATTCTGAGGATTTCGAGCTCGCGCCCGCAGGCGATATCTGGGCCAGCCCGCAAACCGGCGCGCGCTATCCGACGCGCTGGAAAGTGCAGGTGCCATCGCTCGGCGTCCGGCTGGAGGTGACCACCGAATTGCCCTCTCAGGAGCTGGTTTCTAGCGCTAAGATTTCGCCGAGCTACTGGGAGGGAGCCACGCTCGCTCACGGCAGCAGGAATGCGACGGAGGTTCGCGGCGTCGGCTACCTCGAAATGACCGGATACGACCGGCCGGTCGCGTCGAAACCGTTCTGACCCGCCGCGGCTTGAATCATTACGTCGTTCCGGGCGCGCGCCGGTTTTGTGGAAGACGCTGCGCTACGCCTGGATGATGTTGTTGCGGATCGCGTAGCGCACCAACTCGCTCACCGAATGGCAATTGATTCGCCGCATGATGTTTGCGCGGTGGGTTTCCGCAGTCTTGACGCTCAACCCCAGCGCTACCGCCACTTCCTTGCTGCTCTTTCCTTCCGCCAGCAGCTGCACGATCTCGCGCTGCCGCGGTGTCAGCCGGGAGGTGGGCACATCCGACTCGGCGGGGCGCGGTTTCTTGTCCAGGTAACCGTCCAGCACCATCTGCGCCACGCGAGCGGTAAAATAGGTTTTGTTGCGGCGAATCGCATCCACTGCGCTTACCAGATCGCGGCTGGCATCGGACTTCAACAGGTACCCGCGGGCTCCTGCATCCAGCACTTCGCGAATCAGCGGATCGGATTCGTGCATGGTCAGGATCAGCACTCTGGTTTCCGGATCGTTCCGCAGCATCTGCCGCGTCGCTTCGAGCCCGTTCAGTCCCGGCATGCTGACGTCCACCACCGACACGTCCGGCCGCAGGGAGCGCACCTTGTCCACCGCTTCACGGCCGTCGCTCGCTTCCCCGGTGACCTCCCAGCCCGGCTGTTCTTCCAAAATACTGCGTAGCCCCTTTCGTACCACCTCGTGATCGTCTGCCACCAGAACCCTAAGCGTCCCCATTGTGTTCCTCCATAATTGGAAAAGCCGCGCGGACCAGCGTGCCTGGATTTGCCGCTGCGATTTCAAGCGTGCCGTGCAACTGCCGCACGCGTTCCCGCATGCCGGTAATCCCCACACCCAAGCCCCGCACACCTTCGCGCCGCCCCGCGAGCTGGGACGGGTCGAAACCTTTGCCGTGATCGCTGATTTCGAGCACCAGCGTATTGTTTTCGCAACAGAGGCGCACTTTGGCCTCTTTGCTTTCCGCATGCTTGTGGATGTTGGCCAGCGCTTCCTGAATGATTCGGAACAGCGCGGTGTTCAGATCGTTCGAAAGCGGGCGGTCCGGAAGGGTGACTTCCTGCTGCACCTGGATTCCGCTTCGCTCGCTGAATCCCACGACGTACCAGTCGAGCGCCGGCAGCAATCCCACTTCGTCGAGCAGCGGCGGGTGCAGCAGATAGGAAATGGTTCGGATATCGGCGCTGCAGGTTTGGCAGGTACTGACCGCCTGATGAAGCGCTTCCCGCGCGCTTTCCGGCAACTCCGGCGCCGCTCGCTGCACCGTCTCCAGATGCATGCGGATCGACGCCAGGCATTGCCCGGTGCTGTCGTGCAGCTCCCGCGCGATGCGCCGCCGCTCCTCGTCCTGCAGACGCATCAGGCGGTGCGAAAGCAGCCGCAACGAATCCTCCGTCTCGCGTTGGTCGGTAATGTCACGTAGGGCAACCAGATGCCGCCCCGGCACGATGTTGGGGCGCGAAGAAAAAACCACCAGACGGACACGCCCATCCGCGCGCCGCACTTCCACTTCCCCGCGTCGCGCGCCGTCGCTAGCGAGGAATTCCTTCCAGCGCTCGTTGAGATCCGTCAGCCGCCCGGCAGGAATCAGATCATCCCAGCGCACCCCGCGCATTTGTTCGAGCGACATGCGGAAAAGCTGCTGCGCCGACTCGTTCCAATCGATCACCCGCCGCTCGTCATCGAGCACCACCATCGAATCGAGCGCATTCTCGTAAATCGCGCGCAGCTGGCTGTCCCGGTCGCGCAGCGCCCGCTCGGCCTTCCTGCGATCGGCTAGGTCGACCACCATCTGGCGATTGGCCTCCCGCAGCTGCTCGCTTTTCGCTCCTACTTCCATCTC
>Ga0306921_10006434_pt1 | contig 12247 bp, 9 predicted proteins | sample sta12Cox44000080_FD_203760 | JGI IMG/M metagenome (GOLD analysis project Ga0306921, IMG submission 203760) | Lab enrichment of tropical soil microbial communities from Luquillo Experimental Forest, Puerto Rico - statoxic.12C.oxic.44.000.080 (v2)... | ecosystem: Environmental > Terrestrial > Soil... | reverse complement strand
TGCTCAATGGGTTGGTCCGCAGACATGTCGCGAATAATGCGCGTGACCGGCGTGACGAGCGAATAAGGGTCTGAATCGGTGTGGATGAACAGGCGTCCGCGAAAGAGCGGACCTTGTTCAAAGGTGTGGTAGATGGTGATTGTAGGTTCGGGAACGAGATGCTCGTCGTCAATATCGCCGGCGACGCCGATGATGCGTTGCGGCGGCCCAGTGGTCCCGCGGGTGATTTTCAAGACCGGATCGGTCCAGTACACGTGCCGATTGATGGGATCCTGATTGGGGAACATGCGCTGCGCGAGGGTTTCGCTAATGATGGCGACGGGCTCTGTTTCCTTCGTATCGAGCTCATTGAAATCGCGCCCCGCGATGATGGGAACGCCCAGCGCCGCAAAGAACCCGGGAGAGACTGTTCGATACTGCGCACGAGGATCCTCTTCGCCCGGCCGGTGAACATAGCCATCGGCAGAGAATTGCAGGCGTGGACCGGAACCGGCATCGCGCCAGGGAGCGATCATCCCGAAGGCTGTCCTGTTGACACCTGGAAGTGCCTCAACACGACGAATTACTTCCTTATAAAACTCGACGACCTGCTGGGGCGTCTTTCCGTAAAACACGGCAGGAACGTTGATGGCGAGAACGTGCCGCGTGTCCAGACCGGTCTGCATCGTCTGCAGATCGATGAGCGTTGTGATCACCATGCTTGCTCCAGCCAGCAACACGAACGAGGCCGCGATTTGCGTTATGACGAAAGTGCGCTGGCGGCGGCTGGCGCCCCCCGTTATGCGGCCGCCTCTTGCGAGATGCAGGCTTCCGGAGGTGTCGGCGGATGGCAGACGCGGGACGAAGGCTAGAATCACCGCCGCGACAACGGCGAGCGCTACAGCCACCCACAGCAGGCTGGAGTCGACGGTGAGATCAAGCGCGCGGACGGAAAAGCGCGAAGCATAACGTGCCAGGACGACGACCAGCGGCTGCGCGCTCATCACGCCCAGCGCGGCTCCGGCGCCACACAGCAGAAGGCTTTCGGCGAGCAGCATGCGCCGAAGAGCGCCTCTGCTTGCGCCAAGAGCCGTCCGCACCGCCAACTCGCGTTCGCGACGAACTGTTCGCGCCAGGATGAGGTTCGCTACATTGGAACACGCGATGACAAAGACCAGGGCTGACGCCGCGAGCAGAACCAGCAGCACCGTCCTCGCGCCCGACGTGATCTGGTCGCGAAGTAGCTTGGCCGAGATCTGAAAGTCTGCCTGTTTTGTCGAATAAGCATCAGGGTGGTCTTTTTTCATCGTGGCATACACAGACTGCAGTTCCGCGCGAGCCTGCTCGAGCGTGGCGCCCGGCGCAAGGCGGGCAAAAAGCTCCGTCATGCGATGAACACGTCCGGTGACCATGGTTGCGGAAAGATGGTGTGGGCTGGTCACGATGTTCGCGATGATTTCCGTCTCCTGCGGATACGGGACGCAAGGCTCGAGTACGCCGATTATGGTTGCCGAGCGATCGCCAGACATGCCGAGGCGAACAGTCTTGCCGATAACCGATGGATCTCTCTTGAGGGCGTTCGACCAGAAACGATAGGTGAGGACGACGACGCCGGCAGCCGTCGGGCCGTCATCTCCCGGCCCGATGAGGCGCCCGAGAACGGGATGAAGACCCATCACTTCGAAATACAAGCCACCGACTATGGCAGCGTTCACTTCGCGAGGCTCGCCGAGGCCGATCAGGGTGAATCCGATGGTGGAAAAATCGCCGAATTCGCTGAGAGTCTCAACACCGGCGCGCAAGTCCTGAACCTCGGGTACGGAGAATTTGGTGTTTTCATCGCGTAAGCCGGGCGCGCTCTGCCGGATGTAGATAATGCGATCCTCGTCACGATTGACTAGCGGCTTGAGGAGGACGCCTCGCACCAATGTGAAAATGGCGGCATTCGCACCGATGCCGAGTGCAAGCGTCAGCAGCACCGTGATCGTGAAGCCCGGAGTCTTGCGCAATTGCCGCAGGGCACAGCGCACATCTTGTGCAAGCTTGATCATTGCTTTCGCCCCTCCGGTTGGACTCGTACCCACTCGTCGAGAGCTTGCCGTTAACAGAAGCATGCTGACAGCCAGAAGATGAATCGCCTTTCTCCTGAAGCATCAGCAAGTTGCCTAAGCGATTCCAGGGTTCTAAGTGTTCCTTAGTAGGTGCCGCTGTTCAAGAGCGGACACTGATCGACATTTTCCGTGTTAGCTTGCGCTGTGACGGGATTGACAGGCCATTCCCCTGACCGCCTCAGCCGAAGGGCGGGTTCCGCATGGTCGGCTTAACTGGTCCAATCTGCGCACGCGCCTTCAAGATTCAGATTCTGCGAGAGTTAGGCCCCGCGCGGGGATCATGATTGGCCAGTTAAGCTCGTCATCCGACAAGAACCGGCCAGAGGGGTCAGATGTTCAGTTTGTCAACCGTAAAGGGCTGTCGTGCAGATGTTCAAGTACCGCAGCGCCATCTTTTGGGATACTCGACTCAGTCGAATTTCTTCATGGTCGGTCAGAGCTCCCGCAGGTCCTGATTCAGCCCGCGAGACAGCCAGATCGTGAAATGTTCATCCCGGCGTGAGTATGGATGTTCCACCCGACCTGCGGCTTGCACGCTCCGAAAGTGCCCACGGTCGCCGCGGCCGCAGTGGAAGATCCTTGACCCCCTAGTCCCAGAGCCCGCCAGGCGACGTGACGGCCGGGGTCGGCCCTGGAAGGAGCGGCGGGCAGTTCTGAACGGTATCTTCTGGGCTTTACGCACGGGCGCTCCCTGGGCGGACGTTCCAGAGCGTTATCCGTCCTACCAGACCTGCCATCGTCGATTTTCAGCAAGGGGTCCGCTCTGGAGTGATGCGGTGAATTCTAGAGGCACTTGCCTTGGATCTCAAAGTTCGCGGTGTTCTCGACGTTCAGGAAGCCTTTATTGACGCAAGCTTCAGTCCGGCTAAAACGGGGGCTCCAAGGTCAGTAAAACAAAGAGTGGCAAGGGAACTAAAATCATGGCTGTCGCAGACAGGCATGGCCTCCCCGTTGCCGTCTGCGTCGAGAGTGCTACGCCTCATGAAGTAAAGTTGGCTACTAACACGCTTGTGCAGATGGTCCTCCCTGACGCCCCGCAGAATCTAGTTGGTGACAATGCTTATGACTCCGACAAGCTAGACGTAGAGCTTCGGGAATATGGAATTGAACTGATCGCTCCTCACCGCGTCAATCGAACAAACCCAGGATCTACGTCGCCTGCGTCGGTATCGACGACGTTGGAAGATTGAACGCCTGTTCGCTTGGCTACAGAACTCCGTAGGTTGGTCGTCCGCTACGAGCGATTACGCTGAAAACTTTCTTGGAATGCTCTACTTGGGCTGCTGCTTAATTTTGTTAAGGCATTTGTGAGATGGCTTGTAGTTTTTCTTGGCACCCAGTACCGTAACTCCGCCGCGAACATATCCGGTCAGTGGCCGAACATCTTTTAGAGGAACCATCTCCACGCTGCGATCACGAGACAGCTTCGCGAGGGCTTTGTAATCCAATTCGTAACTTCCAGGAATTACGGCGAAGCAAGGGCCATTACGATCGCCGCGCACCACAAGCGTCTTGAAGACTTGTTCCGGCGGCATGCCGATCTTAGCTGCAACCGTCTCCGCAGACAGATCTTTGGGATCGACCTCGTACTCGCGCAGCTCGTAGTGCACTCCAAACGAGTCGAGCAGGCGCACCGCATTGGTTTTCATCGGGTATGGTATTCCGTCACAGTCACAGCGCGAAACGATTTTTGGCCGACAACGGCCATGCGCTTTTGTAGTTCTGCTTCAATGTCAGCTTGCGTCTGATCGTGGAGCTTGGCAGGATAGGTCACCAGCCACACGTGCTGCGCATCCTCAATTCTCTTTTGCCACTCTTGGCTTGGGAGGACCACTTTTACGCCAGCCGGCCGGGCGATGTTTCCCTCGGGTAGCCAGTCGCGATAATTTTCGGTCGCGAAATAGGCGATCGGCTCATAGTAAAGCACCCGATCCTGCGGTCCTGCCTGAGCGATCAGATAGGTAGCAACGCCGCGCCAATCCTCACGCACGCGAGTATACGAAATACCGGTGCTGATCACGGACAACAGGCACACTCCAGCGATGGCAGCCGTGCGCCAGCGATGACTACGAATCAGCTCAGCGCCAACCGCCGTCATCAGTACCCACGCGGGAAGGCAGATGATCAGGAAGCGATGAAAGAAGATGGGTTTCACAGTAGACACGAGTAGCGAGATCGCGACCGGCGCGAGGAGACAGCTTGCGACCAAGCCGTATCGCCAACGCTGCAGTCCAACATCGCGTGCTGACCATAGTTGCTTGAGCCGAACAAAAAAGAAACCCAACAGCACGAGGTCAAGCGCCAGGAGCACAGATCCCACGCCCTTGCCACTCTCTGCGGCGAGGAAAGCACCCAGGTGATAGAACTCGAGCCAGGAAGGCGGTTGCACCCAGTTGATGTGTCCCGGATCCTGGAGGTGGATCATCCAAGCTACCGGCATAGCAATGATTGCGAGTAGCACTATCGCTACAACCAACTGCTTCCACGGCTGCTGTTGCTTGGGCAGAAACGCTAGCGATAGCAGATGCGAGACGATGACCAGCATTCCGAAGTAATGGCAGTAGAGCGTTGCGCCGGCAACCAGCGAATAGGTGGATGCCCGGCTGAACGTTGGGACCTCGATCAGGCGAACAAACAGATAAGTTGCCGCGATCGTGCCCAAGACCAGGAAGCTGTAGCTGCGCGCCTCCTGCGAGTGCACCACGGCACAGGTGTGTATCGCGAGGAACAGGGCCGCCAGCATTCCGGTCGATTTCCCGAAAAGACGCGAAGCGAGCACATAAATCAGAGCAATTGAGGCCACGCCGGGAATTACAGAAAGCAACCGGACTGTGGTTTCGCTCAGGCCAAGATGCAGCCATGGACGCAACAAGACGTAGTACAGCGTCATGTTGCCTTCCTCGTGCCACAGCCAGCGCCAGAACCAGTTGCTCGGCGTGCGCGCGACCACGACGCTGGCGATCTCGTCGAGCCAGAAGCTTTTATGGCCGAGCGCTGTGAGACGCAGGACCGCTCCTGCCGCAACGATCTCCCACAGCAAGCGCGGGCCGGTTCCAGTAGGTTGCATACCGATGAAAGCACGATTGCCAGCCTCGCTGGAACCTGGTTTGCTGGCGAGCATAGTGCGACTATAGCAGTGGAGGGCCGGATTCTTTCAAGTGGAAGCTAGCTCGCTCTACACGGATGGAGTCGCCTATTTGCGTCGGGCTGACAGGATGCCCAGGATCTCCTGCAGTCCTTGCCGCACCTTCTTCAGACTCTCCGAGGATGATTGCGTGGGAAAGGGAAGACCTCCTTGTTTCTGTGCGGGCTTGGATTCGGCCTTGAGTTGATGACGTGCGCCGGCAATGGTGAAGCCCTCCTCGTAGAGGAGCTTCTTGATACGCAGGACGTTCTCTACGTCACGCTGACGATACATGCGCTGGCCCGTGCTGCTCTTCACCGGCTTTAGCTGTGGGAACTCTGTTTCCCAGAAACGCAAGACGTAGGCGGGCAAGCGGCAGAGGCGCGCCACCTCTCCGATGCGGAAGTACAGCTTGTCGGGAATCACGGGATCGGAGGCGCCCTTGCGTTTGTGCGCTTTCTTCCTCTCAGTGGTCATTGCGTACTCCGGGAAGTGGCGGGCTTCCAACGGCGCGTGAACTGCCGCCTCCCTTACTTACTTCCAGCGCTGAAAAGCAACTCTGCTCAATTCCGACTCTCGATTCTTCTAGCACGAACGCGCTCGCGGAACAACTCCGATGTGAACAGCAGAATCCTAGCTTCAGCACGACTGAAGTGGATTGAGCTGGTTCTTGGGTACATCGATGTCTCGGATTCACTGCGCTCCATCTTGGTTCCAGTGGGTTGTAGTGTCGCTGGCTTTGGTTGGCTGTGGCGCGAAAGCGGGTAGCGGCAACGGCAGCAACAGCGGCACCGGAAGCGGAGGGGGACAAACCACGCCTCAGTTACGACGAAGGCGGCGGCCTGTTCGACCACGTGGGGCCGATCATGGGTGACCCCACCCGACAGCATCACACCTACTGACATCCAGGGCCACATCGAGGGTCTGTTCAACATTAGCGGATTCCGGGTGCCGGTGATTGTGGTTTCTCCGTGGGACAAGCCACATTACGTATCGCATGTTCCATGGACTACACAGCGATCCTGAAACTGATTGAAACCCGCTTCAACGTGCCGGCTTTGACCCAGCGTGATGCAACGCGCAGGAGACATGACGGACTTTTTCGATTTCACTCAGCCAAACATGCTGATCGTTCCGAACTTGCCGATACAGCCAACGAATGGCACCTGCAACCCGATGCTGGAGTCATCTCCGAACCAGGGGCAGTGAATTCCGGCGAGCACGCGAGAAGTGCAGAGCGTCGGGGCAAAGAAAAAAAGGCCTCTGCGAACATGGTTCGCAGAGGTTGTGCTACCGAGCAAGAGAGTGAGGCAAAAACCTTGGAGGGTCGCTATCTTTTCTTTTTCTTCTTCGCGGCTTTCTTTTTGGTTGCCATTCGGCATTCCTCCTTTTGAAGCTTGTCACTGAAAAAAATGGCGAGGCCTTGGCCTCGCTCGCGGGTCACTTACTTCTTCTTTTTCTTGGCTGCCTTCTTCGCAGCTTTCTTTTTCGTCGCCATGCGGGTTTCCTCCTTTGTGAACCTTCTCCCTTGAAGGTTGAGCGTTTGGGCCCAGAAGCGTCATAGCAGCTCTAGATATTGCATGAGCAGTATGCCTAGCCCTACATATTGCGGTTAGAATCAGGGAATGTCAATACTTTTCTGCGAGATTTCTCTTGCCCTCCGGCGGTGGGCGTGCGTGGGAATGGCCTCGCTGTTGTGGCAAGATCCTTCGGGTACCTGGACGGCTGGGTTAGACTCACTGGCACATGCCACGTGATCCCATCGAAGTGGAAGTCTTCAAGCATCTGTTTCACGCCATCGCCGAGGAAATGGGAGCTGCTTTGCGGCGTACCGCCTTCTCGCCCAACATCAAGGAGCGTCGCGACTACTCGTGCGCGGTGTTCGACCGTGCCGGCGAAGCGCTCGCCATGGGCGATCACATGCCCGTACATCTCGGTTCAATGCCAATGTCGGTACGCGCTGCGATCACCCAAACAGCACTTGGTCCCGGCGATGTGTGCATGTTGAACGATCCGTTTCGTGGAGGAACCCATCTGCCCGACATCACGGTCGTAGCACCAGTGTTCGTCGAGCGTGCAGGGCGCGGCGCTGCGCCGGATTTCTTCGTCGCTTCACGGGCACATCATGCCGATGTGGGGGGCGCTTACCCAGGATCGATGGGCCCCTGTCGCGAGATCCACCAGGAGGGCCTGCGCATTCCACCGGTGAAGGTTGTGCGCGCCGGAGAGATCGACCATGAAATACTGGCGATGCTGCTGAGCAACGTTCGCACCCCCGAGGAGCGCGAAGGCGACCTGAGGGCGCAACTGGCAGCATGCCACACCGGCGCCACGCGACTGCACGAGTTGTGTCGGCGCTATGGTCTTCCACGCGTCAAGCGTGCCGCGGGGGAGTTGTTGCTGTACTCCGAGGAAATGATGCGCGCGTTTCTTGCTACCGTTCCGTCCGGTACCTACGCCGCCGAGGACTTTCTTGACGACGACGGTGTCCGCGACGAACCGCTCCGCATCGCGGTGAAGGTCGTGTTTCCTCGTGCAGCCCGTCAGCATGGTCTTGTCTACCCTTCGCAACAGCGGCCAACAGCCGGGGGACCCGCTAGGGTAACTGGGGGCGTAGGGCATCATTTCGTCGTTGACTTCACCGGCACTTCACCCCAGGTGGAGGGCAGCATCAACGCAGTGGAGGCGATCACGTACTCGGCGTGCTTCTATGTATTTCGCTGCCTGCTCCGCGAAGAGGTACCCGCTACTACGGGTCTGATGCGCCCCATCCACCTTATTGCACCGGAAGGGACAGTCGTCAATGCTCGCCCACCGGCCGCGGTCGCTGGTGGCAACGTCGAGACATCCCAGCGAATTGTCGATGTGCTGCTGCGTGCCCTGGCTCAGGCCATCCCAGAACGCATCCCGGCTGCGTCGTCGGGAACCATGAATAACCTGACTATCGGTGGAGTGGACAGGCGTAGCGGCAAGCCTGTGCCCTTTGCGTATTATGAGACAGTCGCTGGCGGCTCGGGAGCGAGTGCGGGCCATGACGGCGTGTCCGGCGTGCATACGCACATGACCAATTCCCTTAACACACCCGCAGAAGCCTTGGAATACGCTTATCCCTTCCGGGTCACCAGGTACTCTGTGCGTGCGGGCAGCGGCGGAGCCGGGGAGCATCCCGGCGGTGACGGCATCGTGCGGGAGATCGAGATGCTGACGGATGTGACGGTGACGATCCTGTCGGATCGACGCAAGTCGCGGCCTTATGGACTGGCAGGCGGCCGCGAGGGTGCCCCGGGTCGGACCGAGATTCTTCGGCACGACGGTTCGACTGAGGTGTTGCCCGGCAAGGGCAGTACTCGGCTGCAGCCTGGCGAACGCGTCCGGGTCGAGACGCCCGGGGGCGGCGGCTGGGGGAAAACCATATGACCGATGTTGGCACTTTGTATCTCGATGAAGCCTTCCGCAGCCTACGCGGACAAAAGCGCCTGGCCGATGGCGCCATTGCACAGCTTTCCGATGAGCAATTTTTCGCCACGCTCGATCCTGAATCGAACAGCGTTGCCATCATCATGAAGCACATAACCGGCAACATGCGATCACGATTCACAGACTTCCTGACGACGGACGGGGAAAAGCCCGACCGCAATCGTGACCTGGAGTTCGTCATAGACACCGCAGCCACGCGCGGGGAGCTCCTGCAGGCATGGGAGCAGCAATGGACTCTTCTATTCGATACCCTGAACTCTCTGCATCCGGAAGACCTCGCGCGGAGGGTGACAATTCGCGGCGAGCCGCACTCCGTGCTGCAGGCCATTAATCGCCAGGTTGCCCACTACTCGCAACACGTGGGGCAGATTGTTTTTCTGGCAAAGCACTGGAGGGGCATGCTGTGGAAGACACTGAGCATACCCAAAGGCAAGAGCGCAGAGGTTAATGCTAGAATGGCCGAGAAGCACGGTCAGACAAAGAGTTAAGGTGTCCTTCAGCTCACATTGATACCGGACCTCTATCGCCCCGCTGCCATCGCGTAAAGGTACTCGACATACGAACGCACGGCTCCATCGATGCCTTGCACCTTCGGGTTAGCCGAGTCGATGACGTAGTACTCGTCAGGAGCATGCGCGCCGTTGCCGTGCCCGAGTCCGAAGTGTCCTGCCGGCAGGCGCAGCGGGTCGCCGGTGAACACGTAGCCCGGCCACGACCCTGCGTTTCGCGGCAGCAGGATGGGATCGATGCCCGACGCCTTGTAAACAGCAATCTGTTCCTGGATCAGGTGCGAGTCGAGCGGCGTGCTGGTCGGATCGTAGCCGCCCGTCATGTTCACCTCGATGTCACCGAAGCCTTTGTTCTTCAGGTGAGCTTTCAAGGCGGCAAGTGCGCCGGCAGCCGTCATGTCGGGAACCAGCCGCAGATCCATCTTAGCGACTGCCTTGTGCGGAAGGATCGTCTTGCCCCCGGGGCCTGTATAGCCGCCAACCAAACCCTCAATGTTCACCGTGGGATTAGCCACCAGCATCTCCAGCGCCTGCTGCCAGTCGACATCGTGCACCCATACCTTCACGCCGAGCTGCTGCTTGGCTACATTTTCATTGAGGCGCCTGGCGGCGGTGGCTACCATCTGCTTCTCAGAATCCGAAATGGGCCGTACTTTGTCGGTGTAGTTTGGAATCGCCGGGGTGTTGCCATCGGGCGATACCAGCGTCGCGAGCGCCAGTACCAGATGCCACGCTGGGCTGTCGACCCGAGCCTTGTTGCTGGAGTGAATATCCTTGGCGGGTCCCCGTCCCCACTTTTCGCCACTAGAAACCAGTTCGAGTTCGACCACGCCCTTCGCTCCCATGGTAAGGGTGACCGCGCCGTCGAGGCCTTGAGCTGCGTTGGGCATGAACACGCCGTCGCACTTCCTGAGTGCGGCAAGTACCTCGGGCTTGTGCACGATCTGCGGAAAGTGCGGCGATCCGATCTCTTCTTCGCCTTCGGCAACGAATACCAGGTTCACCGGAAGCTTCTTGCCCGCGCCGTGCAGCGCATGCAGCGCTGCCAGGAACGATGCCTCCGGCCCTTTCTGGTTAACAGCGCCGCGGCCCATCACAACTTTGCCCAGTCCGGGCTTATCTACCAGCGCAGCCTCGAAGGGTGGAGAGGACCACTCTGCCGGGTCAGCCTGTTTTACGTCGTACATGAAGTACAGGCCCAGCGTTCGTGGCGCGCCGGCGTCAAGCGTCGCGAACACACCAGGCTTGCCGTCGGTGGGAATCTTGGTCACGCCGGAAAACCCCGCATCGGTCACCAGTTGCATCATCATGTCGCAGCCCTCTTCCACGTTGCGTTTCTCGGCTGCAATCGAAGGCAACTGGATCCAACGCTGAAGGCGGTGGACAGACTCATCGTGCCGCTTCTTGATCTCGATCCAAACCGGGTTGAGGTCTTGCTGTTGGGACCATGACAACCGTGGCATGGTCAACGTCACGGCACTGATGGCTGCACCTTGAAGAAAGTCGCGTCGGTTCATGACGTGGAACGATAAATGCCGAGCCAAATTCTGTCTAGGTATGCCCAGTGGTTCGTAGTGGTGAAAAGCGCAACAAACTAGCGGCTTGCCTGCGTGCTAGAATTTTCGTTTGCCCGCCGCTGGTTGATCATAATGGGCCGACGTACCGCCGTGTCCTGCGGCGGGGGAGTCGTTTTCATGCCGAATACTATGCTCGCCGTGGTAAAGCCGGAGCCCGCTCCGGGAACCGAAATCCGCGAAGTTGCCAAGCCAAAGTTCGGACCGGGTGACGTCCTCGTACGAGTCAAGGTCGCCTCCATCTGTGGTACCGATTTGCACATCTACAACTGGGATCAGTGGGCGCAGCGCCGCATTCATCCACCTCTGATTCCGGGTCACGAGTTCTGCGGCACGGTCGAGGCAGTCGGCAATGAAGTCACCAGCGTCAAGGAAGGAGATTTCGTCTCGGCCGAAATGCACGTTGCCTGCGGCAAGTGTCTCCAATGCCGCACCGGCGAAGCACACATCTGCCAGAATGTAAAGATCATCGGTGTCGATGCTAACGGCGCCTTCGCCGAATACGTTGTTATTCCTGAGACCAATATCTGGAGGCTCGATCCATCGATCCCGCAAGAGTATGCCTCGATTCTCGATCCGCTGGGCAACGCCGTGCATACGGTATTGGCAGGTGAGATTGCTGCCAAGACCGTGGCCATCACCGGATGCGGTCCCATCGGCTTGTTCTCGATCGCGGTGGCGCGAGCCTGCGGAGCCACACAGATATTCGCCATCGAAGTCAATGAGCATCGTCGCAAGATCGCCGCGCAGATGAAGCCTGACTTCGTACTCGATCCCACTCGGGACGACGTGTACGGCGTGGTGATGGATAACACCGGCGGCACTGGCGTCGATGTTGTGCTGGAAATGGCAGGGCGAACGGAAGCGATCCGAACAGGCTTCAAGATCCTTCGCCTCGGGGGCCGTGTCTCCCTGCTGGGAATTCCCTCCAAGCCAGTTGAACTCAACTTTGCCGACGATCTCATCTTCAAAGGCGCAACTGTGCAGGGCATCAACGGCCGGCGCATGTATCAGACTTGGTACCAGATGACCGCGCTGCTCAAGGCGGGCAAGCTCGACCTGCATCCGGTGATCACCGACCGCATCGCTATGAAGGATTTTTCCTCGGCCATGGAGCGGCTGAAGACAGGCGAAGCCAGCAAAATCCTGGTGTACCCGAACGGGACAAGGTGAAACGCGTCTGGCTTTCTCCGCTCGTCAGGGTTGTTCTGGAGCGTGATAAGGTCTATCCCGGGTAAAAATGGGAGTACCACATCACTGGCGCCCTGATATGGCCTGCGCCGACGGCTTGTTCGGGCTCGGCAGTACCTCTTCAAAACTGAACTGCTTCTCGATTGCGTCATCGGGCTTGCCGTCGACCTCAACATAGGGATAGACGAAGTAGTTCAATGGCGGGCCGTCCTGCTTCGGCACAAGTGTAATATCGCGCCCGGTAGAGAACTGCACCCGGTTTGCATCCACGGTACCGAAGAA
>Ga0306921_10006428_pt1 | contig 12251 bp, 18 predicted proteins | sample sta12Cox44000080_FD_203760 | JGI IMG/M metagenome (GOLD analysis project Ga0306921, IMG submission 203760) | Lab enrichment of tropical soil microbial communities from Luquillo Experimental Forest, Puerto Rico - statoxic.12C.oxic.44.000.080 (v2)... | ecosystem: Environmental > Terrestrial >... | reverse complement strand
GTCATTTTGAAATCATGTCGATCAGGGGCAGGTAGCCGCGCCTGGCTAAACGCTCGGATGCCGGCTTGATGTAGCTCGGGTCGAGTTCAATTCCCATGCCCTCGACGAGCCTATTCATGAAGTTAAACAGCGCCGTGACGGCTACCGCGTAATAAAGCGCGGGTTCCTCCCAGCCCGCCGCAAAGATGGCGTTGGCGTCGGCTTGTGTCAGATTGCTCGGCTGCTGCGTGAGCTTGCGAGCGTAGTGCAGCACTGGCCGCATCTTTGGATCGACGGCAGCTCCATCGATATCGATCCGGCTATCTACCAATTCGCGCTTGATGCCCAGGAGCTCCGCGGTGGCGCTGTGGACACCATGGCAATAGCGGCAGTGATTCAATCCGGAAACGTAGGCCGCGATCAGCTCACGCTCGCCTTCTGTGAAGGGTGACGGGCCGCGCAAAAGCGCCTCATGAAATTGGATCAGAGGTATGCTCGTGTCCGGAAATGCCTTGAACAGGTTCAGGAGGTTCGCGCCCTTCGGCAGGGACGGAAGAAACGGCATCGTCATCATCCTATGATTTTGCGCTGGACGGCTCCGCATTAAACTGCGTGCTAGCTTGCATCAAGTTGGCGATCCAGCCACTCGATTTGGCCGTGCAGGGATATCCGGATCGAAGATACGATCTCCAAACGTCTGTCCTCAAAGACATCGGTGTCCGCATGATCCGCCTGCCACTGGAGGATGATGCGATCGCGCTCAATCAGGAGCTCTTCGATCTGCGGTCTAAACAGCACGACCATGGCCGTGAGCCAATCATTGAGCGACCGAGACGGATGATCGAGATCGATGATAAATCGATCGAGCATCCCGATGACGTCGGCTGCTCTGTACCAGCTTTCTCCGGTGACCCAGCCATTGGTCGTGAACAACCGCTCCGGCATTCCTGCAGGGGTCATTGAGATCGCGATCAGATGTGATGGGGCGTCTTTGTCCGGTTCAGAAGCGGCGAGGTTCCTCACCTTGGCATGACGACTCCTGGCTGGCACCCCTTCGGGCCCCAGGAACAGATGGAAATGCCCGTAGTCTGCGTCATCGCGTTCGTCTGGCCGATGGGCATGGAAGTAATATTGCGCGTGAGATTTGGGATCGCGCACGTCATCAGGAGGATAGTGTTCCCATTGGGTAAAATCGCCACTTCCACGCAGCACTTCGATCACGAGATTGCTCCCGCGTGCGTGGAGGTCGCCGACGCAGGCGACGACCCTTACACCCGCGTTAGCCATGCGTAGCAGCGTCTCCCTCGATAGGTGAGAACTCGGTCCGCTCGCGGAAGCCTGAATTGTCGATATGCCCTGCGACATGTCCGCATCACCACTGCTTATTGGAGCAAATGGCCTTGAGAACGAAACAACGTTCGGTCGGTCGCGTCGGAAAGCGAAAAATTCGGAGGCGGCGGTCAGTGGTCGTGCCCACCGCCTCCGCCCTGCGGCGGACTTCGACTTTACTTCTTGGCCGCGCAGGGATTGGCGGGCTTACACGGATTTGCGCGCTTCTTCGCCGCCGGGGTGCACGGATTCGCCGCCCTCTTGCCGGCACAGGGGTTGGCAGCTTTGGCCTTGGGTGCGCAGGGATTTGCCGTCTGCGCGGTCGCCGGCAGCGGCGCGGCTGCAAGCATGCCGCCGACCGCAGCGATCGATCCAAGCGTCTGGAGCGATTTCTTGAGGCTAGTCATGGTGGCGTCTCCTTGTTTGCTGTTGAACATCAACGTGACTTCACAGCCGCGTCGTCACGGTAACCAGCCAATCCGGCATGGCACGTGTGAGGGAGGCTTCGACGGCCTTGTCGAAGCCGGTGAGGATAAAGACGCCGATGCTAATGAGCGCGGCGCCCATGAGCGGTTTGGCGATCCGCGACGTACGAGCCAACAAATTACGTCGCGTAGCGATCGCTTGCCGCGAGCCGTAGGCGAGCGCCAAGATCGGGCTCACAGCCCCAAGGCTGAACATCGCCATGACCATGGCCGCCCGGCCGGCAGTTTCGCTTTGGGCGGCGAGCCCTATCGCCGCCCCCAGTGTCGGACCGGAGCACGGCGACCAGATCGCTCCGAGCAGGAAGCCCAACGCGAATTGGCCACCGATCCCGGATGGACGCAGCCGATCGATCAGCGCTTGACCGCCGGCGGCAACGGGCCCGGCGGCGAGCGCAAACCGGCTCTGAAGCGGTGGAATCAAGAGAACGATGCCGATGATTAGCATCAGCGCGGCGACGCCCAGACGGAATGCGTTCGGATCAATGCCTATGCTGAAGCCGAGCGAGACGAGAAATATGCCGACACCGGCGAACGACGTAGCGAGGCCGGCGGCCAGGGCGATCGGACCCCACGCGTGCTGCTCGAGCGCGCCGAACAGGATGATCGGCAACAGCGGCAGCACGCACGGAGACAAGGTCGACAAGGCCCCCGCGGCATAGCTGAGCGCGAGACCGCCAAGCTCGACCATCTTCAGAATCCCTGTGCGACCAGCGCACGAATACGCGCGGGATCGGTGTCACCGATCGATCGGCCAACCTCCTTGGTCCCCTTGAACACGATCAACGTGCTCTGCTGCTGAACACGAAAACGTTTCAGCGTGTCCTTTGCCGTGTCGAAATCGACCTCGTAGACCACGAGGTTCGGCGTTTCCTTCTCGATCTGTTCGACGATCGGGCGCTGTTGCCGGCAGGTTGGACACCAGGAGGCAGTTACATCGACGAGGATCGTTTTGCCGGCTGCCTGGGCCTGTTTGAAGGACTGGTCGTCCAAAGGTTGCGCAGCGTGGCCTGCGACTGAAAAAGCGAGCAGCATCGCTGCGGCAACCGCACACAGAGCCAGCCCGAGCAGGGCATGCAAGGCACGCAGGGTTAGCGTTGTCTGAATTTTGGAATACATGATCTGCTTGTTTCCCTCCGATCTCCGTCGAGCCACAATGGCTCGCGTGATAGCAAGCTTCGTCGCCGAGTCGAAAAAGGTTACGTTCGACGTGAAATATTCCGGCCTGAGGCCTCAAAACCCGGCCGATGAGTTATGTGATGGGCCCGCACAGCTAGCAGCGTGATTGCTGCTTCGCGAAAAAGGGGCAGGTTCGAGTCAATAATGAAGCGGCCATTGTCCTCGAAAAATGGGCGCTTCATTGATGTCGCAACCTGCCACCGGGTTTTGGGCAGAGACCGCAGCGGGATTGTGCTGTGGGGCGAACGCCACAAGCGAGGCGTTGGCTTCGTAATTGATCATCGCCACCGCCGCTGTACCTGCGCCAATGACGAGCGCTGCGGCAATCGCGATCATGGTCTCGGTAGACATCGTCGTGGCTCCTATTTCGAGATGAGCCTGTCTGCTATTGAATTCGCACAAATGAGAAGAGAGGTTACATGCCTCGAAATCACGACGACGTGTTCGACCCGTTGCCAAGTTTGGACCAACGAGAGCTTGCGGGCGCCCAACGAAGTTGCAGCCGGGCGCGAACGCCGGCCGCATCGACGGCAAAGTACCCCGTGGGGTAAGCCCCATTCAGGAACCCTCGCTGGGTCGCCGATCGACCCTAGTTGCAGTTAGTCCGGTACGACGGACTCCCCGGGGTGACATTGCAGTTGCAGGGCATCCAGCACGTGCTCGAACGCCATGACGGTATCGTCGGAGCATAGGCCAGATCCCGCAGCGCGCCGCGGCGACCCGACAGCGCGCCGCGGCGGCCGTCGAACGACGCAGCGTACGCGGACTTGGCGCTGCCCGGAGCGTCGAGCGCACCTTTCCATCCCCAAGCATGCACGGACTGCGCGAAAGCCGGTGCAGCAAACACCGCAGCGAACGCGACAGCAGCCATTAGCGTTTTCATGGCGTCTCTCCATCTAACGCATCTACGATGAGCGATTTACTCACCCGCTATCGAGTTCGAGTTGCGGAGAGAAACGGTTACCTTCCATCGAATCACGAATAGGTGTCCGAGGCCTTTCGCGCTGCACAACCAAAGCCCATCCACGCCCGCTTCACGAAGCAGCTGCGCCAGTTGACGGCGCGATCTTACCGATCGTGAGCGGCACGCTACGGAGCCTTTCCTAGTCCCGCGGCCCGCAGCACGTATTCGTCAACCCCACGTCCCGCGCAACAGTCAGCCGGCTTGCCATCGATCACGACCGATGGGACCGGAACGGATGCCGAGGGAGTTCGCACGCTTGGCGACGTCGACGTCCTTCATGTCGTGAACAATCATTTCGCAGGACGGGCACGCCGCGCGCTACACCTTCGAGTTAACTCCAAAGTCAAGCGAAAGTGCGAGCATGGTCGCGAGCATCATCACGGCTCCGACTTCGGGCAATGAGGTCATTGACCCTCCGAGTGAATTTGCGCCGATGAATAGAAAAATACAGTCGCCCATTCACGACGAAGTGTTCGGCCCATCACAGCGATTGGACGTATCAATTGGCAATGAAGCGGCGACGAGATGATCACGCTCTTGGGACGCTAATGCAGGCCGCACAGGGAGGCGACACGGAAGCCTATGTCCTACTCCTGAAAGAGATCACGCCGCGCGTGCGGCAGATCGTTCGCGGACAACGCAGATTTCTGAAGATCGAAGACATTGAAGATCTTGTGCAGGACATATTGCTATCTCTGCATGCGGTCCGCGCCACCTACGACCCGCGACGCCCGTTCATGCCCTGGCTCATGGCGATTACGCGGCATCGGTTGGCCGATGCGGCGCGGCGGCATATCCGGCGAGCAGCCCACGAGTTGCAGGTTGAGAATTTGCCTGTAACCTTTTCCGATGAACGATCGAACATAGATAGCGATGGGTACCGTGATCCTGAGGCGCTGAGGCAGGCGATCGAGGATCTTTCTCCCGCGCAGCGGGCAGCCATCGAGATGTTGAAATTGCGCGAAATGTCGCTGAAAGAAGCCGCTGCTGCGAGGGGAACGACCATCGGGGCGCTTAAGGTTTCCGTTCATCGTGCAATAGCTACCCTTCGCAAGGCGTTGATCAAAGAGCCATAACCGTGGATACCGAGAAACTCATCGAGCAGTTGGCGGAAGTTGTTGAGCCCGTTCGGCCGCTTCCGAGTCCATGGATCAGAACGGCAGCCTGGCTTTTGGTTGCCATCCCTTATGTCGCACTTGTCGTGTTCGTCGTTTCGCCGCGTGCGGACTTGATCTCGAAGGCGTCGGAATGGGGCTATGTGATCGAGCAGCTCGCCGCGCTTGCCACCGGAATAACTGCGGCGACGGCGGCTTTCGCTACGGTCATTCCAGGGTACGATCGCAAATTTCTTTTCCTTCCGGTGTTGCCGCTCGCAATTTGGTTGGGAAGCTTGGGCGACGGCTGTGTCGAAGACTGGATACACTTTGGTCCTGATGGCTTATCGCTGCAGCCGGATTGGTTCTGCTTCCCGGCGATCGTTCTCGTCGGTGCGGTCCCGGCGATCGCTATGGCCGTTATGCTCCGCCGCGGCGCACCTCTTACCCCGCACATAACGTGCGCCCTGGGCGGCCTGGCGGCAGCCGGACTCGGCAATTTCGGGCTGCGGCTGTTTCATTCCCAGGATGTGAGCGTGATGGTTCTCGTCTGGCAGGTCGGAACCGTATTCATATTGACGATCATGGTCGCATGGGCAGGGCAATACCTGCTAAATTGGGGTTCGATCGTCGGCACCGCTCGCAGGAGGGTGCTAATCCGATAATCCAAATCGAAATACGACAAGGAGTGCCATCATGGTCAAATGGCCCGCGCTGATTGCCGCCATTGTCGTTATTCCCTCGCTTGCATGGACGGGCAACGACCGCATGGTCGTAAAGAAGAGCTCCCACTCGGTCGCGGCGACACTGGACCGGCTATCCGAGGTGCTCAAGACAAGAGGCATCGGGATTACAACTCGAGTTGACCATGCGGCAGCCGCAGAGAACGTCGGCCAGACACTCAAGCCCACCCAACTCTTGATATTCGGAAACCCAAAGTTGGGTACCCCCTTGATGCAGTCGAATCGAAGGATCGGCGTCGAACTGCCGATGAGGGTGCTCGCGTGGGAGGACGACAGCGGGCAGGTGTGGTTGGCCTACGTCAAGCCGGAGGTTCTCAAGTCGGAATATTCGATCGATGGCCACGACGACACATTCAGGGAAATAGGTCAGGCGCTCGAGAAGTTGACCGACGAAGCGATCAAGCCGAACTGACCTCGGGCAGCTCTGTGGGTCGCCCGAAAGATGGCGTGAGATTGCAATGGCGTCGTTTGTCGGCAATTTCCCGAGATTGATTGCGCTAACCGCGGTCTTTGGCCTGTTGGTGGATGCCTGCCTGGGAACATTGTCGGCTGATCCGATCAGCTGGCGTTTAGAATGGCCGCGCACGGATTTCTCCAAGCACAGCGTGCCGTTCGCCGGGATCAAATCCGGTGGCCCTCCGAAGGACGGAATTCCGGCGATTGATGCGCCACGTTTCGAGCGGCTGGCGGACGGCAAGGCAACGGGATCGAGCGCCGCGCTCGGCGATACGGAGCCGGTGATCGCCGTTTCCATCGGGGAGGATGCTCGCGCCTATCCGCTACGCGTTCTGATCTGGCACGAGATTGCAAACGACGCCGTCGGCGGCACGCCCGTCGTCGTCACCTACTGCCCGCTGTGCAACGCCGCGCTGGTGTTCGAGCGGGTGGTCGACGGCCGCGTTCTCGATTTCGGAACGACCGGCAAGCTGCGGAACTCGGATCTCGTGATGTATGACCGGCAGACCGAGAGCTGGTGGCAGCAATTCACCGGTGAAGCCATCGTCGGCGTCATGACCGGGCGCCACCTGCGGCTCATGCCCTCGCGTTTGGAGTCATTTGATCGCTTCCGACAACGCTTCCCTCGGGGCCAAGTGCTCGTCCCCAACAATCCCAATGCGCGCAACTACGGACGCAATCCCTACGTCGGCTATGACGCGACCGAGCAGCGGCCCTTCCTTTATGATGGATCGCTTCCCGCTGGCATCGAGCCAATGGAGCGCGTGGTGGCCGTCGAGGTCGTGCCGGGACGCCACGAAGCGTGGGCGCTCGCTCTGCTGCGGCGCAGAGGTACCATCGAGCGCGCCGATCTCTTGCTCCAATGGCAGCCAGGACAAGCATCGGCTCTCGATAAGGCATCGATCCCCGCCGGCCGTGACGTCGGCAACGTCGTCGCACAAAAGCGACAGGGAGATGAGCTTGTCGATGTCCCCTACGACGTCACCTTTGCGTTCGTATTCCACGCATTCAGACCAAATAGCCCGATCCACAAAGACGCTTCCGAGACTCAAGGCGTCAAATAGGGCCGGACGCTGCCGATCGCCTTGGCCATTTTGGCCGCACGCCGACGTCGCGCAGAATTTTAGCATTCCGCTCGCTATCAATCTTGATAACCGCGTCGAACTGATCGGGCGTTCTGGGATCAGCGATCGGAGACCGACCTTGTCGATGCTGGAACGACCAGTCAAGCGGAGAGGCTCAAGCGCGAAGATCGCGCTTGCTTGCACCAGTCCGTTTGCCTTCCGGATATGGCCACTTGCTCATCGCAATCTTGACGATATCGCGTAACGCCGACGCGTCGCCGAACACCTTGTGCAAGACAGTGATGCCTTTGGCGACGCCGACATAGAAGCGGGCAACGGCCCGCGCGTCGGCGGCAGGATCGAGAAGGCCCTCGGCCTGGGCACGCCGGAGCACGACGTAGATGGCCCCTTCGATGCCGGCGGTTCGCTCGGCGATGATGCGAAGGACCTCGTCTGGCGCGTTTGGGAACTCGAGCGACGTATTGGTGTGGAGACAACCGCGCGGCCAGCTCGGTTCGCTCATTTGCATTACTAGCGTCTCGAGAAATCCTTCGATCGCACGATAGGGGTCCGGATTCGACAGCTGCCTGACTCGCTCCTGGCTCACCGTAGTTTCGTAGCGTTTGAGCGCTGCCACGAAGAGGCCTTGCTTGTCGCCGAACGCGTTGTAAAGGCTTCCGCGGCGAAGCCGCGTCGCCTTTTCCAAATCCTGGATTGACGTTCCCCCATAGCCTCGCCGCCAGAACATCATCATGGCGCGCTCAACAACCGCATCGTGATCGAACTGTTTGGTGCCTACCATAAGGACATCCTTCCGCTTTTTCTTCCGGGCACCGGCGAGCGTTCTGGGTAACACGATTGTGTTTGCGTCGGCCAGCAGTTTGTAGGCGGCCGCGATAAAATATCTTTGACTGATCGTACCATAATCGGCCTATAATCTTTGATGTGACGCCCCGCCAGATCTGCGGTCTGCTCAGCCCTGGTGTCGGAGTCGCTCACAGCATGACGCCGAGCAGCAGCGGATTGCAGCGACTGGGGCCGCACATGACGCAGCGCGAAGTTTACCTAGCCCAGCCCGCGTCGCCGCCTGCCAATTACCGCGCCGCCCTTGTTGAGGCGCGTCGCCGCGTCACTGCTGCCGGCCAGTGGACCTCAGATCAACTGATGGGCCGCCGCTGGCCAATCGGCTGCGTCGCGCTCGAGATCACGCAGCGCTGCAACCTCGACTGCACCGCGTGCTATCTGTCGAAGCATTCCGAGGCGGTGAAGGATATTCCGCTCGAAGAATTGTTCAGGCGCATCGATCTGATCTTCGATCACTATGGCCCACATACCAACGTGCAGGTGACCGGCGGCGAGCCCACGCTTCGCAAACGTGAAGAGCTGGTTGCGATCGTACGCAGAGTCTCGCACAAGGGCATGCGGCCGGCGCTGTTTACCAATGGCATCCGGGCCAAGCGCGAGTTGCTCGTCGAGCTCGTTGAAGCGGGGCTCGTCGACGTCGCATTTCACGTCGATATGACGCAGGGCCGCAAAGGATACGAAAGCGAATCCGCTCTTAATGCGGTACGCCAGGAATACGTCGAGCGCGCACGCGGGCTGCCACTCTCGGTGATGTTCAACACGACTATCTTTGATCGCAATTTCGAAGAGACGCCTGCGATCGTGCGATTCTTCGTTCACAATTGCGACGTCGTGCGCCTAGCCTCCTTTCAACTGCAGGCGCAAACAGGTCGCACCATCCTGGGGCGTCGAAGCGACGCGATAACTATCCAGTCGGTGCAGGAGCAGATCGAGAAAGGCACAACGTCCTCGATTTCCTTCGACACTCTCCGCGTCGGACATTCTCATTGCAACCGCTATGGAATGATCTTCGTGGCTAACAACAGAGCTTACGACGCGCTCGACGATCGGCGATTTTTGGAAGCGATGCTCGAGCGCATGCCGCTGTTGAGTTTCGACCGCCGCAGCCGTTCCAAGGTCATAGCCACTTTCGTGATGGGAGTTCTAACAAGCCCGTATCTTTCGTTCAAAGCCGTCGGTTGGCTGGTTCGGAAGGCGTGGCAGGCCAAGTCCGATCTCTGGGCGGCGCGCGGTCGCGTGAACAAGCTGTCGTTCGTCATCCACAATTTCATGGATGCGTGTCGCTTGGAACGGGACCGGGTCGACGCCTGCGCTTTTATGGCGATGACGGGACGCGGACCCATCTCGATGTGTCTGCACAACGCCAAACGCGACGCCTTCATCCTCGCCCCAGTTAGGCTGAGCGGACCCGAAGGCGACCGCTTTTGGAATCCGCTCTCAGGGGAACCAATGGAAAAGTCTGCCGGCACGCATCGCCCGCCCAATCCGAATCGCAGGGCTGCGAAAGCACGGCTCAAGCGCGCCCTCGCTGCAGCCGGCACTGCCGTCGCTGGTTAGATCGTCGAGAAGCGCAAGAATGTTGCGCAGAATTCGCAGAGTGGCTTACATGGCTCTTGGTCTGCTCTCGCTGATCTCGATCGCCACGCCCGCTCCTGCCGGGGACACAGCAACAGAAGCATGGAGCATCGGCGAATGGGAGACCGCGTGGACGAAGGTCCTGACCCGGTACGTCGACGACTCAGGCCGCATCGATTTTGATTCGCTGCGACAGAACCACGCCGATCTCGATCGCGTTGTCGCGTTTATCGCTGCCGTCGATCCCGACTCGCAGTCACAACGGTTTCCTGACCGGCACTCGCGCCTCGCCTTCTACATCAATGCCTATAACGCCTTGGCAATGTACGGAGTCGTTCAGGCCGGCGTTCCCGAAAGTCTCGGCGGCTTGACGAAGTTCACCTTTTTCTACCTTCGGACGTTCACTGTCGGCGGAAAATCAATCTCCCTCTACAAATTCGAGAACGACGTCATCCGCCCGCTCCGCGAGGAGCGCGTTCACTTCGCGCTCAATTGCATGGTCGTCAGCTGCCCGAGGCTTCCGCGCGTCGCGTTCAGCGCGGCCGCCCTCGACGGGCAGCTTGATACGGCCGCACGCAGCTTCATCGGGGATACTCGAAACGTCTGGATCGAGCACACCAAACGCGAGGTCTGGCTGTCGGCCATCTTCGATTTCTATACCGCGGATTTTCTCGCGCACGCCCCGAGCTTGATTGCCTACGTCAACCGGTATCGCGCCACGCAGGTTCCTTCCGATTTCAAGATGCGGTTTCTCGAATATCATTGGACCGTCAACCATCGCAAATGGGCGTACCTGAGGTGACGCGCATGAAGCAGGGACCTCTCATCGGCGTGCAGGCCTGCGTCTTCGACGCCTACGGGACGCTGTTCGATTTTGCCGCCGCGGCCAGGGGCTGCCGCGATGTGCTCGGGGACAGCATCGACAAACTGACCGCGCTCTGGCGTGACAAGCAGCTGCAATATACCTGGCTTCGCGCCGTGCAAGGCCGGCACGCGGATTTCTGGCAGGTCACCTCCGGCGCTCTCGACTTCGCGTTGCAGACGTTGGCAATCGAACAGCCGGGCCTGCGCGATCGCTTGATGAATCTTTATCTCACGCTCGATGCATTTCCCGAAGTCCCAGATGTCCTCACGCGCCTGAAACAGGCGGGCCTGCGGACCGCGATCCTGTCGAACGGCTCGCCCAAGATGCTCGATGCGGCCGTCAAGGCAGCCGGGCTGAAGCCGCTGCTCGATGCGGTGCTCTCGGTCGAGGAGGTCGGCGTCTACAAGCCGCATCCCAAGGTCTATCAACTCGCCGTCGACCGGCTCGGGGTGCCTGCCACCGCCATCGCGTTCCAATCGTCGAACGCGTGGGACGCCTACGCCGCCTCGGCATTCGGGATGCAGGTCGTGTGGTGCAATCGCTACGGGCAACGGCCGGAGCGATTGCCCGGCGCGCCCGACCGAACGGTGAAATCGCTGACCGAACTGCCGGCCCTGGTCGGAGCGTCATAGACAGGAACGTCGGAGCGCGAGAAATCATCAAGTTGGAATGTCGACCAAGGGAGGAACACAATGAACCGACGTGCCACGCTCGCAATGACCACTGTGTCGCTCGTGTTTGTAGGGGTTGCCCTGCGAGCGGGTGGCGGAATTGGCTATGCCCAGCAGCGATCCGACAGCGATAACGTCAATGCCGCCATCAATGCCTTTCATGCCGCGCTGTCGAATCTAGACATCGGCAAAATGCAGAACGTGTGGGCTCAGGAACCCTACGTGGTCTTGATCAATCCGCGGGACAAAGCGCCAGCAGTCGGCTGGGATGCCGTCAAAAAAGACTGGCAGGAGAGGGTGTTCGGCTTCTGGGGAGAGTTGACGCTATCGCCCAAACAGGCGCCTCACGTCCACATCGATCAGGGGACGGCATGGACGACCGGCGTTGTGGGCGTCGAAGGCAAAAACAAGAGCGGTCAAGCTCTCAGCTTTACCATAGTCGAGACGCAAGTTTACGAAAAGCGCGGCGATCGCTGGCTCATGGTTTCCCACCACGCATCCCGGGTGCCAGAATAAAGCCCGCGCCGACGAGGTGATCGAATGAGTTGCCATGCGCAGCTGGTTGAAAGGGCCGCCTTCGATTCTATTGGGGTTTTCGATGGAGTTTCTGGGTAGTGCGAATTCGATCTGGAAGCTTGCATGCCGGTGCGCGATTTCCGAGGGCGTGCCCCGCCGGTCGCTCTATGTCGCGCTCATCGTTGGAACGGTGCTCAACCTGATCAATCAGGGCGATGCGCTGCTCGGATTGGCCTCCATCAATTGGTTGAAGCTGATCTTGACCTACTGCGTACCCTACGTGGTGTGTACCTACGGCGCAGTCTCGTATCGGTTGAAGAAAACGGATGTGACGCTCGAACGCAGCGCATGACCAAGGAGACGCTCATGTCACCCGAATTCGACAAGCGCATTCCAGCCGCGCTCCTCGTCCTGCGGTTTTTTCTCGGCACTTTTCTGCTGCAGTGGAGCATCGAGAAGCTCATTCTCCC
>Ga0306921_10006427_pt1 | contig 12253 bp, 13 predicted proteins | sample sta12Cox44000080_FD_203760 | JGI IMG/M metagenome (GOLD analysis project Ga0306921, IMG submission 203760) | Lab enrichment of tropical soil microbial communities from Luquillo Experimental Forest, Puerto Rico - statoxic.12C.oxic.44.000.080 (v2)... | ecosystem: Environmental > Terrestrial >... | reverse complement strand
CCGCGTTCTGCCGCTCAATCGGGAACGAATCGGCGATTCTCGCCACCGTCGCAGCCACGTCAATCGTGTGCAGCGTCGAAAGCACCAGGTGTCCCGTCTCTGCCGCAGACACCGCAATGCGCATTGTCTCGGGATCGCGCATTTCACCCACGACGATCACATCCGGCGCCTGCCGCAATGCCGCGCGCAGCGCGGTAGGGAAGTCGGGTGCGTCCGTACCGACCTCCACTTGCTCGATCACGCTGCGTTTGTGTGTGTGTTCGTATTCGATCGGATCTTCGATCGTGACGATGTGCCGCGCTTCTCGCTGGTTGATTTCCTGGATCAGTGCCGCGAGCGTCGTGGATTTGCCCGAACCTGCCGGCCCGCCAATCAGCACCAGCCCTCGTGGCAAGTGCGCCAGGTTCGCCACCGTCGGGGGCAGGTGCAGTTCCTGGAGAGCCGGCACGCGCGTAGGCAGCGCGCGAATCGCCGCGGCCGCATGCCCGCGTTCGCGGTGAAGATTGATCCGAAACCGACCGGTGCCTTCAATCCGGTACGACGAATCCGTGACCAGCGCTTCGCGGTAAAGCCGCAAAGCGTGTGGCGAAAGGGCTGGCAGCACCGCCGCCTCGACATCAGTCCCGTCCAACGGCTCGGCCTCAATCTTTCGCACTTCGCCCTGGACTCGTACGCAGGGCGGAGCCCCTTCTACCAGGAGCAGATCGCTGCCCCCTCGCGAAACCAGCGTACCCAGCCAGTGATCCAGCCGCGCCGTCGCCGACGACTCGATGGGCTCGGCTTCCCGGCCATCATTCAACTCCCGCACCAGCCGGTTCAATTCGCCCGACTCATCCATTCCCGCCTCCCGCCGTTAGATGCGGAGGAAGGAAGTCTGGCCCACTCCAATCCCAATGTCCAGCAACTCCCTCAATGTGGCGCCAATTAGGCGGCTCGCGTGTCGCGGCCAAGCGCCGCTTCTATCTGCAAAGAGGGACTCAGCGGTTATCCGAGCGAGCGACGAATCTCTCTTTCCCTTCACCGGTCCGTTTTCAATATTCACGTTCCGTTCGTTTGACAATGTAACCATTCGGTGCCAGAACAAATCTGGCTGCCGAATGCAGTGAGGTGCCCGATGAACGCCAACGACTTCCGCCGCATTGCTCTCAGCCTCGAAGGCGTCGAAGAGAGCTCGCACATGGGCCAGCCCGACTTCCGCGTAGGCGGCAAGATTTTTGCTACGCTCGCCTCGCAAGCCCAAGGCTATGGAAACGTGAAGCTCACTCCGGAGCAGCAGGCCGCGTTTGTTGAAGACTTGCCCGAGGTGTTCCTTCCCGTCCATGGCGGATGGGGACGTATGGGAATGACTCACGTTCGCTTAGCCGTCGTCTCCGAGGATGTATTGCAAGGCGCCTTGCGCACTGCCTGGAAACTCCGCGTCGACAAAAACACCAAGTCCACCAAAAAATCCCGCTGAGCGACGAAAGACTCCAAAACGAATTGTCGCGGATGTTTCTAAGCTTAGGTGCGGGGCGCGGCTAGCCCCGGCACTCTCGGCTCAAGGCACCTTTCCTACGCTTTCGTCTGCTTCTTCATCGCCAGCCGCAGATCCAGATTGCGCATCAGCCGGTGCAGGTAATTTCCGTGCACCCCCAGCAGCTTTGCCGCTTCCGTGATGTTCCCGCCGGACTGCTCCAGGGCGTTCAGAATCAACTGTTTTTTCAGGTCGCGAATGGCGTCGTGATACTTCGCCGCCGACGGGCCCTGGTTCGCTCCCGTTTCCACCAACGTATCCGGCAAGTCTTCCGGAAGGATCAAGTCCGATGACCCCACCACCACCGCCCGCTCCATCGCATTTTCCAACTCGCGGATGTTCCCGGGCCAATCATAGTGCAGCAGGCATGCCCGGGCCTGCTCAGAAAGCCCCGTCACCTTCCGCGCGACCTTCGTCGCATACCGCGCCAGAAAATGTTCTGCCAGCGCCGGTATGTCTTCGGGATGCTCGCGCAACGCGGGCAGCGTAATCGAAATTACATTCAGCCGGTGAAACAGGTCGCCGCGAAACTTTTCTTCGCGGACCGACTTTTGCAGATCGCGGTTCGTTGCGGCCAGAAACCGAACGTTGATCTTGATGGTCTTTGTCCCGCCAACCCGCACAAACTCCCGCTCCTGCAGCACGCGCAGCAGTTTGGCCTGCAAAATCGGCGGCAGCTCCCCAATCTCGTCCAGAAAAATCGTTCCCCCCTCCGCCACCTCGAGGTATCCCTTTTTCTGGCTGATCGCGCTTGTGAACGCCCCTTTCTCGTGCCCGAACAGCTCGCTCTCAAGCAGCGTCTCCGTCAAAGCCGCGCAATTCAGCGCCACGAACGGGTGGTTCTTCCTCGGACTGTTCTTGTGAATCGCCCGTGCCGCCAGTTCCTTTCCCGTGCCGCTTTCACCCTGAATCAGCACCGTCGAATCGCTCGGCGCTACCCGCTCGATGAACTGGTAGACCTCCCGCATCCGCGCTCCTCGCCCCACCATGTCGTGTGTCAAGCAAACTTCCGCGCGCAGCCGCTGGTTCTCCATCCCCAACTGTTCGAACTGCCGCGCATTTTCGAGACCCATCGCCGCCAAACTCGCGATTGCTGAAACCAGCTGCAAATCGTCCTGCGTAAAGCTCGCCGCATCCGTTGTTTCGAGATACAAAATCCCCAGCGTCCGTCCCGTGCCCGTCATCGGCGCGCACAACACCGAACGCGACCCTTTTTGCTGTTCCGCTTCGTCGTCCCCGCTTTCGGGCCCGCCGTTTTCCAGGATCGCAACGCCCTCGTTCAGCACTCGCCGCAAAATTGCTTGGTTCACGTGCACCGGCCGATCCGGCCCCAATATCCGGTCCCACGCCACATGCGAGCGGATCTCTTGTGAGTCCTCCTCGGTCAGCAGAATCGCTCCGCGTCCTGCCGGAATGACGTCGAACACCAGGCCCAGCAATTGCCACGGTAGGGATTCCGCGTCGCGCATCGACCCGATTGACGTGCTGATCCTCAGCAGCAGGCTCAGGTTCCGTGCCATCCGCGCTGATTGCGGCAGCGCCGCAAGCGATTCCGGCCTCAGATACAACATTTCTTCGTGTCGCAATTGCTCCACGTGCCCGTGAGGAGCTTCCGTCTCATCGAGTTCCACCAAACTGCTTCCTGAAGCGCGCGCCTGCTCCTCGCGGAAAATAAACACCGTGCTTCCGACGGTAATCTCGTCGCCAGCGCTGAGCTCTCGCTGTTTTACCGGAATTCCGTTCACAAACGTGCCGGCGGGGCTCTCCAGGTCGGTCACAACGTAACGCCCTCCTTTGACTTCGATCCGGCAGTGATGCGCCGAAACCGTCACATCCTCGAGGCGAATCGTGTTTTCAGCCGCACTCCCGATGGGCACAACCCTTCCCAACGGAAATTCGGCTTTGCCCAGCGGACCGCAGATGGCCAAGAGTTTCGCTTGCACGACTCGATCTCTGCTTGGCGGCTCTGTGAACCCACCTTGCCGCCTGCTTGAGCCGGGTATTCTAGCTCCAATGACTGCGCCTCGCCATACTCTAACTAGTTGCTGAAAGCGGCAAAACGTTTCATCCGCTGCCCTATCTGTCCGGATAGGACGGCTATCCACCCTGCGTTGGTGCGCCGATCAACCCATTGGGCCGCGAGTCCATTCCACTGGAGCTGGACCACCGCCCCATCTTTGGCCTTTTCATCAGTTTGCCCTGGAGTTTGCAGCGCGCCAGCAGGCTCGCCTACGGCAACCGCTCCCACTTGGTCCCCCCGCGTGCCGCGCGACCCCAACGCTTTGGATAGAGCTCTCAAACGCCCATCGGTTTTTCAGCGGGCCTTTCTCTTCCTCGAGCGCGCCAACTTCTTTTCTGCCCGCTCCGCCTGCGCGAATTCCACCTCCCGTTAACAAGCGAGAATTTGGCATCGCGAATGCCTCCTGCTTTTTGTCGGTTCTTTCGGTGAGGCCTCAATGCAGGCCAGGGAGGCACTTCATGAAATTCCACACCATCCTTCGAACACAATGGCTCGTTACCGGCCTCGGAGCCGCTCTCTTGCTGGCCGCTCCCGTTAACGCTCAGGAGATTACCAACACCGAATTTAACGACGGACCGTATGTTGTCCCCTTCTCCGACGCCGTTCCCACACAGGATGCAGCAGTCGCCGCCTCGACCCCCGTCATGACAGAGTCGCAAGCCCTGCAGGTCGTGGCAGCCATTTCTGCTCCTTCCATTCCCGATGAAGCGAACCTGATGCAGGTGTCCGCCGTGGAGCGCTGGATCACCATAGCCCTTCTGGTCATCGCCAGTTTGCTGGCCGTTTTTATCCTGGTCGAACTGAGCGTCTTGGTCGAGCTGAAGCGTGCCAGGCGCAGTCTTCATTCGGCCCACGATCCTCGGGTTTCCACCCGTACGGCCTAGCCGCCTTCGGTGGTAACGGACTGCAGGTCTGTTCTTCGAATCTGGTCCACAGGTCTTCGGCGTCACCGGGATCGGTTCTGATGGGATCCACCGCCGAAAATCTCGATTTTCCGACCGATTCCGGCGGAAACTTGATGCGCGCCTTCGATGCTCCGGCGGCCCTGCTCCCAAACGGGCATGTACTCTGCGTTGTTGGGCGCCTTTTCGAATTTGACGGTTCGGCCCTCAATCCCGTCACTCCGCCATCGAACGCGCCCAACACCCTCACTTTCAATTGTCGCTTCCTGCTTCTGCCGACGGGTCAGGTGCTCTACTCCAACTGCACTTCCGACCTTCAGGTTTTCACTCCAACCGGATCGCCTCACAGCCATTGGCGTCCCCACATTTCCCACGTTCCCAAAACTCTGCGCCGCGGACACTCCCTACCGCCTCCGTGGGCGGCAATTGAACGGTATGTCTCAGGCGAACGGATACGGCGACGATGCGCAGATGGCCACCAACTACCCGCTAGTCCGCCTGAGGAACGGTAACCAGGTCCACTTCTGCCGGACCTATGACCATTCCACGATGGCCGTGGCCACCGGGAAAAAGATGGTTCACACCCACTTTCACGTACCCAACTCCGTTCCGGTTGGTCACTACGAACTCGTGGTCATCGCGAACGGCATCCAGTCAAAGCCCGTCAAGGTTCACGTAAAGCCCTGACCAACATCGCTGATCAGCGCGTTGCCCAGCCGGCCCCAGACGCTGCTACGCCTGGGGCCGTTTTGCCTGTTTCGTTGAAGCCTTTTGTTTTCCGGGAGCTTCGAGGTCGCCGCTTTTCGGATCACTCTCCCGCGCCTCCCCAATTCGTCATCCGGCAGGTGTCTTACTGCAGGCAGACAGAGCGAGCGAAGGATCGCTTTGCCTGTGGGCAACTCTATCCTTATGGATAGACTTGCCCTATCCGAATAGATAAGCTGCCCAAAACCGGTCGCATCATCTACTCGTACCGACTCCGCAAAGTATCTTTCCGCTTTTCAGTTCATTGCCGTCATTGCCTGTCCGCTCATCGCTAGATGCACGAACGCCCTTGGCGGCGTTTCCCCTCCATGCGAGCTGCTCTCTAACATTTCGGATAGCTCGAGACGAGGCTGTCCCCAGGTTCTCTCAGGGCGTTCGCTTTTTGCTTCCCCGCAACTTCTTTCTCTTTAGCTCATTACACGTTTGTTTCGCATCAAGCAGCCATTCCCACTCTTTGGCATCGCATGTGCTTTCTATCCGGCGTTGCCCAGTTCAACAAAGAGAAAAGAGAGAAAGTGGTGGAGGTACCCATGAAATTCCAGAAGATGCTTCGGACGCACATGGTCATCACCGGACTTGGAGCCGTGCTGCTGTTCGCTGGCTCGGCCAAGGCTCAGGAAATCACCAACACCGAGTTTAGTGACGGCCCTTACGTCACGGCCTTCGCACAGCCGGCGCAACCGGTTTCGGCTCAGACCAGTCCGGCTTCCACTCCGGTTATGACCGCATCCCAGACCATGCCGACTGTCGCCGCCGTCGGCATGCCGCTGGTTCCAGACGATGGCGGTGTCGTGGCTTCTTCCGAAGTCGAGGGCTGGATCGTGGCAGGACTTTTGTTCATCGCCCTTGGCATAATTATGTTTTACTGCGCTTCTGAACTCAGTGCTTTGGCCGAGTTGAAGCGCGCCAATCGCAGCCTCCGCGCGCGAACTGCTGCGCGGATGTCCCCTCGCGCTGTCTAAGCAATCCCTGGGGGGCGACTCGCTGCCCTCTGGAGCTCCGGGAGCCTGACCAGGCCCGCTCCCGGAGCTTTGGTGTGAGAAAGCCCTTTTCTCTCTTCCTTATCCCACCGACTCTTGCGACCTTTAAACCGCTCTTGACTGACGCGCCTCTGTCTCCGCCATTCTGTTTGGGCCTTGCCCCACATTCCCGTATAATGTCAAGTTTGGGTACTCACTCAGGAGACATCTGGAATGGCTGGAGCTTTTGGTAACCAGAAAACCGGCGTGCGAATTCTATTCGGCGTCATTATCGGCATGCTCGCTCTGAGCATGCTCCTCTACCTCGTTCCTCAGGGGCCCGACAGCTCCCAGGCCGCCGGTGATGTCGTCGCCAAGGTTGGCGATCAGACGGTTACCCTTGCCGATGTGACGCAGCAACTCAACGAGATCCGCCAGCACAACCAGATTCCTCGCCAGCTCGAAGCCCTCTACGCTAACCAGATTCTCAAGCAGCTCGTCTTTCAGAAAGAAGTCGAGTATGAGGCCAAGCGTCTCGGCATCACCGTTACCGACAAGGAGCGCGCCGACCGCATCCGCCAGTTTCTTCCCGCTGCTTTCAACGGCGATACTTTTGTCGGGATGGACGCATACTCCCGCGAAGTCCAGCAGCGCTTCCAGATGACCGTGCCGGTCTTCGAAGAGCTCATTCGCTCTGGCCTCGTCGAAGAAAAATTCCGCCGGCTGATTACTGACGGCGTAAGCGTCAGCCCTGAAGAAATCCAGACCGAATTCCGTTTTGAGAACGAGAAAATCAAAATTGATTACGTGTTCCTCAAGCCCGAGGACCTCGCCTCAAAACTCAATCCCACCGACGAGGAAATCCGCAAGTTTTACGACCAGAACAAGTCGAAATATATGGTCCCCGAGAAGCGTGTCGTCCGCTATGCACTCTCCGATCTAGCCAAAATTCGGCAGAACACCGTGGTCTCCGACGACGACCTGAAAGTCCTTTATCAACAGAACATCCAGCAGTACCAGGTTCCGAACCGCGTGCATGCCGAGCACATCCTTTTGACGACGGTCGGCAAGACCGACGCCGAAGTCGCTGAAGTCAAAAACAAGGCGGAGGACATCCTCGCGCAAGCCAAAAAGAAGGGCGCCAATTTCGAGGACCTGGCCAAGAAATACTCCGAAGATCCCGGTTCGAAGACGAAGGGCGGCGACCTCGGTTGGCTCCTGCAGGGCCAGACCGTTCCCGAATTTGAAAAGGCCGCCTTCAGCCTGCCCAAGGGTGAGACCTCGGACCTGATCAAGACTCAATACGGCTTCCATATCATCAAGGTGCTCGACAAAGAGACCGCGCACACCAAGACGTTTGAGGAGGTAAAGGATAGCCTCCGGACCCCGCTTCTCCTGCAAAAGGCCGATGCCCAGGAGAGTTCGATCGCCGATAAAATGTCCGCCGAAATTCGCCAATCGAACAAGGTGACTCTGGACGAGTTGGCCCAGAAGTACCATCTCGAGATTTCTGAGACTCGCCCCGTCTCTCCGACCGATCCGCTGCTCGAACTCGGCAATGGTCAGGATGTTGGGGAAGAAATTACCCGCCTGCGCCAGGGCGAGTTGAGCCTTCCTATGCATACCGACCGCGGCTTCGTCATTCTTTCCCTGAAACAAGTGATTCCGGCGCACCAGGGCACCCTCGATGAGGTTCGCGACAAGCTCGTCGCCGACCTCAAGAAGCAGAAATCCGTTCAACTAGCACAGACCGAGGCTGATGATCTCGCCAAGCGCGTCAAGGCTGGCGAAAAATTTGACCCCGCCGCCAAAGCCTTGGGCTTTGACCCCAAAAACTCCGATCCTTTTGCCCGGAACGGGACCATCCCCGGCGTCGCCAGCGGCAAACAGCTCTCGGCCGCCTTTTTCCTCAAGCCGGGCGAGGTTGGTGGTCCCTCGAGCGTCGGCGAAAATTGGATCGTCTATCAAATGGTCGACAAAACCGAACCGGACCCTGCCGAATTCGAGAAGCAGAAAAAGACCATCACGGATAACCTGCTCCAGCAGAAGCGCAACCTTGCTTTTGACGCTTTTCCGACCAGCCTCGAAGAGCGCCTGAAGCAGGAAGGCAAACTCAAGTTAATGCCCGAGAAGCTGAAGAGCTTCGGCAATCTCGGCTAGCGTAACTGCAATAAAATAAGGCAGTTAAAAATTAACACACACCCTCTTGCCCCCGCCATCTCCGACCGTTAACCTATTGCTGTGGGGGGATGGTGGTCACGGGGGAGCTTCCCGTATTCCTCCTCATTCAGGGGAAGCGCCCGGAATTCTACCGGGTTTCAAGTCAGTCTAAATTTCAGAGTCTTCAGGGAATCCATCATGGGAAAAACTGCTACTGCGCGCTCATCCAGTATTCGAAACGCCTACCGTTGCAGCATCGAAAAAAATCAGTCCGGCAAATATTGTGTTCGAGTTCGGGTTCAAGACCCCCGCCATGCTTGGAATCTGGGCGTTTTCTTCCTGGCCTCGTCCTTTGACCGAGCCATGAAGAAACTCGAAGAGGCACTCGCCTTTCTCCAGCGCAATGAAGAAAAGCTCTGGTTCTGGGGCGTGGATCGTGCCGAGGATCTCGGCTTCTCTGCCGAGTTTCTGCAAGAGGCGGGCTTGCATCTGGACCGCCGCCTCGAATTTCCTCGTAAGGCAGCCACCTTGTCGGTTGAACCCGAACGCACCGTTCCCGCTTTCGTTCTTGGGCCGGTTCGTCGTGGGCTCGCCGAGTCGGTTGAGTCCGGCCGCCTCCTCCTCGCTGGCGATTAACCTGCCGATGGCTGGTTGACTCGCGTTCCAAACCCCGGGGTGCGGAATCCGCTTGTTGCTTTCCGCCGTCGCAACGTATTCCTCCCGGCTTCTTACCGGGCCGTCACGCCGATCGGCATTTCGCGATCTATTCTCGACCGCGCTGCTCCCCGCATTCTTCCTTGACTTCCCCGCGTTTCTCTTTCATTATGCGCGCATTACGCCGCGGATGCCCCGCGATGCGTTCGTTTGCCTCCTGAAACCCCGCCCGAACACGATAAGTGTCATCCTCAGGCGGCAGAATCCGCACCGGGCGAAAGGATCTTTTGAAAATGACGAGTACCCGTAAGTCTGCTTTTTTCGCGCTCGTAGCCGCACTGCTCCTCATCGCAGGGAATCTCTCCCTGCGTGCGACTCCGAAGGCCACTCAGTCTCAGGACCAGACGGATACCAGCACGTCGAAGTCCAAGAAGAAAAAGACTGCTGACGACTCAACGGCCAAGGACAGCTCCACTTCCTCGAAGTCCTCAAAGTCCAAAAAGTCCACTGCTCCCACAGACCAGGCAAGCGCAGATACTTCTTCGACCAAGAAATCCTCTACGTCCAAGAAGTCCGACACCGGCGACTCCTCAGCCTCGGCTGACACTTCTTCGAGCAAGAAGTCCTCCAAGGCCAAGTCTGCTACGGCCGACACCTCCGCTGCGAACGATACTTCTTCGGCCAAGAAGTCTTCCAAATCCAAGAAGTCCGAAGCCGCCGATTCTTCCACCGGCGCTGCTGATGCCGACAGCTCCAAGAAAACTTCCAAATCCAGCAAATCGGGGACCACGGACTCTTCCGCTCCTGCGAGCGACTCGGCGACGGCCACAAAATCCACGAAGTCCAAGAAATCGGCGTCGGCATCCGCTTCCAGCGCACCGTCGGCCTCTCCCGCAGCGGCTACTCCTGCCGCGGCTCCTGCTTCTGCTCAAGCTGCGGCGCCGGCTTCTGCGCCTGCGGCCAAGACCGCGGCGACGCCGGCCGCTGCTCCCGCGAAGCAAGCCCCGCCGGCCAACAGCAACGGCATGGTCTGGGTCAATACGGATTCCGGCATCTATCACAAGCCTGGTAGTCGCTACTACGGCAACACTAAGCAGGGCAAATACATGTCCGAAGCCGACGCGGTCAAGGCTGGCTATCGCGCTTCCGAAAAGAATTAACCATCCACGGTTGTTGTGACGTTGTTACCTGGCCCAAAGGAGAAAACAAAAAATGAAGAGAAATATGAGCGGCATGCTGCTCCTCGCGTTGGTTCTGCTCCTCGGAATCAGCGTTGTCGTCTCGCAGCCCAGCTCCACCGCGGCGCAGGCCAAGCCGGCGGCACCGGCCTCTGCCGCACAGCTTGTGGACATCAACTCGGCCACCAAGGACCAGCTCGACGCTCTGCCCGGCATCGGCGAAAAGTATGCTCAAAAAATTATCGATGGCCGCCCGTATGCCAAGAAAACGGACCTCGTCAAGAAAAAGGTCATTCCCCAAGGCACCTACGATAAAATCAAGGACCTCATCATCGCCAAACAGAAGTAACCCGTGGGATGGTTTCGATTTCTGGAGCGGTCGCTACCGCCCGGCTGCTCCTTAGTTCTCTCTCAGGAGGATTTATGGGACTACTCGACGATGTTCTCGCGATGGCGGGAAGTACCGGCGCGCAGCAGTCGCAACACGCCAGTGCTCTGGGTGCCATCCTTAGTTACCTCAACAGCCCACAGGTCGGCGGTTTGGCTGGCTTGCAGGGCATGTTTCAGCAGGGGGGACTCGGACACATCATCAGTTCCTGGATCGGAAATGGTCAGAACCTGCCAATCTCGGCCAGCCAGCTACAAAACGTCTTGCATGGCGGCGCTTTAAACCAGGCAACTCAGCAGGCCGGCATGGACACCTCGCAGCTCACCGGTCTCATGAGTACCCTGCTCCCGCATTTGGTGGATAAGGTCTCGCCGAACGGCCAGCTGCCCGACGCCAGCGCCTTGCAGCAAATGCTCAAAGGCCTCGCCGCGGGCCAGTCATCATAGGTCCGGGCCGAGCCCTCTTCGCGCGTGGGCTTATCACGCTTGTCTTTGCCCCGTACGGAGGAAACCGTCCGCTTTCCTGCGATCAACGCGACCGCTGCGCAGCCTGCGCGTTCAGATCCCTAGCGCACGATTACTTCACCCTTTCCCACTATCTGTTCATTCAACCATAGCCGGTATTTATAACTCCCGGGCTTCGTCCCCGCGACCGCAGGACCACTCAACAACCTCATCCCTACCGGCGCTTGAAAAATGTTCGAAGAAAACGGACAGCGGTTGCTGTCAAACTCTACTCGCAGATTCCCGGCATCCGAAATCCAGCTCACCTGATCGCCCGGATCAAGTACCACCGCTTGGGGAATCAATCCGACCAGTACGGGACGCTCCGCCATTCGTTCTCCTTCGCAGAGTTCTCTCGCACCATAGCATATCCCACTTCCTTCCTATAATCGTCTCTTATAGCAACTCCTCTATCTATATCGCTTGACCGCTACCGAAACTCCCGTAGAATTAAGGACTGTGGTCCGCTGCGCTGAGCTCGCTCAGCTCTTGCGCGCAGCCATTTCACTTTCGCGCAGGAGCGAACCAGCATGGCGTCAGTTGCTCGGCCCTTGACTATACCCCTGCCCAACGGCGCGCGGTTACTGGTCATCTCTTCTATTCCCTTCATCCTTATTCATATCATCGCTCTCGCCATCTTCTTTGTGCCCTTCAGGTGGACCTTTCTGCTCGCCTGCTTCCTCCTTTACGAAGCGCGTATGTTCTTCGTCACGGCCGGTTATCACCGTTACTTCTCCCACCGCTCTTTCAAGACCAGCCGCTGGTTTCAGTTCGTTATTGCCTGGATGGCCATGTCCTCTTCGCAAAAAGGCGTTCTCTGGTGGGCTGCCCATCACCGCCATCACCACCGCTACTCCGACCAGGAAGAAGACCTCCACTCGCCCACGCTTTTTGGCTTCTGGTGGTCCCACGTTGGCTGGATTCTCTCGGACAAGTACAACGAAACGCGCTTCGACTACATCGGCGACTTCGCCAAATTCCCGGAACTCCGCTGGCTCAACAAATACTACCTCGTTCCGCCTGCCGTCCTTGCCGTCGCGCTCTGGCTTATCGGCGGTTGGGGACTGCTGATCTGGGGCTTCTTCCTCAGCACCGTCCTTCTCTGGCACGGCACGTTCACCATCAATTCGCTCTCACACCTTTTCGGGAAGCGCCGCTTTCCGACCACCGACACTAGCAAGAACAATTGGCTCCTCGCGCTCGTCACTCTT
>Ga0306921_10006424_pt1 | contig 12257 bp, 9 predicted proteins | sample sta12Cox44000080_FD_203760 | JGI IMG/M metagenome (GOLD analysis project Ga0306921, IMG submission 203760) | Lab enrichment of tropical soil microbial communities from Luquillo Experimental Forest, Puerto Rico - statoxic.12C.oxic.44.000.080 (v2)... | ecosystem: Environmental > Terrestrial > Soil... | reverse complement strand
GTCACCAACGACAACGTGGCGAGCGCTCCGCATATCTTGAAGTTGGGCGTCGATTACTTGAAAGAGCTGGTGCCGGTCATACAACTGGCGCGCCAGCCGCTGGCGCTGGCCGCGCATCCCACGCTCGGGGTGAGCTCGGTCGCAGAATTGATCGAGACGGCGAAGCAACGGCCGGGGCTGGGCTGTGCGACCTCGGGCGCGGGGTCGAACCAGCACGTGCTGCTGGAATGGTTCGCGCAGATGGCGGGCATCAAGCTCGACCACGTTCCCTATCGCGGCGCCGGCCAGGCGATCAACGACCTGGTCGCGGGCCATGTCCGGGTCGCCTTCCTCGGGCCGACGGCGCTGATCCCGCATTACAAATCTGGAAACTTGCGCCTGCTGGCGCAATCGTCCGAGACGCGCTCACCGAACCTGCCCGAAGTGCCGACGCTGCAGGAAGCGGGCTTCAAGGGCCTGGTGCTCGAGACGTGGTACGCCGCGTTCGTGCCCCTGGGAACGCCGCCGTCGGCGATCGCGCGCCTCAACGCCGAGATGGACAAGGCGCTGGCGGATCCTGCGACCAGCAAAAGCCTGCTGCAAACGGCAACCGAGCCGGTCGGCGGCGGCGCGGAGCGACTCGCGCGCGTCGCGCGGGCCGACTCCGAAAAATACGCGCGGCTCGCGCGCGAACTCAACATCAAGGCGAACTAGATCAGCCCGATCCGCTGGTGTCGAGGCGGCAGGGTGGTAAGCTCGATCGGGCGGCAGACCAGGCGCCGTCATCGCTTGCGAACGGAGGGCAGCGTCATGCGGACAGGCAATGACCGTAGGGATTTCATCAAGCAGGGTCTCTTCCTGGCCGGAGCAGCAGGTGTCTTGACCTCCGCCCTGGCGCCGATCGCCGCCCGTGCGCAAGCGGTGAGCAAGCCGGTGCGGCGGCCGGACCGCTACGAGGACTCGTTTATTTTCGAACGAAAGCCGTACACGTGGCCCGGCAACAAGACGCTTGCGGTCTGGATCGCCCCCAACGTGGAGGTTTGGAATTATGATTCACCCGTGGGGGTGGGTGTTTCTCCGAACACCGGCAACATCGTGCCGGACGTCATCAACTACGGCTGGAGAGAGTATGGCCTGAGAGTAGGCCTGTGGCGTTTCGCCGACGTGTTCGACGCGGCCGGCGTCAAGGCGACCGTGGCCTTGAATTCATTGGTCTGCGAGCATTACCCCAAAGCCGTGGATGAAATGAAAAAGCGCGGCTGGGAGTTCATGGGCCATGGAACGACCAACAGCGAAAGCCTGGCCGGTTTGAATCCGGAACGAGAGCGCGAGGTCATCCGGAGCGTTCTCAAGACGATCGAGCAAGCGACCGGGCGAAAACCGCGCGGCTGGCTGGGCAGCGGACTCGTCGAGACTTACAACACGCTCGACATCCTCGCAGAAGAGGGCGTGATCTATTGCGGCGATTGGAACACCGACGATCAGCCGTACCCCATGAAGGTCAAGACGGGGAAACTCTTTTCCATTCCGTATTGCATGGAGATCAACGATATCCCGCTCTTCATTCGGAAAGGCTACACCGGCGAGCAATATTACCGTTCCGTGATCGACCAGTTCGAGACGCTGCTGGCCGACAGCAAGAAGCAGCCGAGAGTCATGGGCATTCCGCTCCATCCCATGATCACCGGCCAGCCGTTGCGCATCAAATATCTGCAACGGGCGATCGCCGAGATGCAGAAGAACGATGCCGTCTGGTTTGCCACCGGCGGTGAGATCATCGACGCTTATCAGCGCGCGCATCCCACCGGCTAGGGCGGAGGGCGCGTCGGCGAACCATCTTTTTGGTCGTTGTCGGCGGCCGAAAGAGGCCGCGCTGCATTCGGCCCGCCGTCTTGCCTCACGCCCAGCCCGTCACGGCGCGAAGATCGCCTTCAACAGCGCGGCAAGGCGAAAGCCCGCCTTGGCGACCTGGATGCGCGCCTGCGCCTTGGCCCAGTCCTCGTACGACGGATCGAGCGTGGTCTCCCAGGTGCATCCCCCGGTGAACGAGAACGGCGAGGGCTTCGAGCCCTTGCGGATCGTGAGGCGCTGATGCGCCTCGAGCGCGAGCGGCATGATCTCGCTCGCCCATTGTGCCGCCCACGTGTCCGCAGCGCCGGTGGTTTCCCAGCCGGCGGGCGGCGCGGCGGCGAGGAGCTTGGCGAACTCCTGCTCCGAGTGCGCGCTACCGGCAGCCTGCATCGCCCGAATGACGGTGGTGCTGTCCCAATAGAGGTGCAGGTTCGAGGCTGGCGGAACCGCGGGAGCCGGCGCCACCAGCAAGATCAGGTTGCCGCCCATCGTCATGGCAACGGTATCGCCAATCCCGAAGGTCGGCGGTGTGGCGCCGATGTTCGGATCGACGCTCGTCTCGCACGTCTTATCGAAGTATTTCGCCCCCACATGCAGCGGTTGATGGATGTCGCCGACGAGGTGGGCGAGCAGCCAAACCGCTTCGGTGTCGGTAAGGTTGACGTCGGGCTTGGGCGTCGGCGCTTTGCCGCGCAATTGGGCGACCGCGTATGCGACCATCTGCACGACGTCGATGTCTTGCGTACCGGCGCTGTTGGCGACGTAGCTCGGTTGCTGCAGCGGCACGTCGGCGAAGTGGAATTTGTCATGGTGCGGATTGCGGCCTGCATACGCTTTCTCTTCCTCGGAGGGTGGGCGGCCGCAAAACGGTACGTTGCCCTTTTTCGCGCAATCCGGGAACACCGCGACCTCGCTCAGACTTCGCTTCTCCACGGTGCCGCCGTCGTTCTTCTCCAGCAGTTCGCTCACGCGCTGCTGCGTCGCCGGGTCATGCTGCTGCAGAACCAGATCGGCGATGGCGCCGACGATGCGATGCCCCGGAAAGTCCCATGCCGCGGCCGGCACCGGCAGCGTGCTTGCCGCCCAGACGGCGAGGCATGCCGCTCGAACTCTGCGTTCCATGTTCGCATTCCGTCTCACGTCGTCAGCCAGCTCTACGCGGGTCGAGGTCGTGCAGCATATGGGCTCAGAAAAATCGGTTCGCCGGCCGCGGCAGGCCGAGATTTTCGCGGAGCGTCTTGCCTTCGTATTCCCGCCGGAACAGACCGCGCCGCTGCAATTCCGGCACCACGCGCACGACGAAATCGTCGAGCCCGCCGGGCAGGTAGGAGAACATCACGGTGAAACCGTCGGAGCCTTCGGTCGTAAGCCATTCCTCCATCTCATCGGCAATGGTCGCGGGCGTGCCGACCATGGCGAGCCCGGAATAGCCGCCAAGGCGCTGGGCGAGCTGCCGCACGGTGAGCTTCTCGCGCTGCGCCAGTTCGATGGCCCGCTGCCGGCCGCTCTTGCTGGCGTTGCTTTCGGGGATTTCGGGCAACGGCCCGTCGGGGTCGAAGCGCGAGGCATCGTGGCCGAGCGCGATCGACAACGAGGCGATGGCGTTGTCGTAGTGAACGAGGCTGTCGAGCTTCGCCCGCTTGGCGCGCGCCTCCTCCACCGTGTCGCCGACCACGACGAAGCAGGCCGGCAGAACTTTCAGGTGATCACGCGAACGTCCGGCCTTCTCGGCGCGGGCTTTGACGTCGGCGTAGAACGCGCGCCCGGCGGCGAGGTTCGCTTGTGCCGTGAACACGGCTTCCGCCGTTTCCGCCGCGAGTTGGCGGCCGGCCTCGGATGCCCCGGCTTGGACGATGACCGGCCAACCTTGGATCGGGCGGGCGATGTTGAGCGGGCCGCGCACGGAGAGGTATTGGCCCTTGTGATCGAGCACATGCAGCTTGTCGGGATCGAAATAAAATCCGCGATCGGCGTCGCGGATGAAGGCGTCGTCCGCCCAGCTATCCCAAAGCCCAGTCACCACGTCGTAGAACTCGCGCGCCCGGGCGTAGCGCTCGCCATGCTCCATGTGATCGTCGAGCCCGAAGTTGAGCGCCGCATCCGGGTTGGAGGTGGTCACGATGTTCCAGCCGGCGCGGCCGCCGCTGATATGATCGAGCGAAGCGAACCGCCGCGCCACATGATAAGGCGCGTCGAAGGTGGTCGACCCGGTCGCGACGAGGCCGAGATGCTCGGTCACGCCGGCCAACGCCGAGAGCAGCGTGAACGGCTCGAACGACGTCACCGTGTGACTGCGCTTGAGCGCATCGAGCGGCATATTGAGGACGGCGAGATGATCGGCCATGAAGAAGGCGTCGAACTTGCCGCGTTCCAGCGTCTGCGCGAAGCGCTTGAGGTGCGCGAAGTTGAAATTGGCATCCGGGAAAGCGCCGGGATAGCGCCAGGCGCCGGTATGGATGGTGGCCGGCCGCATGAAGGCGCCGAGCCTGAGTTGACGCGATGCCGCCATAGACACCCTCTTGAACGAACGATGCTCGTATATAGGCGCGCGCCTATTTTAACGGAAACAGGCGCGATACGCGCCGGCTATTGCGCGCAGGCGCGATAGCGATCGGCTATCGTCCGCCTCTCTCCGGCGCGCGGCCCGTTCTGCTTGATGGCGCGCGCCGCTCGGCGATACCAATTTGTGATCCAAGCCAGCTAGCCGCTACCGCGCAAGGACGCCATATTTCACCGCGCCGCGTCCGCAACAGCTGGGAGAGCGTCCATGCCAACGGTCAAGACGACACGCCTCTGCGCCGGATTGCTCGTTCCCGCTGTGGGTTCTCGCCGTGTTTCTTTCCTCGCCAGCCAATGCCGAGCGGGTGAGCAAGAAGCAGGGCTCATATCATCCCCACCGACTCGCGGCGAAGCCCAGTGCCCAACGGGTCAAGGCAGGGGACCCCAGCGCCGTGTATTGGGGGTGCTGCACCAAGATGGGTGCCGACCCCGATCCGTTCATCCGCTCGCAGATTCTGCGCGATGCGAGCGGCTTCTTCGGGGGAATCGACTAGACGCGCCTTCACACAGCCGCGGGCTGCGGGCGTCAGAGGTCTTAGGATCGATGGGCCTTGGGTCGGTCAAAAGACCGGGGTGCATCGCACCATGGGGTATAAATGCTCGAAAAAGGGCGGCGGCCCGTGTCTGCCTGGTACGGTTCTAGAACGCGAAGGCGTTCAGGACCAGGGTGCAGGTCACTAACGCACCCAAGATGAGCCCGAGTAATTGGGTAATCCGACGTTCGCTCATATCCAGCCTCCCATCCTGAACCTTAGTCGCGCGAACGGTCGCTTCGGTTCAATGTCCTCGGCGCCAAGGCCGGGCAATAGCCGCCAACCAATTCAGGGGGTCAGCCTCGGTGACGCTGCCCCGATCTTGCCGGGCAGGCCGAAGAGGCGCACGCTGAGGGACCTTTGGCGCTTGCTTCACGACATCCAGCAACAATAGGGAGGCGTCCCGTGAAAGCTCTCTCGATCGGTTTAGTTGCTGGCACGGCGCTCTGCGGCGTCATGTCGGTGCCGGCATCGGCGACGCCCATGGACAATCTTGCTGCCGCGGCGAGCGCTCTCGCGCTGGGCCAAAGCGCGCGCTACGTGTGCAATCGGTCTCGATGCCGGTGGCGGCCGAATTACGCCTACCGCCCGTCGGGCTACTACGGCTATGGACCGAGCTATTACAGCTACTATGCACCGAGCTACTACGGCTACGGACCAGGGTGGTCCGGCGGCTTGTATGGTGGCGGTCTATACGGCCGATGGTGGTGGTGAGGCGCGCAACAGTTTGCTCGGGACTGCGCCTGTTGCCGAAGCGCGCGGCCGCACGTCAGGGTGCTGACGTTCCGGGCTATACAGCGCGGGTTTAGTCCTGAGATTTGGACGTGCCCGCCATTTGCGTCCCGTTGATCTGATAGAGCACGAACCTGTTGCCGGCGAAAACCGGGGTGAGCCGCGTCGGATCCGGATTGGTGTAGTCGCGGTCCGTGAACAAGATATAGAGGTAGTCATAATCCGTGGTCCACTGCGCCCAATAGGGCGGGTCGTCCCAATCCGTGAGTTCCGCCGACGACAGCAGCTGCCGGATCGACGGCGGCGTTCCGTCTTCGGTATCGACGCGGTCGCGATAATTGCGGCGCACATGCATGACTTGCTTGCCGAGCACGGTGAAGGCGGTCGTGACCAAGGCGGAGCGCTCGATGATCGCCAGACAGGCGGCATGCGTGAGCCAGAGTTCACGTGCGTTGTCGCCATTGTCGGGATCCGCATAGGCGACCAGCACCTTGGATCCGCGCTCGATTTGGCGGACCGAGTCGCGGAACGAGGTGGTCCCGCGCGAGAGCTCGCGCCACACGCCCTGCACCTCGAATGCGCGCACGGCCAGCAGCAGAACGAGCACCGTCGCGAAGCCGCGGCGCACGAACTCGTCGCGCAGATCGAGATGCGCGCAGGCAATGATCATGAACGCCAGCGCAATCGGCAAGCGCTGATCCGCCATGTAGGTGTCGAACAGGACGCGGGGCAGCGCCAAATAGGTCGCACCGCCCACCGCCAGCAGCACCCAGCCGAACGGATGGAATCGCAAGGCACGGTGGCGAATGGCGAAGAGCGCGGCGATCGCCACGATCGTCGCCAGGAAGAACGTCGCGGAGCGGGAATAGACCTCGATGACGAAGAGCAGACCGTTGAGCTTGCCGTTGAACTCCCAGGTGAAGTCCCAGCGCAGCGTCCAGGTCGGGCTCATCAGCAGCAGCGGCACCACCGGGAGGAACGGGATTCCGCTGGCGACGAAATCAACCCAGGTGGGCAACTGCCGCGGCGCCGGACGCTCGGACGGTAACTCGAGCGGCTTGCGCGCGCGTAAAGCCAGCAGCCGTTGCAGTTCGAATGCGAACAGGGCGAGCCCATAGACCCCGACGGCGAACAGATGACAGAAGAACAGCGCCAACACGAACAACGTCGATACGGCCAGACGCAACACTAGGGCGCGCTCGCGCAACGCCACCCAGGTCGCGAGCGCCCAGAGCGAGAGCCCGATGCCGAACAGATAGTTCATCGTGCCCACGAGAAAGACGTTGTTGTAGAGCAGGGGGAAGGCGATCAGCGGCAGCACCGACCAATGGCGATAGAGCTGACGGTTGAGCGCGAGCGTGCCCGACAGGATCAGCACGAAGCTCATGATGGTGTAGACCTGTCCGGCGAGATAGACGTTCATGACCCGCTGCAGGATCGGAACGATCAAATCCATCATCAGGTTTGGAATGACCTGCCACTCGACCTGGTAGAACAGCGCCAGATTGGGGTCGCTGCCGATGGTAGCGATCACGTGCATGCGCGCGAGGTGATTGATGTAGTCGGACAGCGGTGGCCAGGGATAAAGCAGGATCGGGATCGAGGCGATGGCTGCCAGCGTCATGAATAGCGCGGCGATCTGCCAGGCGCTGAAACGAACGGCGTGTTGAGGAATCGGCTCAGATTCGCCGGCGAAAATGCCGAGCTGGCCTGCCGCTGGCGACGATGGGCCCGCCCGCTTTCCCGCGCGCAGCCCGAGAAATTGACTGACATCAACCATTTCGGCTACGCGCTCAGGCGCTGCTTCACCAAAGCGATGGGGAGAACAGAGGTCCGTGCAAGTGGTCGCGTCGCCGGGCTGGCGGGCGTTCGATTGACCATGTCGACGTATCACGTCGACTTGCCAAAGTCCACCACCGCCATGCCGCGCCGCGGTATTGGGGCTGCACGCGGAATGGGTTGAGCCTTGAGAGCGTGAAGCCAGAGAGCAGCATGCGCGTCCCAGTGGCGGATGTCCCATCGCGCTTGGATGCTGTGCTGGCGGACAGCAGCGCTCAGCCCGGCTTCTCCTTTGCGTGACTATGCTGGCTCGGCGGATATTGGTAAAACCTTCGAACAGGCATCACATGACATCTCCCCGCCGCCAATTTCTGCGCTTGGCCGCCGGTGCCGCCGCGTTCGCGGCCGTTCCGCGGATCGGTAGGGCGCAAGCCTATCCCACACGACCGGTGCGCGTGATCGTTCCATTCGCGCCCGGCGGTCCGACCGATGTGTTCGCCCGCCTCATGGCTCAAAAGCTGTCCGAGCAAATGGGCGTTCAATTCTACGTCGAGAACATCGCCGGCGCGGGCGGCAATATCGGAGCGGGCCGCGCCGCGCAGTCGAGCCCCGACGGCTACACGCTCCTCGTCAACGGCGCCAACCACGTCGTCAATCCCGCGCTCTACCAGCGAGTGCCCTACGATCCCACCAAGGATTTCGACCCGGTCACGCTGGCGGTAACCGCACCTGCGGTGCTCGCGGTCAACCCGGCGCTGCCGGTGGACACGGTCCGTGACCTCGTTGCCCTCGTCAAAGCCCACCCCGGCAAATACAGCTACGCCTCGCCGGGGGTCGGTACGCCGCCGCATCTCGTGGGCGAGTTGTTCCGCCTGTCGCTCGGCCTCGACCTCGTGCACGTCCCATTCAACGGCGGCGGCCCCGCGATCGCCTCGGCGGTCGCGGGCCACACGCCGATTTCGTTCGGATCGACGGCGGCTGCCGTGCCGCTGGTCAAAGACGGGAAGCTGCGGGCGCTCGCGGTCTCGACCAAGACCCGCTCGCAGGCGCTGCCCGACGTCCCCACCATGACGGAGGCCGGTTACCCCGACGTTGCGGGCGAATCGTGGTTCGCCGTTATCGTGCCGGCCGGAACGCCGAAAGACATCATCGCGCTGCTGCAGCGCGAGATTGCACAAGCCATCGCGGGGCCGGACATGAAGGAACGCCTGGCCACCCTCGGCTACGAGCCGGTCGCCAGCACGCCCGAGGACTGCGCCGCCCGCTTCCGGACGGAAATAGCGAAATGGGGGAAAGTCATTGGCGAGGCGGGCATCAAGGCGCAATAGAGCTGCGCCGATATTCGTCCGTTGCGCGAGTCCACATCCCTCATTTGCACCCCGCAATTTGTCAGCCGGGCGCAGGGTCGCCAACGCAACGCCAACGGCCGACATTGCGGATTTGCGTCTCACGCACGAAGCAAACGAAAAAGCTGCAGAAATGAAATGATGGCGCCTGCGAGCGCGGCGAGGATCGCAACCGTCTTGATGAGCCAATTTCGCTCGAGTGCTGCAATGTGCCGCTGTGCCTGCTCCTTGAAGGTTGTCGTGCCAGGGAGCGCTCCCCTGAACGGCGGATCGCCCAGGAACGACGTGACTGCGTCGAAGAAAACCCGAGTAGCAGGTTCATTCGCGAGAAAGATGTGATTGCGGCTGTCCAGAGGAACGAATTTGGCGCCCGGAATTCCGGCGGCGATTTCCTGGCCCAGCGCGAACGGCACTCGCACGTCGCCCTTGCAGTGGGTGACCAAGGTCGGAGCCTTCACCTTCGGCAGGAAGTCGGCGACGTCGATGTTGGAGAGCTCGATCACGAATCTCTCCATCATGTCCGGCGTCGCAGAGGCCCGCTCCAGGTCGTTGAACCAGCGTGATTGCTCGGCCGTGCCTTCCGGGATGAACTGCGAGGTGAACCACTGCCGATAGGCGTCGTGCTCGCTGCCCCAGCCCTCGCGAACCAGAGCGCGATTGAGCTCGACGAACTGCCGTTGCTTGTCGGCTCGCCGCTCATTGCGGGAACGACAAACCCGAAATAGCGCCGCCATGGGGCGCGTCGGCGCCATGGCGGGGGCGAGCCGAAAAACCGATATGGACTCAACGCTTTGGGCGTATGGCGGGCCGGCAAAACGAATTCTCAATTGTTAAGGTGTAATACTAATTGTGCATTGCGACGCACCATGCTGCAGTGCACTAAGGACGATGATCTCAGCCGGTCGGTTCAACCGAGATGCCATTCCGGGAGGGAGCTGTGAAAAATCATTGCGCCTACTGCCATGGCAAGTTCGGCCTGGTACGGCATCGTCGAGCGTTCAAGAGCTTCTGTTCGCAGACCTGCGTCGATCGCTACCGAACCTGGCTTCGAGCCGAAGTCAGCAAGCGCAAGAGTTGGTCGGACTGTCTTTGGTCGGCCAGTTTGAACGTCGTCCCTTACCCCGGCGAAAGATCGTCGGCTTAGCAGAGCGAGAGAGAGCCTAGCTCCATCGACCGCGCAAACGTGGTGCGCGGGCGAAGGTCGGCGTCGAACGCGCCGCGCTGCTGCTTGGTTTCGATCAGCGAAGCTTTGAGCGCCGCGGTGGCCACGCCTTTGCTTCGCGCAATCACCAGCGAATGAGAACGCGTGGCCCCGGGGGCTTCCGGGACCACGCGCGTTTGTTCGCTAGCTTGTCCTTCGCTTGTGTGCGCGTCAGCGGCAGGAGCGGTGCGTCCTGATGATCACCCGACCGTCCGCCGTTACGATGCGCTCCCTGACGAGGGGACAGTCGGCGCCATAGGCATAGTATTCGTCACCGCGCCAACGATCGTAGCCATACCGCGGCCCGACGCCGAAGCCGAATGGACCGACCTGCACGCCAGCCCCTCCGGGGTCCGCACCCATATAGACTTGAGCGGAGGCCGGAACCGCCGCAACGAGCAAGGCGCCGGTTGTCACGGCCAATAACAGGTTCCTCATGACTTTCCTCCTTCTCATGACCCTCCCGCCCCCACGCATCAGGCGCGCAGGCGTTGCGCCTTGAGAAAAATTTTCAACCCGAGGGAACCGCGGCGTTTTTGTGCCGACTGCCATCGATGCCGCGTGGTGCGCGCTGCTCGCCGCGAACCGCCATGCCGCGTTCCTTGTGACGGAACCACGGTGGCGTGGCGATGCTGCGATGCGCTCAATCAGCAGCGCATGTGCTGCGCGACCGCCGCGCGATCACGATCGATGAAAGCTCTTGCTGAAACGGGCGCTCGACCGGTGAGCACAACAGTTTTGGCGGCCACCCCGCGTTACGATTTTCTTAACCGCGTCAATAGTTGGCGCGGCGCAGCGCTTCGCCTGCGTCAATCGCTAGCCTGAGCGCGGCGCAAGCACGCTATATCGGGGGCGCGAGAACAAAAGCAGGACTCCAAGAGGCGTGGAAAAATTGTTAGCTTAACGCAGTCGCATTTGTAGGAGTATTGCCGTGGCACCGCGTGCATATTGGAAGGGCTATCTCAAGCTTTCGCTCGTCTCTTGCCCCATCGCGCTCAGTCCCGCCGCGTCGTCGTCGGAGCGCATCTCGTTTCGGCAAATCAACAAGAAAACCGGCAACCGCTTGCGCCAGCAATTGGTCGATGACGAGACGCGCGAGCCAGTCGCGCCCGAGGACAAAGGCAGGGGCTACGAAGTCGACAAGGGCGTCTACATCGAGGTCGACGATGACGAGCTCGAGGCCATCCAGGTGGAGAGCAAGCACACCGTCGACATCGACAGCTTCGTGCCCGCGGCGCAAATCGACAAGCGTTTCTACGATAGCCCCTATTACATCGCGCCCACCGACAGCGTGGGGCAGGAAGCGTTCGCAGTCATCCGCGACGCCATGCGCGACAAGGGTATGGTCGCGCTCGGCCGCATCGTGCTCGCCAAACGCGAGCGCGTCATCGCCTTGGAGCCGTGCGGCAAGGGCATGCTGGGGACGACGCTGCGCTACGCTTACGAGGTGCGCAAGCCGGAGGAATACTTCAGCGACATCGAAGACATCAAAGTGCCGGGCGAAATGTTGAAGCTCGCCGAGCACATCGTGGATACCAAGGCCGGCGACTTCGACCCGACGGCGTTCGAGGACCACTACGAGACGGCGTTGGTGGAGCTGTTGCGCAAGAAGCAGGCCGGCTTCAAGCCGCCGAAAACCAAGGAGCACGTCGCCGCGCCTCGCAACGTCATCAATCTCATGGATGCGCTCCGCCGCAGCGTGCAGGCCGAGCGGGCGGCGCCGGCGCAGACGAAGAAGGGCCGCAAGCGCATCGAAGGGCAGCGGGAAATGCTGTTGCCGATCGAGGGCAAGCAGGCGCCGCAGCGAGCGGGTGCCAAGAAACCGGGCGCGCGCCGCAAAGCGGGCTGACTCGCGGCGCCCATGGCGCGGCGGAATTGCGCGATGTCATTACGCCGTGCGGATGGCTGGCGGCAGAAAGCTCATCTCGCAACCGCAATCACAATTCGCCGATACATGCGTCCGAGATATGCGGTGCTGGCCGCGTTGGTCGTCTGTGGGTTTCGCTACGAGGGCGCCGGCCCGGCCGCCGCGCAGAGCTGGCCGACCCGCCCGCTGACCATGGTGGTCCCGTTCGCGCCCGGCGGCGGCACCGACGTGCTCGGACGCATCGTCGGCCGGCGCCTCTCCGAGGTTCTGGGCCAGCAGGTGATCATCGAGAACGTCGGTGGCGCCGGCGGAATGGTGGGCTCGGCGCGCGTGGCGAAGGCGGCCCCGGACGGCTACCAATTCGTGCTCGGTAGCAGGGCCGACGCCATCAACCAGACGCTTTACAAAAA
>Ga0306921_10006422_pt1 | contig 12257 bp, 10 predicted proteins | sample sta12Cox44000080_FD_203760 | JGI IMG/M metagenome (GOLD analysis project Ga0306921, IMG submission 203760) | Lab enrichment of tropical soil microbial communities from Luquillo Experimental Forest, Puerto Rico - statoxic.12C.oxic.44.000.080 (v2)... | ecosystem: Environmental > Terrestrial >... | reverse complement strand
ATGTTGAATAGAGAAAAGCATGCCCTTCGACTCGGTCGCGCTAGACCACCCGCGAACCGCAAAATCGGCGCTTCGCGGGCCCCGGAGGCGCGACCTCGCTCCCAGGATGACGCCGTTAGAGGTAGCTAGGACAGTGAATCCGCTGCCCTTCTACTTGGTTGCGGACGCTTTCGTTGGGGCGGCGGTGTTGGCCCTTTGTTGGGCGATCCACTTATCGGTGCGAGCTTCCAGCATATCCAGCGGTAATGAGCCTCCGTCGAGAATCTCGTCATGAAACGTCCGGATGTCGAAGTTCGGGCCTAGCTCTTTCTGTGCGTGCTCTCGTAGCTCGGTGATCTTGAGCTGCCCGAGCTTGTAACTCAGGGCCTGCGCCGGCCAGGCAATGTAGCGGTCAGTTTCTGACTGGATTGTCGGTTCATCGACGGCTCCGGACTTACGCATAAACTCGACTACTTGCTCGCGAGTCCAACCCTTTGAGTGAATTCCTGTATCCACTACCAAACGCACCGCGCGAAAGAGCTCCGACGACAGGCGTCCATAGTCCGAGACCGGGTCCTGGTAGAAGCCGACCTCCTTGCCCAACTGCTCGGCGTACAAAGCCCAGCCTTCGCCGTAGGCGTTGAAGCCTAATCCATGCAGCCGGAACTTCGGCAGTCCCGTGAGTTGCTGGTTTACCGAATTCTGCATGTGATGTCCGGGCACTCCTTCGTGATACGCCACAGCCTCGTCGTCGATCAGCGAACGGTCGGCGAAGTTGGAGGTGGCGACGACGACGCGACCGGGCCTTTTGCCGTCAGGTGTGCCGGTGACGTAATGGGTTGCGGCCGCCGCCTGAAACGGCGGAATGGCTTCTACTGTGACCGGAGAGTTCGGCAGCAGCGTAAACAGCTGCGGCAGCTTCGGCTCCATCTGCGCAATGTACTTGCGGAAGTCGTCGAGGATCTGCTCAGAAGAAGTCGGAGTGTACTTCGGATTCGTCTTCAGCGACGCCCGGAACGAAGCCAAGTCGGCGAAGCCTTCTTTTTTGGCGATCGCCAGCATCTCGGCCTCAATGCGGTTGATCTCGTGCAGTCCGATCTGGTGAATCTCGTCCGCAGAGAGGTGTGTTGTCGTGCGCGCGTAAATGGCGTTTTCGTAGCGCTTCTGGCCATCGGGCAACGACGTGATCGCGAGCGTGGTTCTACCCTGCGGAGCGTATTCCGTCTTCACGAAGTTGGCGAACTGCTTGTACGCCGGAATCACATCGGTGTTAATAGCCTCGGTGATCTGCTGCGTCAGCCGCTTCTGCTCTTCCGGCGAAATGCTCGCCGGATACTTCTTCGTCGGCAGGAGAAACGGATTGGCTGCGATGATTCCCTCGCACTGCGCGGGAATCTTCTCCAGCAGGAACCGTACCGGCATGAGTTTGTCCTTCATACCGGCGCGCAGCACTTCCTCTGTCTGGCTCAGAACGTGGGGGATCTGGTGCAGCCGCGAGATGTAATCCTCGTACTGCTTCACCGTGGTGAAGGGCATCGACAACGGCAAGTCCGCGAGGCTCGTATGGATGCCGTTCTGCTGGTTGATCGGCATCTCGTACTCTTTGAAGTTGTAGTCGGTGATGCGCTGCTGCAAGACCCGCACCATCAGGTCGTGCGACAGTTGGTCCTGATCGCTGAAGCCGGTGGTGTCGATGGCCTGCAGGCGGGCGAGGAATTCCTGGTTGGTCTTGTTGCGCTGCGCGATCGCTTCCAGTGAGTAGTCGGCGAGCTTGTCGTTGTAACGATAGTCGCCGAATGCGGTGGCTCGCTCGGGAAAATTCTTGAGATCAGATTCATACTGCTCTTCGAAAAGCGCATTCTGCGCGGCAACACGATCGGCAACCGGCTTCGGGTTCTGTCCAAACAGCAAGCCGGCGAAAGCAAAAAGGCATAAGAGGCTCAGGGGGAGTCGCATAACAAAAAGCCTAACAGAAGAAGGCAGGGGTTAACGGATGTAGGGGGCAGGGATCGCGCCAGGCGGAACAGCAGGTGGAGAGAGCTCGTTCGACTCGCTTCGCTCGCTCAGGATTTCGCCTGCTCGCCGCGGCGACTCACTCCAGTTAACGGGGCAAAATGCGGTGATGGCCACAGTTGCGCTAAGCATTTTCGCGCATGGACTGACCGCGATCGATCGCGCCTATTCACTTTGAAGATTGGGCCCATTTTTCAGGAGGCCGGGATGACATCGCGCAGGCCTTTGAAGCGGTCGGACTGGAATAACGGAACGCGGCCGAACAATTCGCATCGACCTGCGGGCAGATTCGTAATCGTCCGAACACCCAACATTCGGTCTATACTTACCCGATCCCAAAAGATTGGAGGCGTCTATGCGTTGGACTCCGGGTGGCGTAAGCGGCAACATCGAAGACCGCCGCGGCAGCAGCGGCATGGGTTTCGGCGGCGGCGGCATTCGGCTGGGCCTGGGCGGGTTCATTCTGATCGCCATCCTCAGCCTGATCTTCAAGACCGACTTCTTCTCACTTCTGGGTGGTGGGGGCGGCGGCGTCGCCAGCGTAAGTCAGCCGGGCATGACGCAGAGCCGCCCGCTGAACGATCCCAAGGAGCAGCGCGAAGTGCAGTTCGTCAGCTTCGTGCTCGATGACGCGCAAAACACCTGGAAGCAAGTGCTGCCCAAATACGGTGCGCAGTATCGCGATGCCAAGCTGGTGCTGTTTCGCGATGCGGTGAATTCCGGCTGCGGCGTCGCGCAGTCGGCGACGGGGCCGTTTTATTGTCCGGCGGACCAGAAGGTGTACATCGACCTGGGCTTCTACGATGAACTGAAGCAGCGATTCGGCGCGGACGGAGATTTCGCGCAGGCTTATGTGCTGGCCCACGAGATCGGACACCATGTACAGAACCTGCTGGGCATCGATGGCAAAGTGCGACAGATGCAGCGGGCGCGGCCCGAGCTTGCCAATCAGCTTTCTGTGCGGCTTGAGCTACAAGCCGACTGCCTGGCCGGCGTTTGGGGCCACTCCACCGAACAGCGCAATATTCTGGAGGCGGGCGATGTCAATAAGGCAATCAATGCGGCATCAGCCATCGGCGATGATCGCCTGCAACGCATGGCGGGCCGCGGAGTCAATCCCGACTCATTTACCCACGGCAGCTCAGCCGATCGCGTGAAGTGGTTTGAGGCAGGATTCAACAGCGGCGATGTGGCGGCGTGTAATACGTTTGGACAATAGGACGAGAAGACCCACCCTTCGTCCGCTAAGCCTAAGCGGGGTGAGGGCAGGCTTCAAGCAAAGACAGCTGGTGTGGGGAACCCGGCCGCACAACCTACTGCTTTTTGGCGACGAAGGTCCTTGCCGACCCGTCATCAGTCTGCATGGCCAGTAGTTCTCTTCCGCCGTCGGTAATCGTCACGGTGAAGTGAGATTCGTGTCCGTCTTTTTCGGTCACAGCGACCAAGCCCGTGCAGTCAGCATTGACGACGTAGGCGCCCGTGAACGGGTCCGCCTTCTCCTGATGCCCGTTACCATTCGCCGTGAAAGAGCCGGACACCATGCCGTCGCCGGTGAACGAAAGGGTCCCAACGAAGGTGACAGGAGCGAAGCCCGGAGTGGGTGCTTGACTGGCAGAGTTGGCCGTAGCAGCGGCCGACTTGTGAACCGCTTCGAATCCACTTCCGGAGAAGCCGTACGCTCCGTTTAGGGTTGCAGCGATGCAGCCGTTATCGGCGCGCAGCGCCGGCACCACGCATGTAGAGAACAGGGCGATGAGCAAAGAGTTTGTCTTGGCGGTCATGGGAACTCCTCCTGGCTTGGGGGGAAATATATAGCGGATTCCTGCGCTCCGGCTTGGTTGTTCCACATTCATCGGGAAGAAGGGCAAGGTTCACGAGAACTTCACAAAGTGCTGCTACGACCGCTCCAGCGTACGGTCATTTTCACAACATAGAAACAGCACAGATGAGTTACGTTACAGCTTTTCGTCTCGCGTTTCGCGCGAGGCGAGCAATCCGATAAGCGTCAGGCCGGCGACGGCCGTCAGGTAATAGCCTACATATTGAAGACCTCGGCTCTTCGCAAGGGTCGTCGCGAAGTAAGGTGCCAACGACGCTCCGAAGATACCGGCGAAGTTGAAGGTGAGCGAGCTGCCGGTGTAACGCACCGCGGTTGGAAAGAGTTCGGAGAGCACGGTGCCGAGTGGGCCGTAGGTCAGGCCCATCAGCGAGAGGCCGACAACCATCATCAGCATGGTTCCCCTGGCGCCCGATAAAAACATGGGCGCCATGACCAGGCCAAAGCCGCCAATCGACAACGTCACCCACATCAGGGTCGAGCGGCGGCCGCGCTCGGCTAACCAGCCGCCGATGGGAATGGTCAGCCCGAAGAACATCACGCCGAACAACTGCATTATCAGAAACTGCTCGCGATTGTAACCCAACGCCGTGGTGCCCCAGGAGAGCGCGAAGACCGTCATCAGGTAGAAGAGAACAAAGGTGGCGAGCGCCATCATCGTTCCCACCAGCACGGTGAACGGATGCTCGCGGAATACGGTCCAGAGGGGCAGTTGCACCCGCTCTTGCCGGCTCACTGCTTCGCAGAAGACAGGTGTCTCGGTGATAGTCAGGCGCACGTAGAGGCCAACGATCACGAGCACCGCACTGGTGAGGAAAGGAACGCGCCATCCCCACGCGAAAAACTGGTCGTCCGTGAGCGATTTTGAGAGCAGCAGAAAGACGCCGCCAGACAACAGGAATCCTACAGGCGCGCCAAGTTGCGGAAACATGCCGTACCACGCGCGCTTTCCGGGCGGTGCGTTCTCGACCGCGAGGAGAACTGCCCCACCCCACTCGCCGCCCAACCCAAGGCCCTGGCCGAAGCGACAAAGTGCAAGCAGCGAAGGAGCAGCGACACCCAGGCTGGCGTAGGTGGGCAACATTCCGATGGCAACAGTCGATAGGCCCATGGTGAGCAGGGCAGCGACCAGCGTGGTCTTGCGGCCAGTGCGATCGCCGAAGTGTCCAAAGAAAGCTGAGCCGATGGGTCGAGCGAGAAACGCAATCGCAAACGTCCCGAGCGAAGCCAGTGTGGCCGAGGTGGGATCGGACGCGGGGAAGAACAAACGGGGGAACACCAGCACCGCCGCAGTCGCATAGATGTAGAAGTCGAAGAACTCGATGGCGGTGCCAACAAGGCTGGCGAAGAGAACTTGACCGGGTCGGTTGACGGTCGGCACCGCAGCGGCTCCGCCTTCAGTCATCGTGAATTGACTGTCCAAGAGGTTCCCCACCGATGATTGTTTAGCGAGTATAGCCGCAAGCCCGCACGATCCGCGATTGCCGAATGTGGCGTGCCGGAAATGACAGTTTAGGGTTTGCGAGTTCCGAAAGTCTTGCGGTTCCTCATGTTTCTGCCGAATTTGCTGTGGGACGTCCAGCACGATTTTCCCTTCTTGGAATTGATGCGCAATATCAAGGCAAGCGGTCGCGATACCGTGTTCACACCGCTTGGGTACTTGAAGGCGCAAATCTTCCTGATGACGCCGGTGACGTTTTCGGCGTGGCTTCTGAGCGCGCTGTATTTTTTCTTTTGGACCACGGGCAAGCCGTTTCGCGTGCTGGGTTGGGCATTCGTCACCGTGCCGGTGGCGTTGATTCTGGCGGGGACGTTGGCTCTTGGCGCTGTTCTTACCCGTGCTGTCGCTGGAGGCATTTCTGCGCTATCAAGCCTCGCTGCTATTCAGCATTCAGCCCGATGAAAAGAGCATGGCGATGGAACCGATGCCGCATTACTACTCGGACTGCTTCGGCTGGGAAGACAGGGTGCCTGCAGTGGCCAAGGCACATGCCATGGTGCCTCCGGAGCAGCGCGCCGACACCGCCATCTTCGCCCACAACTTTGCCGCAGCCGGGGCAGTCGACATCATCGGCCCCAAGTACGGTTTGCCTAAGGTCATCAGCGGACATCAAAACTACCGGCTGTGAGGGACCGCGGAATGACGGCGGGCAGACCGTGATCGTTGTCGGCGAGACGCCGGAAGGTGCGAGCCGGTGGTTCGAGGCGGTGACTGTTGTTGCGGAGTTGCACAATCGGTACGCGCCACCGTGGGAGAACCGTCCGGTGCTGCTGTGTCGCAAGCCGAAAAATCCGGCGCCCCTGCGCGAGTTGTGGCCCAAGGTGAAGCACTGGGACTGAGAGCATTAAATCCTTCGAGCCTTCTCCGCCTCCTCGATAACTCCCACCAGGCTTGAAGTCGTAGGAACCTGGATTCTGTGACGAAATGCAGCACGCAGGACTGGGCCGGCAACGCCGTCAAGTTCGAGCTGTCGTCCGGCTGCGAGGTCTTTCGCCATTGAAGCGCGCATGGTGGGAGGCCCACTGGGATAGGCCGCCAGGATTTTGGCGGCGTCGACCTCGGCGCCTTCTTGTGTCGCCACCGTGCATGCCTCGCGCACAACGGCCTCGAGCTTCGCTTTCCACCCAGCATCGGCGTGGATCTCTCCGTTGTCCTTGCCGGAGGCCGAAGTCACCAGCGCGAACGGCTCAAGGAAGCAGAGCTTGCTCCACATCAGAGTGGCTTCATTGGGGATAAAGCGGCACGACCACCCCAAGTCCTGCAATCGCGTCACGATCTCCGCCAGCATCGGCTCGCCGCTGGCGGCGAGGTTGAGGCGTACCGGTGTGTGATGGACGTAGCGACCTCGGGAGCTGCGCTCGGCTTCGACCGCAATCGTCGCAGGAACAACGCGATCGTGACCGTAGCGCCCGCGCAGCACCGCGATGTGGTCGATGCCGTTGAGCAGCGGGACGATGATGCGGGGCACGACTTCGATCGAGACCAGCGCGTCATCGAGCTGGTAGGTCTTAATGGCGATCCAGAGCACATCGGCGTGTTCGGTCAGACGAGATACGAGCTTGACCGGCGCGCTGATTGTGCCTGTAGGAGACGTAGCTGTCAGCGTGGTCGGTTGCGCAGCCAGCTTTTCATGCCGGACGACGAGGGTTACATCTTCGCCGAGCGAACTCAACGCCGTGGCAACCAGGCCGCCGATCGCGCCGGCTCCCAGGATTACGTGTTTCATAGAGTGACTCCGTGCGACTGAACAGTGTACCCGGATTCATCGGTGTATAGTCGTTAGCGGTCAAAAACTACAAGCCCATCTTCTCTCCCGTGTCGAAATCATTGGAGGATCCGCGCTCATGAAGTTTTTCACTGTCCTGGCAGTCGCCGTCATCTGCACCGCAAGTCTCGCTGCACAAAGCCCGAGAAGCAGCGTTGACACCCGTCGCGCCCAGCTTCGCGATGCCCTCGAAGCCGATTGGGAGTACACGCTTCGTACAAATCCCACTTTTGCGACATACGTTGGCGACAACCGCTACAACGACCGGCTGGGTGACTATTCCGCCGAATTCATTGCCAAGCAGATCGAGCACGATAAGCAGCAGCTCCAGGTCTTTGAGGCGATCGACACCACAGGATTTCCTGAAGACGAGGCCCTCAACCAGCAGCTCATGGTGCGGGAGTTGAAACAAGCCATCGAGGGCGCGCAGTTCAACAACTGGCAGATGCCCGTCAATCAGTTTGGTGGGGCTCATCTCGGCTTCGCCTCGATGCCCTCGCAGATGCCGTTCAAGGCGGTGAAGGACTACGAGAACTACATAGCCCGGCTGCATCAGATTCCGCGCGCGCTCGATCAGGTCACGGCGAACATGAAGCTCGGCATGGTCAACAAGCTCATGCCGCCGAAGTATCTGCTGGAGAAAGTCGCGTCGCAGGCGCACAACATCGCCGATAGCACCGAGGAAGAAAGTCCCTTCACGCAGCCGCTGAAGAAGTTCCCCGCGGAGATTTCTGCGGCCGACCAGCAGCGCCTACGCGCCGCAGTCGTCAAGGTTGTCACGACGGAGGTGAATCCCGCTTACGCGAAGTTTGCGGCATTCGTGAAGAACGACTACGCGCCCAATGGCCGTACAGAAATGGGTATATGGTCGCTCCCCAACGGCGCCGAGCGCTATAAGTTCGAAATCAAACGGATGACCACAACCAGCATGACCCCGGGGCAAATTCATCAGCTCGGGGTCAAGCAGGTCGAGGAAATCGACGCGCAGATGCTGGCGATCGCCAGGCAACAGGGCTTCCCGGACCTGAAGAGCTTCAACGAGCATATCCGGCGGGACCCCAAGCTGCACGGCACCTCTGGCCAGCAGATCTTTGACCTTTACCAGCACTACACCGACCAGATGTATACCAAGCTGCCGCAGCTTTTTGGGCGGCTGCCCAAGAACAAGCTCGATGTCGTGCCGATGGAAACTTATCGTGAACCGAGTTCGCCTCCCGCTGACTACTCGCCAGGCGCCGGCGACGGATCGCGGCCGGGGCGCATCAACGTGAACGAGTACGACCCGAAGAACCGGTTGCTGCTGAATGTCGAGGCGATCGCTTATCACGAAGGAGTACCGGGCCATCACCTGCAGTTCTCCATCGCGCAGGAGCTGACGGATATTCCACCGTTCCGCAAGTACATGTCGGTCACGGCTTATTCCGAGGGCTGGGCTCTCTATACCGAGCGGCTTGGCAAAGACGTAGGTTTCTACCAGGACCCGTACAGCGAGTATGGACGGCTGGGAAACGAGATGTGGCGCGCAATCCGGTTGGTCGTTGATACCGGCGTGCACTACGAACACTGGACGCGCGACCAGATTGTGGAGTACTTCCACGCCCACACCGCGATGGACGAGGTCAACATTCAGACCGAAGTCGATCGCTACATCGCATGGCCAGGTCAGGCGCTGGCCTACAAACTTGGGCAGATGGAGATTCTCTCGCTACGCGAACAGGCCCAGAAGGAACTCGGCGCGAAGTACGACATCAAGTCATTTCACGACGAGATTCTGGGCGCTGGTCCTTTGCCGCTGGAGGTGTTGCATACGCGGGCGACCGCATGGATTGCGGCTCAGAAGGCAGCAGCCGGATCAGGAGCAGGCAAGCCGTAAGAAGAATGTCTCATACCGCCAAGTTCCCCAGTCTGACCCCCGAGGCCGCTGTGATTCTTATCGGCAATTAGCGAAAACTCCACACTCCTATTGGGTATTGCGGAAAGTGACATCTTGCACCTCATACTGGTAGAAGCAGTCGTCGCCCGGCAGGTATTTGGCTGTATCTGGAGATCGAAGTGCACGGAGGATTCTTCTTGGTCGGCGGCGGGGGGGGTCTGCATCATCAGGTTGTCCGCCATCCCTGTGTTCACCATCCACAGCACGTCGGGGATTCCGCACGGCGCTTTCATCGGTTGCGGATGGCTCTGGCATTCGATTCCGTCGTCGGTGGGCGCGCCCCAAAGGTGAATCGTCAGGCGTGTCCCGTAACCCGGCGTTGCATTTGATGACACCGCCGTCAGCGCTCCCTTGTATTCGACGAGAATGGACTCGGCGTAGAAGTCGATCGGCTCGCGCTCCTGAAAGATAAGGGAGCCGCCGCTCACGATGCTCACGTTGTGGAAGACCCACAGCAGGCTAGTACGCCCGGTATCGATCGTGGCGTTCACATAGCAGATCCCCACAACCTTGAGGTCGGTTTTCGCATCGCGGATTTGCGGCAGGGTCTCCGGGCCACCCGCGCCACAGGTTATTAACGTTGTCTGCGCCTTACCAGAACTAGCCGCCAACTTTGCCTGGGCGTTTGCGAAAGTAACCAGCGCGAAAACCGCTACGCTAATAGCTGCGATCAAAACCTTTCTAGTTGGGAAAGACGCCATGGCGCAATTCATATTCGACTCCTCAGAACGAGGTGGTTTTCAACGCCGGCGCAACTGTGCTCTACGGAATAGTGCAGCACCGCATGCCACCGGCCCGCGCGACATGCTACTGGGAGGGTTGACGAGTTGCAGGAAATCGCCGACGATAGCGGTGCGCTTTCCGTTGGCGTCGGCTCACGATCCGCAGAACGAAAAGCTTACAAATTACTGGGTGAGGAATTTTATCTCTCGCGCAAAACGCGAACAAGTCAAAAGACTGTCACATCGATCGCGGGTGACTGATAGCGTGTAATTTGTAACCGCGGGCTTGCTTCTTTGCCCCTGACCTAGGCCTGCACGGCCGATTACCCCGCCCCGGTCTGTTCGGGTTACAATTTGTTCACCACATTACAGTTTTCACAATTCAAAAACAGGAGTTGTTATGGGACTCAAGATTGGCGATACTGCGCCTGACTTCATGGCGGACACAACCGAAGGCCGCCTCAAGTTTCACGACTGGATCGGCGATTCCTGGGCCGTGCTCTTCTCGCACCCCAAGGACTTCACACCGGTCTGCACCACCGAGCTCGGCTACATGGCAAAGCTGAAGCCCGAATTCGACAAGCGTAATACCAAGATCATCGGCCTCAGCGTCGATCCCGTCGGCGATCACTCCCGCTGGGCCAACGACATCAAGGAGACTCAAGGTCATGCGCCTAACTATCCCCTGATCGGTGATCCTGACCTGAACGTCTCCAAGCTCTATGACATGCTTCCCGCCTCGACCGAAGGCACATCTAAGGGCCGTACCGCCGCCGATAATATGACCGTGCGCAACGTCTTCATCGTCGGCCCCGACAAGAAGGTCAAGCTGGTTCTTGTCTATCCCATGACCACGGGTCGCAATTTCGACGAAGTTCTACGTGTGCTCGACTCGCTTCAGCTCACCGCCAAGCACAAGGTCGCGACTCCGGTGAACTGGAAGCAGGGTGAGGATGTGATCATCGCCGGTTCAGTGTCCGACGAAGAGGCGAAGCAGAAATACCCCGACGGCTGGAAAGCGCCACGGCCGTACCTGCGCATCGTGCCGCAGCCAAAGGGCTAGCTAAGCGGATGGCGGTCCCTGTCGGGAGCGTCCCTAGCACCAGAAACCGACGTCACTTGACACGTTTGCCACAATGAAAATGGATTCGGCAAGCTAAGGCCGTCACTAGACTGGTGTTCCATACCCGGAGCTAAGCGTGGTCCCGGTTTTCATCCGATCCCTTGCATTGGTTTGGCGGTCCGTGGCCCTTCGCGGCTGCGGATCTGACCCCGTTGGAGAGTTTCTTATTTACGAATCGGAACCGGGCCGAGTCCACTAATTCCTGATCGAAATAGGAGAAGTCATGAGTGCAAACAAGCCGACAGGCGCAAAGAAGAAGTCTGTCCCGAAGAAAGTGGACTGGAAGGCCCTGGAAGTGGTGCACCCGGATGCTGCCGGAATCGATGTGGGCGGCAGCGAACACTGGGTGGCCGTCAGCCCGGATCGCGACCCCGAGCCGGTGCGGCGTTTCGGATGTTTTACCGCCGATCTGCGGGAGATGGCGTGCTGGCTAGTGGAGAAAGGCGTGCGCAGTGTGGCCATGCAGTCCACTGGCGTTTATTGGATGCCTGTGTTCGAGATCCTCGAACAGCAGGGCTTGGAGGTCTATCTGGTGAATGCCCAGCACACCAAGAATGTGCCGGGGCGCAAGAGCGACATTCAGGAGTGCCAATGGCTGCTGAAGCTCCACGCCTTCGGCCTGCTGAATAACAGCTTTCAGCCCAACGATGAGATCCGGATTGCGCGCACGCTGTGGCGGCACAGGGGCAATTTGGTGGCCGAGGCCAGCAGCGTGGTGCAACGCATGCAGAAAGTGTTGACGGAGAGGAACGTGCAGCTCAGTAATGTGTTGAGCGACATCAGCGGAGTAAGCGGCATGAAGATCATCAAAGCCATCTTGGACAGAGTGCGGGATCCCTGGGAATTGGCCGCCTTGGTCGAGCCCGGAGTGAAGGCCACCCCGGAAGATATCGTCAAGAGTCTGGAGGGGAACTGGCGAGAGGAATTGTTATTCGTGCTACGGCACCATGTAGAGTTCTATCAGATTTATCAGAAGAAGATCCGCGCTTGCGATCTGCAGTTGCGGAAACACCTACAGTCGTTGGGCTCCAAGCTAGACCTCCAAGCACAGCCGCTGGGCCCGAGACCCAAGGGCAAAAAGCTCAGCCGGAACGCTCCCACCTTCGATCTCCGCACGGAGCTGTATCGCATTACCGGCATCGACTGGTCCCAGATCAACGGCATCGATGTGCTCACAGCGCAGACCGTGATTTCTGAGGCGGGCGCGGACTTGAGCGCCTTTCCCAGCGAGAAGCAGTTCGCCAGCTGGTTGGGTCTGTGCCCCACCAACCAGCAAAGTGGGAAGAAGATCCTGAACCGGAGAACTCGAAAAGTAGTCAATCGGGCCACCGTGGCTTTCCGTAATGCGGCCATGACTCTAGTGCGCAGCCAGAGTTATCTGGGC
>Ga0306921_10006417_pt1 | contig 12259 bp, 17 predicted proteins | sample sta12Cox44000080_FD_203760 | JGI IMG/M metagenome (GOLD analysis project Ga0306921, IMG submission 203760) | Lab enrichment of tropical soil microbial communities from Luquillo Experimental Forest, Puerto Rico - statoxic.12C.oxic.44.000.080 (v2)... | ecosystem: Environmental > Terrestrial >... | reverse complement strand
CATGTATGGCTCTGCGCCTTTAGCGGTGGCGGTAATCGTCGCTACAGCCTCGGATATGGCGAGAACGTAATCGTCGATCCCATAATTGCCGGCGTGCGATGAAGCCGACACCCACTCTAAGAGTTGGCGCAAATCCAGATGGCAGGTGCAAATCCGACGCCAAGGCCATCAGGTATCGCGAACCTTCCGCCTGAGAACGGACGCCGAACTGTGGGCGCGACAGCTGGAGGCTGAACTTGACCGTGGCGGGCTACCCACGGACAGCCGCAGGCTTCGAGCCCATAACCTGGCCGATCTCGCTCGGGAAAACCCATCATTCCTTGCAATGGCGGAATGTGGGAGACAGAAGCGTCTCGCGGAGTGTGTCCCTAACAATGCTTGTTCGCCTGAAGGTACTATGTTCATGCAGTACATAGACATACTCGTAGTCTCAGTTAAAAAGAAGGAACTGACTGAAGCCGAAGCCATGCGGCGTTACACTGAATATAAAGCCGGTGGAACACCGTCGCACCCGTAAAGCGCGATGCGGATCCAAGTGGTCGCAGTTTGATCGACCAAACCTGTGTCCGTCGGCTATGTTGTATTTTAGATACGCACGACTGAAAAATTGTGCCAAAATTTTGATTTTCGTTTCGATGCTGGCCTGCCGCCATCTCTGTGTCCAATCGTGATGACCTTTTGCCATATCATCCGCGCGGAGGTCGAGCGACAAATGTTTTCCACCGAAAGTCCAGCTCTCAATGACGTCCTGAAACTCGATTTTGACGACGAGTACGCTCCATCCAATGGAGTAGGTCGGCCAAAACCGGCGAAGCCTTATCGCTCCTCAGGCTTCAAGAACGCTCAGTTTAGAAACGACAGGCCATCAACAGGGCGACTAACGCGCAGTCTTGTTCGCTTTTTCGTTGCGATTTTCATTGGCGTCGGCGCCACGCTTGCCTGGCAGTACTATGGTGGCGAGATGGTCAGGGTTTGGGCTCCATCGCTCGACTGGTTGTTACCCACCTCCCCGCCCGGCCCGGCTGTAACTGCTACAGAATTACAGCAGCAGCTTAAACCTATGGCGATTGACCTCGCACTTGTCAGGCGAACCGAAGAGCAGCTTGCAACCAATCAAGATCAACTCGCCCGCAAGCAAGACCAGATGGCGCAGACCATGTCGGCGCTGCAGGCAGCTCAGCAGGAATTCACTCAGCAAATTTTGGCCTTAGCCCCGCCGCCAACACCGAAGCCGGTCCACGTTCCTCCCAAACCGGCGCAAGCGCCAGCACAGTAAACCTGCTCGCGGAAGGAAACTGGATGCGTGGCTAAGCGTTATCTCCCACTAGCGGAGGAGGGACGCATCATGCGAGTTTTTGCAAAAATTGCTATCGCGGTCGCCTTTGTCTCGGCGATTGTCTGGTTCGGTCACCACAGTCGTCCGCATAATAATAATAATAGCTATGCGGCACTACACGATGCAGGTTGGTAACCCGCATCGACCACTTTTGGGGAAACACCGTCAGTGTGATTGCGAAGACAGTCAGGCATCTTCGGGTCGATGAATGAGTTTGAAGGTCCGAGCTTCGGGTGCGTCCCACCTGTCCATGACCTTTAAGCAGACTACACATTTTGCTGTATTGCTTTCGCCTTTAGAAAGCAGGGAATGCGTCACCGAATAAAGGGCTCCGCAATACGGGCAAAAGAAGGTGCGGCCTTCTGAGATCGGTCCTACGTGAGGCATATCGGCCTCCATCCTTTGAAGGATCCGCTGTGGACAGTTTAAGGACCGCAAGTGCGAGGACGTGGCGGGCGTTCTCAGCTTCTTCTCGCGTATGGGCGTAATGATTACTACCTTACTGCTTGCCGCCCGAGTTGCAAAAGTTTTCGCCCTTCCTCTTCCTCTGCGACGGCGTGAAGAGCAGGAAGTAATGTTCCGCTTACAAAAACGCGAGTTTATCCTCCTCCCGGCGTTCATCGTCGCCGGTGCGATAGCCTATGGGGTTTACAGCAAGTGGACAGAAGAGGGACTACGGAGGACCGAAGCCGACATGAAGAGCAACCTTCCTTTGCGGGTTGATCAGAACACCACCTTGGTCGATGTGAAGTACGATAGAACTCATAAGGTCTACTGGTATGTAATCGACAAGGCAGACCAATTTGACCCTCAAGAGAAGGCGCGACAGGTTCAGGACGGAGTTTGTGCTAACGCCGAAAATTCGCTCACGATGAAGAAAGAAGGCTTTAGCTACGAATACCATTACAGGACCAAGGACGGGCTCGCCTTAACTGATTTCAAAATCACGAGTTGCGAGTGACGTAAACGTCCGCACGGCGCGGAGAAAAAGGAGCGAACCAGTGAAAGCTTTATCGCCTCTCTTGCTCGCCCCGACACTTGTCGCCGCGCTGCTACTAGCCGGCACGCCGACGAATGCCGCGCATCGAGGCGGCGGATCGGCCTATTATGGGACTTGGAGTGTGGCGATCTACACTCTGCGCGGGGACTGCGGTTCTGTGCGCGTAGCAGCACGGATCGTCGGTGGCCGCGTTTATTCCAAGGACCAAAGCTACCAATCGAATGGCGCGGTCAGCGCTAATGGCGTAATCCGCGTGAGCGTTGTCAGCGGTCGCCTTTCCGCATCGGGCTCCGGCAGATTATCGAACAATTCCGGCGCAGGAAGTTGGCGGTCATCGAGAGGAGAATGCTCGGCAGTTGGTCAGCCTCGCGACGCCCAAGCTATTACTGAGGGTGGCGAGCATAGTTGATCGCTCCGCACTGTTTGCGTCGAGGAGAGTAGTCATGCGCTCACCAGCGGCCATCTGTGGGCTCCTGCGGGCCATCCAAGGTTACGCCATTTGATTGCAACCAGCGTCAACATCGGTTCGGTTTGGAGGTGGAAGAGGCAAGCACATTGTAAGCCGTCATCGGACGGCGAATGCCCTTGAGCGTAAACTCCCCGACAGGTTCGACGGTCACGGCTTTATCAACTGCCAGCCGAACCCGCGGGGCGATGAGGATTTGACCGGGCTTGGCTTCGTCGCAAAGTCGAGAGGCGACATTGGATACTGTTCCGATTGCGGCATAATCGAAGCGGCCCTCAAATCCGATAGTTCCAAGCGTCGCAAATCCGTGTGCTATCCCGATCCCGAAGCCAATGTCGTGACCAAGATCGCGCCATTTCTCAACCATTGTTCCGATTGCAGTGCGCATATCCAGCGCCATCAGAACCGCTTGGAGTGCCGGGTTTTCGACCAGGACCGGATCGTTGAAGATCACCATCACACCATCGCCAGCAAACCGCTCAAGCGTGCCGCTGTATTTGATGATGATTTCGCCGATTGCCGCATGATAGTCGCGCAAGAGCGCCATCACGTCTTCTGGGTCCGAGCTTTCTGAGAAGCCAGTGAAGCCGCGCAGATCGCAGAAGAGCGCGGTAATCTCCCTGCGGTGACTTTCGAGTTGCTTCTCAGTCCCGGACGCGACAATCAGATCGGCTACCTGTTGAGGCAGAAAGCGCCGGAGCCGCCCCATGCGCTCGATTTCATTCACCTGATCCGCGACGCGCTTTTCGAGTTGCTGGTTTAGTTTGACGACTTCTTCCGTCCTTTCGCGCAACTCGTTGAACAGCCGCGTGTTCTCGATGGCGATGACGGCCTGAGCAGCGAAATTCTGCACCAACGCGATCTGCTTTTCGGTAAACGGCTGCACCTCTCTGCGGTAAATGCCGATCAGGCCGACCAATGCAGCATCCTTGAGCATTGGCACCAAGAGAAGGGTGCGAGCGCCACGCCTGTCGGCGATGTCCATAACGGTCGGATCGCCTTCGAGGTACGCGGGCGACGTGCGGAGGTCGCTAATCTGTACCGGCTGCTTTGTCCGCACCATCTTAGCAGCGCCGCTGCGAGGATGAGGTCGCCACGATTGTTCTCGCAGATGCTCATTGAAAGACGCTGCCCTGCGAAGTACTTCGCCGTCGTAGAGGCTTAGAGCGGCGAACTTGGCGTCGCACAGACGAGTTGCGTTTGCCAGAATGGCTTGAAAGACTGGTTGCAAATCGCTGGGCGAGGAGCTGATAATTTTGAGTACGTCAGACATTGCTGTCTGCTGCTCAAGCGATACAGTCAGATCAGTGGTGCGCTGGCGTAACTCGCTCAGCAGCCGCGCCTTCTCGATGGCGATCACAGCTTGGGCGGCGAAATTCTGAACCAGTTCGATTTGCGTTTCGTTGAAGGGACGCACTTCCGTGCGGTAGATGACGATAGCCCCGATTAATTGATCTTCTTTGAGCATCGGCACAAGCACATCGGTCCGCGCTCCGGCGTCATCGACGAGCGCGACTACTTGCGGGTAGCCCTCAAGGTAGCCCCGATCTAGTCTGAGATCGGCGTTGTGGAGGATTTTTTTTGTTTCAATCAGTCGCGCGAGGTTGCTGTGCGGATACTCTTTCGTCGGCTCGAGGAATGGGTGACGTTCATACCATTCGGTATACGCGGAAGGCGGGCTATGGATTGCAACCGTCCGAAAGCCGTTGCCCTCGCGAAGGAACATGTTCCCGAAATTAGCTTCGCACAGCCGGGTCGCATTCTCCAGTATCCCCTGAAACACCGGAGCCAATTCACCCGGTGACGCGCTGATTACACGCAACACATCCGCCGTAGCCGTCTGCTGTTCCAGCGATCGCCGTAATTCGTTCAGCAGTCGCGTGTTCTCGATGGCGATCACAGCTTGGCTGGCGAAGTTCTTAACTAGCTCAATTTGCTTGTCGGTGAAGGGGCGAACTTCCTGACGGTAGATAATAATGGAGCCAACCAATGTATCATCTTTGAGCATTGGCACCCGCACGATGGTTCGGGCACCGGCGAACTTTGCCGCATTGCCTGGGTAAGGTTCGGCGGCGTCATCTACGGTATGGACGACCTGTTTTGTCCGCATCATCCGCTCAAATCCACTGCCCACAATGCCCTTTGTCGGTTTAAATGGTCCGAGTCGCGTTAGCGTTTCGAGCAATGCTGCAGGCGTATTGAATTGCGCCACCGGGTAAGAGTTTTCGCCGTCGAAGCGGAATAAGGTTCCGAAGTTGGCCTGGCAGATGCGCGTAGCGTTCTCCAGGATAGATTGAAATACCAATTCCAGATTGCCAGGCGATTTTGAAATAAGGTGCAAAACCTCGGAGGTCGCGTTTTCCCGCTCTAACGCCTCGTCACGCTCGCGGGCGAGCCGCGCTAGCTCAGTTTCCTGGCCGGTAGCGGAGGAAGTGCTACGGCGCGCAGCTTTTGCCTTGCGGCTTCGCGCCTTAGCCAGTTTGCTGCTTGCTCTTGAGCGCCGTCGCATCGCCCATCCCAAGGCTCAGGGACTACGCCGACTTTCAAAGTACGATTACAGCAGGGATTTGCCCCCCGCGAAATGGGGTTCAACGATGAATTTGCGCTGCAAAAAATCCTGAACGGTCCTTGTCCGCTTTGGGTCTTGGCTGTTGTCATTTCCTTCGTTCTGCGCCGTGCCGGTAATTGCCATTCCGCTCGCCTTCAGGCGCACCCCCACAGACTGATCAACCGTACAAAATTTTTTTTGGAAAAAAATTTTTTGGAAAAACCGGATTCGCAAATGCGTCGACAAGGCCGAAATCGGCGGCAGGTACCGCTACCTGACAAAAGCATAGGGGTGGGGACGACCACCTTTAGGGCCGCTTTGGAAATGCGAGGCACCGCATGCGGCACCGACGACGTCCTCGAACAACTGAGGCATGGACAGCTAGTCTAGCCGTCTAAGTCATTGATATCGCTAGCATCGCTTGCAGGCTGGTCGGAATTGGGAAGCGTATGGGAAGCTGGCGCAGGCCATTGCTTGGGGCGTCGCACCCTCGATCTCGCGATGGACCCGCTCGAACGTCATCTTCACGCCCAATCCGCCGCTAGATTCATCGGCGGCGAGCGTTGTTGGAGCCGTCGCACCCTCGATCTCGCGATGGACCCGCTCGAACGTCATCTTCACGCCCAATCCGCCGCTAGATTCATCGGCGGCGAGCGTTGTTGGAGCCTTTTCTTCCGCTTTTTTTATTCGAACACCGCGCGTCCCCCCACAGCATGACAGCAGCGAAGCAGCTCCAGCTCCGGCGGCATTTGATATTTGCCCTGTTATTTATCAAACGTGCGGCTCGTCGGCGGCCCTGCCTGTATTTGCCTGTTATTTACAGGCGGAGTGACCGGGCTTGATATCCTCGGGATTTTTAATCAAGTGGCGTCCCGGTGCCGGTGCTCCCGCTGCATTTAGCTGCATTTTGCAGCGAAGCCGATGGTTTACCGTTTTTTCCGGTTATTTTATTCCGCCCACCACTACAGCATAACAGCAGTAATCGCTCGTCATTTTCTGGCAGCTCGTCAATTTCCATTGTTTGCTCAATCTGCCTTTGCGTCTCTCAGCCGGCGATTAGCCGCCGAGGCTAACGCCACATCTGTTTTAATCGCGCGCGAACATCTACGGTTTTGGGAGATGCGGTCGCGCCAGAACTACTTTCGATAGTTGCTGGCGGCCAGGAAGATTGCTCGAAGTGGTCAAGCATAGTGTCCGGGATGAATCTTGTCCGCTGGGCATACATATGCCGGTCCCCGTTCATCCGCTGCTGATGGGCGAAGAAGCGTTGCGGGACGATCATGTGCAGATGATCCTTGGCGCGCGTCATGGCGACATACAAAAGGCGACGCTCTTCCTCGATCTCAGGCGTGCTTCCCGTCGCCAGATTTGATGGGATGCAGCCGTCGACACAGTTCAGCACGAAGACAGATTTCCATTCCTGCCCCTTTGCTGAATGGATGGTTGACAAGATCAGATAATCTTCATCACGCAGTGGCACTCCCGCTTTATCACTGGTTGCGTTTGGTGGGTCGAGCGTCAGCTCGGTAAGAAAGCGTTGGCGATTTGGGTAGGTCGATCCGATCTGCGAGAGTTGGAGAAGATCGGCTTCTCGGGCCTTGGCGTCCTCATATAACCGTTCCAAATGTGGAGCATACCAGCGACAAACCAGTTCTAGCTCCGCTGGCCAGCCGACCGTATTGCCTCGAACAAGTCCGAAAGCATCGGTGAATGCAGGCCAATCTTCGACGGTGGCCGCAGGGGGGTGGAAATCGAGCAGCGCTTCAAAAGGATGACCTGCTTCTGCCAAACCATCGAGGAGACGTCCGGCTGTCGCTGGACCTATCCCGGGAAGGAGCTGGACGAGGCGAAAGCCCGATACTCGATCACGCAGGTTCTCGGCCCAACGCAGGAATGCAAGGACGTCCTTGATATGCGCTGCCTCGAGGAATTTTAGGCCGCCGTATTTTACAAACGGAATATTGCGCCGTGTTAGTTCGATCTCCAGCTGGGCGCTGTGATGGGAGGCGCGGAACAGCACCGCCTGCTGTTTCAACGGAATACTGGCTTCACGGTACTCCAGCACTCGTTCAGCGACGTAGCTTGCCTGATCGGTCTCATCACGCACGGCGACAAGCTGCGGGCGTTGGGCCGACCGGCGATCGGAGCGCAGGTTTTTCCTGTGCCGTTCCACCGCGAGATCGATGACGGCGTTCGCGGCCTCCAGGATGGGCTGAGTGGAGCGGTAGTTGCGGTCCAGCGTGATGATGCTGGCAGGGGGCGTGAATTGCTTCGGAAAATCAAGAATGTTGCGGACGGTTGCGGCACGAAACGAGTAAATCGATTGCGCATCATCGCCGACGACCGTTAATCCGTTGCCGTCTGGCTTCATGGCCAAAAGGATCGATGCCTGAAGCCGGTTCGTATCTTGATATTCGTCGACCAGAACGTGATCGAAGCGTGAGGAGATATCTTGGGCGATATCTCCTTCTTGCATCATCTGTGCCCAGCAGAGAAGCAGGTCGTCATAGTCGAGCACGTTCTGCCGTTGCTTGGCCTCGACGTAGCTGGCGAATAGCTTCTTAAGTTCATCTTCCCAACTGGCGCACCATGGGAAGTTAGCCCCTAACACTTCAACCAGCGGCGCCTCGGTATTAACAACCCGAGAATAGATGTCGAGGCAGGTTTTCTTGCCAGGAAAGCGCTTCTTGGTTTTGGCGAGACCGACATCATGCCGGATCAGATTCATGAGATCGGCGGAGTCCTCCCGATCATGAATGGTGAAGCCACCATCAAGCCCGATCCGGTCCGAATATTCGCGCAGAAGTCGTGCCCCGATCGCGTGGAATGTCCCGGACCAGGTCAGGGCATCAACCATCAAACCCGCCTGTTTCGGCAGGACCTGCGAGGCGATCCGCTGAACCCGGCGGATCATCTCGTCTGCTGCCCTGCGGGAAAACGTAAGCAGCATAATCCGACGCGGATCGACGCCCTGGACAAGCAGATGAGCCACGCGATGGGCGAGCGTGTTTGTCTTGCCCGTGCCCGCCCCGGCAATGATGAGCAGCGGCTCAACACCGTGCTCCACAGCACAGCGTTGTTCAGGGTTGAGCGCAACGAGGTGAGGATCGGTCATCGGTTTGGGATCGAATCACAAGAGACCATCAGCAAGCATGCTTTTCAGTTGTCCGCAAATTGGTGCTCTGGTCGCGCCGTGCGTCGGCCCAGTACTGACCGAGCCGGTGAGTGGTGCAGTACCAAGTCATTTAGCCGGTGTTCTTGTCGCGGTAGCCGAAGATTCCCGGCTGATCGCATTGTTGGCAGGTGCTCATAGCTACGAGTCCAATCCGTATCGGCTGCCCTTCGGCAAGTCCGCCTCGCCATCGTCAACGGCGATGCCCTTTGCGGTGATGCGCCAACGAACCTCGCCGTCGGCGTCGATACGGCTCTCGATCATTCCCTTGCGTTCGAGTGTACGCAGCACGGCTATCAGCTCGTCCTTTGTCATCTTTTGTCATACTGCTCTCTTAGTGAACCTTACCGTTTGGTCGGATCAACTGGCGCGAGTCGTTCAGGCTCTCAACCTTGCTCTCGGTGCTGCTGCGCTGCTCTTCAGCGGGCGCCCAACTCGCGGGGCGCAGCTATTTTTCAAATTGCCCATTGTCATTGGCTTCCTTCCTCGTTGGTGCGAACGTCGATCGCAATTGACGCAGGTGCGTCGCCCACCAATACTGACTCAATGCCGGGCGATGGACTTGCGTCATTTCTCGGCGTTTGAGCTGGCTCCTTCGTTCGCCCACCTCTTTCTTTTGCAGCGGCAGAGGGAGGGCGAAGCCTCGGGGCCGCGGCGCGGCCAGCGCGCGGCCAGTGCCTGTCCGCGCGATCATGCTGGCGACGCCGCCTGCGGCGCTCCCAGGTCCGCCGATGAATGCCGCATCGCTTCCAAGGCTGCGTGCGGGCGAGGCTGCGAGCCAGGTATTCCGGCCGTGGCAGGGCGCCGCGTTCGGCCCGCTTCCGGGCTTGTCGATCTCGATCCCGGATTCGCTTACGGTGCTTACGCCGCTTGGCCCGCTCTCGCTTGTTTACATCGAATGCGCCGATAGTGGTGATACCCAGCCGAGTTCGCTCCGCATAAGAGAGCCGCAACTGCGCTGCGCAGTCATCTGCAGTGTCGATCCTTAGCCGCCGCAGCGCGTCATGGGCGGCATCGCGGCGCTGAAAGATTGACGTTTCAGGTGCCCATCTTTCGCACCAGAGGCTTAATCTATCGACTAGATCGTCGAACTCAGGTAGCTGTCCCAACTTCTTCCGGCGCATCTGCAGCTCGCAGCAAGCGACCTGATTGAGAAAAATATCGACGTCATCGGTGTCGGGAAGAACCCCATAACGATGTTTGATGATCTGCTCGATCTCGCGCAGCCGGTGGACTGTTATGTCGTATGGTTTCTTGTGCTTGCTCATCGTCGGCGACGCCCCGTACCGCTGTGAGCATCGGGCCAGGATTTTGCTGAGGCTCGAACCACTGCGCCGGGTGGCGCGCTGGGTTCGTCGGGCTGGTCAGGGGCATCACCCGGACGCATCCGCCACGTTTGATGGAGTCCCGGAAACAACGCATCCCTGCCGCCAATAACCTGCGGATGGGCAATAATTTTCTTTGCTATATCCGGCTCAACACGGCCGCCGTTTGGGGTAATCCAAAAATCAGGTCGGCCCTGATAGTTAGTTTGTATCATCCGCGAATCCGGCCTGCGCATCGCGTCCATGGCGTCGTTAAGTTTGTTGATGCTAGCCTTGACGCTCATCACGCGCCCCCTTTGCACAATTATTCGAGTTGGTTGAATAAGGCTGCGCCCGCGCAGAGCCATGCCCGCTGCTGGGCCTTTCGCAAGAATCAGTTTTGACGCACAGGCGGCCTTCTGACGGTCTGTGCCGCCCGCGCCGGCGACGCTCCTCGGTCTCCATGAAGCAGGCGACGGCGTCCTTAGCCCGCGTGAGGTTCGTCATGTCCGACAGCCGGCCGTCTGGCCATCGCACCCGCCACATGCCGCTATGAGCCGCATCGGGCACCACCTTGGGTTGGCGCGGACTCAAGTGGCATCCGCCCCGGTGCGCTCGACCCCATCGAGCAATCGCTCCATTGCGCGCACCGGCACCCTGCTCAGGCGCCCCACTTTGATTGTCGGGATTTCGCCTCTCGCGGCGGCGGCATAACTCCCGTTGCGGCTCAGTCCGAAATACCTCCGTCCGGCCTCGGGAACGGAAATCGTCAAAATCTCGTCCGTCATTGGTCCCTCGATTATCGGGGGCGTCTTAATTCGGCCCCAAAACTATATAGAGGCAGATGTGCACCTATACGAGGGGCACTTGTGCCTCTATAAGATTTTGTGCTATGGACTGTCCCATATCGTCCTTTTGGATCACGGGACAAATGGCAAAACGCAAAAGAACCGATGTCGTTAAGCTGCAATTGCGTATCCGCGAGGCATTACGACGACGGCTTGAGGGGGTCGCGAAGGCCGAGGAACGATCCCTTAACAGCGAAATCGCGCATCGACTTGAAAACTCGTTCGAGCAAGAAAAAAATTCGCTCCTGCTCGAAGAGTTGTTGGCTCCAGGCGCAGGCCTTGAGCTTATCCGGGCCGTTACAATAATTCTTAGGAGCGCGGGGCGGCGGGATTGGTATTTTCAAACTATAGGGGAGGCGGCGGCGAACAAACCACGGAGATATGATGCTGTGTCCGAGGCGATCACAAAATTTATTGGCGTACTAAGCGGCGAACTCGAGCCGATCGAAAGCTCATTTCCGAACCGCAATGAGACAGGCAGCGCCGATCAACTGGCGTGGCTTGCTGTTGCCGCTTACTTGGCCAACCGGCGTGGCGACGCCACAGTCAGAGCTAGACCAGTGGGGAAAGCGTTATGAAGGGCCATGTACGCGAACGCGGTAAGGGCAACTGGTACGCGGTCCTCGACGTCCGCGATCCGGCCACCGGAAAGCGCAGACGCAAATGGCACTCGCTTAAAGCCAAGGGAAAACGAGAAGCGCAATCCGAATGCTCCAAGATTATCGCCGCGATGGATACGGGCGGCTACGTCGAAACGATCGGGCTGACTGTGGCACAGTTCATGCGCGACCGGCTCGCCCTGTGGGAAGCCTCCGGGCGAGTTGGAAGCCGGACCCTGCAGCGGTACCGCGAGCTGGTCGAGAATCAGATCAGCCCGCGCCTCGGCCAGGTCCGACTACAGAAGCTTACGACGCTCGATATCGAGCGGTGGCATGCCAGCCTACTGACCAGGGCCACAAAGGCGGCCAGCGCGGTGTCAGCACCAGGACCATAAGGCACGCCCATACGTTGCTGAAACAGATGCTCGCGGAAGCGATGAAGCACGGCCTCGTGGTGCGAAACGTCGCCGCGGTGCAGTCGCCGCCGAAAATTGAAAGCGATGAGGTCCAGATCGTCGGCGCGGACCGACTCAAGGAACTCCTTGCCCGACTCCGCGGGCATGCTCTGTACCCCAAAGCAGCACTTGCGCTATTCGCCGGACTCAGAAGGAGCGAGCTGATGGCGCTCCGCTGGCGGCATATCGATTTCGACCGCAGGGTGCTGCAGGTGCGGGATGCGCTCGAAGAAACCCGAGCTAATGGGATACGAGTGAAAGGGCCCAAGTCGAAGGCAGGCCGCCGCGACATCACCATGCCGGATATTCTGCTGGATGCGCTGCGCGCGCACCGCCAGTCACAGCTCGAGCTGCGATTGCAGCTTGGCCGTGGGCGACCCGATGGCGACGACCTCCTATTCCCGAATATCGACGGCGGCCTGACCTCTCCCCAGCAGCTCTCGAGTCAATGGTTTGTGTTTGCCAAGTCGATCGGCATGCCGGACGTCACATTCCACGCCCTGCGACATACCCATGCCGCCCAACTTATCG
>Ga0306921_10006413_pt1 | contig 12265 bp, 9 predicted proteins | sample sta12Cox44000080_FD_203760 | JGI IMG/M metagenome (GOLD analysis project Ga0306921, IMG submission 203760) | Lab enrichment of tropical soil microbial communities from Luquillo Experimental Forest, Puerto Rico - statoxic.12C.oxic.44.000.080 (v2)... | ecosystem: Environmental > Terrestrial > Soil... | reverse complement strand
CAACCCCAGCGCAGGCGGCCGCCAGCCCGGCCAGCCGCAAGGTTTGCGGCGGAACGGAGAGCGCGCGCGCCGCGGCCCGTTTCATGCCTTCGGGGAACAAGGCGTAGAGGGCACCCTCGATCACCAGGACGAGAGCAAGCGCCGTCGTCAAATCCCTCATTGCCCGCCGGGCGAGGTGCAAAAAGTAGCCAATTCGCAGCTCGCCTTGCGGTTCATTTCCCCCCGGCCGTTGGTCCCGGCGCGCTCTTGCCAGCCGCTCCGTCCAAATTCTCGAAATAGCGGAAGAAGCCGCTGTCGGGCGTCAGCACAAATGAAGTTGTGCGGCCGTTCAGTGCGTCGCGATAGGCCTGCATCGAGCGGTAGAAGGAAAAGAACTCCTTGTTCTGCTCAAACGCAGCGGCATAGATCTTGATGCTCTCCGCGTCGCCGTCGCCGCGCACCTTCTGCGCCTCGCGCTGCGCCTCGGCGAGGATCACGGTGCGTTCGCGCTCGGCGTTAGCCCGCACCGTCTGCGCCGCCTCGGCGCCTTCGCCGCGGTACTGCGCCGCCTGCTGCTCGCGTTCGGACTTCATGCGGGCAAAGATCGCCTGGCTGTTTTCCTCGGGCAGATCGGCGCGGCGGATGCGCACGTCGATGACGTTGATGCCGAACGACTTGCCCTGAGCGCTCACCTCGTCGCGGATCTGCCGCATGATCGCCGAGCGCTGATGCGACAGCAGGGCCGACAAGGTGACGTTGCCGAGCACGCGCCGCAGACTGCCGCTGACCATTGCGTTCAGCCGGGCACGGACGGCGGGCTCGGTGCTCACCGTCTGATAGAACAGCAGCGGATCGGTGATGCGGTACCGCGTATAGGTATCGACGACGAGCCGCTTCTGGTCGGAAACGATGACTTCCTCCGGCGGAGGCTCGAAGTCCAACAGGCGGTTGTCGTAGAAGATTACGTTCTCCAGAAACGGCCGCTTCATCTGCAAGCCCGGATCGCGAATCACCCGCCGTGGCTGGCCGAATTGGAGGACGAGGGCCTCCTCGGTCTGGTCGACAATGAACAGCGGCGAGGTTGAGGGGACCACAAGCAGGATACCGAGGACGACCAAAACAATCGCGCCGGGGATGAGGAGGCGGCGGTTCACGGCGGCCTCCTCACTGGCGCCGCAATGGCGGTACAGCCGGCGCCGCGGTCGCCCCGCCCGAGCCGCTCCCCAACGGATTGGCGGGAGGCGGCGACGCGGCGTTTCCGTTGGGGCCGCCGAGCGCCGGCAACGGCAGGTACGGAAGGACGCCGCTCTCGCCTTGCGCTGATTTGTCGATGATCACCTTGTTGCTGTTCTTCAGAATTTCTTCCATCGTCTCGAGGTAGAGGCGCTGCTGCGTAACATCCTGGGCGGCCTTGAAGGCGTTGTAGACCGAGAGGAAACGATCCGCGTCGCCCTGCGAGCGCGCGGTGATCTCCTGCCGATAGGCCTCCGCCTCCTGCTTGATGCGAACCGCATCGCCGCGCGCCCGCGGGATGATGTCATTGCGGTACGCCTCCGCCTCATTGCGCAACCGATCCTGATCGGCCCGCGCACGTTGCACGTCGCGGAACGCGTCGATGACCGGAGCCGGCGGATCGACCTTCAACAGCTGCAGTTGGGTGACCTCGATCCCTGCCGCATACTCGTTGAGGATCCCTTGCAGCAACCCCTGCGTATCGGTCTCGATCTTGCCGCGGCCTTCGGAGAGCGCCTGGGCGATCGGAGTTTCACCGACCACCTCGCGCATCGCGCTCTCGGCGGCCGATTTCACCGTCGCCTCGGGACCGCGGATGTTGAACAGATACGCCTGCGCGTCTTTGATGACCCAGAAGACGGTGAAGTTGACGTCGACGATGTTCTCGTCCCCGGTCAGCATCAGCGCTTCTTCGGGCACTTGCCGGGAGGCCTGGCCGCGGCCGGGGCCCTCGGCGTTGCGGTAGCCGATTTCGGTCCGGTTGACGCGGGTCACACTTGGCCTCAAAACCGTCTCGATCGGATTTGGCAGATGGTAGTTGAGACCCGGCTGGGTCGTCCGGTTATAGGCTCCGAAACGCAAAACGACCCCGACCTCGTCGGGCAGGACGCGGTAGAAACCGCTCGCCAGCCAGATGACGAGGATGCCGAGGACGACGATGCCGATGCCGGTGCCCGTGCCAAAACCGCCCGGCAATACGCGCCGGAAGCGGTCCTGGCTGCGCCGCAACAGCTCCTCGAAATCGGGAGGCTGCGGACCGCGTCCGCGCGGGCCCGGCCCGCCGCCGCTGCCGCGGTTGCCGCCCCAAGGCCCGCCGCCGCGCGGACCGCTGCCCCACGGGCCACCGCCCTGACTTTTCCAGAACATCGACCCTGAACCTTTCCGCAGTCTCGCCCCAGGGGTTTCGCTGGGAATGTAGCCTGGGATCCGCTTTCGACTTAGCGGCCCTATCGGTTCCGACGCGCGGGTTGCTCGACCCGATAGAGACCGTGGGCGGGTGTTGTCAAGTCAGGCCGCCGGCCCCAAATCCCGCATACCCGCGGCGCGCATGGCCCGGTGACGAGGAACGGGACGCGTCCTTGGGTGCACCGGCCACCGGCCCACCCGGTCGCCAGTCTGCCTCATCCGGCGTTCCGAACCAAGCGCCATCGGCCACCTGCCATCTTCTGACCCCCGCCGGGTGGAGAACAAAATGAGTGCCGTCACCGAACCGCAGATCCTCGATGCGCTGCGTCAGGTCATCGATCCCGACAAGGGCAGCGACATCGTCTCGCTTCGCATGGTTTCGGGGCTGGTCATTCGTGACGGCAATGTCGCGTTTGCCGTTGAGGTCGAGAGCGAGCGCGGCCCGCGCCTCGAACCGCTGCGCAAGGCGGCCGAAAAGGCGGTCGAGGCGCTGCCCGGCGTGCTCTCGGTGACGGCGGTGCTGACCGGCCAGGCGCCGCCGCGCGGCCGCGCCGCGCCGCAGCCCGCGGCGGCACCGGCGGGAGTGCGCGGACAGCGCGGCGCCGTGCCCGGCGTCGGCGCGATCGTCGCGGTCGCCTCCGGCAAGGGTGGCGTCGGCAAATCGACGTTGGCTGCGAACCTGGCGCTGGGCTTGCGGGCCAACGGGCTCGAGGTCGGGGTGCTCGACGCCGACATCTATGGGCCCTCGATGCCGCGCATGCTCGGGATCTCCGGCCGGCCGCGCTCGCGCGACGGCAAGACACTGATCCCGATGGAGAATTACGGCCTCAAATGCATGTCGATGGGGTTTCTCGTGCCGGAGGACACGCCGATGATTTGGCGTGGGCCGATGGTGATGAGCGCCTTGCAGCAGATGCTGCGCGAGGTCGAGTGGGGCGAGCTCGACATCATGATCGCCGACATGCCGCCCGGCACCGGCGATGCGCAATTGACGATGGCGCAGCAGGTGCCGCTCGCCGGCGCGGTCATCGTGTCGACACCGCAGGACATCGCCCTGTTGGACGCGCGCAAGGGCCTCAACATGTTCCGCAAGGTCGACGTGCCGGTGCTCGGCATCGTCGAGAATATGAGCTATTTCCTCTGCCCGCATTGCGGCGGCCGTAGCGAGATCTTCTCGCATGGCGGCGCCCGCGAGGAGGCCGCCCGTCTCGGCACCGAGTTTTTGGGCGAGGTGCCGCTCGACCTCAAGATCCGCGAAACCTCCGACGGTGGGACGCCGATCACCGTCGCCGACCCGGACAACCCTTATGCGCTCGTCTTCCGTCAGATGGCAGCGCGGATTTGGGACAAGGTTGGCGGCGAAGGGGCCGAGCGCCGCCCGCCGCCGCGGATCGTTATTGAATAAGGCACCGGCGCCGACTGACTTTTCTCCCGCTTATTGCGCGTCCATCCAAGTGTTTGACCCCACCAGCTTGACGGCCACATTCGAGAAGGTCAGATGCAGCGGATCGCCATTGCGCGTTCCGCGGTGATCCAGTGAGAAGAGCAGGGGTCCGGCCTTCTTGTAGTCGGCCCAGGTGGCAAGGACCTCTAGCTTGGCGGGCCCGCCATGGTGATAGCCCATTTCTTCGATCCTGCCGTCGCTGCCGACATACAGGTCCCAGGTGTCGCCCGGCGAGTAGCCGCCGTCGGAAGGATACTTCACGACGACCTTCTCAGCGGAACCATTACCCTGCGGCAGTTTCTGCACGCCGGCATCTTCGACCGCAGCATTAGTGTCGCAGGAAAAATGAAACGGGAGAAGCAGCCAATAATTGTCGTTTACAAAGCTCGGATCGATCTCGTCCCTCACATTGGCCGGCTCGCTGCCCAGTTGAGAGCGCAGGTAGGTAACCTTCACTGGGTTGCCCGACTTGTCCTTCCCCTCAAAGGTGACCTGGTCGGTCTTTGGCTCCCAAATCCATGATCTGGAGACATTAGCCCCGGGGCCTCGGCGTTGAAGGTGTAGCGGATCGCTTCGATCTGTCCAAACGAGTCCAGACCATAGGTCTTGGTGAGCTTTTCAAGGATCGGCGGACGCTGCTGCGCGCCTGCAGTTGCAGGGAGGATCAACAGCACGCCGAGGGCCAAAAGGCGGATCACATGGGGTCGGCTCAGAATTGTCAAGAACGTTCCCTAACCTCGGGGGTGAATGGGAGCGCGCTGTTGCGCCTTGGAATGCCCAGGATCTCGCACGACCATACCACCGCGCGGTACTCGCTCAGCTGCCTCTTCGCCCTGTATTCGCAAAGCCCTTCGCAACCGCCCGCTGCTGCCCCGGGCCCGCCGGGCGTCGGCGGCGTAAGGTCTCGCGCCACAGGATGTAAAGGCCCGAGACGACAACGATCGCGGAACCGGCCAGCAGGGCCGGGGTCGGGACGTCCCCCCACACCGCGAAGCCGAGGATCGATGCCCACACCAGCGACAGGTAGTTGAACGGCACGACCGCCGAGGGCGGCGCCAATGACAGCGAGCGCGTCCACCAGAACTGGGCGATGCCGTTGCCGACCCCGGCAAGCGCGAGCATCAGTGCGTCGCCCCAGTGCGGGGCGCGGAACCCGAAGGTCAGCAGACCCGCGGTGCACAAGGTCATAATGCTCATTTGGTAGATGGTCAGCGTCTCGGCCGACTCGGTCATGCTCATGCGGCGGATCGCGATCGCCACAGTCGAGATCAAGACCGCGTTGGCGAGTGCGAACAGCGCGCCGTAAGTCAGCGTGCCGGCGCCGGGATGGGTGATGATCAGGACGCCGACAAACCCAACGATCAGCGCCGACCAGCGGTGAATCCCGACCTTCTCCTTCAGGATCACGATCGACAGCAAGGTCGTGAACAATGGCGCCGCGAAGCCGAGCGCCGTCGCCGAGCCGAGCGACAGCACGCTGACCGCGAGGAACCAGCACAGCATCGAGCCGAACTGCGACAGCCCGCGCTGCAGATGCTCGCGGTAGCGGCGCGTGCGCAAGACGCTCCACCCGGCGCGCGGCAAGACGATCGCCGCGACGGTCAGGAATGCGAACAGCGTGCGTACGAACGCAACCTCGCCCAGCGGATAGCTGGCAAGCTGCCATTTTACCACCGCATTGCCACCGGCGAACATCACGGTCGAGCCAACCATGTAGGCGATCCCGCGCGGGACCTGGTTGCGCCCCGCCGCCGCAGCCACGTGCGCGACCGTCATCGCGCCGGGCCGACTGGCCGGAAATCCATCAGAACCCCTCGTTTATGAGCAGTCGCATACCTGATAGGGGCTTATTTTGCCAATTCCTTGCCAGTGATCTTCATCGGTATTCTGTCGGAATGGGTGAACTCCTCCTAAACCCACGTGTATTTGCCGGAATCATCATGGTTCTTGCGGCTGCCGTCGGCGGAGGTCCGACGGGCGAGCTTGCAGCAACGTGTGATCCGCTCCTGCTGGTGACAGCTTTCGGATGCCAAGAGGCCACTCAATTCGAGCAGATGCAAACCAGCAAAAGGGGCCCTTTCAAACAACATCTTCACGGGCCGGTGACTTTGGCGAGCCGCTGCGAAGTGCGGTCGCGGCGAGATCTTCTCGCTGGCAGCGCCCGCGAGGAGGCGGCCGCCTCGGCACCGAGTTTTTGAGCGAGGTGCCGCTCGACCTGAAGATCCGCTCCTTTGAGCTTCGGTAGAGGGTTGGAGGAACTACCCAGGCACTTACGCGAGAGAGCATCGTCCCAAGGGCCGATGCGCGCGTTGATATTAAGACCGGCCAAAGCTGTGATAGGAGTGGCGGTTAATAAAGGGCAAACGGGAGGGTGCGGCAATGGCGGACGCAGCGACGCAGGACGGTGGCCGTGACACTGATGCGACAGCCACGCGAAGCACCGACGGCTCAGCCTTTGCCCTCGCTCGACCGTTGCCGCCGGCGCTCCTCTACCATCGCTGCACGCCGGCCGACCTGCCTTTCGCGCTGAGCAGCGAACTTGAAGAGGTACCTGGCCTCATCGGTCAGGAGCGCGCGGTTGAGGCAATCAGTCTGGCGATGCGGATGCGCGGCAAGGGCTATAACGTCTATGCGCTGGGGCCGAGCGGCACCGGCCGACACAGCCAGATTGAGGCGCTGCTGCGCAAACAGGCAGAGAGCGAGCCGACCCCGCCCGATTGGTGCTATGTCAACAATTTTGCCGATCCGCAAAAGCCGCGCCGGCTGCGCCTACCGGCCGGTCGAGGTGCCGCGCTCGCCGCGGCAATGAAGCGCCTCGTCGAGGAACTGCGCGCCGCCCTGCCGGCGGCGTTCGAGCACGAAGAATACCGGGCGCAACGTGCAATGATCGAACAGGAATTCAAGGGACGGCACGAACAGGCTTTCGGTGCTTTGCGAGCGCGCGCCGACAGAAGCGGTATCGCCCTGTTGCGCACCACGACCGGGTTGGGGCTGGCGCCCGCCCGAGACGGCAAGGCCTTGTCGCCGGAGCAGTTCGGGGAGCTTCCGCCGGCCGAACGCGAACATATCCAGCGTGAGATCGCGGCGATCCAAAAGGAGCTGGAGGCGATGATGCATCAGGTGCCGCAATGGGAGCGCGAGCATCGCGATACGGTGCGTGCGCTCGATCGCGAGACCACCAGCCTCGCGATCGCGGATTTGATCGAAGAGGTCCGCGCCTCGTACCATGATCTGCCTGAGGTTCTGCACTATCTCGACGCGGTCGAAACTGACGTCACGGAAAACGCCGAGGACTTTCTGCCGCGCGCGGCGCTGCAGCCGCCCGACGCGGCGCCGCCGGCGACGCACACCGTGGCGCTCGAGGAGGGCCAGTTCCGCCGCTATCAGGTCAAGGTCATTATCGACAATGGCGGCCGTAAGGGCGCGCCGGTTGTCTATGAGGACAACCCGACGCATCAGACGCTCGTCGGCCGGGTGGAACGGATTGCCCGCTTCGGGGCGCTCATCACCGATTTCACCCTGTTGGCGCTGGGGGCGTTGCACCGCGCCAATGGCGGCTATCTGATTCTCGACGCCAGCAAATTGCTCGGCGGCAATTACGGTTGGGCATCGCTTAAGCGCGCCCTCAACGCCGGCGAGATCCGCATCGAAACCCTGGAGCAGCTGTTGAGCCAGGCGACCACGGTGTCGCTCGAACCCGAGCCGATCCCTCTTGATATCAAGGTCATCCTGATCGGCCCTCCGGGGCCCTATTACCTGTTGAGCGCCCACGACGAGGAATTCCCCGATCTGTTTAAGATCGCGGCCGATTTCGACGATCGCATGGTGCGCACCAGGGAGACGGTGTTGCTCTATGCGCGCTTCATTTCCGCCCTTATCCGGCGCGAACAGCTCAGGCCCCTCGACCGCGACGGCGTCGCCCGCATCGTCGAATACGCCTCGCGCCTTGCCGGCGATGGCGGCCAGATGTCGATCGAGATGCGTGCGATCGCCGATGTGTTGCGCGAAGCCGACCAGCTCGCCGCCGACGCCAAGCGGGAGGTCATCGGCGCGGCCGAGGTCGAGGCGGCGATCGCCGCTAAATTCCGGCGCGGCGACCGTATCTATCGGCGCCTCCTCGACGAGATCACGAAAAGATCGACCCGCGTCGAAACCGAAGGCGCTGCGATCGGCCAGATAAACGGGCTCTTTGTCACTGCTTTCGGGGGCGCCTCCTTTGGCGTCCCGAGCCGTATCACCGCGCGGGTGCGCCTGGGTCGCGGCGAGGTCGTCGACATCGAGCGCGAAGTCGCGCTCGGCGGACCCTTGCATTCGAAGGGGGTATTAATCCTTGCCGGCTTTTTGGGCGGCCGCTTTGGTCTCGAGCACCCCCTGTCGTTGCATGCCAGCCTGGTTTTCGAGCAGTCCTATAGCGGCGTCGATGGCGACAGTGCCTCGGCAGCCGAACTCTTCGCCTTGTTGTCGGCGCTCGCCGAGGCGCCGATCACGCAGGCGCTCGCCGTTACCGGCTCGGTCGACCAGCGCGGCCAGATCCAGACGATCGGCGGGGTCAATGAGAAGATCGAGGGGTTTTTCGACGCCTGTCGCGGCATCGCACTCACCGGCAAACAAGGCGTCGTGATCCCGGCCGCCAATGTGCGCCACCTGATGCTGCGCCAGGACGTTGTGAGCGCCGCGGCCGAGGGCCGCTTTGCAATCTATCCGATCGGCACGGTCGATCAGGGGATCGAGCTTTTGACCGGGATTCCGGCGGGACAGCCCGACGCCGCGGGGGTCTATCCGCCCGACACGATCAACCGTCGCGTCGCCGACCGCCTCGACGCCTTTGCTGCCAAAGCCGCCGAACTCCTTCGCCAAGCCACGGCGGCGGAGGCACGACCATGAGCGGCCGGATCGAGAATCATCGCCCCGTTTGACGCCGCCTCGGAGGCGAGGGCGTCGATGCCGATCTCACGCGGGAATACCTCCGCGAGATCGCAAGAGCAGAAATGAAACTCGCCACGATCGAGAAGGAAGCAAACAGCACCGTTAGGCTCGCCCTGCGGCGGGCAAAGTTTAACTCTCCTTACCCGACGGCCCCTCGACAACCCATCCCGTGACCGGCTCGACCCAGACGATGTGATCGACGACCGCTTTGACCCCGGGCACGTTTTCCGCGGCGACGCGCAAGGCGCTGCGCTTCTGCTCGTCAAGGATCACACCGTCTAATGTGACGACACCGTTCGCGACGTCGACGGTAAGCCCGTGCGGCGCCCAGGGCGCCCTTGCCAGCTCGTCGAGGACGTGTCGGCGAATGGTTTCGTCGCTGGCCGCCGTTTTGGGTTCCGCGACGAGCAGCCGCTGGAGCGCGTGCAGCAGATCAGCGCGGCTGACGATGCCAATCAGCGCGCCGTCGCGCAACACCGGCACGCGCTTGATCCGATGCCGCTCCACCAGGCGCACGACCTCGGCGAGCGGCGTATCCTCTGTGACGCTGACGACGTCGCGGGTCATAATTTCGCTGACCCGGCGGGTATTGCTTCGTACATATTCGCTCGCCAACCGGCCCGTCATCAGCAGGTCGAGCCAGCGCGAGCGCTGCCCTGCCGTACCGAGTTCGCTGCGGCGCAACAGATCGCCTTCGGTCAGGATGCCGACGAGCCCCGCCTTGCCGTCGACCACCGGCAGACCGCTGATGCGGTGATCGAACATCAGCCTGAGGGCCTCGGCGAGCCCGGCCTCTGCCGGCACGGCAATCGGGTTCCGGCTCATTACCTCGCCAGCATTCATTGCATCGTCCTCCGCTCTTGTTCCGCACAACAGATGCCATCGGCCCGGAGGCACCCGTCGATCTGCGTCAATTCACCTGTTTCGAGAACGCTTTAACCCGACACTCGCCAGATTCCTATTCCCCGCGATTTTGACGTCAGGATCGCCCTTTTGACCGCCTCGAGCAAAGGCAAATTGCCTTCGTAGGCGAGAGGCGATCAAAGCCGGCCGTTGACGGCACCAACGCTGATACGCACCGTTTGCCTGCATCGCGGCATGCCTCTCCCCTCGTGGCCCCACGCAGTTTGATCTCCTTCACCCCTTCTGCCGACGCGGGCGGTGTATTTTGCCGTTGTGGAAGCGGTCTCCACCCCACTGTAATACGCCGCACCGCCTAGGCAGTGGAACGTAGGCGGGCGTTACCCATCCATCTTTTCTCGGGGAACTCCGCATGCCAGCGGGCGTTACCCGTCTGTCTTTTTTTCGGGGAACCTCCACATGTCAGACCTCGTAGCAATTGCGTTTGACAAGCCCGAGGAGGCCGATCGCGTCCTCACCGAACTGGTGCGCCTCAAAAAAGAATATTTGATCGACCTGGAAGATGCCGTGGTCGTAATCCGCCAACCGGACGGTGTGGTGAACTTGAAGCAAAGCGTCAACCTTCTGGGCATCGGGGCGGCAACGGGAGGGCTTCGAGGTGCCCTTTGGGGCACGCTAGTCGGATTGCTGTTTCTCAATCCGCTGGCCGGCTTTGCCGTAGGCGGTCTTGTGGGAGCCGGGGCCGGGGCCCTCTCCGGATCGCTGATAGATTACGGCATTGACGATAACTTTATCCGATCCCTGGCGCAGGACCTGAAACCCGACAGCTCCGCCCTTTTTTTGCTGGTTCGCAAAGCGCAGCCCGAGCGGGTTTTGGCCGAACTGTCGCACTTTCGTGGACATGTTTTGCGAACATCTCTTTCGTCTGAGCAAGAAGCTCGGCTCCAGGCTGCGCTCTCGGGAGTGGTCTCGACTCCCCAGGACACACCGCGCGCGGCTTCGCCCTGAACAAAAGCTCTAAAACCTCTCCCGTCTGGAGCATCACCAACGTCCCGGCCGAAGATCCCGATATATGTCATCGCGACACCGGCCGCCTGAATTTTGTCGGGGAGCCGGGTGACCTATTGGATGTGTGCCGTGAACGTGGCACGGCCGGTATCGTCCTTTGATCAGGACGAAAACCGGCGGCGGCAGTTTCTGCGACGGAGGATTGCGCGGTGCTATATGTGGACATACCAGCTCCGAGCGACATCGCGGCTCGGGCCACCTTTCGCGGTGAGGGTTGTGTCTCGATCTACTTGCGCACAACACCGGTGACCCCGCAGGCGAAGGGAGACCCCATCGAGCTGAAGAACCTCGCCAGACGCGCCGCGGAACAGTTGGAGGCGGCTGGAACTGACAAGCGGAGCTGCGCCGCCATCGCTGAGCAGCTCGACGATCTCGTCGATGACCACGAGTTCTGGCGCTTCCAGGCCCATAGCCTGGCGATCTTTGTTACCCCTCAGAATCTGCGGACGTTTCGCTTGCCCAATGCGCTTCAGCCGCTCGTGATCGTTTCTGACCGATTTCATGTGAAGCCGCTGCTGCGGAGCGTCAGCTTTCCGCAATCATGCTACGTCCTCGCCTTGGCGCAAAAATCGGTTCGGGTCGTTGAGATCTCGCCCGATCTGCCGTCGACAGCGATCCATGTCGAACGCATGCCCGAAGATGCGGGTCCAGCCGTCCAGGGCGCAGGCGAGGCCGGCGACTGGCCGAAATCACCGCGCCCGCGATTGCGGGCCAGCGGCGGTGCACGCGGCGGGGCGGCTATTGGCCGAGCGGGCGCATTCAGGCCGCCGAGGGGGCAGAACGTGCTCTTGCGCCAATTTGCCCGCCAGGTTGACAAGGCGCTGCGGCCGGTGGTCGCCGGCAGCGGCGTTCCGCTGGTGCTGGCAGCGGCCGAGCCATTGGCGTCCACTTACCGATCGGTGAACAGCTACCCACAGCTCGCCGCAACCACGATCGAGGGCAACCCGGAAGCGATGACCGAGGCGCAACTCGGAGACCGGGCACGCGCAGTGTTGGATGGAATCTACCGCGATGAGCTCACCGCTTGGCGAACCCTTTTCGAGGCGCGCGCCAATCAAGGCCGGGCGACCACGGACATTGCTCAGGCGGCGCGGGCGGCGACCGTCGGCGCGTTAGACTCGATGCTGATGGATATCGACGAAACCCTCCCGGGCCGGATCGCGGAGGACGACGCCGTTGTCTTTGCCGAGGAGCCAACGGCAACGAACTACGACTTGGTCGACGAAATCGCGACTCGGGTGATTACAACCGGCGGCCGCGTTACCGGGGTTCGAAAGGCCGAAATCCCTCGGGCATCGGCGCTTGCGGCGATGCTGCGCTATCCTGTCTGATTCGAGGCGCACATACCCCAAGGTAGCGGCCGAGCGGGAGAAGCTGACGATCTTCTTCTCGGGCATCGTCGGTTTTACCAAGACTACCGACACTCTCGACCCGAGCTAACAAACCCGCTTAACTGATATTTCTCCTGTCAGCGGGATTAGGCAAGGTGATGGCGGCCAGGCGGCGCTCGGCTTAAAACGCGGGGAATATCGGGACCGGCACGACATGCTCTTCGACGCGGCTAACCCC
>Ga0306921_10006412_pt1 | contig 12267 bp, 13 predicted proteins | sample sta12Cox44000080_FD_203760 | JGI IMG/M metagenome (GOLD analysis project Ga0306921, IMG submission 203760) | Lab enrichment of tropical soil microbial communities from Luquillo Experimental Forest, Puerto Rico - statoxic.12C.oxic.44.000.080 (v2)... | ecosystem: Environmental > Terrestrial >... | reverse complement strand
TGGCGCTAGGGCGTCACCGTCGCAGATGGTGAAGTGGGATACAGGCGACAGGTTTGTACGCGCACTGCGAGCGTGGCGTGCGAAACAGAGCGCTCTCAGTTAGCTGACCCCATCCGGTTTTCCTCCGGTTTTCCTCCGGTTTTCCATCCGACTTTCCGGGTTTTCATCCGGTTTCCGGATTCGGATCGATTCTTTCCGGTTTTGGTTCGATTGAGTCGCGTGGATACTTCCAAGTACGCCGCTCGCGCCTAGTATAACCCACAAGGCGCACAGGAGGTCGCCCAAACGTGAGCGACGATTTCGGCGAAAGGCCGCCGTCGTGGCTAGAGCTTGAGAGCGTGAAGAAGATGCCGGTGGTTGAAGAAATCACCTCGCTTAGTGCCGACACTATACGGCGCACCTATCCTGAGTTCATTATCAAGCTCTCCCCAAGACGTGACGGAATGAAACTGAAGGACGCGCTCGCGATTGCCAACGGCACCGCGCGCTGAGCCTAAAAGCCTGACTTTCTGTACGTGTGCGTAATCTCCGCCGGTAGCGATCGCTGCCGCGCGATCGGGGGAGATCTGTACCTCCCGGCAGCACGATGTGGGCTGTTTGACATCGTGAATGGCAGCGTGCAGCCGGAATGCACGCCGGAAAATTGGGAGCGCCGCTTGCGACTTTGCGGCGGTGATCCCGGTTTGTAGATATTGAAAGCGCGGGCCGTCGGCTGGGAGTCGACAAACCTGCGCGAACGAAATTTCACCGAAAACTCAAAGCATTTCGAGCAAGCGCTCGAAAACCCGTGGCGGCTCTCAGGGCTCGGCCGCTAACGGGAGGATGGGGATCGACGTGGATGCATCGACCCCCGGAGAGTAGGGCCTTTGCGAGGTAACTGATGGACTATATGCCGAGAATACCCGGCTTTTTCAAGCCGGTTCTGCACACGCGAGGTTCGCCGCGTCAGCATTTTCGTAACGGTCTCTGTCTCGCCCCGCTGCGCGCTATCACCGGGGCCGAGATCTACCGCGATAAGTCGAAGGGGTTGACCCTTGGTGAGGCCGCTCTGCGGGTCGGAAGTAGCATGCATTATATCCGAGCCGCGACCGTTCTGCTTGAGCATGGCGATCAGAAGTTGATCGATCGTGTTCTGCAGGGCGAGTGCTCGATCCTGGCGGCGGCCGCGTCGGTAGCCGCGCTCACGAAGCTAGTGAGTGCTTTCAAGACGGCGACGCCGGAAACTCGCGCGGGCTTTTTCGCCGCCACTGGCACGGCGGACCTCAGCACCCCCGTGAAGCGTACCGAGGCGGCGAGCAAGCTCGGCCCGGAAATCGTCTGGGATGAGATGATTATGCCGTTGATCTCCAACGGTCGCTAAATCCTCGGCTCGAATTCACTTCGGCGGCGCCTGCACCAATGCGGGCGCCGTCGCCTTTTCAGTGAGGAACAAATGGATTCAATCAGCGAACTATTCGGCGGTGCGGAGCGGACAAGAACCCGTCCGCGTGGATTTGCGTCCTGGTCGCCGCGGCAGGAAACCCTTGGACTGCTGGCCCGCGTCAACGCCGTGCTCGGCGAGTATCAGGATCACCTGCCACTGACGCTCAGGCAGATCTTCTATCGCCTGGTCGGTGCCCACGGCTACGAGAAAACCGAACAAGCCTATGCCCGTCTTGGCGAGCATCTGGTGCGCGCCCGCCGCGCCCGTCTCGTCCCGATGGAGGCGATCCGCGATGACGGCGGCACCACCATCACACCGAATATGTGGGCGAACGGTGAGGAATATTTCGCCGCGGTGCGCGCTCAGGCCGGCGAACTCATGCTGACTCCAGAAGCGGCTGGCATGGCGCCGCAGCTGGCTCGGGTCGCCAGCCCGTTTGGCATAACGGTTATGTCGTCGGGCGGCTTCGAAAGCCTCACCGAGAAATATCAATTCGCGGAGGAACTGGCGAAGGACGATCGCCCGGCCGAAATCCTGAGCATTGGCGATCATGATCCGAGCGGCGTCTCGATGTTCGCCGCCTACTTGGAGGACGTCGAAGCGTTCACCCGTGATCTTGGCGGTGACGCGACGTTCACCCGGCTTGCCGTGACACCGGAGCAAGTGCGCGAGTTCAACTTACCGACAGCACCGCCAAAGCCGACCGACCGGCGCGCCTTTAGCGGTGAGACCTGCCAAGCCGAAGCGCTCGCTCCTGACGTGCTCGCCGGAATTCTGCGTGACGCCATTGAGGCGCGTATCGATCGCCGCGCGTTTGAGCGTGTGCTTCGACGCGAGCGAGCCGTTCGACGCGAGTTGATGGAGAAGCTGTCATGACCGACGCCGCCCACGAGGATTGGGTCGAAGAGCATTTGCAGCGCTTTCGCAAGCCCGACGGCAACTGCCTTCAATGCCAGTGTCCCGCGAACCGCCACCACCCAGTCGGTCCCGTCATCGTTACGGTCTCGGCATTCGACGACGGCGACAACATCTGGGTGCACGAATTTTGCGATTGGAGGTGCGCCGCCGCTTGGTTCGCTCAACAGGCCGGTGGCGATTTCGTGGAGGTGCAGCAGTGACCATGACCAACACTCACAACATCCCCGTCACCACTCCGCTTTCCCAGAGCCAGCCCTGGGCCGCGCTCGGGATGAGCCGCGCGACGTGGTACCGCCGGGGCAAGCCGACCACTGCGGACCGCCGTGAGAAGCCAACTCTCGACGACGCGCTCGCCATCGTCAAAGCAGCTGGCTATCGCATCTCGAAGCCGAGAACTCCCAGGCCAAAAACCCCCAAGCGCAAAAATCAAGTTGGCCCGACCTACGCGTGCACATTCGCTGACGGCGAGACCGTGCGCATGTCGGTATGCACCCCGCTCGAAGTCGAAAGTCTCGATTGGAGCCGCGGCGAGCGCCTGGCGCAGGCGGCGTATTTGTCGCGATGGCGGACACGCGCTCGCGCCCAGTACCGCAAGCTTAACGGCCAGCCCTGCCCGGTCGATCTGATCGCAATCCCGATTCTCGGCGGCGCGGCGAAGACGCGCGTCGATGCAATCGGTCTGCGCAATTGGATCGAAACCCACCATCCCGACATTGCGGGCGTGGAGCGTGCGGGCTCAATGCCCCGTCAAGGCGTCGCGTCTGCGTTCAAGTACGGCAGGGCAGCCGGCACGATCGAGGCCATCATCGCGTGCCTCGGAATTCCGATGGTGTTAGTCGAACCGTCGAAGTGGAAGCGCACATTCCATCTCAACTCCGACAAGGAAGCCGCGCGACAGCTCGCGATCGGACTATTCCCGCACGCGCACGACCGGCTCAGCCTTAAACGCCATCATCAACGTGCGGAAGCAATGCTGGTGGCTTTGTTCACCGCCAACAAGCCGGTGCTGGGAGTCCTGTCAAAGGCCACCTTGGCCACAGAGGTGGTTTGATGAATGCTTTTCTTGAGTTCGCCGAAAAACAGACGCCGGTATCGGTCAAGGCGCGCCAACGCGCCACTGAAAAGCGGCGCGCGAAGGCGGCTGAAAAGGCGCTCGTCGAGCGCGATGACTTGTTTCGCCTGTGGAAGCGATGGCGCCGCGAGCGGCTCGAGACGTTGCTGACAGGACCGCACGGCGACGCCGCCCGCGAGCTAGTCGCATTCCTGCAGGCGATGACGCTCGACGACGGGGTCCGCCTAGTCGAACTCGTTCGCGCTGCCGGCTGGGAGCGCACCGACGCCAACACCCGGTTCGAAATCTTGTCGTTGATCGACCTCACGCTCACGGAGCTTCGCACGCGCGCGAAACTGCCGCCGATCGACGACCCGCTGCCGCACGAAGAGTCGACCGCGTTCTTGATCATCCGGGAGCTGTTTCGATGAGTAGCGAAGCTATCGCACCTATACAGAAGCGGAAGGCGAAGCGCCCCGTCGCGCCTATACCGGAGGCGCGCCCTTACGCACGCACGCTATTTACCAAACTCGCCCGCCCCTTCATCATCCCTGCCGCAAATCCCGACGAAGACGGCTCGATCTTTGACATCGAAACCAACGGACTGCTCGAAACCGTCACCCAAGTTCACTGCATCTGCATCATCAGTCTCGGAAGCGATCGCATATACGAGTACGGCCCCGAGCAGATCGCGGAGGCGCTCGCGCACTTGGCCAGCGCCGATACCCTAATCGGCCACAATATCCAGAGCTATGACCTGCCAGTATTGCGCAAGCTGTACAACTGGACGCCGCCGCCCGCGTGCCGGATCGTCGACACACTGATCGCCGGGCGCTTGATCCTGCCGAACCTCAATGACCTCGACAGCGCGGTTGCGGCGCGGGCAAAGGACAACGCGTTCAGCCGAATGCGCGGAGGGCAGAGCCTCGAAGCCTGGGGTATACGACTTGGCATAGCGAAGATCGGCGCCGAGATCGAAGACTGGTCCACGTGGTCGCCGAAAATGCAGGCTCGTTGCGTAGGCGACATGGTCATCTGCAAGCGGCTTTGGCAATTCTTGCAGGCGGACGGTTACCCCCTCGCAGCGCTTGAGCTTGAGCACGCCGTCGCCACCATCTGCGACCGCATTACCGCCGATGGCGTGCCTTTCGACATACGGGCAGCGGAGCGGTTGAGCGAGTCCTGGAAAACGCGACGAGCCGAACTCACGCAGCGGCTACGCGAGCAATTTCCAGCGCTGAAAAACCCCAACTCACGACAACAGATCGCGGCGGTACTCAAGGAGCGCGGCTGGCAGCCGAAGAAATTGACTGAGAAGACCAAGCAGCCGGTCATCGACGAGGAGCTGCTCGACTCTCTCCCCGATACGTATCCAGAATTCACCGGGCTGTCGGAGTACCACTTGCTCGGGCGGCGGCTCGGGTCGCTGGCAAACGGCAAAGAAGCGTGGATCAAGCACGTCCGGGCGGACGGGCGCATCTATAGCAATCTGATACACATCGGCACGCCACACAGCCGCGCCAAGCACTTTGGACCCAACGTCGCACAAGTACCGAACCCCAAGAAAGGCTCGGCCTTCGGCGCCGAGTGCCGCGCTCTATTCCGCCATCCCGGCGACTGGGTATTCGTCTGCTGCGATCAGGCGACGCTTCAGGATCGTGGTTTTGCGCACTACCTCGCCGCCTACGACGACGGCGCCTATGCGCGGACTCTCGTCGGCGGGACAGTGGACCAGCACTGGCAAACCGCGACCGCGCTCGGTCTGGTCCTGGAGGCGCGCGATAAGAGCAACAAAGAACACACTGTCATCCGTGAGGGCGCAAAGACCTTCCGCTATGCCTTTCTCTTCGGCGCCGGCGACTTGTGCGCGGGGCAGAACATCGCCGACGTCGTACACGCGGCGACAGTCGTCACACCAAATAGCCCGCTCCGCGAAAAAATCCTGGCCGGAAACAAGCATCCGAGCGAGGCCGTCCTACGGCGGATTGGTCGGCGAGCGCGCGATAAATTTATTGCCGCGACACCGGGTCTGCGTGCGCTACGCCAGAGGCTCTCCGCCGAGCACCGGCGCCACGGCTGGCTCGAGGGGCTTGATGGCCGGCGCGTTCCCACCGGAGCCAATTACAAGGCCCTCAATCGCATCGTAACCGCCGCCGAAGCCGTCATCTGCAAGCGCTGGCTCATAGACGCATATACCGAGCTCTGCGCGCGCTTCCGCTACGGCCCGGACGGCGACATCTATATCGCGCTGTGGATCCACGACGAACTCGTGGCCTGTTGCCGGCCGGCGATTGCCGAACAGGTTGGTGAAATCTTAGTCCGCCACGCCCGCGAAGCCGGCGAACACTACGGCTTCCGCGTACCGCTCGATGCTGAATTCAAAATCGGACGCGATTGGGCCGGCACCCCGCTGGAGTCGCCGGCAGCGGCCGAGTCCGCGCCGATCGCCGCCGTCGAGGAGAAGGAGATCGTATATGCAGACGATTTCTAGCGCCCTCGTCGATTACGCGCAAAGCCTTTGCGGTCCCAACAAGGACCGGGCCTTCACGCTCGGCGCCAGCGATATTGGCCAGTGCGGGCGCAAGGTCTTCTTCGCCAAGCATAATGGCGAGCGCAATCCGGGATACGTCGATACCTGGGGGGCGACGCTGCGCGGCCAGACGATCGAGCAAGTGTTCTGGGTGCCGGCGCTGCGCGCCCGTTTCGGCGCAAACCTGAAGTTCATCGGGGACAAGCAACGGCAATTCAAACGCGGCTTCATCTCGGCCACGCCCGACGCACTGCTCACCAATGCCCCGCGCGATATTCTGGCGCCGCTCGGCGTGGCGGATATTGGTAGCGACTACCTGCTGCTCGAGTGTAAATCGGTCGATCCCCGGGTCAAGCTCGACGCCCCCAAGCCCGAGCATCGCTACCAGGTTATTGTCCAACTCGGCGTCGTGCGCGACACCACCGAGTATCAACCCTGCTTCGGTGTTCTCACCTATATCAACGCCAGCTTCTGGGACGACATCACCGAATTCGCTATCGGCTTCGATCCTGCAGTTTACGCCAACGCCAAGGCGCGCGCCACCAAGGTGCTCACCGCTAATTGCGCATCCGAGCTGCCGCCGGAAGGTTGGATCGCGGGCGGCAAAGAATGTGAACGCTGCCCATTCAGCAAAGCTTGCGGCATCGAGCGGCGTGCGTTGCCTAACGGCAACGATTGCGCGGATCCGCAATTCGCCGCCGAGATGCGCGAGCTCGCCGTCACCTACAAGGCGCGCCAGGTCGAGGTCGATGCCGCCGAGGCGCGGCTACGCGCAAGCCAGTATGAGATCAAGGAACGGCTGCGTGCCAAGCAGCTGCGCCGTGTCGCCGGCGACGACTTCCACATCACGTGGACACCGGTGAAGGGACGGGGCGGAGTCGACGTCGCGGCACTAAGCGCGGCCGCGGCCGCCGCCGGCGTCGGCATTAACAAGTTCGAGACCGCGGGGACTCCCGGCGACCGCTTGGACGTTCGTGTACGCGAAACCGCGAGGTCGCCGCACCAAGAGCAAGAGGAGGCGAGCAAATGAACAAGAAAGATTTACTCGTGAACTAATCACCGAAATTCGAGAACCAATAATCGGTTCTCGATGTCCGCGTGCGCGAAGCACGCTCTCGTTCTCAGCAAAAGGAGACTTCATATGGAGAACGTTAACCCGCCGGCCGTGCCCGGCAAAAACCCGTTCGAAAGCTACGCCGATCGCGCCAACAACCAGATGTGGCTCGGTGCGCTCCTGAAGTTCACCAAAGGCGATTACCTCGTCGGTCGCGACGGGGAGGAGTGCCCGGAGAAGGAGGTGGTCGGGCTCATCCCCGGGTTGTTGCATGGCTGGGTACACTGGGAAGACACCTCCTCGGTCGAGCAGGTCATGGGATTGATGCTGGAAGGCTTCGTCCCGCCCGCGCGCGAGACGCTTAGCCACCGCGACAAAGAGCAGTGGGAGCTCGACAACAAAGGCAGGCCGCGCGATCCCTGGCGGGAAACCATCTACTTGCCGGTGATCTCGGTCAACGCCGAGACCGTCTACACGTTCGCGACCTCCAGCGATGGCGGCCGCCTGCGTGCAATTGCTCCGCTCTGCCGCGAATACGGCAACCACATCCGTCAGTGCCCGGATGAGCTGCCGATCTTTGGGCTCGAACAGGACTCCTACCAGCACCCCGACCGCAGCATCGGCCGGGTGAAGTACCCGCTGTTCCCGGTCAAGCGCTGGGTCAAGGCCGATCCTTACCTCGCCGCCGTCACAGCGCTCACCGGCAAGTCGCTGAAGCTTCTGTTGCCGAAGTGAGCGCGAGCATGATCACGACCGGACCCAATCTGCTGATGGGGCAGCAGATTGGGTCCACCACTTCACGCGCGTATGGGAGATACCAAGATGCACCCCGCCGCCGAATTTGTCGTCGCCATGTTCAGGCCGCATCAGAACGGCCGCGTGCACATTGTTAGTCTGCCCAACGTCAAGGACGGCAAGACCGACGGTGCTCCGATCTATACCCGCAGCTCAAAAGAAATCGCCGACTTCGTCGCGCGCCACGATCGCGACGGCTTCGGTTGCTTCGTATGCGTCAATCCAATCAAAGACAAGGCTACCCGCCGCGCGGAGGAGACGGTCGTCCAGATCGTCTGCGCGCATACCGATATTGACTTCAGCCAGGTCGAAGAGACACCAGAGGAAATCGAACGCGCCGTCGCCGGCTTGTCATGGCCGCCGAGCCGCGTGCACCATTCCGGCCACGGCCTGCATCTCTACTGGTTTTTACAGACCGCGCTCGAAGCTTCGCCGGAGAACAACGCCCGCCACAAGCGGCTGCTGCACCAAATTGCCGAGCTCCTCGGCGGAGACCCCGCGGCCTGTCTGATACCGCAGCTGATGCGCTTACCGGGGACGACCAATTCCAAGAACGGCGAGCAGCACTTGGTGGGTGTGCTCAGCGACCGCGCAGATCTGCAATACCAGTATACCGAGCTCGAGCAGCAGATCACCGCCACACCGGCGCCGCTGCTGCACCGTAAGCGTACGGGCGGCGGCAACGGCGCCAGCCCCGATAATCCGTTCCTGGCCTTCGCCGCGGCCTACGCCGAAGCGACCCCGCTCGACGTCGACCAGCTCCTGGCCGACATGGTCTATCGCGGCGCCGGCGGCGGCGGTAATGCCCACGATACCTTGTTGCGCTGTACCGCCGCGCTGCTCAACCGCGGGGAGAAGCTCGAGATCATCATCGAGCGCTGCCTCGCCGCCCTCGCCCTCGCCGCCGCACGCGCCGGGCTGGTAATCGATCCGGCCCGCGAGCAATCCATCATCGCAGACATGTGCGACAGCTGGATCGCAAAACACCCGGAGATTGACGAACGCGAGTCGAAGGAAGAACCACCGCCCCCTGCGGATAATCCGTCAACAAAGACAAACGACAAAACCAGTGGGCATGTCCACGCCGAACCGGCGACGACTCCGGTAAACCTGTGGAATACGTTCGATCCGCCACGCTTGCCGCACGGGCTGCTACCGTCCGTTATCGAAGACTTCGCCTTTGAGCAAGGCGCCGCTATGGGCGCGGACCCCGCCGGCCTTGCCGTCGCCGCGTTGGCGGTGTGTGCGGCTGCCGTTCCCGATAGCGTCCAACTCCGCGTCAAGCGACACGGCAGATGGTATGAAGCGACTCGGTTGTGGGTTGGGCTGGTTGGCGATCCGAGTACGAAGAAGTCCCCTATAATCGACCAAGCCGTGCGCCCGCTCGAACGCATCGACGCCGCGCTGTGGTATGCCTACGCCGCCGCCAAAGCGGAGTGGGACGCGCTGGACAAGGAGACCAAGCGCGTAACTCCGCCACCGCCGCAAGTCCGCGTCAAACTCGACGACGCCACCGTCGAAGCGGCGCAGGAAGTCCTGCGCGACAGCCCTGACGGCGTATTGTACCACCGCGACGAACTGTCGGGCTTCTTCGGATCAATCGACAAGTACGCCGGTCATCGCGGAGCGGCCAACGACCGCGGCTTTTGGCTGCAAGCCTATAACGGCGGTGCCTACACCTTCGATCGCGTCAAACGCGGCTCCGGTCGCATCGAGCATTTATCAGTCTCGGTACTCGGCGGCATTCAGCCCGAGCCGATGCGCAAGCTGGCCGCGGACACGGTGGACGACGGATTAATCCAACGCCTCGTCACCATCATGCTGCGCCCAGGAGGTATCGGCCGCGACGAAGAGATGTCGAAGGCGGTAGAGAACTACGAAAGCTTGGTGGAGCAGCTCCGCCAGATACAGCTGCTCACGCTCGGTGATGTGATGCTCGCCGACTCCGCCCGCGAAATTCGGGAAGAGATGGAACGCAAGCACCACGACGAATTGCCTGCGATCGAACTCATCAATAAAAAACTTGCGGCGCATTTCGGAAAATACGACGGCATCTTCGCCCGGCTCTGCCTGTTGTGGCACTGCATCGAAGACCCTACCACCGTCGCCGCGGCGCAGATCGGCGCCGCGCGTACTCGCCGGGTAGCGGACTTCTTATCGCGGTTCTTAGCGCGACACGCCATCGCGTTTTACGCCAACATCTACGGCCTATCGGACGACCACGACCGACTCACGGCGGTTGCTGGCTACATCCTGGCGCACAAAGTGGAGCGGCTGACGAACCGCGTCATCCAACGCGGCGACAGCACAATGCGCGGGCTCAAGCGCTTCGAGATCGAGAATATCTGCCATCAACTCGACGCGCTCGGATGGGTCACAGAAGCGCAACGGAAGCGCGTCAACGATCCGCCGCGCTGGGATGTGAACCCAGAAGTTCATCGCATCTTCCAGAAGCGTGCAAAACAGGAAACGGAGCGGCGCCAGCGGCGGCGCGAGATCATCCTTGAACAGACCCGATCGGAGGAGGAAGAGGATACATGACCCAAGACTACTGCAACATCGCAGCCATACCGGAAGCCTATCGAAGTTGGGTCACGGCCCGTGCACAGGAACTCAAACGAGACGACCCTTCACGCTCTAAAAAAGAGTGCTGGCACATCGCACAAGGCGAATGGCATGAGATGCGGCGGCACTGGAAACGCGAGCAAAAACAGCACGCGCTAGTTGTCTAGCGCGTCCGACGCCATCTGCGCCTGAGAAGTGTCGCAAGTGTCCCTTGTATGGACGAGAGTAAAGAGACAAATCCCCTTGTTTTTTATATTTGGACTCTCTCCCCCGCAGGGTTCGTGCAAGGGACACTTGTGACACTGCCGTACTATCGTCGGAGCATTTCACGGGGCGCCGCTATGCTGCTAGCGCATGAACAAGACGCGCCGCCGGCAGGGCACAGCTGGGCGCCCGTCAGACCCTCAGCCGCGTCATGCGCAACAAGCAGCTGGGCGCCAAGAGCCGGCAGCAGCAGCGCCAGCAGGACGAGCCATGGTGGATTCGACCTCGGCAACCCGGAGCAAAGTAGGCGCTGGATCCGCTGCGGACCAATGCGGCACAATGGGTATCGGCTCGCCCACCTCGCCAATGATCCTAAGTTTTTGGTACCTTCGCGTGGATACGCCAGCTACCGATTGAAACCAACGGAACCGGGATGGGTTAGAACCGCTTCGGACCTGTTCATGAGAAAAACTCATCGAACAAAGCGCGTACCTGCTTGACCCGCTGGCCAAAGAGGGATATTGCTTCAGCTAAGTCCTTGCGGGGGCTACCGAATTTTCTAGGGACCACTGCAACCCAGGGGCGCGGCGGCGTGCGCGTTCTGCTACCTGTCGAAAAGCATTAGGGCCTACCATTTTACAGCGTCCCGCTGGCATTCCGCAGCCCATGGTTATATCGACAGGAATCGCGCGTTTTTCGAGCCTTCCCGCCTTCGAGAATATCATTTCGCCGGCGTTCGCGACGATTTAGACTGCCGGTTGAGGAGCCCTCATGCCGCGAAGAGCTGCCGATTCGCTGGTCGTCTCGATCCCAACCACGCGATTGCATCCACCGCCCGGCCTCTCGGAGGGAGCGAAGGCCGAGTTCATTCGTATCGTGACATGCGAGCGGCCCGAGCACTTCAAGCCGTCAGACCTGCCGCTGCTCACCCAATACTGCGAGAGCTCTGCCCTCGCTGCGCGGGCGACGCAAGAGCTCCAACGTGATGACGCGGCGCCGCGCTGGCTGACGCTATGGGAGAAGGCGAACAGGAACATGGTGGCGCTCGCCGCGCGCTTGCGCCTCTGTCCGCAGAGCAGGCAACCCAATAATCCCCGAGCGGCGAGACCGGCGTCGATGTCGTATTACGAACGAGCGGAGCTCGAAGCGCATGACGAAGCTGAGTGACGTTGACCGTGACGCGCTCAAACGCTGCATCGAAATGGCGCGCACGTATCCTAACCGCAGCGAACAGATCGACTGGAAACTCGGGAAAGGGGGATGCAGTTGGCAGGAGACCGCAAGGTTTTGCGCCTACCTTTGTCAGAGCCGAAACCTGCAGCTTGAGATAATGGAATTTCCGCCATGCTGGTTGCTCGATGCCGAAGACACTGAGGGGCCGAGCTTCAAGCGCAAACCGGAGGCGGCGCGGCTGCTGAGGCGCCTGCTCGCGGCTGGCCTCAGCCAGTACGAGCCAGATCCGATTCGCGCGCTCGCAGCTGCGGAGAAGCTGCAAGCAGCCGAATAATAAGAAGCCCCCGCGCCGCGCGGGCGCAGGGGCAAGGCGAATCGGCCATAGAAGAGGTTGAACCTGGCGACGCTACCGCCGGTGTCATCAGCACGCAAACCCCTTTTTGAGGCTCACCTATGCCGCCCCTTCGTCTTTCCGACGACGAGCTTGACGCCGTCATGCTCGCGGCTCGACCGCTTCGCCCTCATGACCGCGATGCCTTTCTGCAGGAGGTAGC
>Ga0306921_10006411_pt1 | contig 12268 bp, 10 predicted proteins | sample sta12Cox44000080_FD_203760 | JGI IMG/M metagenome (GOLD analysis project Ga0306921, IMG submission 203760) | Lab enrichment of tropical soil microbial communities from Luquillo Experimental Forest, Puerto Rico - statoxic.12C.oxic.44.000.080 (v2)... | ecosystem: Environmental > Terrestrial >... | reverse complement strand
CTCAGAAGAGATGCGAAAGCGGAAAGAGCTGACCCGTGACGACTACGAAGCCATTAGGCAATTGCCCCACGTGAAGGCTGCGACCACGGGTCTTCGCTTTGCTCGCCCTGAGTTCGGCACCGGCACCTATGTGGTCAAGTATGGAGATCGCAGGGCCAAAAACACGATGCTTGAGGGGGACGTTTCCACCTGGAAGGACGTCTACGATCTTGGTCTCACTTCCGGGCGGTGGTTCAACGAGACAGATGATGAGCAGCGAGCGCCTGTCATCGTCCTGGGGCTAGATACCGCCACTGAGCTCTTTCCCGCTGGCAACGCGCTCGACAAAGAGATCAACATCGATGGCCAACTCTACACGGTAGTCGGTGTAGCAGCGCGCCGTAAGAGTGCCTTTGGCGGCGGCAAGAATCCCGAAGACAATATCGTCATGTTCCCGCTGAGCACGTTCCTGAAGCTGCATCCGGAAATGAAGCAGTACTGGATCAGCGTGAAGGCGACATCACACGACGATATGCCCAAGGCCATCGACGAGATTCGTGAACTGATGCGCCGACGGCGACGGGTCGCGCCCGACGCTCCGGACAACTTCGCTGTCTTCACACAGGACGCGCTTTCCGACTTCTGGAATCAACTCTCTAGCATGATCTTCGTCTTTATGTTCGCCGTCTCTAGTGTCGGGCTGATCGTCGGTGGTGTCGGCGTGATGAACATCATGCTCGTCTCCGTAACGGAGCGCACTCGCGAAATCGGTGTGCGCAAGGCCATCGGCGCGCGCAAAGGGGATATCCTTCTCCAGTTCACGCTGGAAGCGATTACCCTCACGGCCGTCGGGGGACTGATTGGCGTAGCTTTCGGCGCGCTGGTTACGTGGACGATTCCCGCCATTTGGAGTTCGCTGCCCGCTCGAATGTCTGTCTTCTGGACTGTATTCGGTCTCGGCTCGGCGGTGGTGGAAGGATTACTTTTCGGTATTTATCCTGCTTGGAAGGCTGCGAACCTGGACCCAATCGAATCCTTGCGCTACGAATAGCCGAAGCTCTTCGGCAATCTGCTACGCTAGTGCCTTCCGCAGAACATGATCTTCCACTTCCTTATCGTTCTCGAAATCGTGAGCGCTGCGGGCGCCTTGGCGGGCATCACTTACTACTTGCTTTGTCTCTGGAGCGCCCGACAATACCTTGGATATCGCAAGAGCACTCAGTTGGCTCGCGAATCGCATCAGCCCGGCATCTCCATTCTCAAGCCACTCAAAGGAGTCGATCCCGCAATCTACGAGAGCTTTTGCAGCCATTGTGTGCAGGACTATCCCGAGTACGAAATCATCTTCGGAGTGAGCGAGCCGGACGACCCGGCGGTCGCCGTTGTGGAGCGATTGCAGAAAGAGTTCCCGACGCGCGAGATTCGTCTCGTGGTTTGCCCGGAGCGGCTCGGCACGAATCTCAAGGTAAGCAACCTGGTGCAGATGCTTCCTCAGGCCCGCTATGACTACTTGATCGTCAATGATAGTGATATTCGGGTCGCCCCTGACTACCTCCAGCGTGTGCTGGCGCCGCTATCACAGCCTGAGGTTGGAATGGTGACTTGTCTCTATCGCGGCGTGCCCGGGCGGACACTCGGTTCGCGGCTCGAGTCGCTGGGCATCAGCACTGACTTTGCGGGAGGAGTCCTGGTCGCGCGCAGTCTGGAGGGTGTTCGCTTCGGACTGGGTTCCACACTTGCGTTGCGCAGGGCTGAACTCGAGCGAATTGGCGGTTTTGAGGGGCTGCTGGATTACCTGGCAGACGACTACCAATTGGGGAAGCGTATCGCGGCCCTCGGATTGGAAGTTCGCTTGTCGGAGATAGTGGTCGACACTTTCCTGCCGGCGTATGACCTCAGCAGTTTCTTGGAACATCAGCTGCGGTGGGCGCGCAGTGTGCGCGATTCGCGGCGGTGGGGATACATCGGCATGTTGTTAACGTACGGCTTGCCTTGGGCGCTGCTCGCGCTCGTCGCAACTCGCGCCGCCCCGTGGTCTGTAGCGCTGTTCGCGATTGCGCTCATACTGCGAGTGGCCGTAGCCATGGTTGTTGGACGAAGCGCTTTGCAAGATCGGTTTGTGCTGCGATTACTCTCTCTGGTCTTGTTGCGTGATCTGGTCGCGGTGGTCGTGTGGTGTGCCAGTTTCGCAAGCGACACGATCTCCTGGCGGGGCAGCCACTTTCACCTGCGGGACGGCAAGTTGTCGCCGGCGGACTCGTAGCTTAGCGAGCCGCTGTCGTGCTGTGAGGGAGAGTCCGTTGCAGAGCCAGAATCCGACCACCATTTTCGAAGCGATACATCTCGCCACGCCAGAAAAACTTCCTGCTGGTAAAGCTCGCAATCCATGTGACGAAACCTAGCAGGTCACGGATGGGATACAGCCAACATAAACCGACCGCTCGCGGATCCTGAGCCACTCCCCATCCGACGGCGATCGATTGAATCATCCGATTGAGCCAGGCAGCCAGCAAGAAAGCCACCCCGAGCTTCCACTGACCCAATCCAATACATCCGACGAGTCCCAAAACTCCAAACGGAACCGCATACGTAAGTCCACTGCCGACGTGACCTGCCGGGCGTGAATACCGAGTGCTCTTCATCCAGCGCAGTTGGTCGCCCAGCGTTCGCAGCAACGGCCGCGGTGTGAGCACATTGCGGACCACGTGGTGGGAGAGCACAACTTCGTAGCCTTTTGCCCAGATGCGGTTTCCAAGTTCGAAATCATCCGAGTAATAATCCGCGGTCGCGGCAATTCCTCCCATGGCGTCAATGGCGTCGCGCCGGGCTGCCATCGCGGGTCCAAGTGCGAAGCGCATGCCCTCCAGCAGGTCGGCCACCATTACACCAGAGGACATTTCTACCGAAAGACCGAGTGCTTCGAGCGAGGACCAGAAGTCTGACGCTGGAATCCCACGATACATGCAGGTAATCAGCCCAACCTTCGGATTCAGCAAAGGAGTAATTGTGTTGCGGAGGAAGTTGGGCGCCACGCGCACGTCGCTATCGCTGATGATGAAGTACGAGCGCGTTGAAGCGTTGATCATCTTTTCTAGCGAGTACACTTTTGCATTTGGCCATTCCGGAGGCCCCGAATAGATAATTCGGCTCGGAATCTTCGGATATCGCCGCCGCACTTCTTCCGCGACCCGAGCCGCCGGGTTCTCAGGGTCGCGCACGCCGAAGATCACCTCATAGTCCGGATAATCCTGCTGAAAGAAACTCTCGAGATTGGCTCTTAACTGCTCTTCTGCTCCGTGTACGGGCTTGAGAATACTCACAGGCGGCAGGGCACTCGTGGGGATCGCATCGACCGCAGCTTGATCAGCCTTTGCGCGGCGCAAAAACCGCGCCTCGGCCACCAGTGTCATAGAAAGAAAGACCGTCGAACTGACCAGACCGATGGCAGCAATCGCCACCAGCACCTGCCAAAAAAAGTGGAGACTTAAGAACGTGAATAGTGCAGGGGTCATCGGGCAGCCCTGATTATAAGGGGACCGCAGAAAACTAACGACTCGGCCGACGGCGTCTCGCGGAGTTGCTCTTTACTGTTCCCGGTTCGTGAAGATGGCTTTTCCCCCGCTGTGTGCGACTAAGAATTTTGGCTTTCCGGCAAGCTCCTTCGGAGCCTCTTGATCCGTCCACAGGAATACACGCGCAGGCCCCGTCCACAAAGTCGCGAAGGAGTCCGCCGTCTCGAACACATGAGGTGCGTCAGGAAACTTCGCGCCGTACCAGAGATTCCCGCTAGGCTCGTGCAAGACTCGCACAGGAATTCCCGTGTAGAAGTTCAGTGTCGAAGCCTTGTGATACTCGCCATCAATCACGATGACATTACCGGGACGAAATTCCTTTTGGATCGCGACGGCGAGGTCGTGCGACGAAAGGATCGGAGAGAATTTCACAAAAGAAACATGGACGCAGGCGAGCAGCACAACCATCATCGCGGCCAACGCAGCGTTGCCGGCGTCCGCGCGCCCGCGTCGGCGCAGCCAGAAGTTCAGGAACGTGCCGAGAAGCAAGGAGAGCGACGCTCCGAGCAACGGGCTGCGAAACGCGCCCAGAGCCTGAGGAGTGAGATCCAGCATGTGCCCCAGCGAAAAATCATAGTCCTGCGGATTCTTCCGCAGCAAATCTGCGAGGTCGACACCCGGCTGTGGCGGATGCGATACGAAAAGCAGTCCCGCACCAGCAACAAAAGCAACGACCCCGATGGCAAATAACACGGCGGATGACGCGCGACCCGCTCCTCGTTCCTTCGACCCCGCAGCCGATGCGTTCTCTCGGGCTAACCAGTCTCCCGCCAGCAGCGCAATCGCGGGCAGGGCGGGAATGGTGTAGTACTCCTGGCGCGTCGAGAAACTGAAGAACATTAGAATTACGAACGCCCAAAGAAAGCAAAGAAGCCGCGCTTGTTCTGCATAGTCCAGCGCCATCCGCAGAATACGAGGACGCCAGGGAACATCCTTCAAAGCCTGAGGCAGAAATACGACCCAGGGCACAAGCCACACGAACAAAAGCGCCCAAAACAAGAAGAGTGGAACCGTGTCGTATCCCGGCGGAACTCGCTTGCCGAGAAACCGCATGACGTGCTCATTCACAAAATAGAACCACAAGAAGCCGCGTGCCTGGCCGACGGGCGGATTACGCAGTGCCGCCAGGATGTGCCATGGCGCAGCCAGTACGAGAAATACAAGGCTGCTTGAAAACAACCGAAGCTTCAGGACGTGGCGCAGATTCCTCGTAAGCACTAAGTAGAGCAAAATCGTGCCTGCGGGAAACACAAGCCCGATCAATCCCTTGGTGAGCACGTTGAGCGCGCAGACTGCGGCGAATCCCCAACAAGTTGAGCGCGACGGAGCTGGCTCGCGCAGTGAGCGCAGAAAAAGGCAATACCCGAGCACAAGCCACAGACCGACCGCCACGTCTGGAATCAGAAACCGGGTAAAAATGTATGGGCCGATCGATGTGACGAGAGCGAGGCCTGCGTAGAATCCGGCGCGCTCGCCGAGTGCGTAGCGGCCGAGACCGTAAGTCGCCAGCACCAGTGCGAGCATGCTCAGCATCAGCGGCAGCCGCGAACTCCAGTCGCTGATTCCAAACAGCTCGTAGCTGGCGGCCAGCCCCCAGTACATCAGGGGGGCTTTCTCCAGATAGCGCACGCCATTGGTGTAAAGCGTTACCCAATCGTGGCGCAGCAGCATTTCGCGTGCTGCTTCCGCATGCAGCGAATCCACATCGTCGAGCAGCGGAGGACTAAACATGGTGCCGGCATAAATAACGACCCAAAGGCCGACGAGCATCAAAACAGAAAACCTTGAGCTCAGCGCTGCGCTTGAATCGGGATGTGTCTTGGGAAGAACGGGCGCCGTACGGTGTTGGGTTTCCGCATCAGAGTCCATGCAAGGGGTCCGCGGGCTGATTATACGGGCGCGCTAAATCGCGGGGCAAACCAAGTCCGAACTCCGGCACACGCTTCGTCCGTGCGCCCCAAGGGCCATGCTCAGGAGTGCTCAAACCCTGCGTCAAGTGCTGGTACGGTCTCGTCCGTATATACCGAGTGGATTTGGGGCACGCGCGATGCTTCTGAATCCGATGTCTCCTTAGTCGTTTCGCATATGTTGCGGCGACCTGAGACTGAAAATAAAGGACTTGGTGGCTTCGTTTGGTAAATTTGACTTCTCCGGCATTCTTTCAGAATCTATGATAATACATCGTAATACGACATAATATCAGATTGCTACTGCCTGGCCGAATGCCGGCCTCACGTTTGACCACTCGGGAAGTCTCTTCGACACAACGCTGGATGGAGGCCAATCGCTGACATACGGCACCGTTTTTGAGTTGTCTTCGACGGCGTCGGGCGGTTGGAATTACAGCGTGATCCACAGCTTCCCACCTACGAAGACAAATGACGAGGATGGCGCCTTTCCTGTAGGTGGCGTGGTCGCGGATGCAGGGGACAACTTGTATGTCGCCACCGCTGGGGGAGGAGCGCAAAGTGAAGGGAGCGGTTGTCCACTTGACTCCGAGCTCCAGTGGCTGGGCGGCAAGCCTGGTGTACAGTTTTGAGGGCTTAGCCGACGGCGCAACCCCCGATGCAGCAGTTACGTTTGATTCAGCGGGAAATCTTTACGGTACGGTCACCCAAAGCGCATCTTTCGGCATGGGTGGAGTCTTCAGGCTCTCTCCGTCCGGCGGAGGAATGTGGACCGAAAGCGTTCTCCTCAGCTTTGAGGAAACTGACGGGGCGACGCCTTGGGCGAGCGTTACTCTTGATGGCCAAGGAAATATCTACGGCACGGCCGCATTCGGTGGCAGTTCAGGCGACGGGGTCAGTATTCGAAATAACCCCGTGATGCAGCATCACCTCCACACTACCCTGTTCAATGATGAGGGGAGTTCCTGCGGTCTGTCTCGCGAGCGAACCTGAGGAAAGACCATTAAAACACAGAGGCCACGAAGGGTCGCTCAGTGATCGGCGGAGCAAGTGGCAAGGTAGCGTCCATGGCAGCGGGCGCCAACCTTAAAACTCCGCCGATCTGGCGCTCGGCCGGACAGACGAAGGAGTTCGTCCCTGCACGTGCACATGGCCTTTCTGGACTTGTTACGCTACCTGCTTCTTTCCCACCACAGGCACATCCGGATGCGACAGTTCGCGCAGGCGGTGCGACGCTAAGAATACGTAGTGCACGCCCGAGATCACTGTGAAGGCGAAGGTCGCCCAGAGGAAGGCGGTGCGGGCGATCCACACCCATGGCACGCGGTAGACCTCAAACAACAACACAAAGAAGATGGCGGCCACCTGCGAGAACGTGTTGGCTTTGCCGAAGATGCTCGGGCGAAAGTCGCGCAGGCCTGCGATTGCGTAGAGGACGGAGCTCGCGGCGAGGATCGAGATGTCGCGGCTGAAGACCATGACGGTATAGCGCCATGGGATTTTGTGCATGATCGAGAGCGAGAGAAACATGGTGCTGAGCAGGAGTTTGTCGGCGATCGGGTCGAGGTACTGGCCCAGCAGAGTTTGCTGGTGAAGGTGGCGGGCTAAGAAGCCGTCGAGGCCGTCGCTCAGGCCGGCCAGGACGAAGACGATCAGCGCGGTGGTGTAGTGGCGGTCGACCAGGTTATCGACAATGAACGGCAGGAACAGCATCCGGAGCAGTGTGAGTTGGTTGGGCGCGGTGAGGAGTTGCCTGATCTTCATGAGCTAGCGCTGCGCCTCCGGTGTGGGGGAGACGGAGAGAAGCGTAGCCGGGTCGAGGCCGGTCTTGGTGGTGAAGCGCTGGGAGAGCGATGGAATGCCGCCATCGGGGAGATCGAGTTCCATGCGTTCGACGCGGTGCATGGGGAAGAAAACTACGCCTAGCGAAAACGGCTCGCCGTCTTTGACGAGCGCAACCAGGTCTTCGAACGAAGCCAGCTCGATGCCACGCAGGCTGATGCCTTCGGAGCGCAGAGAGAGAATCGCTCCCCAGAATTTTTCGCGCGGGTTGGCGAGCGTGACCACCACCATGGTGCCCGGCTGGAAGGGGTTGGCGGCCTCGAACAACGGCTGCGACGTAGCGGAGGGCGGCATGGATTGATTGTCTCTAGGGCTGGGGGCGAATGCAACCAAACTCGTCCGGTGGCGGGAGGACGGGCGCGAAGGGGTCCGAAAACGGGGTGTGGTAGTAGCGCCGGGGATTGGGTAGAGTGTGCTTCAATAAGAGTGTCCGTGCGAAAAAAGGCTTGGGAGGGCTGGGTCCCTCCAGGCCATTTCTTGCTAGGGTTTGCGGCAGCAGATCGCCGGAAATGGGTTGCCAGACAAGGCTTTTCACCGGCATAGGTCTGAGATACAATCCCGGCGTGTTGCGAGGTGGGTTGTGAATCGCTTTTTTTCGCCATTTCATCCATCGTTTCAGCAGCTCGGCCCGCTCGAACAGCGGTTGCTGGAACAGATTTGGTCGCGTGGGAATGCGACTGTGCGCGAACTGCTGGAGACGGCAGACTTGGACGTGGCCTACACGACCGTAATGACCACGCTTGACCGCTTATATAAGAAGAGGCTGTTGACGCGCGAGGCCGAAGGGCGGGCGTTTCGATACGCCGCACGGTTCTCGCAGGAAGAATTGCAGCGGGCGGCGGCGGGGCAGGCGATTCGTGAGCTGCTCGATTCGAGTGCGTCCAATGCTCTGCCTTTGTCGTATCTGGTCGAGGCGGTAAGTGCGCATGACGCGCACCTGCTCGAAGAGTTGCAGGAACTGGTGGAGCAGAAACGGCGGCAACTTCAGAACGACGCTGCGAAGCAGGAGAAACCCTAATGTTTGCGCTGCGCTGCGTGGGAGTTTCGCTGGCTTTCTTCCTGGCGCAGTACTGTTTGTTCTCAGCGCTGGTGGCGCGCGGGTGGCGCTGGATGGCGCGTCCGGCAAGCGGATGGCAGCCGCGTGTTTTAGCGAATTATTTGCTTGGGTTGAGGATGCTGCCGCTGGTGGCGGCGCTGGCGTCGACCGCGATTTTCGTACTCCCTTCCTTTCTGTTGCTGGAACCCCGCGCGACCAATGAGCACGTTGGCGACGCGCCTGTGGTGCTCAGCATTTGCTGTCTGGTGCTGGTGACGGTAGGGATGCGGCGCGCTGTGCGCGCTCGCGCTCGCTCGGAGCGGGCGGTCGCGGAATGGCTGCGCGAGGCCACACAGGTGGCGTCGAGTGAAAGCGTGGCGCAGCAGGGGTTTCCAGTTTTCATGATTCGTCCGGCGGTGCCGGCATTGACGGTGGCGGGCGTTTGCGCGCCGCGCGTTCTGGTCTCGGACGCGGCGGCGAATTTGCTCGACTCGCAGGAGATGCAAACTGCGTTGCGTCATGAGATCGCGCACATTCGGCATCGGGACAATTTGAAGAAGCTGCTGTTCAACTTCACGGCGTTTCCGGGAATGGCTGCGCTGGAGGCAGCGTGGAGCGATGCGGGGGAGATGGCGGCGGATGATGCAGCGGTGTCGGATGCGGGCGATGCGCTGGATCTCGCGTCGGCGATCATCAAGCTATCGCGGCTCGGGCCGGCACCGACGGCTGCGGCGCTCACGACCAGCCTTGTGCAGGGCTCGGGTGCTTCGCTCAACTCGCGTGTGGAGCGGTTGTTGGCTTGGCAGAAGGGGCTGACAGATTCATCGCCACGACTGCCTAGAGTGGCGATTCCAGCGGGGTTGGTTGCGGTGATGGTGTTATTTGTTTCCTACGGTTCGGTGCTCGTGCGCATGCACGAAGTTACGGAGTGGTTGGTGCGATAGCGTCGCGGTTTTCTACGTTTCAAATTCCCCATTTCCAAATCTTCGAGCTCGAAATCGGAACTTCTGCCAAGCTTCGCTCGGAGGGACAGACGAGGGCGTCTGTCCCTACACGGTTCTTCGTGATGGGCACATGAGGGACGTTCTTTCATGAATCCTTCCTGATGCGTTGTTTTGCCGCAAGAAAAGCCCTGGCTCGTGCCACGGGCTCCCAGTTTGTTCTCCAAAGCTGTCTAGAACAAATTCCACAGGAACTGGTTGTAGACGTCGTGGTGGTATTGGACTTCCGGCGCCTTTACGAACGTGCCCAACATGCGCGGACAACGGTCGGCCGCTGCCTGCTTGAGATCCGCGTAGCGGGCTTTCACGTCTGCGCCCAAGAGTTCGGTGGTCCACTTCGCTTTGCGGAAGTCTTCGATCGCGGTGTAGACGTTGTCGGGCAAGTAGCGCTCGGCCTGACGGAGGTTCTTGATCTTTGCCGTATCGCCTTCAAGGCCAGTGCGGAAGATCGAGTACATGACCAGGTAAGGATTCGCGTCGGGGCTGACAGAACGGACTTCGACGCGCATGCTCTTCTCGTTGCCGATCGGAATGCGGATCATGGACCCGCGATCGGTCGGTGAGGCTTTGATCTGGTTGGGCGCCTCGAAGTGCGGGTCGAGGCGGCGATACGCGTTCACACTGGCGTTCAGCAGCAGGCAGAGATCGTTGCCGTGGGTGAGGATGCGATCGATGAATTCCCATCCCAGCTTGGCGAGCTTCTCTTCGCCTTTCGGATCCCAGAACAGATTCTTGCCGTTCTTGCTGATCGAGACGTTGGTGTGCATGCCGCTGCCGTTTACTCCGACGACGGGCTTCGGCAGGAAGGATGCGGTCATACCCAGCTTCGTGGCGACCTGGCGGCAGATCAGTTTGTAGAGCTGAATCTGGTCGGCTGCAGCGACCACTTCGCCATAGCTGTAGTTGATTTCAAACTGCGAGGGCGCTACTTCCGGGTGATCTTTTTCGTTCTGGAAGCCCATGGCGCGCTGGACTTCAGCGGTCGTATCGATGAAGGCGCGCAGCGGATCACCGGGCAGCGAGTGATAGTAGCCGCCGGTGTTGACGTATTCGAATCGGTGGGTCTCGTAGAAGCTTTTCTCGGCGTCCGGGCCCTTGAAGATGAAGCCTTCGATTTCGTTGGCTGCGTTGAGTGTGTAGCCATTTTCTTTATTCTGTTCGGCAGCGAAGCCTTTCAGGACACTGCGAATGTCGGCGGCGTAGGGCTTGCCGTCTTTGTCGATGACTTCGCCGAAAACAAGAACCTTACCGGGGCCGAAGATGTCTGAGGGCGCCCAGTAGAACGCTCCCCAGTCGATGCCAAGTCGCAGATCGCTCTCGCGTTGTGCGGTGAAGCCGCGGATCGAGGAGCCGTCGAAGGTCAGGTTGTCCCAGCTCCTGAGCAGAAACTTCTTGTCGTAGTCGAGCATGTGGAGCCGGCCTTCGAGATCGCTGAAGAGCACGGTCACGGCCTTGATGCGCTTTTCGTCCGTCAGATATTTCAACCGGTCTTCCTGAGTCTTGCTGGCCGAGGTGCGGTTCTTCCGCGCCTCCTTGGCTTTCAGATTCAACTCTTCGAGTTCGTCGTACGAGAGCGCTAAAAAGTTCCGCAGTTCGTTTGACATGCTTCTCCTTGGAGTACGTATGTAGTTCGTCCCAATGGCGAGGGGAACGGCCGGGTGAGAACAAGGTAGGGTATCGTGCAGGTGGGTTCGGGGCCAATAAAAAGACCTTATCAGGCGGATCAATGGCGTTTATGCAAGTCTGCACTGAAATCAGGGCGGTTAGTCGAAATCGGCTTGGCCATCTCAGGTGAATCCGGGAAGCAACTTCTTGCTGGCTGAGGGTATCCTAATGAGGGGTCGATCTGGAACAGGCACCCGGGAGGATCAGTCCAATGGCGATGCTCGATTATTTCCGCACCTTGAAGGCTCCGGAGCACCGACTGGCATGGATGGTCGCGCTTGCGGTCGACGGTCTGCAGATCGCATTGCTCCCTTTCTTTGCCGCGGGCGGAGTGTCGCCTGCGGACACCGCGCTTGACGTTTTAGCTGCGGCCGTTCTGATTCGCTTGCTCGGATTCCACTGGGCTTTTCTGCCTTCGCTGCTAGTGGAGTTGATGCCCGGATTCGATCTTTTCCCTACGTGGACGGCGGCGGTTTTCTTTGTGACGCGCCAGCAGATTCATCCGGAGGAGCCGGAGATTCTGCCGCCCGCGCCAGAACCCTTCGGTCGTTAAGCATCGGATGTGCGGCGCGATGCACGCACGATTCTCTGGTGCGAACCTAGTGTCTTAGGGCCAGGTAGTTGCCGTAGCCGACGATCATCGTTGAACCCACCAACAGCAAGAGCGCCAAGCTCAGCAGCCGCATTGCCGGTGCTCCGGCGCCTTTCCATTCCTTCAATCCCAGTCCCCAGATCGTGCTGAAGATAGTGATGCTGGCCATGTGGAGCGTCCAACTAGAGAAGCCGAATCTGCCCAACTGTGTCTCGCCCATGGTGTAGAAGAAGAACTGGAAGTACCAGGTCGTGCCGGCCAGCATGCATAGAAGATAGTTCGCCAGCATGGGGACGGATTGCGGTGCGTTTCGGATAGAACCAGGAATGTGTTCGACGAGCTCTCGACTCGGGGCGTCGATTGCGGTTTCTACGATGGTTTCATCGTAGGGAACTGCTGTCTTTCGCGCGGTGGGTGAGAAATACTGGTAGCCGCTTTGGTTGCGAATGTTGAGCCCAAGGCACCACAAGAAGTTGGTGGTGAATCCGCCAATCAAGACCACCACGAGCACCGGCAATCCCTGCCAAAGCGTGGGGGTTCCGTGTTGCAGAGTGAGCGACTTAATGGGATTTCCTGCAGCAAGCCCGTAGGCAAAGCAAGCGCTCATCACTCCCGATAACGTTGCGACCAGCAAACCCTTTCTTAGATCGAACTCTTTAATGGTTGCCCGCTGT
>Ga0306921_10006410_pt1 | contig 12269 bp, 9 predicted proteins | sample sta12Cox44000080_FD_203760 | JGI IMG/M metagenome (GOLD analysis project Ga0306921, IMG submission 203760) | Lab enrichment of tropical soil microbial communities from Luquillo Experimental Forest, Puerto Rico - statoxic.12C.oxic.44.000.080 (v2)... | ecosystem: Environmental > Terrestrial > Soil... | reverse complement strand
CCTGGGTCTGTCGACGGACGCTCGGGTCAAGGAAGCCGCACTGACGGCGGTCAAACGGTTCGGAACAACCTGCTCGGGCTCGAGGCTCTTGAACGGCACCCTGACGCTTCACGAGGAGCTTGAGGCAAAGCTTGCAAAGTTCCTCGATCGCCCTGCCGCCCTGGTGGTTTCAACCGGGTTTCAAACCAATACCGCAACCATGTCGGCGCTTTTGGGTCGACACGATCTCGTCTTTTCCGACCGACAGAACCATGCATCTCTGGTCGACGGCATTCGCCTCTCCTACGGCACGGACCGGCGCTATCGCCACAATGACATGGATCACCTCGAGCAGTTGCTGGCGGGCGCCGACCCCGAAGCCGCCAAGCTCATCGTGACCGACGGCGTTTTCTCGATGGAAGGCGACATCTGCAATCTGCCGAAGATAGTCGAGCTTGCGCAGAAGTACGGCGCGCGCGTGATGGTGGACGATGCGCACGGAATGGGCGTCCTGGGCGCCGAAGGGCGCGGCACGCCGGAATATTTCGGCGTCGAGGCCCAAACCGATCTGCAGATGGGGACCTTCTCTAAGAGCTTTGCGTCCTTGGGCGGAGTCATTGCCGGCCCCTTCGATGTCATCAACTTCATCAAGCACAAGGCTCGGTCGGTGATCTTTTCGGCCTCGATGACTCCCGCTTCCGTTGCCGCCACCTTGAAGGCGCTCGAAATTATTGAGGCGGAGCCCCACCGACGAGCGCGACTGATGGACATCGCCGAGAAGATGCACAACGGGTTTCGGTCGCTCGGGTTTGACACAGGAATATCGGTGACTCCGATCGTTCCCGTGCTGGTCGGCGACCAGGTCAAGTGTTTCCGCTTCTGGAAGGCCCTGTTCGAGGCCGGCGTGTTTGCCAATCCAGTCATCCCTCCGGCGGTGGAACCAGGCCATGCGCTGCTTCGGACCAGCTATATGGCCACTCATACCGACGAGCAGCTCGATCGAGTCCTGACCATTTTCGAAAAAGTGGGCAAGAAGCTCGCAGTCATTCCAGAAACTCGGCCGAGCCGATTCGAAGCGGTACAGATCGCTCGTCCCGGAACCTTTGTCCGCGCCAATCAGGCCTCTCAACAATGGGCGGCTGCTTCGGCGCCGCTGGCGGAGTCAAAGTTTTCAATTGAGCAACTGATGAAACTCTCTTCCCGAGACGTCGCCAATCGCCTCTTCGAGGCGGTGGAGACAATCACCTGGCGCGCCGCGAACTTTCAGGCTGGCGATCTACGGCGGTTCACCAACACACCCCAACGGCTCTGGAAGAACCGCAGCATGCTTCCCGGATTGATCCTTGAAAAAGGCGCCAACCTGCTCCTCAAGAACGGCAAGCATCCCGACACCTGATCAAGCGCCATGTCCATGACCGCTGAGCGGCTCGACCATCGCGAGCTTCCGGAGGTACCCGGAGACGTCACCGTAACCCCGGTGCAGTCCGCGAGAGACAAGGAAGACTTCATCCAGTTCGTGTACGGGCACTACCAAGGGGATCCCAATTGGGTTCCTCCTCTTTTGATGGAGCGTCGTGATTTCCTCAACCCGAGGAAGAATCCCTGGTTCGAATTTGGCCGGGTAGAGCTGTTGCTGGCGCGCCAACACGGCAAGGTGGTGGGTCGCATCGCTGCGGTTCACGATCCCCGATACAACGAGTTCCACGGTACCAAGCTGGGGTTCTTCGGGATGTTCGAATGCGTGAACCACCCGGGAATCGCTCGCGGCCTATTCGAGGCGGCTGCCAGCTGGAGTCGCGCCCAAGGATTCGATGAAATCATCGGGCCGGTGAATTTCTCGACCAACTACGAGTGCTCGGTGCTGATCGAGGGCTTCGACGCTCCGCCGGCGATGTTGATGGCTTACAACCCCCGCTACTACCCCGCGCTGTACGAGGCCTGTGGCTTTGCCAAGGCCAAGGACCTGCTGGCCTGGGACCTGTCGTCGTCGATCTCCGCGCCTCCACGGATCGTTCGGGTCGCCGAGAAAATTCGAGAGCGGGAAGGCATCGTGATTCGGCCCGTCAACATGAAGGATTTCGTGAACGAAGTGGACCGGATTCGCTGCATTTACAACGCTGCGTGGGAGAAGAACTGGGGATTCGTGCCATTGACGGACAAGGAATTCAATCACATTGCCAAGGACATGAAGCCGCTGGTGGTCCCAGAGCTGCTTCTGATCGCCGAGGTTCGCGGTGAGCCAGCTGGGTTTGCGATGACCCTGCCGGATGCCAACATCGCGTTGAGAGCGGCTCAGGGACGGTTGACCACGTTTGGGATTCCGATCGGGCTCATTCGCCTGCTGCTGGCGGCCCGGAAGATTCAACGCCTGCGCCTGATCACCTTGGGCATCAAGGAGGGGTTTCGGCGCCGCGGCATTGACGCGGTTCTCTATCTCGACACGCTGTTGACGGCGCGGCGCTTGGGCTACACTGGGGGCGAGATTTCTTGGACGCTGGAGGACAACGACCTCGTCAATCGGGCGATTGAGATGATGGGGGGAAAGCCATACAAGAGATACCGGCTGTACCAGCGGGCAACTTAAGATGGCGCGTTTACTCAATGCCAGGGCTCCGGTGCAGTCGACATTGCCCCTCGCTCGCGGGCGCGATGGGGCGCGGGTCGAACCCGTCAGAAGCATTGCGGACCAGAATCGCTTCATCCAATTCCAACTGGATCACTACCGAAACGACCCTCTCTTCGTGCCGCCGATCGTCGCGGAGCGACGCGATTTCTTGGACCCTCGGAAGAACCCGTTTCTGTCCCACACTCAGCTTTCGCTGTTTTTGGCTGAGCGCAACGGCGAGGTCGTAGGGAGGATCGCGGCCATCAATGACCCTCAGTACAACCAGTTTCACAATACCGAAACCGGCTTCTTTGGGATGTTCGAGTGTATCGACGATCTGGCAACCGCTGCTGCTTTGTTCGACGCCGCAGGCGAATGGGTGCGCCAAAAGGGCATGAAACGCTTGATGGGACCGGTCAACCTGTCCTTCAACCAGGACTGCGGAGTGCTGATCGACAACTTCGACCTGCCTGCGACGATGATGATGGCGTACAACCCGCCCTTTTACGTGCGGCTTTTCGAGGCCAACGGATTCATCAAGGCCAAGGATCTCTGGTCTTACGAGCTGTCCACCGCCATGGCCCCGCCCGAGAAAGTGGTGCGCATTGCGGAGAAGGTCCGAGCGCAAGTGGGCGTTCAGGTTCGCCCGATCCGCATGGATCGCCTGCAGGAAGAGATTCGAAGGATCAAGAACGTCTACAACGCGATGCTCGAACGTATTTGGGGTTTTGTCCCGATGACGGAAGAGGAGTTTGACTTCGTTGCCGCTCGACTTCGGCCCCTGGTTCAAATCCGCCCCGAGCTGTTCCTGATTGCCGAGGTCAAGGGTGAGCCGGTCGCTTTCTCCATCACCCTTCCCGACTCGAACATTGCGATCAAGGCTGCCCAGGGACGGCTGACCCACTACGGGCTGCCGCTCGGGCTTTTGCGCATGCTGTGGGCAGCTCGAAGCATCGATCGCTTGCGGGTCCTACTCTTTGGGATCAAGCCCGGGTACCGACGCCGCGGTCTGGACGCGGTGCTCTATCTCGACACGCTCCATGCGGCGCGCCGCCTTGGCTACACGGTGGCGGAAATCGGTTGGACTGCCGAGGACAATCACCTCATGAACCGAGCGATTGCATCGATGGGAGCGCGTCGCTACAAAACTTACCGTTTGTACGAGCGGCCCGTCTAGCAGCGTGACCGGGAGATTCCGAATGCGCGCAGACCCCCTGCCCATTGCCACCGTGGTTCTCGCCTGCATGCTGAGCTGGCCCGCTGGGAGCGACGACGGTGGAACGAAACGCGCGCCATTGGTGACTGTTCCGCCGCTCGGGGAAATTCCGAATCCCGATGGGCTCAAGCCCCCTCAACCCGAGCGAGCCATCGAGCCGACCTCCCGAGGAGAACCCCAGTTTTTCGTAGTCAAGGTCGAGCACGCCAAGGCGTTTAAGGCGTCGGGCACTGGGCACATGCCCGTCGGCCGGGCACTCGCGGCGATTTCTTTGTCAGGGAAGCCACCGGCGACGGAGAAATTCAGCACCCTGGTTCGCGTCAGATCTCCCCAGAAGACCAACGCGCCCATTCAAGTTGCTGTCACCGATGCTCGCGGCGAGCCGCTGATGTCTGCCGCCGGAGAGCTGTCATTTAGGGGTGCAAAAGGCGAAGAAGCGGAATACCTGGTCGATTGGGACCCCACCCCGTGCCGCTCCGGCGGCGCCTATCAGGTGGCGGTGCGGGTCGCTGGTCAGGAGCTTGGCTCCTGGCCGCTTCAGGTACTGGAGCCTACACCGCAATCGGCAATACATTAATCGAAGCAAGGGAGGAGTCGGCGATGGCTTTTTCGGAGAGAGTTAGGCAAATCTTGTCGTGGTACTCCTCGGACAACGCGGGGACCCTCACCAATTTGGCCCGAATGTTGAACCATGGCGTGCTCGCGGGAACGGGCAAGCTGGTGATACTGCCCGTCGATCAGGGATTCGAGCACGGGCCGCATCGATCGTTCGCGCCCAACCCTCCGGCGTATGATCCGGAATATCATTTCCAATTGGCGATCGAAGCCGGCTGCAATGCGTACGCCGCCCCCCTGGGATTTCTCGAGGCCGGGGCAGCTAAGTTCGCCGGGGAGATCCCGCTCATCCTGAAGCTGAACAGCTCAGACAGCCTCGCCAAGCTTGCTGACCCTGCGCCCGCAATCACCGCCTCGGTCAAAGACGCGGTTCGGTTGGGATGCGTCGCGGTGGGTTACACCATCTATCCGGCGTCGGGAGCTCGAAACACGATGTATGAGGCGCTTCGGGAAATCGTTCTCGAGGCGAAATCCCACGGACTACCCACCGTGGTCTGGAGCTATCCGCGTGGAAGCGGAATCTCCAAGGAGGGCGAGCAAGCTGTGGACGTGGTCGCCTACGCCGCCCAGCTCGCCGCGCAGATGGGCGCCCACATGATCAAGGTGAAGCCTCCCAAGGAGAACATCGAGCAAGCCGAGGCCAAGAAGGTCTACGAAAAGTACAACATTCCCATCAAGACTCTCGCAGATCGGGTTCGGAACGTCGTCCAATCGGCGTTCAATGGACATCGGATTGTGATTTTCTCGGGCGGAGAGGCAAAGGACAGCCAAGCGATTCTCGAGGAGATCAAATCCATCCGAGATGGCGGTGGTTTCGGTTCAATCATCGGTCGCAATTCCTTCCAGCGCCCGAAGGATGAGGCGCTCCAGCTCTTGCGCGACGTGATGAACATCTACAAACCCCGGGCCTAGGCAAGTACCCTAGCGGCGTCGGCCGAGCCGCGGGGGCGGGTGAAGCGCCAGGTAGGGGTTGGACGGACGACCGACCCTAAATCGCTGTTTCTGTTCAGGCGCGTTGGGCTGAGAGGATGCGTCGCTTGGCGGCGTAACCCCCACGGGGGGAGTCTGCGAGGCCGGTGTTTTGTCTCCCACGGGAACGGCTGGGCTAGGAGCCTTGTCTCCAACTGGTGCGCGAGCGCCCTGCGGTTTTTCCGCGAGGCGGTTTGGCGCCGATGGCTGTGACTTGGCGCGTGGACGGGCTGGCTTCTTTCCGGTCGACTTTCCTTTTGCGCCTTTCTTTGGCTTGCTCACCATGACGCCTCCGAGAACGCGGCAGGCGCACCTTACCCGGGCCTAGGCACCAAGGTAAGCCCCGTCGCACGGGCGCTTTTCCGTACTATTCTGTGAAGGCGTGCCGGCCCGACTCTCTCTGCTGCTACTTTTGTCCAGCGCCCTCACCTGTCAGCACTCGGCTCCCGCTCCGCTGTCCCCGCAGGAGACAGGACACGTGGCTCAGGAGGTGGCAATCAAAGCCGAAGCCCAGCTGGGCGCGGCCACTTCTCCGCCCGCGCCCCCCTTGCCACTGGTCGCTCCCCAGGTGCTTGCCCATGGCTCACGCAATCGCCCCATGGTGGCTCTGACATTCGACGCTTGCTCCACTCGCGACGTCAGCCAGTACGATGAGCCGGTGACTCGGGCGCTTATCGCCGCCAATGCCCCTGCCACGATCTTCTTGGGCGGCCGATGGGCCAAGGAGGAGGCAGCGCACGTTCGCGAGCTTGCGGCGAATCCACTCTTCGAGCTGGGAAATCACACCTACACGCATCCGCACTTGACCGCGATCCAGTCCGAGGACCGGATCCGGCTGGAGATCGAGCGGACCCAGGCCGAAATCCATGAGCTTACCGGCATCCAACCGAGACTCTTTCGTCCGCCGTACGGCGAATACGACCAGCGCGTGGTCCGGATCGCATCCGAAGAAGGGCTAAGGACCATCGAGTACGATGTGGCCTCGGGTGACCCCGACGCTCACGCTACCAAGGAGCGTTTGGTGGAATGGGTTTTGCGCAAAGCGCGGCCTGGCTCGATCATCGTGATGCACATCAATCACATGCGTTTTCATACCGCGGAAGCTCTGCCTGGCATCATCTCTGGGTTGCGAGCGAAGGGGTTGGAACTGGTAACGGTGGGTAGATTGCTCGCCGAGTCCGATAGGGTTGAACGCCCAGTAGTCTTCCGAAAGCCCTAGCCCGGGCACCCTCTTCGCCCAACGCCCTTGCGCAATTGGCCACGGTGTCGCAAAAGAGCATCAAGACGTGCTCTTCGGGTACAGCGCGCGGAAAGGCCTTTGAATGAGCGGGATCAGATCGGAGGACATTCGAAATGTAGCTGTGGTCGGCCACAAGGGCGCCGGAAAAACGGCGCTCATCGAGGCCATGCTTTACCTGGCGAAGGTTGCTCCGAAGCTGGGAAAGGCCGGGGATCGAGCGTGTGGACTGGATGATTCGCCTGAAGAACGAGCCCACATGTCCACGCTCGAGTCGAGGCTGGTGAGCTTGTCATGGGGCGGCAAGAAAGTGAACCTGATCGACACCCCGGGTGAGACCAGCCTTTTTGCGGATACTCGGATGGCTCTCAATGCCGCGGATGCGGTGCTGTTGGTGGTGAGCGCGCGCAGCGGAGTTGAAACCGGGACTGAGCGGCTCAGTCGCTGGATCCTTCAGACTCGAACTCCCTGCCTGGTGGTACTGACCAAAGTCGACGACGAACACGCGCGGGTCGACGAAGTGATTGCGGAAGTGCGCGCCCTCAAAGAGCCGATCACCGTGATGGAGGTGCCCACCGGTACCGGACCCGCCTTCCGAGGCGTCGTGGACGAGCGCACCGGCAAAGCGTGGGTCGGCAAACCCGAAGCGCCTTCGGCCCTCGAACCTAGCGAGATTCCCCCGGAACTGAAAAAGCAGGTCGAGGAAGTACACGCCAAGCTGGTCGACGACATCGCGAGCACCGACGACGCGCTGACCGACCGATACCTCACCGAAGGGGATCTGGCTCAACGTGAGATCGACGAAGGTGCTCGCAAAGCGGTACTGGCCGCCAAGCTTGTCCCGGTGTACTGCGCATCGAGCGCCATTCCGATCGGAATCGCCGCGCTCTTGGACGCCATCGTCGATTTGCTCCCCTCTCCTCTCGACCGCCCAGCATGGAAAGGCACCAACGCCGACAAGAGCGCTTCCGAGCGGGCAAGCAAACTCGACACGCCGGTCGCTGCTTTCGTTTTCAAGACTCACATTGATCCGCACGCCGGAAAGACGTCGTACTTACGGGTCCTGAGCGGCACCCTCAGCTCCGACGCTCAGCTGACTTGCGCCAAAGATGGTCACCGCGAGCGGGTCGCACAGCTGCTGCAGGGCGCCGGAAAAGAGCTCAAGGCGATGCCCAATGCCGTCGCCGGCGACCTCGTCTGCGCGACGAAGCTGAAGACCGTCCGAACCGGGGAAACCCTGAGCGATGAAAAGCACCCCTTCACCTTGAGTCTTCCGGATCCTCCTCCGCCCCTATTCTCGCGGGCGGTACTGACCGCCAAGGGAATGGAAGAGAAGGTCGCGGTGGCCATCCAACGCTTGGTTGAAGAGGATCCGGGGTTGAACTTCTCCCACCGCGAGGAGAGTCGAGAGCTCATTGTGTCCGGGCTGGGCGCTCTGCATTTGGAGATTACCCTGGAGCGACTGCGGCGGCGCCTTGGAGTCGAATGCAAATTGGGTCCTCCGCGCATTCCCTATCGCGAGACGATGAGCCGCAAGGTCACCAACGTCGAGGGAAAGCAGAAAAAGCAGACCGGCGGACACGGTCAGTTCGGGGTTTGCTACGTCGATCTCGAACCGCTTCCGCGGGGAAGCGGCTTCGTTTTCGAGGACGCCATCGTGGGCGGGGTCATTCCTCGCCAGTTCATCCCGTCGGTGGAAAAAGGAGTGGTGCGGGCGATGAACCAAGGCGTCATCGCCGGTTACCCCGTCGTGGATATCAAGGTTCGTCTGGTGGATGGCAAGTACCATTCCGTCGACTCCTCGGATGCGGCGTTCCAGGTAGCAGGCTACCGGGCGTTTCGAGCGGCGGCGGCAGCCGCGCACCCCGTTCTCCTCGAGCCGATAGCCAAAATCGAGGTCACCGTCCCGAGCGAGTCGATGGGCGATGTGGTGGGCGACTTGAGCAGCCGACACGGCAAGGTCGTTGGCACGGACGCCGACGATGAAACCACCACCATCACCGCGTTCGTCCCTCTCGCCCAGACCCTGGAATACGAACCCGTCCTGACCGGGATGACGCACGGCAAGGGGACGTTCTCAATCTCGTTCGACCACTACGACTTCTGCCCGGCTTACACGCAGGAGCAGGTGATTAAGGAAAGCGGGTTCAAGCCGGTGGTCGACGAAGACTAGCCAGGAGATCGATGCGGTATCCGCCCAGGCTGGCGCATCTTGCGACCCGCTCGGTTGTGGTCGCCAAGCTGTGGCCAACATTTGCCGCGGCGCACCAGTTGGAAGAGGAAGAGGCTCGCACCCGGCTTGAGGCGGCGTTGCAAGGTCCGTTGCTCGAGGAGTTGCTGGCGCATGCCTGGAACGCGATGCAGGCGAAGCGCCGTCGCCTCGACGAAGCAGCGCTGCTCCAGAAGGTAGCGGATGGCCTCGCCGAGCGTCCACTGCGACCCGGGCGCACCGCCAAGCTCAACGCACAGTGGAGCGCCTTCTTGTTGTTGGCGGACCTCCAGGCAGGCACCGCGAGCGAGACCGCCCGGCGAGCATTGGAGACCGAAAGCGGCAGAAAAGCGTCATTCGAAGGCTTAGTCCAGGCGGGACGTCACTTGGCCGACGAGCTCACCCGTGAGAAGGCTCAGCGTTCGAAGCACGATAATTGAACAACCTGCGCAGTTTAGGTTTTGACGTCGCAGACTCCCGGTGTAGCTTCTCCGCGCTCGCGACGCAGCGAGCCATCTTCGGGGGAACAGCATGAGCAAACTTACGGGCCAGATTTACGTTGTCGTCGTGTACGCATTGAGTTTGGCAACCACTGCAATCGCGGACACGGCGCCGGATGCAACCCAAGCCAATCCTGACACCAACGTTGCTACGGCGGAATATCGCTTTCCCGCGGATCTCGATACCGATGTGGCCACCGATCGACTCACCGAGAAGTGGGCCCGAGTGTATTGGCCAGATCCATTGCCAGGAACGGCCCTGCCTCTGTTGGTCTTCTTGCACGGCAACCACTCCACTTGCGGCCATGGGATGAATCCGCGAGTGGACGACAATTGCCAATACACCTCCACCGGAACCTGTCCCTTGCTCGCGCCAATCGTGGTTCCGAACCACGAAGGCTACAATTATTTGGCGCAGGTATTGGCATCGTGGAACTACATAGTCGTCTCCATCAACACCAACCGAGGGATTACGTGCGGCAACGGTATCGTGGGCGATGGAGGTCTTAACTTGATGCGCGGCCGCATGGTCCTCAGGCACCTCGAGATGCTCAGTTACTGGAACAACAATCCAGGGACAACGCCACCCGATCTGGGAATCGACCTGTTCGGTCAACTGGACTTCAGCAACGTTGGCTTGCTGGGACACTCCCGCGGCGGCGAGGGGATGAGGGCCGCTTACAACTATTACCGAGATCCGGGCAGTCCTTGGCCGGACCGGATCGGACCTGTCAACTTCCTCTCGATCTTTGAGATCGGCCCGGTTGATGGCCAGACCTCGCGCGTGCTGGACTCCGATGGAACGATCTGGAGCGTTATCCTGCCCATGTGCGACGGCGACGTCTCCAACCTTCAGGGAATAATTCCCTTCGACCGCGACCTGCGACACTTTTCCGAGAGCCCCGCCACCCAAAAAGCGAGCTACACCGTGTGGGGCGCTAATCACAACTTTTTCAACACCGAATGGCAGGTCTCCGATTCCAACGGGTGCATTGGGCACGACCCGATATTTCCGCAGTTCGTTGGCTCAGAGGCGCAGCGCACCACGAGTCTCGCCAGCGTTGTTGCGCTGTTCCGCGGCAACGTCGGACCCAACGCCGACCCTACGTTCAACCAGAACTTCAATCCTCAGTATGACCTTCCGGACGTGGTGACCAGCGTGACGCGCATCGGCCGGGGATACACGGATTCGCCGAGCTCAAGCGTCACGACCGTCTTCGAGGATTTCGATCGGCCGACCGGAACCAACACCTACGGCTTCCCGAATGATGCCAGCAACATCACCATCAATCATGGAACCGTGCCGAACCACGCTGCCGTCCAGAGAGCCGGTCAGATCTCCTGGAGCTCCGCCGACGATGCGAACTACTTCCAGAGCAATTGGGCATCCGCGGGATCCGGAAATGACGTCAGCGCATTCGAGACTTTGGACTTACGGGTCTCGCGCCAAAACAGCGCACTCAACCCAGTGACTCCAAGCAACTTCGCGGTCGCGCTCTCACTGGACGACGACACGCTGTCACAGCCTGTGAACCTCAGCAGCTATACGGATCTCCGTGGACCCGTCGGCGGACCCGGAGGGCTGCATCCGATTTTGCAGTCCGCGCGAGTCCCCCTGGCGGACTTCGCCACCGACCTGACCCGCGTACGGGGTGTGCGGCTGACGTTCAATGACACGCCCAGCGGCGCCATCTACGTCGCCAACCTCCGGTTATCAACCGTGAGTGGAAATCCGCCGTCTGGACCTGCGCCAGCTGGGTCGGTCGCCACCGGCTACAACGACATCATCGTGCCGGAGGTCATCAGCGCAACGCTTCGCGGGATACGTGCGGTGGCGTCAACAGCGGCGCTCAATGGAGATCCGGGATACGAGCTCGAGATTGCCAGCAACGGGACCCCGTTCTTGGCTCAGAATGACCTGCCCAGACTTCGTATCGGCGTCCACGAAATTGCCGCTCCGAGCCGTTATCCGAATGGCGATACCCGATCGATCGTCTTTTCACTCACCCGAGAGCAATTCGCAGGGCTGGCTTCCGGGCCGGCGAGTGTCGAATACAGCAACAAGATCTGGAACTTCACGCTCTAGCTCTAAAGCATGAGAGCGAGGGACTTAGGTTCACCCCTCGCTCTTCAACCTCACGCGCTTAGTCGTGCGAATGCTCCTGCTCGAGCTCGGCCTTGAGCTGGGCTCGTTGTTCCGGCGTGAGCAGGTCGTGCACTTTGATTGCGTCGTCGGCCACTTTGTTGGCAAATGTCCGGAAAGCCTCGACCCGGTCGTTCACCAAGGTATGTATCTTGGCTGAATCGACGACATCCGAGTCCCACTGAGCAACGAGGTCCTTTCGCAGGTTTCGGTTCGCCTGCTTCAATGCCAAGCCGTCATTGAAAAGCTCGTCCTTGATAGCGTTCACCTGCGCGCGCTGCGAATCGCTCGCCTTGATCTCGTCCAACAGGGAATTAATCCGATAGTTCACAAACCCATATGCCCGTTTGGAATGCATCGGACCTTGCACGACGAAACCGGCGAGTAAGGCAATCGCGGCAAGCAAGGCCGCTGCCACCACAATCTTCTTCATACGTTTCTCCTTCCGGCTTTCGGCAGCCGTGGCCCGTCACTCCGTCTTTGGGTGACACCCCCCAATCTGCGTGGCCGCTGTTGGGATTTTCTTTTGCAACGCTGAAGAATTGTTAACCCCGCTTCCTCTCCGGGGTTATGGACGCATTCCGCGCGACAGCAGCTCGGAACAAGCGGCTGCGATGTTCTCAGCCGCAAATGGGCACGCTCGCCGTACGAGGGGAATCACAAGGTGTTCGGGGTGTCAGCGAGAGTCTACTCCAGCCATCGTCGGCAGCGTGCGCTTTGAACCTCTCACCATGCAACACGGTAAATCCGAAAGGGAGGAGCACGTGAAAAACGTTGGACAGTTGTACCTCGTACC
>Ga0306921_10006409_pt1 | contig 12269 bp, 12 predicted proteins | sample sta12Cox44000080_FD_203760 | JGI IMG/M metagenome (GOLD analysis project Ga0306921, IMG submission 203760) | Lab enrichment of tropical soil microbial communities from Luquillo Experimental Forest, Puerto Rico - statoxic.12C.oxic.44.000.080 (v2)... | ecosystem: Environmental > Terrestrial >... | reverse complement strand
AACGGCTCGCACCGCAAGCCCTGATCCAGCGCCGCGCCTCGTGAAACGCGGCGCCGGATGCGCTCAGCAGCCGCACGAGGAGCATGCGCTCGTCGAGCTGGTCGGCCGCGGCCCGCACGCCGGCGAGGCGCCCAAGCTCGATATGGAGACGCTCCGCAATACCCGGCTCGATCGGTCGACCAGTCATCAGAGTTGTTCCGACATACGAAGCATCGCCCGCAGCCCACGACCGTGAGGCGGCCACCTCGCTGGGTCGAATGCGATAACGCTCCAGATACTCGAGCGAACCACCGCGGGACACTGCGATTTCGTTGGCGAGGGAAGCGAATTCCCAGCGCTCGCCGCGGGCGTGCCGGCCGCTCATCAATGCGTCGCTCCAATAGAGATAGCCGCCGCCGGCGATGTTGACGTCGATACGCTGGTCGATGTGCGCGTTGGCAAACGGAATCAGCGGATGCCAATGGCAGTGCAGGTGAGCGCCATCGTCGACCTGATACGAGCTCTGGAGACGGGCGGTCGCGCCGTCGGGCGATGGATGGACCTGCAGCGCCGACTGCGAGGTCAGCAGCACGTGCGCGCCGCACCCGACGTGGACGGTCTGCTGGAGGTGATCGTGCCCGAATACGCCGGGGGCGGACGAGGCGAGGATCATGTGCAGGCCGTCGGCCTCGGCAAACCCGCGCCCGACGCGGAATGGGGGCTCGGCATAGGCCTCAGCTAACACGGTCCGACCGTTGCGGTAGAGGAAGGTGAGCTCCAGTCGCGCGTGCCGGCCGACGACCGAGGGCGAGCGCTCGTCGCGATGCCGCGCAGGCACCGGGCGTGCGTGCAATTCCGCGGTTACGCGAGGACCGGGTTCTCGAATAGCAACTCGCGCCGAATCCATGTGACGACCTCATCCACGCCTGCGCCGCTCTTGAGGTTCGTGAAGACAAATGGCCGCTCGCCGCGCATCAGCTTTGCGTCGCGCGCCATGACGCCGAGGCTGGCGCCGACGTGCGTAGCGAGGTCGATCTTGTTGATCACGAGGAGATCCGAACGCGTCACGCCGGGACCCCCTTTACGCGGGATCTTGTCGCCTCCGGAGACGTCAATCACGTAGATGGACGCGTCCACGAGCTCGGGACTGAAGCTGGCCGCCAAATTGTCGCCGCCAGACTCGAGAAAGACGATCTTCAGATCCGCGTGACGTTTGGACAGCTCGTCGAGCGCGTCGAAGTTCATCGACGCGTCCTCGCGAATGGCTGTGTGCGGGCATCCACCTGTCTGCACGCCGATGATGCGATCGCCGGGCAACGCCTGGCTGCGGACCAAAAATTCCATGTCCTCGCGGGTGAAGATGTCGTTCGTGATGACACCGAGCCGGTAACGCCCGCGCATCCTCTTGCACAGCGCATCAACGAGCGCCGTCTTTCCGGAACCGACCGGTCCACCGATGCCGATGCGCACAGGACTCTTGCTCATGACCGGAACAACCTCGAATGCAGGTATGGCTGCGTCATTGCTGAAATGTCCATCGCCGGCGAAAACGATTCGGGGCGAGCGCGCGCCGTCATGGCTTCGACGACCATCGGCACGCGCCCGAGGACGTTGGCCAGCTGTGCATGCGCGTCGGTCTGCCCGATCCGCATCAACCGCAACGCGGCCGATGTCGTCGACGCCAGCCGGGTATATGCGAAGGCGGCGCCAGCGTCGCGCATTCCCGCGCCGGCCGAAGCGCACGCGCAGCCGAATGCTATTGGCAGGGCAGGACCCAGCCGTTGCCCCTGGGCGACTTCGAGCAGCTGCTCGAGCCGTCGGTCGGGGTACAGAGCGCTCCATGTCGTGACCAGCCTGAATCCCATCGCACGGGTTGAGCGCCGTATCGCCGACGACGGTCGCATCGCCGTGATCTCGTCGTCCAGCTCGCAGAGCGTCTGCCAGTCTTGTCGGTCGAACGCGGACCACGCACGCAGTACGGCCGGACCATCCATTCGCCCCACAACCTCGTCCAGACACACGTCCAGCCACGCCCGCAGGTCGGCTGACGTTTCGACCAGCCTCGCGGCCGTCGCTGCCTCGAGGCCGTCGGAATACCCGAAGCCGCCGATAGGAAAGAGGCTGTCGCAGATATGCAACAGGGCGAGCAGCGGTCGGGTCATCGCCCTCTCACTCATGATGGCTGGCCCCCGCCGTGGCCGGGGTGAACGCGAGCGTCGTGCGCGCAAAGGGAATGCGCTCCTGCTCCAGGAGCTGTTCGACGCCAGCGACATCGGGGCAGACGATTCCCGTTTCCGTGATCATCAGTGGCTGATGCCGGTTGCCGATGTGGTAGGCGTAGAGTCCCCACTCCTGGGGCGTGCCCGGCTCGATCAAGAACACCGGCTCCGGCCGCTCGATGACAAGGACGACGGTCTTCAGCTCGGCGAGGATCAGACAGTCGCCGCCGCGCAACACCGTGCCGCGCGGAAGGGACAGACTGAACGGGAGTCCGCCGTCGGACCAGCGTCGTCCGCGTACACGGAGTCGGTCTTCCCATCCGAGCGTGATCGTGTCGCGGGCATATCCGTGGGCGATGGCCGGCAGCGCGTTGTCGGGATGGACCTGCTCGATGAGAATCAAAACAGGAAATAGCGCTGAGCGAGCGGGAGCACATCTGCCGGCTCGCTGGTGAGCAGCTGACCGTCGGCGCGGACTTCGTACGTGTCCGGGTTGACGCTTATCGCCGGCAGCGCGTCGTTGAGGACGAGGTCCCGTTTGCCGATCGTTCGGCAGCCCCGGACCGCCACTAACGGGCGCGTCAGTCCCGACAACGCACCCGATTGGATGCCGGCCTGGCTGACGAAGTGAACGCTGCAGGATTGCCGCGCGCCGCCGAGCGCCCCAAACATCGGCCGCGCGATGACCGGCTGAGGTGTCGGTATCGAGGCGTTGCCGTCGCCCATCATTGCGCCGGCAATCAGGCCGCCTTTGATCACGAGCTCCGGCTTGACGCCGAAGAAGGCCGGCTTCCAGAGCACGAGATCCGCTAGCTTGCCGACCTCGATCGAGCCGACCTCGCGAGCGATACCGTGCGCGATCGCCGGGTTGATCGTGTACTTCGCGATGTAGCGGCGGACGCGCAGATTGTCGCTGCCGGCGGTCTCTCCGGGCATGGGCCCGCGCTGGCGCTTCATCTTGTCCGCCGTCTGCCAGGTGCGGCAGATCACCTCACCGATGCGTCCCATCGCCTGCGAATCCGACGACATCATGCTGAGCGCGCCGAGATCGTGCAGCACGTCCTCGGCGGCGATCGTCTCGCGACGCGTCCGCGAATCGGCGAACGCCACGTCCTCCGGGACGCTCGGCGACAGGTGATGAGTCACCATCATCATGTCCAGCACCTCGTCGAGCGTGTTCCGCGTGAACGGCATCGTCGGGTTCGTGGACGATGGAAGGACGTTCGGCTCGCCGCAGAGGCGGATGATGTCCGGCGCGTGCCCACCGCCGGCGCCCTCGGTGTGATAGGTGTGAATCGTGCGGCCGGCGATCGCCCGGATCGTGTCCTCGACGAAGCCCGCTTCGTTCAACGTGTCGGTGTGAATCGCGACCTGGACGTCGAACTCGTCGGCGACCGACAGACATTGATCGATGGCGGCGGGTGTCGCGCCCCAATCTTCGTGCAATTTCCACCCGAGGGCGCCCGCGAGGATCTGCTCTCGGAGCGCATCGGGCGCCGACGCGTTGCCCTTGCCGAACAATCCGAAATTGAGCGGAAACGCCTCGGCCGCCTCATACATGCGGCGGATGTGCCACGCCCCTGGCGTGCAGGTCGTGGCGTTGGTGCCGGTGGCCGGCCCGGTGCCCCCGCCAATCACCGTGGTGACACCCGAGTAGAAGGCCTCAGGGATCTGGTTCGGCGAAATGAAGTGCACATGTGTATCAATGCCGCCCGGGGTCATGATGTGACCTTCGCCCGCGAGGACTTCGGTCGTCGCACCGATCACGAGTTCCGGCGAAACGCCGTCCATCACGCCCGGATTCCCGGCTTTTCCGATCGCGGAGATCCGGCCGCCCCGGACGCCGACGTCGGCTTTTCTGATCCCAGAGCTGTCGATGATGACGACATTGGTGATGACCAGATCGGGCGAACCCGCCGCCCGGCTGGCCGTCGCCGATTGCCCCATACCATCCCGGATGGACTTGCCGCCGCCGAATTTCGCCTCGTCGCCGTACACCGTCGCGTCGCGCTCGATGACAATGACGAGGTCGGTGTCGGCAAGACGAATGCGGTCACCGGTCGTCGGGCCGTAGTGGCTTGCGTAGGTACGCCGGTCGATCTTCACGGCTGCACGTTCACGAAGCGGTCCAGTGCGGTGCGGGCGGATTCACGGGTGGTTTCAGCGTCGAGTGCGCCGTCGACGAGGCGGTTCAGGCCGACCACCTCGCGAGCGCCGCCGATCGCCACCAGCTCCACGTCGACCGTATCGCCAGGCTCGAACCTGACCGCCGTCCCCGACGCGATGTTCAGACGCATGCCGTACGCCACGGCCCGGTCGAAGACCAGGCCGCGATTGACCTCGAAGAAGTGGAAGTGGGAGCCCACCTGCACCGGGCGATCTCCGCTGTTGGCGACCTCGAGTCGTCTCGTCAGTCGCCCGGCGTTGATTTCGATCGCATCGCGCGCGAGCAAGTATTCGCCTGGGACCACGGCATCACCGTATGGGTTGATGGATGGTCACGAGCTTGGTGCCATCCGGAAACGTGCCTTCCACCTGGATTTCGCCAATCATCTCGCCCACACCTTCCATCACGGCGTCGCGCGGAAGAATCGTCGGCCCGATGCTCGTGATTTCGGCGACCGACTTGCCGTCACGGATGAGCTCGAGCAGTTCAGCCGTGATCAGCGAAACGGCCTCGGGATGATTGAGCTTCAGGCCGCGGGCGCGCCGTTTTCTCGCGAGCTCAGCGGCGCTGAAAATGACGAGCTTGTCTACTTCGCGTGGAGTCAAGTGCATGAAAGCTCCCGCATCTGTCGCCGCCCAACTGCTCGCGCCACGACGCGCCCGCCTGGCCTCAGAATCCCGCCAAGCCCTGCGGGCTGTTGTAGGGAATCTTCGTGCTGGTGATTTCCTTGAGCGAACCGTCCGGCTGTGTCGCGTAGCCCACCAGCTTCGATGCGTTGCCGTAGATCTGGTAGAGATAGGCGCCATCCGGCGTAATCCAGCTATCGCTTGGCCCGCTGGTCACGGTCGAGTTGAGACCTCTGGCGGTGCCGTCGCCCGGAACCTTCGGGCACGCGGGATCCTTCGCAATGGAGAGCCGGTTGCCGTCGATGCGGAAGCTGCTGATGTTGCTGTACCCGAAGTTCGTCGCAAATACGAATCGGTCATCCGGGGAGACGCTGAGCCAGCACAGTTCCGAGGGCAGGCCCGCGCTCGTGTCGACCTTCACCAGGGGGCCGATATTGAGCTTTCCGTCTGCATCGATAGTTCCCATGGCGCATCCGTCGCCGACGGCATATGCGATGACGAACGTATCCGGTCGGCTGTTCAGGAAGGCGATGTAGAACGGAGAGCCGGCCTTCCCGTCCTGGAGCGAGGGTTGTCCGGGCGCGCCGTTCCCATCCACGGGGAATACGACGAGGCCGTCGGGATCTGGCGCATTCGAAGCGATCACCCTGAATTTGCCGTCTGGCTGCTGGACCCAGAGAATCGGTGAGCCGTCTGGATAGGTGCCTGTGTGAGCGATCGGCTGATCGAACGTGGTGCCGACCAGGAGGAATTTCCCGTTGGGCGAGAGTACGGCCTGGGTCGGCACACGGTCGGTCTTGTCTTTCGTATTCGCCGTGTATCGCTCCGGGCGCGCTGTGAGCTTGCCTGCGCCGTCGACCGACATCAGCCGGAGATGGTCAGGGCCGAACGAGTGCAAGACGTAAAGCATGCCGTTCGAGGGGGCATAGGCCAATGATTTGGCGGTGCCGCTCTTTCCCTCGACGGGGTTTCCCGTCTGCTTGACGTCTAGCGCTCTGAGCCGACCGTCTTTGTCGAGACTGAAGCTGGAGACCGAATTGTCGCCGCCATTCGTCGCAAACAGAAAGCGTCGATCCGGAGAGAGGATGACGCTACCCGCGCCCTCGAAGGCGTTCGGTGCGCTGTCCTGGCCGCTGATCGGCTTGAACGTTCCAGAACCGGCGCCGCCCGTCGGGACACGCTCCTCCTCGGTCAGCGTGCCGCTCGTGGACCACCGATAGTGCACGATGCTGTTCCGGATCTCGTTCGTCTGCATATAGAGATGCCCACCATGTCCACTCATCGACATCTGCCTCCGCTGACTGCTGGGGACGTTCTGTGCACCGACAAGTCCCGGCATCGCACCGGCGACGACAGCCCCAGTTGCCGTGCCCGCGACCGCCTGGAGAAACGCTCGACGATTGACGCCCTCTCGCGGCATATCCGCCTCCCTCGGCCCGTTCATCGCTCCTGTCTTCCTCTCGTTGATACGGAGTTGTTTTGCCTGGCGCACTTAAGACGTGAGCTCACGAGGGGCGGTTACAGCATTGCAGTTAGGGCGAGTGCCCAAAGGTATTCACGCCTGACCTACTTGAGAGCTGGATACCCGGAGACATAGACCCAGTCCGTGTCCCGGGCAGGAACGTGACAGGCAAGACAGTCCTTTTTGTAGTCAGTGGACGTGGCTTGCAGCGGAGTCGCCACATCGAACCACGACCACCCCAGCCATCACCCCACAGGGGGTTGCCGGCGTGGCTGTTCTTCCTGTCCTTCACCATGACGAACCAGCCCTTCAACCGCCGCGCATGACTGACGGTGCCCGTCGTCATCGGAGCCGGACCGTTCCATCAGGGAACTGGCCGCTCGCGTGGTACGCCGCGCTCGTGCCGGGACTCGCGTAGACAGTGTGAAGCTCACTCGACCCGGCCGCTTTGTCGGCCGCGATGGCCCACGCGCCCAGGAACTCGTAGGCCGCACGATAATTCGAGGGCAGGTGGAGGGTGCCTTGCGCGTCGAGCACAGCCTCCGGTATCCCATCGGCGCGTGACACTCTTCGCCCGCTCTGACCATCGGCTGGCAATGACCAAAGCGCCTGAACGACGGCGGCAATCGCCAGCAGCGGCACGAGAGAAGCGAAATAGGCGACGATTTTCATGGCAACGACACTGTTGAGTCCGCGTGCTGCCGCTCGGAATCAGTTGTCCAGCAGGCGATAGAACTGCGTCCACACCTCGTCCTTCTTCGCGCCGGCGATATGGCAGAACGCGCATTCCGCCTTGGGCCGCACCTTGGCCGTGGCTGCCTTCGGCTCGCTGTGGTTGAAGTTGTAGTAGCCCCACCCGTTGGTGTCGGCATATCGCTTGGTGTCCTTGACGGTGACGTCGGCGCCGTTGAACTCGCCCGGGAAATAACCCCTGCCGGAAGGCTCCGTGCGCGAGCCATCGGCGAATTGCTCTGGTTTGAGGACGCGCTGCAATTCCTTGAAGAAGATCGTCCCCTGCGGAAACTCGCCGGTCTTCTTGTAGATGTCGTAGGATCCCGGCTCGATGTAGACATTGTGATATTCGGGAAAGCCTGCCTTGCCGTTGTTCAGGGCGTCGGGCGTCAACGGCGATCCCACGTAGATCCATGAGCGCCAGTTCTTGGGCAGGATCAGGTCGCCCTCCTTGGTGTACTCGGGCAGGTAGCGCCCGTAGGCCGGAGCGGTATTCGTCCCCTGGCGCTCGGCAAAGACGAGAGTGGTAACTGCCCCGAAGGCTAGGACCGCGACCGCGTACGTCAGTTTCTTTTTCACGACGGCTCTCCTTGTGCGTCGGGCCAAACCTTTTTCGAATCGTTTCTCTCAATCACCGCGAGCTGACCGCTCCGTTGCCTCCTCAGATGTGTTGCCATCGCTGACCCGGACTCGCGACGCTGAGCCCACTGATGTCGGCGATCTCCTGCGTACAGAGGCCTTCGATGTCGCGAAACACCACGAGGATGCGGTGCTGTGTGCGCTCCTCATATCAGCTGGCCATTCGTCTCTGCCCCTTCCGACGCACGAACCGACAATTCGGTCCCGCCATATCGAGTTCGTCTTACCGGGAGGCGTGAACTGCTGCGTCGTGCGGAGGCAGAGCGGGGCGGATTCTTCCGTCGGTCGAATTCTAGGAAGGGCTTGCTTTATATCGACGCATCCTGAGTGCTAAGGAGAACGTCGCCGCGCTCTCGCGGACCGTAAGCGCAATGGCCTCACCCGCGCGCTGAGAACCTGCGTAACCTACTCCTCGCGGGCCAATCTTTGGCTGCGCACCTCGGCGACCGAGACCGGCTGCGGTGCTCTGGAACCGGCCGTCGGCAGCAGGAAAATCCAGGTCGTGAGCACGAACGGTGCGGTGAGCGCTGGCATGCCGATCGGGGACAGCCCGACGGCGATGGCGGCGAACACGATCGCGCTGAAAATTGCCCCGATCAACGCGTAGATCGTGGACCACCGGGTGAGGGCCAGGAACCGGCGAGGGCAGGCGAGCCGATCAGGCCGGCCGCCGATCGCGATCGCGGTCAGGACCGCGTTGAAGCCGTAGAGCCCATGGTAGATGGTGATTCCGTCGCCGCCGAGCACCAGCGCGGTCAGGCCACCGAGAGCCGAGCCGAGGAGCGCGAACCCGAAACACACCCGCGAGTTGACCAGGATCGCGATCGCGAAGACCGCACCAGTCCAGAGGTTGTCCTGGAGGAATACCTCGCCGACCCCGCGGAAGAAGGCGTTGGCAAGGTTGGCAGCGGTCAACCCGCCGGGCCCGGCGCCGCCGGCGGCCTCTTGCAGGTCAGTCTGGATCGCGGCGCCCGGGTGCACCGGCATCGGGCCGATCAGCTCCGTCGGGTGCAGCTGTGCGAACTGGTAGAGCGCGAACAGCAGCAGCCAGGCCGTCAGGACGAACGGGGCGGTCAGCGGTGCCATGTCTCGGCTGATAAGAAGTCTCGCGAGCCCCATCATCACGATCGTCGAGACGATCGCACCGAGAACGATGTAGACCGCAACATGCCAGTCCCACTCGAGAAAGACCGACAGCGCGATGCCGGTCAGGACCCCGTTGAATCCGAAGAGGCCGTTGCGGATGAGCGTTCGGTCAGCACCCAGGAGATAGGCGGCAAGGGAGGCGACGACCAACCCGAGCAGCGCCGACAAGGCGTTCTTATTGGAGTTGATGAAAATGCCGAACAGGAACAGCAGCCCGGTAATAGGGTTGTTCTGGAACATCACCTGCCCGACGCCGCGCATCAGACTGTCGATTACAACGATCGCCGGATTCATGTCCGTCGGGAGGCTTCCTTCTTTTCGCGTGTCGCGCGATGCGGCCACTGATTCTCCACTTCAAGATGTACCAGCAAGAAATGCCCGCGCTCATATCGAGTTAGTCTTACCGAGACGTCAGGACGCCTTTCACCTCTGACGGTTTGGTCTTCCTCCCCCTCCGCGCTAGCCAATCGCTACGAACGTCTAAGTCAACGAACGAAGGTCGGTCTAGTTGCCTCGAATCTGACCCGCTAGCGTTTAGGCAGATGAATCGGTCGGCGATGGTTTGAAGGGAGGGAATGTCGGCGTGGAATTGCGTCATCTGAGGTACTTCATTGCCGTCGCTGAAGAGTTGAATTTCAGTCGGGCCGCGGAGCGTCTCCACGTCTCGCAGCCTCCTCTCAGTCAACAGATCAAACAGCTCGAGGAAGAGGTCAAGGTCCAGCTGCTCGACCGCAGCACACGATGGGTACGGTTGACGAGCGCTGGTCGACTGTTTCTGGATCATGCTCGGCAGATCCTCGCGCAAGTCGAGAGTGCGGTGCTCTCCGCGCGTGAAGGTCGAGACGACTCAGTACCGCGTTCGTTGCGACAAACTGGCCACGCTCGAACAAATGGCGATCAGCCGCCGGCCCAGCCCTGACGAAGACCATGGAGATTGACATGTCGAAGCGATTCGATCCGGACCAGGAACTGTTGACGGCCCTCCGAGAGCATGAGCCGACGGCGGCAGAGGCTCTTATCACCGCGTATGGCGATCGAGCCTATCGCCTGGCCGTCCGGATTACGGGCACGAAGCAGGATGCCGAGGAAGTCGTTCAGGATGCGTTCTGGAGCGTGGTGCGGAAGATCGACACGTTCAGGGGTGACTCTGCCTTCGGAACCTGGGTCTACCGGATCATCAGCAACGCCGCCTACGAGAAGATCCGCCGACGCCCACGGGCCTTCGTCGATATCTCGCTCGACGAAGTTCTGCCGTCGTTCCATGAGAACGGGCGCCATGCGGGCGTGATCACCGACTGGTCGTCGAGCATCGACGACCCGACGGTGCAAACAGAGCTTCGCGCCGTGCTGAGCTCGGCGATCTCCGAGCTCCCGGCTCACTATCGGGCCGTGACGGTCTTGTGCGATGTCGAAGGGTTGTCGATGGGCGAGGTCGCCGATGCATTGGGGATCACGGTTCCAACAGCGAAGATCCGTGCTCATCGCGCCCGACTGTTGCTCCGCAATCATCTTTCGATGTTCATGGCTCGCGCCGGGGCTTCTGTCGAGGAGTCGGCTCAAGAAAGCAGTACGTGCCGGGGCGGCGAGCTTCATCCGAAATCACCAATGCTGCCCCATCCAACTACCAGCGTCCGGAATGAGAGCCGCCATCGACGTATAGGATGTGGCCGGTGACCGTCTCGGCGTCGGCGAGATACATGACAGCGTCCGTGATGTCCTTGACTGTCGATGGCCGACCCATTGGCGACAGACTTTCCATCACTTCCTTGGGGGTGCCCCCTTGAAGCGGCGTATCAACGACGCCCGGCGCGACGGCGTTTACGCGGATGCCGTCCTTTGCGTACTCCATCGCAAGGTGCTGGGTGATCGTTGCCAGACCGCCCTTGGTGATCATTGGAACTGCTGCCTTGAAGCCACGGATCGGGTTGCGCTCCAGGGAGGCCGTGATCGTGACGATGCTACCGCCGGTCTTCTGCGCGAGCATTTGTCTGAGGGTGAGCTGGGTAAGGTAGAGAAATCCCTCAAGGTTCGTCGACACAAGCGCTTTGAAATCCTCGACCGTGTAGTCCGTAAACGGCTTGGTGAAGAAGATGCCGGCGTTGTTGACCAATATGTCAACGATCTTGAAGCGAGCTACCGCCGTCTCGAGGATCTCGGCGGCAGTTGCGGGCTCGCCGATGTGACCGTCCACCAGAGCGACCTGGTCGGAAGCCGCAATCTCGGCGGATTGCGTCACTTTTCTAGAATTGGCGACGACGTTGAAACCCCGCTCGACGAACGCCTTCACGATCCCCGCGCCGATCCCCTGCGAAGCTCCGGTCACGATGGCTGTCTTCCGTAGGCCGCTCATTCTTGTTCCCTCACTTCCAAGATCCTTACCTCAGCGGGATACGTAGTTCGCGCCGAGGGACCGTCGCCCCGTTTGTGCGTCCGGCAAGGAGCCTTTTGGCTACGAACTTTTTGACGCCCGCTCACGGCGGCGTGTTGCAGAAGGAAGGGAGAAACCACGGCCCGCGGCACACAATATCAACCGTCGAAACCGACCTTGGATGGTCAGCATCAAAAGGAGTAGAGCTGAATGACGAGTTCGACTCGCGGCGTCGGAAGCCGGAGGTGGGCAGAAGCGCATCAGCCGGCGCAGGAGGGTAACCGTGAAATTTCCGTTGGCGGAGAAGCTACACAGGATGAGGCACCGCGTCGTCGACGTGGATGGCCTGAAGATCTTCTATCGGGAAGCAGGGGCTGACACGTCGCCAACACTGCTCCTGCTTCATGGATTCCCGACGTCGTCGCACATGTTCCGCGACCTGATTCCGGCCTTGGCGGACGACTACCATGTCGTCGCCCCCGACTTGCCGGGCTTCGGCTTCTCGGAGGCGCCGGAGCGGGCGCAGTTCCGGTACACCTTCGATCACCTCGCCGACGTCATCGACCGGTTCACGACGGTCGCCGGGCTCAGCCGTTATGCCATCTACGTCTTCGACTACGGCGCGCCGGTCGGCTTCCGCCTCGCGACGCGCCAGCCGGAGCGGATCACCGCGATCGTCTCCCAGAATGGCAACGCCTATCAGGAGGGGCTGAGCGAGGGCTGGAATCCGATCCAGCGCTACTGGAAGGAGCCAACCCCCGAGAATCGCGCGGCGCTCCGCACCTTTCTCACGCCCGAGGCGACCAGGTGGCAGTACGTGCATGGCGTGCACGACGAATCGTTGGTCGCGCCCGAGAGCTACACGCTCGACTCAGCGCTGCTCACTCGGCCCGGCAACGACGAGATCCAGCTCGACCTGTTCCTCGATTAT
>Ga0306921_10006408_pt1 | contig 12269 bp, 8 predicted proteins | sample sta12Cox44000080_FD_203760 | JGI IMG/M metagenome (GOLD analysis project Ga0306921, IMG submission 203760) | Lab enrichment of tropical soil microbial communities from Luquillo Experimental Forest, Puerto Rico - statoxic.12C.oxic.44.000.080 (v2)... | ecosystem: Environmental > Terrestrial > Soil... | reverse complement strand
TCGTCGATGGACCAGGAGCGGTTGGTCTCCATCCAGATGCCGTCTTCGGTGCTGGCGATCAGTTCGTCCGGAGAGCCGGAGCCGGGTTTGAGACTGATATTGGTCATGCGAATGATGGGTAGACGGTTCCAGCTTTCCGTGCGCATGGTGCCGGAGGAACGCGAGAGACCGATCAATTTGGCGGTTTCCCGGTTGGAGAGATAGCCCCGGAACTGGCCGTCTTTGATGATGTCGGTCGACTGGGCCGGAACGCCCTCGTCGTCGTAGGCGAACGTGCCGAGGCCGGGACCGTGCTGGAGCCGTGCGTCGGCCACCACATTCACGATTTCCGAGCCGTACTTGAGTTTGTTCAACTGGTCGAGGGTCAGGAAACTGGTGCCGGCAAAGTTGGCTTCCTGCCCGAGAACGCGGTCGAGTTCGATGGGATGCCCGACGGATTCGTGGATCTGCAGGCCGAGCTGGCTGCCGTCGAGCAGGAGCGTGCCGGTTTTCTGCGGACATTGCGCGGCAGAGTGCAGCGCCACGGCTTCCTCGGCCACGCGCGGCGCTTGCTTGAGCAACTCGAGCGACTCGATCAGTTCGTATCCGGCAAGGGCAAACTGTCCGCCGAAGCTGTTGGGGTACGAGCGCTTCTGAATTTCGTTGCCCCGGAAGGAAGTGGCTGCAATGCCGCAGCCGGAGATGACTTTGCGCTGATGAATGCGCGAGCCGATGCTCGAGGCGAACCAGGAATCGATTCTGCGGAACTGCATATCGGTTTCGCTGAGGCTGACGCCTTTGACTCTGCGCATGGCCGCGTCGGTGTTGAGCAGCAGATCCAGCTGGGTTTCCAGAGGAATTTCGAAGGGATCTTTTTCAAGCGGCGCCTGCCAGCTATCAACAAAGGCAGCTTCGGGCACCAGCTCGATGTCGCCGCGCTTGGCCAGCGCCGAGGCTTTGGCGATAGAGACCGCCTGCGCGGCGCAACGGGCAACGCCGTGCCGGGTCAGTTTGTCGGTGGAGGCGAAGCCCCAGGCCCCGTTGGCGAGAACACGAATTCCGATGCCGATCGATTCCGACTGCGCCAGCGTTCCGACTTCTCCGTTCTTGCTGGTGAGATCCCGCTGGCGAAGATGCATCAAACGGGCGTCTGCGTAAGTCGCACCGCGCAGCTTGGACGTGTCCAGAGCGAATGCGGTTAAATCCCACATTGGCATCACCGTTCGAAGGCGCTAAACGGCAGCGGCACAAAGTCCTCTGCTACATCAGGAAAAAGAACGGCAAGAATGCTACGCCACCAAGATAGCACGCGAGCCGGTTCAGGAGCAGATCAGGTGCCTTCCTGCCAAGAAGCGAGGTAAAGCTCCTGCTCGGGAGTGAGCTTGTCGAGTTTGTGACCCATGGACGCCAGCTTGAGCCGCGCGATTTCCTTGTCGAGGTGCTCCGGCACCACGTAGACCTGAGGCTTCAGCTCCCCGGAATGCTTGAAAAGATACTCGGCGGAGAGCGCCTGGTTCGCGAAGCTCATATCCATCACGGCCGCCGGATGGCCTTCGGCGGAAGCCAGGTTGACGAGTCGGCCTTCGCCGATCAGGCAGATGCGGCGGCCGTCTTTCAACTGGTATTCGTCGACGAGCGGGCGCACTTCCCGCTTGCCGCTCGAGAGGCGCTCGAGGGCAGGGATGTCAATTTCGACGTTGAAGTGGCCGCTGTTGCAAACCACGGCACCGGACTTCATATGCTCGAAATGTTCTGCGCGGATGACATTCTTGTTTCCGGTAACGGTGATGAACACGTCGCCTTCCCTTGCCGCGTCAGCCATCGGCAGAACCCGGAAACCATCCATTACGGCTTCAATTCCCTTCACCGGATCGATTTCGGTGACGATCACATCGGCGCCCAGTCCCTTGGCGCGCATGGCGACGCCGCGGCCGCACCAGCCGTAACCGGCAATGACCACTCTGAGCCCGGCGAGGAGCAGGTTGGTGGCGCGAATCACCCCGTCGAGCGTGCTCTGCCCGGTGCCGTAGCGGTTGTCGAAAAAGTGCTTGGTCTGAGCATCGTTCACGGCGACGACGGGATACTTCAGCGTGCCGTCCTTGGCCATGGCGCGGAGCCGAATCACTCCGGTGGTGGTCTCTTCGGTGCCGGCGATGACGTTGCCTACCAGATCCGTGCGCTTGGTGAGCAGCATGGTGATCAGGTCGGCGCCGTCATCCATGGTCATTTGTGGCTTGTGATCAAGGGCGGAACTTAGGTGCGCGTAGTAGGTGTCGCTGTCCTCTCCCTTGATGGCGTACGTCGGAATGTTGTAGTCGCGGTTTAGCGAAGCCGCCACTTCGTCCTGAGTGGAAAGCGGGTTCGACGCGCAGAGCACGGCGTCCGCGCCACCGTCACGCAGCGTGATCATGAGGTTGGCGGTCTCGCTGGTGACGTGCAAGCAAGCCGAAACGCGCAAGCCCTTCAACGGCTGGTCCTTGATGAAACGCTTGCGGATCAACTGCAGTACCGGCATCTGCTGTTGTGCCCACTCGATCTTGCGCTTCCCGGCGTCGGCAAGCGCGATGTCCTTTACGTCGCCCTTCTTGAGTTCAGCTGTCGCCACAAAATGCTCCTTGTGTAAGTTACCAAAACTGCTGGTGGTCCCAATCCGAAAACATGGCCTGCCGCGGCAAGGGCCAAAATCGGGCCAGCCAGCCGTCCGCGTTCCCATCTGCGGCCGGCTTTCGATGGCGCAAGGGCTCCGTCAATGCCCCACTAGCGGGCGGCGACAACCGCAGGCGTACCGGCTGCTTTGCGCAGGGCGTCGGCGCGATCCGTCTTCTCCCAAGTGAACCCGGGGCCGGTGCGGCCAAAATGGCCGTAAGCCGCGGTCGCCTTGTACACCGGACGGCGCAAGTCGAGCGCCTCGATGATGGCTTTAGGAGTCAGTTGGAAATTTTCGCGGACGAGCTCGGTGATGCGCTCCTCGGGAATATTCGCCGTGCCAAAACTGTCCACCATGACGCTGACGGGATCGGCAACGCCGATGGCGTAGGCCAGCTGCACTTCCGCCTTGCTGGCGAGGCCCGCGGCCACAACGTTTTTCGCTATGTAACGAGCCATGTAGCTCGCCGAGCGATCCACCTTCGACGGGTCCTTGCCGGAAAATGCGCCGCCACCGTGGCGGCTGTAGCCGCCGTAAGTGTCCACAATGATCTTGCGGCCGGTGAGGCCGGCGTCGCCCATCGGCCCTCCGATCACAAAGCGGCCGGTCGGGTTGATGTAATACTTGGTGTTCTTGTCGAGCATCGCCGCCGGAACGACCGGCTTGATCACGTGCTCGAGCACGGCGCCGCGCAGATCTTCTTTCGAAATCGAGTCGCCATGCTGTGTGGAAATGACCACGGTGTCAACCCGAAAAGGCTTGCCCTGGCGGTATTCGATGGTGACCTGCGATTTGCCGTCGGGCCGCAAAAAATCAACCCTCTTGGATTTGCGAACTTCGGCGAGCCGGTAGGTAAGCTGGTGGGCAAGCTGGATCGGCATAGGCATCAGCTCAGGAGTTTCATCGCAGGCAAAGCCGAACATCAGGCCCTGATCGCCCGCCCCTCCGGTGTCCACGCCGAGCGCGATGTCCGACGACTGACGCTTCACCGTGCACATCACCGCGCAGGTTTCACCATCATAGCCGTACTTCGCGCGGTCGTAGCCGACGCCGCGGATCGTGTCGCGAACCAGCTGGTCATAATCAATGTGAGCCGAAGTCGTTATCTCGCCCGCGACAACAGCCAGGCCCGTGGTTACCAGTGTTTCACAGGCAACGCGCCCCTTGGGATCCTGTCGCATGACTTCATCAAGAACGGCATCGGAAATCTGGTCGGCAATCTTATCGGGATGGCCCTCGGTGACGGATTCCGAGGTAAAGAGATAGTTCTGTAGTCCTTCGCTCAACGAACGCTCCTCTGGGGTTAGCCGCTTTCCGAAAGTTGCTCAAACGATCCTTTGCGGAAGCGCCGCTATGCCCGTACACAGTTCGGTTTTAACTTCTAGGTTGTCGCGCTACAACGCGTGGAGACGCACTTGGCCCGACAATCCAAAGTAACATCCTCCTTCGACTTAGGCAATCCATTGAATCCAAGCGGCTTACTCGAGCAGCGAACGGCGAAATACCGCATTGAACGGCGAGCCGGCGGGATTGAACAGTTGCAGGCGCGCCGCGGCTGTTCCTGCCGATTGGCGCTTCTCCCGCGCCCGCAGGCTCAAGCGCCATCGTCGTCCGGCTCGGCGGTGAGCCCGCCTTTGCTTTTCTTGGCCATCAGGTAAGAGCGTATGAACGGATCGAGATCGCCGTCGAGGACGCGGTCCACGTCTCCGACCTCGAACTTGGTGCGATGGTCTTTAATCAGCCGGTACGGCTGCATGACGTAGGAGCGGATCTGGCTGCCGAAGGAGATGTCCATTTTAGTCTCGTCGAGCTTGTCCGACTCTTCTTGGCGTTTTTTCATCTCCAAATCGTAGAGTTTGGAGCGCAGCATTTTCATGGCCATCTCGCGGTTCTTATGCTGGCTGCGCTCCATCTGGCAGGCCACCACCACGCCGGTGGGAATGTGGGTGATGCGCACGGCGGTTTCCACTTTGTTGACGTTCTGACCGCCCTTGCCGCCCGAACGGAACGTATCCACCTTCAAATCGTCGGGTTTGATGTTGATCTCGATCCGATCATCCACTTCCGGAATTACGAATACCGACGCGAACGAAGTATGGCGCCGCGCCGCCTGATCGAATGGAGAAATGCGCACCAGCCGATGTACACCGGTTTCCCCGGCCAGCAAGCCATAGGCATTTTCGCCGGAAAATTGAATGGTGGCGTTCTTGATACCGGCTTCCTCGCCGGCGGTCTCGTCGAGCACCGACGCGGCGAGCCCTTTGCGCTCCGCCCATCGCAGATACATGCGCAGCAAGATGGAAGCCCAATCCTGCGATTCCGTGCCCCCGGCTCCCGGCTTGATGGTCATGATGGCGTTGAGGGAATCGTTCTCGCCGGACAGCAACGTGCGGGTTTCCAATTCAGAGACATAGCCATCGGCGCCAGTAAGTTCGCGATCGAGTTCTTTCAGCAGCTCTTGGCGCTGCTCCGGATTGCTCTCTTCTTCTAGCAGATGGATATAGGTCTCGATGTCGCCGACGAGGGCCTCGAGCTTGGCCTCCGCGGCAATCTGGTCTTCGGCGCGCTTCCGTTCGCGGAGCACGCTCTGGGCTTTCTCCTGGTTGCCCCAGAAGTCCGGCTTCGCGATTTCTTCCTCGAGAATCTTCAGTTGTTCCCGGTAATGCGGAACGTCAAAGATAGCTCCGCACAAGCGTAATGCGCTGCTTCAAACCGTCATAGCGATACTGCAGATCCTCAAGAATCATGGCTTCTTCCGAAGAGTATTGAAAAGCAGAATAACCGAAACCAGTACGCACATCCAGGCGAACCAGTCGCCCCAGCGCGTATACAGTGTCTTATCGGTTCGGAAATCGTAGGGCAGATCCACCGCCCCGCGCACATCCCGCGGAATGGGCTGATACATTCTGCCGTAAGGGTCGATCGCGGCGGTCAATCCGCTGTTGGTCACTCGTAACACCCAGCGGCGATTCTCCACGGCTCTCACGCGCGCCATGCGCAGGTGCTGTTCTGCCGCAGCAGACCGGCCAAACCACCCGTCGTTGGAGATGTTGATTAGCAGGTGCGCGCCCCTCGCCGCGAACTCGCGCACCTCGCCGGGATAAATCGCTTCGTAACAGATATAAACGCCGAACTGGTATCCTTCGGGAAGGGTTCCGATCGCGGCTACTTTGCCTTTGCGAAATCCTCCCACTTCGTCGGAAACGCTCTGCACGACGCGATGAATCAGCGGAAACGGCTCATACTCCCCGAACGGCACCAGATGCCGCTTGTCATAGACGAAAACGCGCTGCCCCTGCGCATCCACCAGCACCGCGCTGTTGTACGGCGTCGCGACGGTGCGCCCGGACGGCAGCATCTCGTACCTCCACTCCACAACACCCACGAGAAACGGGCGCCCGGCATCGCGGGCCAGATTCGAAGCAAGGCTCGAAAACTGATTGTCCTGCCAGGAAAACGGCGCCGGCGCCTCTGGCCAAACAATCAGATCCGTCGGGTGCGCCGACGCCGCCAGGCTCAGCTCTTCGAGCTCCTTCATGTCCTCGGCATGCTTCGCAAACCAGTTCGCCTCGTAGGTCTCTACTTCCGGAAAGTTCGGCTGCACGGCACGCGCGAAATGATTCGCCGTCGCGGTTGGAACCAGTCGCTCCGCCCCGAAGGCCACGGCAAACAGCGCCACTATGGCAACGCCAATGGTGCCGAATCTCTTCCGGTACCCGGTGTTTTTCGCCGCATCCGCCCACGCCAGCAGCGCATTGAACGCAGCCATCAAAAACGACAGTCCGTAAATCCCGGTTAGCGCGGTGAGCTGCACAAACGCCGCATTCTCGGCCGCCGAATACCCCAGCAGGTTCCAGGGAAAACTGATCTCCGGCAGGTGTGCCCGCGCAAATTCAAAGCTGACCCAAAGGAACGGCGCCGCGACACAACCGAGCACCAAGCTCCGCCGCGCGATCCGGTTGACTCCCCACGCGAATCCTCCCGTCAGCACTCCCCAGGCCATGGCGATCAGCAGCAAGACGCCCCAGCCCGCCAGCCGCGACATGCCTCCGTGGATCGCCAGCACGTCCGCGATCCACGGCACCGACGCCAGCGCAAAGGCTACCGCGTGCAGGTACCCGCAGAAATAAGCCACTCGCGGCCTGGCGCCGAGCACCATCATCAGCAACACGCCGACGCTTACCCAGGCGTAGAGGGGAAAGTACAGCCAGGTGAACGACAGCGCCAATCCCGCGCCGGCGATCGCCGAGATCAGCAATCGGAATGGCGTGGAATGGCGGTTCGCTCGGTCAGGACGCAACCAGCCCAGCCAGGGGTTTTGCGGCATCAGTGTTTGATGATCGCTTTGAAGCCCGCGGTTTCCAGACCTTTTTTCGCCGTCTGCATGGCTTTCTGATCGGAATACGGACCGACTTGTACGCGGTAATACTTGTCGCCCTGCGGCGTCTGCACAAACGCCGGAAATTTCCTTTTCCGCAGATCGCCCGCCAGCGACAACGCTTCGCTTTCCGAGCGCACGGCAGCGACCTGCAGCAGGAAGGAACCCTTCGGGAGGCTCTGCGAAGCGCTCTTCCCGGCGGCAGGCTGCAGCGAGGTCTTGGCGCTGGTGGTGATGGCCTTGGGAGCCGGGGCAGCAGCGGGCGCGGCGGGCGGAGCCTGCTTCAGGTGGTCATTCGAAGCATTCTTGTCGCCGGCGCGATAAAACTCCCACTCCGAACTGGGCGGGTTCGCGTTCGGATCGCTTCCCGAGGAAGCCGGATTGTCCGGCGCGCCGCCCTGGCTCTTTGCCGGCTTCGGCACATCCTGCTTCAGCGGCAGCACCGGGTCGGCGTTGCGAGCGTTCGCCGCGCGCACCTGTGCATCCAGCTGATTTTTTCCCATCACGTAACCAAGGGTAAAAAACACGGCTGAAAACAGCAGCATGAGAAAAAACAGCCCAATCACATGCCGCCCCTCCAGTACGCGTTCCCCCGCGCTGGATCGCTTGCCAGAAGCCATCGCTTATTTTCTTTGTCCCCCCAGGCTTTGCACCCAGCTATTAATGATATCTATAGGCAGTGGAAACACAATCGTTGTGTTCTTCTCGACACCTATTTCCGTCAACGTCTGCAGGTAGCGCAGCTGGATCGCGGAGGGCTGTGTTTCCAGGATTTTCGCAGCCTCCGCCAGCTTGGCGGAAGCCTCAAACTCGCCATCGGCATGAATGATCTTGGCGCGGCGCTCGCGTTCCGCTTCTGCCTGCCGCGCAATCGCGCGCTGCATCTGCTCCGGGATATCCACCTGCTTCACTTCCACCTTGGTGACCTTGATGCCCCACGCTTCGGTATCCTGATCGAGGATCATCTGCAACTTGTCGTTGACTTTCTCGCGCTGCGCCAGAATCTCGTCCAGATCGAATTGCCCGACGACGCTGCGCAGTGTAGTCTGCGCCAGCTGCGAAGTCGCATACTGATAGTTGGCCACCTGGGAGAGCGCCAGATTGGCATCCACCACGCGAAAGTAACATACCGCGTTTACCTTAACCGAAACGTTGTCGTGGGTGATGATGTCCTGGGGCGGGACGTCCAGCGTTTCCAGTCGCAAGCTGATGCGGTACAGCGACTCAATCGGCCAGAACACAAAATTCACTCCGCCAACCTTGGCGCGCGGCAGGAGCTTGCCCAACCGCAGCACCACTCCGCGCTCCCAATCTTTGATCACGTAAATCGAATTGCGAATCCAAATCAGAACAAACAAAACCACTACGGCAATTCCAACCAATCCGATATTCATAGACGCCGCCCCCTGCGCTCCTTCCTCACTTCCCGTTCACGAAAGCTTGGCCTCATCCTCCGCCGCCGGCAAAACATGCAGTTTCAGGCCTTCCATGCGCTCGACTCTCACCGCCCCCCCGGCCGCGATATCAGTAGCGGAAACGGCTCTCCACGACTCGCCGTGAATCCGGATCATCCCCTCGATCCCGCTTTTCAACCCCGCAACAGCGACCCCTCGCTCCGTCAGCAGTTCCTCTGCCCCCGCCGCTGGTTTCCATTTGCGCGACCGCAGCACCAGGCGCATCAGAAAAACGCTGATCGCCGCGAAGGGCAGGGTCGCCGCAAGCGCCACCCCCAGGCTCACACCGCCAGTCGTCAGGGGCGAGCGAATCAGGAAAATCGCCCCGAAGAACATGGCCACTACGCCGCCTGCCAGCAACACGCCGTGGCTGGTGTACTTCGCCTCCAGCACAAACAGCGTTACGCCTATCACAATCAGCAGCAGCCCCGCGAGGTTCACCGGCAACAGGTGCATCGCGTACAGCGCCAGCACCGCGCAGATCGCGCCCACAACGCCGGGCGCCACCGCCCCGGGATGCGTGAACTCCGCATACAGCCCGAGCGTCCCCAGAATAAGCAGCAGAAAGAAAACGTCCGGCTCGACGATACGCGCCAGAAATTTTTGCCGCGCCGAGAGTTCGAAAGCCGCGCGGCGGTAATTGACCAGGTTGAGCGTAGTCTTGCTTCCGTCGAACCTGGTGACGGTCCGGCCATTCAGATCCTGCAGCAGCTGTTCCGGCGAAGACTCGACCAAGTCGATCAGTCCACCGTCCAGCGCCTCTTTCTCCGTGAACGCCCGCGCGTCCGTTACCGCCGTTTCCGCCAGTTTGGCGTTGTGCCCTCGCTTCTCCGAATAGCTCCGCAGAAACGCCGTCGCGTCGTTCATAATCTTCTTGCGCAAGACGTCGTCCACGCCGATGGTGAATCCGCCAATGGCAATTACCGGAGACGCTGCGCCAGTCCGCGTACCCGGCGCCATCGCCGCCACATCCGCGCTCATCAAAATGAAAAATCCCGCGGAGGCCCCGCGCGCCCCGGTCGGCCCGACATAAACCGCCACCGGCACTGGGGAACCCAGAATGTGCTGAATGATCTCCTTCATCGAATCACTGAGCCCGCCGGGGGTATCCATGGTGATCAGCGCCAGCGAGGCTTTCTCTCGCGCCGCCTCCGCGAGCCCCTCATCAATATAGGTGGCCAGGACCGGCTCCACCTCGCCGTCCAGTTTCAGGTCCAGCACCAGCGGCCGGGTGGTGGGCTGGTCAGAAACGCCAGCTGGCGCCGAGAACAGCAAAGACAAAATCAACGCCGCGGCCATCCAGAAGATCCGGCGTCCTGTGAACTGCGAAGATAACTCTGGCCTCATGGCGTTGCCGCTTGCGCGTTGCTGCTCTGCAGGTGCTCCAGCAATTGCCGTGCTTCCGAATAGTTCGGCGCCAGTTTCAGCGCTTTCTCCAGCTCCGCTTTCGCTAAATCCGTTCTTTTCTGCTCCAGATAAATGCGCGCCAGCGTGGTCCGATCTACCGCGGAGTCTCGTTCGCTGAGCGCCGTCTGCAGTTCCTCGACGGCCTCGCTGCGCTTCGATCTCCGGCGCAGCACTTCCGCCATGCCGCGGTGCGCCGACGGATCATTCGGCGCGGCCGACAGCGCCGCCCGAAAATCCGCTTCCGCGGCATCGAGCCTTCCCGCCGCCAGTTCCTGCCGCCCCCTGCGCACCAGGGCGCTCACCGAAGTCGTTCCCGCCGCAATCGCCGCGGTCCCCGCGCTTAGGTTCACGTCGCGGGAAGCAATCTGCAGCTGCAGCGTAGTGGTGTCCAGTTCCGCCGCCACGCGATCCAGTTTCGCAAGCGATTCCGGCTTCACGACGGGCAGCGCGTTGGGGCCCAGCGTTTCCGCCGCCGAGTTCCGCTCCTCGCTGGCCTCCGCCTTGCTTCCCGTTTTCTCGAGCGCGTAGACCAACATCGCGCGATCCTCGGGATTCTCCGGCGCGCGGTCGGAAGCCTCGCGAAAGTACTTGGCCGCCGTCGTGGCGTCGCTCCCACGCAGGTACAACAAGCCCAGATTAAAGGGATAATCGTCCTCTTCCGGGTCGAGATCGAGCGCCCGCAGGAGCCCGGAAGCCGCCGCCGTAGTGTTCCCCCGCCGCGCCTGGGCCAGGGCAAGATTATTCAGTACCTCCGGCAGCTCCGCGCCCGCGACCAGATCGCTTTTCAGATTGTTCTCCAGGGCCACAAAAGTCTCTTCCGCCTTGTCCGGCTGGTTCAGCCGCAGCCGACAGACTCCGGTCGTGAACATGGCCTCGGCCGAGAGCGAGTTGCCCGCGGGCACCCTCGCCAGCCAGGGCAGCGCCTGATCGCAATCGCGCCGCGCATAATACGCCTGCCCCAGCGCGAACGCCGGATCTGGCCATTCCGGATCGAGCCGCGCCGCTTCCCGGAGCTCCCGGATCTTGGCGTCGTCGTCATTAGCCAGCAGCCCGCGAATGTAATGCTCAAACGCGTCCAGCCGCAACGGACGCTGCAACTTCGAAAACTCCGCGAGGCTTAACGGAAAACGTTTGTCGTTGGACGCCAGCAACCGCCACACCACCTTGGTGTGGAGATCCATCAGCGCGTCGAGCGTCCCGGTCTCCTCGGTCGGCTGCGAAAGCCGCGTCGGGTTCACTCTGAGCGTCTGCGTCTCGATGGTCAGCGACTTTCCATCCGAAGAAAACTTCCCAAACACTACGAAATCCGCGTCCAGATCCGCTCCGATCCGCAGCATCGTCGCATGGCTGAACCGCGCGTTCGACGGCAATCCGTTCCTGTCCAGCTCCGCGGACCGTCCCGCGTGCGTGAATACCTGCTGTCCCGCCGCGCTCAGCCGCTCGATGGTCAGCTCTTCCAGCCCTTCGCCGAGCCAGTCGAGCCGCGCGTTTGCGCCCTCATTCTCAAATGGAAAAACCAGGAAAATCCCCTGCGAGGACGGGACACTGTTGCTTAGAGGGGGCGCCGTCTGGCTCATCGCCAAACTGCCGACAGTTACAAACGCAGCCAAGCAAAAAACCGGCGCGAGTTTCCAGCTCATGGCCGAAATTGTAGCAGAGCGTCTGTACTTGCCGGCAAACAACAGCGGTCGATGACGCTCTTTAAGGTAACGTCGAGTCGGCGTCCTTGGGCAGAAGGATCTCCTGGGTCTCCGGCATCTTCAACATCGCCGAGAACGCGGGGTCGGTTTTCACGTCGTTCATGGAGCGGTAGCCTTCTTCTTTGGCCTTGCGCAGGTACACCAGGCTGCGGTCGAAATTGCCGGCCTGGGCAAAGGACTTGGCCAGCAAAAAGTAGAACCGTCCCCGATCGCTGACAGAACGGTCCTGCAGCAAGGAGCCGCCGTGAGACGAGTTGTGGTCAAAGCAACCCGGATCGAGCGCCAGCGCCTGGCGAAATGCTGCGATCGACTCTTCGTACTTCTTGTCGCCGAAGTAGGCATAACCCAGGTTGCTGTAGAGCGGTGCCATGTCGCTGCGCAGCTTGATCGCTCGCTGGTAGGAGCGTATGGCTTTCGAGTATTTCTTCCGCTGGTAATAGATGGTACCGATGTTGTTCACTGCGTCGGCGTATTTGGGGTCCACCTTGGCGGCTTGCTGATAGGACTTAAGCGCGGCGGCGAGCTCCATCTGCTGGTGCAGCGCGATGCCCAGCTTGTTCCAGTAAACGGCGTTCTTGGGATGTTCATCCACCAGCTTTTTGTAGGCGATGGCAGCGTCGCGGTACTCCTTGCGGGCCATGAAAATGTCCGCCATGTCCTCGGGTGAGACCTTGTTTTGCCCGACGGCAGGCGCACCCTGGGCG
>Ga0306921_10006407_pt1 | contig 12270 bp, 5 predicted proteins | sample sta12Cox44000080_FD_203760 | JGI IMG/M metagenome (GOLD analysis project Ga0306921, IMG submission 203760) | Lab enrichment of tropical soil microbial communities from Luquillo Experimental Forest, Puerto Rico - statoxic.12C.oxic.44.000.080 (v2)... | ecosystem: Environmental > Terrestrial > Soil... | reverse complement strand
CCTGTTGCTAAAGCGGACGTCGTCTTTTTGTCCCCGAAGACCAACGCCTAATCGATGCCGGTACACCAAGATTTTCTTGCCTGTTATCGCGTAGCATGTCATTCGGAGCCGTCTGCGGCCGTTATCTGAATCTGACCCGGTTCCCCTCACGGCTATTAGCCTGATACCTGCACAGTGCCGTGCCGTCTCGCAAGCTGAATAGTGAAATTGGGTAAGTTGTGGATTCTCCGCACGTTACACTTCTCACCACGCGTAGCGGGGACTGGAGCGGGCGGCCGGCTTTGCCGTGGTCGCCATGCTTACGGTCGGGCAGGGCGTTGGGGCCAATACAGCCATCTCAGCATCAGTGATGCGGCGTTGCTGCGGCCGCTGCCCTATCACAATTCCTGCGACCTGGTGCGGCTGTACGAGACGGAGGACGCCCCAGGGAAATGTCCGATACTGGGGCCCGACTTTGTGGGCTGAAAGACGCAGAACGACAGCTTTCCACACGGCCGCATTTGCGTGGAATCCGGATGTGAACCTGACGGGCGCAGGCGGCCGGACCATGTGATCGGCTCGCCGGTGGAGGCGAACTTCTTCGCGCTGCTGGGAGCGCGGCCTCTTCTGGCCGGACCCTTGCGCAAAAGATGAGCCGTGGCGGGACCGGGTCATCATCCTAAGTTACCCCCTGGCAGAGCAAGTTCGAGTGCGGCCTGAACGGTGGGAATGCAGATAGCTCAACAGAAGCACTGGACTGATGTTAGTATGGTCAAATCAAGGTGTCTCCTCCCCCGTTCGCCGACTAAAATATGCGCCACTCCAAGGAACGAGAAACAGATAGACATTCGGAGAGTCCAACCTTAGTACCTGATGGCACGTCGCCGTCGCCCCTCGCAGTTCGCGTCTCATCACAGGCTTCGACGGCCAGGCCAGAGAGCATAGCTCTGGGGCAATCGCAATCGGACGGTCTAACTCTGGCGCCTGCGGTGAAAACGGCGCGGTCAGACGGCTCGGATGCCGCCACGGAGTACGGTGTCCGTGCTCAAAGCAGCGCTGCAGGATCTCAGGTGTCGAGTCGCAGTTGGCAGCTTCCGGCCTTGGTTCCGGGTGTCGTTCTTGGGGGTCGCTATGAGATTCTCGGCGTCCTCGGAGAAGGTGGGATGGGAGCGGTGTACAAGGCCAGCGATCATGAACTTGGCAGGCTGGTTGCCCTCAAAGTCATTCGTCCTGAACTCGCGAGCGACCCTGAGATTCTGCAGCGGTTCAAGCTAGAAATCTTGTTGGCCAGCCAAGTCACCGATCGCAATATTATCCGCATCTACGACCTGGGCGATGCGGACGGCGTGAAGTTCATCACCATGGAGTACGTGGACGGTGAGGACCTGCGTACTGTCTTGAACCGCGGCGGTAAGCTCGCACCCGCCGAAGTTGTAGCCATCATCGAGCAGGTTGTGAGCGGCCTGGCAGCTGCCCATCGCCAGGGCGTCATTCACCGAGATCTTAAGCCGGGCAACATCATGCGTGATGCTAATGGACGCGTGGTGGTTATGGATTTCGGCTTGGCTCGCTCACTAGGCGGCGATGGCCTGACCCGAACAGGCATGATGCTGGGAACTATGGAGTACATGTCTCCCGAGCAAGCGCAGGGCAAGAACCTGGATGCGCGTTCGGATATCTTCACCGTTGGCTTAATTCTCTACGAACTGCTGACGGGAACCATGCCTTACCAGGCTGAAAGTGCGGTGGCCAGTCTTCTGAAGCGCACGCAACAACGTGCGATCCCCTTGTCGGACATTGACAAGCGCATGCCCCAGGTCCTGAGCAACATCGTCAGTAAATGCCTGGAAAGGGACCCTGTGTTGCGTTACCAGAGCCTGGGGGAACTGCTGGCTGACCTCGAGGCTTTTCAGGGAAAAAAGGGGGTTTCTAGAGTTTCGGTCTCTTCGACCGGTCTTTTGATGAACCGGGCTCGCGAACTGCCCTGGTTACAAATTGCATCGGCTGTCGTACTACTGTTCGGATTGGTGACAACACTCACATGGTATATGGGCAGGAAGCCTGGCGGACTAGTGCCCAGCCATGCCCCGGTTTCCGTTCTGGTAGCGGATGTGCAGAATGGCACGTCAGACTCGGTATTCGACGGAACACTTGAGCCCGCTTTCAATCTCGCCCTCGAAGGAGCGTCGTTTATCGATAGCTACAGCCGTGGGGACGCGAAGAAAGTGGCCGCGCAACTCAGGCCCGGGTCGACATCCTTGGATGAGCCAATAGCTCGGCTGGTGGCGCAGCGGGAGGGCGTGAGCGTGGTCATTGGCGGATCGATAAACCCGGAAGGCAACGGTTACAGGATAGACACCCGTGCAGTGGACTCCGTTACCGGCAACGTAATCTCTGCTCAGCACATCAGCGTACAAAACCGGGACGATGTGCTTCACTCAGTCGGAGTGCTGGTCACCAAGCTTCGCCAGGCACTTGGCGATGTGACCCCGGAATCGGCGCAATTGCTACAAATGGCAACCTTCAGTTCGAGCTCGCTTGAAGCTTCACATCAATACGCTGTCGGCCGTGACCTCTCCGACATCGGAAAGTACGAGGAAGCCGCGAAGTACTACCAGCGAGCCATCGAATTGGATCCGAACATGGGTCGGGCTTACGCCGCATTGGCGAATCTGGAAAGTAACACCGGAAAGCACACGGAGGCAGCCAAATATTACGACATGGCAATGGCGCGCATCGATCGCATGAGTGATCGGGAGAAATACCGCACTCGGGCGGAATACTTTCTGTTCAAGCATGAGCCGCGTGAGGCCATTCAGCAATACACTGCTCTTGTAAGGCAATTTCCCTCCGATACGTCAGCGCACGCTAACATGGCGCTCGCCTACTTCGAGCTGCGGGATTTTCCCATGGCGCTGCAGGAAGGCCGCCTCGCGGTGCAGTACGCAGGTAAGTCGGTTTTGGAAAGAAACAATCTGGCTCTCTACGCAGTTTATGCAGGGGATTTTGCCACCGGAGAGAAATACGCCCGGGAGGTAATCCAGCAGGAGCCCGGATATCTGGGAGGCGCGGCGTTCGGAGCTCTAGCAATGGCGCAGATGGGACAGGGCCAAGTTGAAGACGCCCGCCAGACGTACCAAAAGCTTTCGACCTTGGGCGCTCGGGGGAGTTCGGCATCGAAGTTAGGGCTGGCCGACATTGCCTTGTATGAGGCCAAGACCGACGAAGCAATCTCGATCCTTGAAAGTGGCATACAAGAAGACTTGCAGACCAAAGACACCAGCGCTGCCTCAGTCAAGTCAATTGCTTTGTCCCAGGCTTACCTGCATTCGGGCCGTAACTCGCTGGCGGTTGCTGCGGCAGAGAAGGCGGTGGCATGGGATAAACAGCCCTCCACGTTGCACGCCGCTGGCAGTGTGCTTTCGGAAGCTGGGCAGGCCGGGACAGCGCAAGCCCTTGCGTCACAGTTGCAATCGAGCCTCGAACCCGATTCGCAGTTATACGGGCAGTTACTGGAAGGAAAGATTGCTTTGGATCGAGGCAACGCGAAAAACGCTGTTCTCGCTCTGAAAGATGCTGCACAAAAATCCGACACCTGGATTGGACACCAGTTGCTGGGTCTTTCGTACCTGGGTGCTGGTATGTATCCAGAAGCAAGTGCTGAGTTGGAAGTCTGCCTCAAGCGGCGAGGAGAAGTTTCCGCGCTGTATCTTGACGACCTTCCCACCTACCGGCTCCTGCCCCCTCTCTACTACTACCTGGGACGAGTCCAGGAGGCGCTTAAGAGTCCGGCCGCATCCGAGTCCTACCGTGCTTTCCTGGCCATACAAGGAACGGGCAACAGCCGACTCGTAGCGGATGCCAAGAAACGTGCGTCAGCTCTTTAGTAATTGTCGACCAAGCCGCCTTGCCGACTGCCCTAGCCCATCGATGACTTCATAGATAGGCTAAGAAGACCTTTTCCCGTAAACCTGACAAATTGACTACCATGAACGTGCCGTTGTGGCAACAACGGACAAAAATGATGCTTTGCGAGTGCAGGATCACATCTGACTGCACAGTATAGAAAAACCTTCAGCTTGCGCACAGCCGAGTGAAGTATCGGCTCCCTGACTTGTCGCCCTACTTGACTGTCAGGCTGGCTGTTGTGCTGCGTGTCAATCCTCCTGTCGCAGGATTCCCGCTGCCGAGGGTTCCCGTGAACATCAACGTGAAGGTTCCATGATTAACACTCATACTGGTGCTCAACGTCACCGTCGTCGACACGGGCGTCGATCCCGTAAGGCTAACCACCTGGGGGGAAACCGTACACGTAGAGTTCTGTGGGGCACCGCTACAGGTGAGTGTCACATTCCCAGCCAGACCCCCTATAGGAGTGAGAGTAATGTTGGATATCCCCTGGTGCCCGGAAGGAATGGTTTGGGACGTCGGCGACACCGCTATCGTAAAGTCACCCACGGATTCTGTCACCTTGACAGCAGTCGACGTGCTGGACGCGAAATTTGTGTCTCCGCGATAGGTAGCGATCAAGGTTCTCGACCCTGCCGTCGTGAAGGTCAACGAACAGCTGCCTGACGCTGTCGGATTCGAACATGCCTCGCCGGTACTTGCGCTGACTGTGACGGTTCCGGTCGGAGTGCCCGCTCCGGGAGCAACAGGCATAACGGCGTAGTTAACCGTCACTGGCTGTCCGAGCACCGACGGATCGGGTGACGTCGACCTGATTGCGGTCGTAGTGCTAGCCATGGTGACCGCCTCAGTTGACGTTGCGGTGCTGCCCACAAAGTTCGTATCTCCTGCGTAACTGGCGGTAATGGTACGAGAACCAGATTGACTGGATGACAAGAGACAGGTTCCAAATCCTGCCGAAGTGGGTACTAGAACAAGCGCGCAGTTGCCTCCTGCCCCGTCAGAGACAGTCACCTGTCCGGTCGGAGCGCCGCTGTAGGCCGGCTTGACCGTCACGCTAATCGTGTAGGGTTGGCCCACCACAGAGGAATTTGGATTTGAGCTGACAGATATCACGGTGCTGGCTCTTCCGATAGTTGGTCCTTGACTGCCAGCACTCGTACTACCCGAGTAATTGCCATCTCCCGAGTAGGTTCCGGTCAAGGTGCTTTGGCCAGAGTTGACAGCCGTTAAGTTGCAGGCGCCAGAACCACCCGTGAGGCTGCCCGTACAGCTTCCGCCAGTGGAATTGTTGACGGTAACGCTGCCCGTTGGAGTTGGCGTGCCAGTGCTCGGCGCATTGGCCTGGACCGTGAAGTGGACCGTGATCGTCTGCCCTGCCGAAGCTGAACTCAGGCTGCTGGTCACGGTTGTAGCCGTACCGGCCTGCGTTACGGCAAGACCCGCGGACCCACTACTTGCAAGGAAACTCATATCCCCGGCGTAGCTTGCCTGCACATTTGTGGTTTCAGTCGAGCGCGGTACCAGCACACAGCTGCCCGAACTCGGTTGACCTGGAGTAGCCGCGCTCAGGGTTGCTGTACAGTTCGCGCCCGATGGGTCAGTTACCAATACCGTGCCGGAAGGACTTATCGAAACGGTCCTTGATGGGCTGACGGTGACGTTCGCCTGTACCTGCTGTCCCACGACGGCTGCGGTCGGGCTCAAGGTCAGGGCTAGCGTAGTCGTCCCCTTGTTCACGGTAACCGACGTTGTACCCGAGTTTGCGTTGAAAAGCGCACTGCCTGCGTAGGCGGCGGTCACTGTGTCGGACGCGCTCACCGACAGTGGCGTTAGATTGCAGGTACCCGACCCGTTGGTCAGAGTGACGGTGCAAGTGGCGCCAGTACTGTCACTGATCGCAACCAAACCTGTCGGCACTCCAGTCCCGCTTACCGTCGTTGCCACTGTCACCGATATCGCGATCGGGGCCCCAAACAAAGCCGGATTGGGCGAGGCTGACACTGTCAGGGTGGTGTTCTCCGTGAAGCTGACACCCACACTCTGGGATGCGTTCTGCCCGGGCGGTCCAGGATCAGACACCGAAACATTGAAGCTGTAGGTGCCAGGCGTGCCGCTCTGACCAGGTACTAGTGATACTGTGCCGGATACCGGATCGATCGTTAAGAATGTCGGTAGCCCGGCGGCCGAAAAAGTGTACTTCTGGCCGCTTCCACCGCTGGTGAGCACCACTTGCGAATACGGGTTTCCAATGATTCCGCTCGGCAGGGAAGTAGTCGTGATCAGCAACTGCGGGTAAATGGTGATAGCGAAAGTACGCACAAGACTGTTGGGAACAGGCGAAGAATCCGTTACATTGACGGTAAAAGTGTACGTCCCGGTATTGGTCGTAGATCCGGTGAGTGCTCCAGTAGCGCCGTTTAACTGAACCCCACTCGGCAGTGACCCGCTCGTAACCGAGAAGCTATAAGGCGGCGTGCCGCCGAAAACACCAATCGTCGCATTGTACGTCTGCCCTCCAATGCCGTTGGGCAGTGCATTGGTTGTAATCGCGAGCGTTGCTGGCGGATTTGTCGTCCCAGTATTTGCCGCGTGAGCTACCGTTACAGGTGCCACGGAATCGACAAGTTGTTGCAGCTCAGCCGGGGAAAGATTCGTACGCAAGATCACGAATCCCGTCTCATTCGGCGCTAGGGCAACGGTTGCATTGGCTGTCTCTGGATCTTGAATAATCGGATTACCAAGCTGTGAAGGATCACTTACCAGGTTGGCATTGACATTCGTGTAAGTGACAAAGTTGTTTTGTACCGCTAAGCTGCATCCCTGGTTTGAGTTCGTCAGGTATTGTTTCGCAATCACTAGTTGGATGTACGTGCAAGCGGTCGTTGCCGTGCCAGTACATAGCGGACGAGGCAGGTTGCTTAAAGTCGAATCGCTGTCGAACAGCTTCACAACGTAGGTAGCTGCCGTGTTACCTGTATTCGTGACCTCGTAAATAGCGTCGTTAACCGGTTGATCGGCCGCTGCGGCGGTAGCGATCGCCGCGTTGTAGATCGACGGATCGTCCAGGGCCGTGTTCAGCGTCGTGTTGGTCTTGATCGCCGGGTTGATCGCTGTATTGGTTTTGATCGCCGGGTTCTGCACCGGATAGTTCGTCTTGATGGCCGGATTTGTCTTGATAGCCGGATTCTGTACGTAAGGACTGATCACCGTCTGGCTGGTCAGTGGGGTTGTAATGTTCGTCGTCTTTCCAGGCTGAATAACCGGAGTTATAACGGGGGTATAGACCTCACCCTGGACGATGGATAGATCCTGCGAAAGCAGGCCAGCCGGGTTGATAATCTGCGGTGCATTGGGATCGGGGTTAAAGACGACCGAGCTCGTATACCCGTTTGCAATGGGATTGCCACCAATGTTGTCGATCTGGATTGCCGTGACAAAGAACGTGTCGCTCGGGATAGCGGATTGCGCAAACAACGAGCGCGCTACCGTCGAATGCGGGGCAACCGTAACATCCAAGGTCGGCTGGCTGCTGGCCTGCAGGAACGAGGCCGCGCCGCTTGGAGGCGGGCTGACGGTCAGTCGTATATTGACCGGCGAGTTGGTTGCGTTTCTTACATTGAAAGGAAAAGCCCTGAGTAGTAACTGGGTGGTTCCTGTTTGATATCCGAGAGGCTTCTGGTTACCCGGGGAAGTGAGGGTCAGAGGGGGTTCAATGCGAGCCGTGTAGATGTTCTGGTTTCTGGTGCCGACGTATTGGTCGTTCGTATTCAACACGCATTGGGGTGTCGTCTGGGTTGGATCGAAGACGCTGGCGTGGGGTAGTTGTGTTATAGGATTTGATGAGGAGTACGGCGGCACATACTGCGACCAGTCTCCATTCGGAGGCTGCACCACGTCACGATTGTCTGTCCAGACTGCATGAAACACCTGCGGGTTGGAACTGCTTACATTAAATTGCCACCGGCCATTCTGAACGACGAAGGGAGGATCCCCGGCTACATCGATGTAATCTCCCATGAATGCCGCCGTCCCCTTGACGAAAATAGGCAGATCGGGGGGATTCACTGTCAACTGCTCAGCCTGGCTTGTACTGGGATCGTAGCCCTCAAAATACTTCGAGATCCGGAACGTATTGAACGAGGGCATCGCCGATTGACCGGCTGGCAGTGGATCCGCCAGAGCCCCCTGTACGTCCATCGTATGACGGCGAACCGCCAGCGTACCGTCATCGATAAATGCATTGAATACATTGTTCGGATTCGTGATCAGGTCGTCAAGGAGTTCGCGACTTTCGTTGTAGCCGGTCACATTACCATTACCGTCGTATGCCGGACTTAAAAGACTGATTGTGTGGTCCTGCCGCAGGTCGTAATAGATCAGGCTAAGCTTACCCGCATTAAAACTGAGCGCGGGCATGATTTGGTGTCCACGGCCAGAAAGGTTCCCGAAGGGGTGGCCGTTATCATCGTAGACAGGACCGTTGTCGACAGGCGCGGGGGTCGACCAGGTGTTGCCGCCATCCTCGGATATGGTCAGCACCACCCGGGCATCTCCATTCGCGTTTCGCTGCGAAACAGCGATATAAACCCGGCCGGTCGCATCCACGGCTAAGGCTGGATAGCCGTTGCTACGGAACCTGCCAGCACCGCCAATCTGGTCGAACTGGCAGCCCGGCCCGGTAGAGTTAGTGGCGCAGTTGATGGGAAAGTCGACGACATCAGTGGCCATGCTCCAACTGGCCCCTCCGTCGATCGATTTGGAGATCACGATAGCATCGTTCTGTCCACCGTTCGCGAAACGCCGCCAGGCAACGTAGACAGTGGCCGGTGAAGTTGCGGGAACACTAGGATCAATGGCGACGATTACCCCCTGATTCACGCTGTTTGCCTGGCTGATCTTGATAGGGTTGGGGAATGACATGCCGCAGTTGTCGGAATAAGCAATGTTAATCTTGCTGGTACCGCCGGTCCCGGTGAAATTGCTCCACGCGAGAAAAACGCGAGCGGCAGGGACCGTCTGGAGCACTGGTGTAGAAGAATCCGGGTTCGTAAATTTCACAGTGCAGATGTTGGTACCGCGGGGAATGTCCACTGCTAGCCACGGCTTATCAAGAAACTGTCCGGCTGTTCCACTGCTGATGATGGTTGCACCCAGGTAGCGAATCGGATCTGCCGGTGTCAGGTTTGTCAGGTTTGTCAAGCTGGCCTTGGCCGTGGGATCACCGTTTTCTCGGTTGTTGTTGTCTATGAAACTAGCTACGAACACCGCACCCAATGGATTGTTGGCCGGCGTGCGATTGAATGCAATCCCACTGTAATAGAAGAGTCCGGCTGGGCCTGAGCGGACAGTAGGGTCTGAGGCAGCCTGATAGCCGAAAAGCGGAGAGCCCTGGCCAACTGGCGACGAGTCAAGCGGGTAACCGGGAAGCAAGGTGCTGCTCCACGTGAGCCCGCCGTCGAATGACTTAAACAGTCCAAGCCAGGCGTCGCCATTCTCTTCAATCCCCAGCAGTCCTGGAAGATCCACCGTACGATAATCGTTGTTCCCTGCCAGGAGATGCAGGTTGTTGCGGGTGGAGACGGCCATCGAAGGCTCATTCTGCCGCTGAAGGAAAGGGTCACCCGTAGTCCAGTCCGTGCCGGAAACCATGTTTACGTTGTTTCCCGCGAGCGATATTTGTGCGCTAGCAAGAGACGCGGAGACGGAAACGACCAGGGACAGAATGGCTGCAGACAGGCAACGACGAAGCACAGCTCCTGCGGAGAGGTACTGCTGGCGACTGGAATGGCGCATTGATTTTCCGTTTTCTGGGGGAGAACGCGATCTCTTGCCGAGTTGCTGATTAAACTTATCAGAAAATGGCCGTCCGCCACAGCTGCCTACAAGTGGTGTCCAGGAGTATCCTCTATTTCTGTTACAATTAGCACAAAAAGGCCATGCCCTGGCCAATTAGGTGGGGGCAATGCGGCGCAGAATCCAGAACGACGCCAAAAGCTGCTTCTACCTTCGGAAGCGGTCTGCCCTCTTATAATGCATTGAAAACATTGATGCACCTGCTATGGCATGGAAGAGGTCGTCGGTTCGATCCCAACCAGCTCCACCAAATTCCTCAATAGCTTAGACGGGGCCAGTGCTCGCGGCCATGATATTTGCGTCGTGGTTTGTTTCATAACCCGCTCTCTTACGGCTGGCCCACCTCCGCTATTCAGTCTCTATGCGAACATCACTGAACTTCCGGAAGTCCTGATCAAAGGTCGCAATTGGGGTCGCAACTGGCGCGGTTTCGGCCGCAGCGGTAGCGGCGATCAGACAGTCCACAAAATGGCCGCTCGTTCCTTGGTAGCGGTTCAGTGCGCCCAGGTGGATGGCCAGGTCTCTGATCTCAACGCCGGGCTGGAAATAAGGCAAGCGAGTGCTGCAGCGATGTCTGTGCGGCGATGCCCATCGAACGATTCCAGGACAAACACGCACTCCGCCAGGACGACCGGCAACACGACGATCACTACATCGCCGCGATCGCAGGCATCGAAGAGTCGACCAGCCGCCTTGGCGTGTTTTTCATGGTCCTGTACCAGATAGTGGACGATCAGGTTGGTGTCGACAAGCCTTCGCTGGCTCACCGGGAGCCCTCGCGGGCACGCGCAGCCTCTGCCGGATTTCAGCGAAGGACATCCGTTTCCCCTTCTTGCTGGCGAGCGCACCCTTGAGTGACCGAGTGCCGGGATGCACGCGAATGGTGGCATGGTCGCCTGCGATGGCATACTCTAGCTGGTCGCCCGGCTTAATTCCGCAAAACCTTTCGTATCTTCTCGGGGTCGTCGTCTGCCCCTTGCTCGTCACAGTGGAATGCAGCATCATATCTCCTTACATGGAGAGAGTTCCTTACGTTTTTATTCTGGCTTACTTTTTATGCAATTTCGCAAGCGGGTCATCTGTTGAGGTCTCAGAAAAGCGACAGTTGGCTCGGTTCGACCGTATGGGATGAGGGTTCAGCAGATACGGCTCGCGACAACGCATTATCCATAACTTACGGAGAATGTTTGAGGACAAAAAATCTGATTCGTCCGGAATCGCGCTATTTTGGTACGCGGTTTGTACGCGGCTAGTCGAGTCACACAACGTGCGCTGCCCTGAGAATCTATCCAGATATTCAGAAATTTAGAAATTTGTACCTATGTGTTAAAGAACTAAGTTTCTGGCTCCGTCCTTCACTACGAAGGCACACCAGCGCCATACAACAGGCGGATCAGTCTGATGATTCCCAGGTCAATAGGGGCGCGGTATCCCCACGGCGTTACGATCGACCGCGCCTTGTGCTCACGGTAGCGCATCTGAAAATTCCTTCGTTACGACAGGGCACCCTTGGCTTACTCCAAAAGGATTCATCCATTTGGGGGATTCACATTGGAACTACCCTCGCTGTAAATTGCGCTGAGATCTCCTAAACATGGGGACGTGACGAAAGGGTAGTGTTTCCCGCAGCTAGCCGGCAAGGGGAATGGCTACCCTTTATTTCTTCCTCGTTGGCCCTCCACTTTCCACATTGCGAATTAAATCCGCGCAACGCGCGTAACAGGCCAAGGTCGTATAACTGAGTTTTGGCTGGCGGATCGGCAACCTGTCAAACAAGAGTGGTCAGTGTTTCACCAGCGGGGTCGTCCCGGAGTTGTTGTCTGCTCTTTTAGTACATGCCTTGTACACGGGAGTTGGGCGCGTATCTTTCGCCGTTTGTTTTCAGTATGTCATGGCTAAATGTCTTAGTATGGTCCACTATGAGCGCTCCGTGCAGTTTGTGCTAATATGCGCTGCGAGGAATGCGCCGCTCGCCGGAGTTTCTACGTGACCGCAGTGCTGATGCTCGCCCTCGGTATCGGAACAACGCCGCGATCTTCAGTGTTTTCTCGCACGTCCTACTCGCGCCGGCGCAGTTTGCTGATCCAGGAAAATTGTACCTCGTCTCTTCGCATGCCGCTTCGCTAGGCGACGCACGACGGGTCTCGTCGGGTCCGGACTTCCGGGACTATCGCGATCAGAACACGGTCTTCTCTGGTGTAGCGGCCGTCATTCCCCGCTTCTCGGAGCCGTCGACGGGCGAAGGTCCGCCGCGAGTGGTAAGATGCTCCTCTGCGCCGACGCCGCAGTTCTTCAGCGTCATGGGCATAAAGCCCGTTGTCGGACGCCTCTACGCCCCGGAGGAATACCAGTCGCTGCACGACAGCAGCGTTCTCATCTCCTGGAAGTTCTGGAAGCGTCAGTTCAACGGCGATCCACACGTCATCGGGCGAAGCATCCGCATAAAGGGCGTTTCTTCCACCATTGTTGGTGTCCTGACCCGCATGCCTGACCTTTACCCTGACACCGGCATTTGGGAGAAACTGA
>Ga0306921_10006406_pt1 | contig 12270 bp, 7 predicted proteins | sample sta12Cox44000080_FD_203760 | JGI IMG/M metagenome (GOLD analysis project Ga0306921, IMG submission 203760) | Lab enrichment of tropical soil microbial communities from Luquillo Experimental Forest, Puerto Rico - statoxic.12C.oxic.44.000.080 (v2)... | ecosystem: Environmental > Terrestrial > Soil... | reverse complement strand
AATCGAACCATATGCCGTCGGGAACCAGCATGTCGTATCCGTCAACGAACTCCTTGACCTTAGGCGCAATCAACAGGCTGTTGCCAAACATGTATTGGCCTTCCGCTTCGCGGGACGACATCCGTGCATCGTCTGGATAGTCAAGCACCATTAGCCGCATCAGCGGGACTCCCGTTCGCGAAGTCTCTTCCAGGCTGGTGTAGATGTAGGGCAGCAGACGATAGCGCTCTTCGATGAACTTCTTGCGAATTGCTTCGTGTTCCGGACCATCCACCCACGGTTCACGATCACGCGTGCCCATCGCGGCGTGGTTGCGGTCAATCGGCAGAAACGTTCCCAATGCGGTCCACCGCGTCAGCAACTCTGGGGTTGGCGAACCGGAAAATCCACCCACGTCCACACCGACGAAGGGATAGCCAGACACCCCGAGCCCCGTCACAGTTGGCAACGATAGCCGCATGTGGTTCCATGTCGCCTGGTTGTCGCCCGTCCAGGTTGCGGCGTAGCGCTGCGCTCCGGCATAGGCCGCACGTGTCAACACGAATGGGCGCAAGTCTGGCGCGAGCGCCAGCAATCCTTCATAGGTCGCACGCACGTTTTCCAACCCAACCACGTTATGCACTTCCCGATGATCAGTCTTGCGTCCCTCGACGCTGTGCACCACGTCCAAGGGCATGGTTTTGTCGGCGCGGTAGAAGACCGACGGTTCGTTCATATCGTTCCAAAAGCCGCGAACGCCCATCTTCACAAAATCCGCATAGAGCGATCCCCACCACTTGCGCACCTCGGCGCGAGTGAAATCCGGGAAAGCGCTGGGCCCCGGCCACACTGGCCCGATGAAGTTCGTGCCATCAGGATTCCTGACGAAATATCCGTTCTTCACACCCTCATCAAAGGGCCTGTATCCCGGCACTGCCGCAATGTGGAGGTCGGTAATCGTGACCACCTTCCACCCCGTCCGCCCCAGGTCTTTGATCATCTGCTCGAAGGTGGGAAACGTCTTGCGATTGATGGTGAATACCCGCCAGCCGTCCTGGTAGTCGATGTCGAGATAGATGACATCAGCGGGGATCTTCCGTTGGCGAAACTCGCTCGTCACCTCACGCACGCGTTTTTCCGACATGTAGCTCCAGCGGCACTGCTGATACCCCAGGGTAAACAGTGGCGCCAGCGGCGTGCGTCCGGTAAGCGCCGAATACTGCTCAACCACTTTTTTCGGCTCCGGGCCGTTAATGAAGTAGTAATTCAGTTCGCCGCCCGGCGCGCCGAACGAGTAGAACTGGTCATTGAACTTGCCGAACTGGAAGTTGGTGCGGAAGGTGTTGTCGAACAATATGCCGTAGGCTTTACCGCCCCGAACTGACATGAAAAACGGAATGCTCTTGTAGAGCGGATCGGTGGACTCTTCCCACATCACCGCGTCGGTGTTCCACATGCTGAAGCCGTGTTGACGGCGGTCTTGGGAGACCGCCTTGTCCCCCAACCCGTAGAAATGCTCATCCTCAGCCATTCTCTTCCACGTTTGGAAGCCCTCGGCCGTAAACGTAAAGGGCACATCGGAACGATCCATTAGGATAAGGTGACCTTGGATGTCGTAGATCGTCACTGCGAGTGACGACTTGTTCACCACTACGCTGAGCTCACCTGTTTGAGCCACAACTTCGGGCCCTTTGTCGGTGACTTTCACTGTCGGCGCGGAAAATCCTGTGTCCTTCACCACAGCGAAAGACTCGTAAGGCCCAAACGTGGCATTGGGCGCATAGCGGAAGCGAACAATCCCGGGGCTTAAGGCCGTGACACGCAGAACGGTCTTGCCGAGGATGACTTCCATACCAGCGGGTATCTCTTTAACAAGTGTCTCTACATCCACGGATGGAAAATTCGATGATGCGGCTGGTATCCAGGCACAGAGGACCAACAACACCGAGAGGTGAACCATCGCGATTTTCATGGCAGTAACCCGAAGCCGAAGGCTAATCGGGCGGATCACGCCTGTCAACCAAAGTGTCATTCGGGTCAGTCCCGCTACAATGCCACGGCGCATTCTTTTCGGTAAGAGTGCGCTGGGAGAAACAACACCGGCCGCCACTGCAAGTTCATCGTCACTCGGGTTTATTCGAGCAATTCCCGGATGTCTCCATCCGTCCAGACGTGACCGTGGACGCTGTAATTGATATTCATAAGACGATTCGTCTCGTGATCAAAGATCTCGGTGCCGTGTGCGCACCCTACGGCGTGCTCCACCCACTGCTGGAAATGCGCGCGTCTATCGAACCCTGCTGGGTCCGTGTCTTCGTCGATGAGGTGCTGCAGAGGGGTTCGGGGCCGCCGCACGTCGTCTGCCCCGCAGCATGCTGTTCTCGATCCAGCGAGTGACGCACCCTTCCCCCATCCCATCACTGTAGCGTTTGGCCGTTAATTGCGCGCCATGAGCCGGAAACCGATGCGCCGTTTGGGGCGACTGGAAGCGGCGCTCTCACGCCTTTCGAGCGCAAGTATGTGACAGCCGTCACAGGGTAGTGATGTCCCCGGTCACAGATAGCTGGCCAATTGGCCGCTATCTTAACCGGTACCGGTTTTCTAGCCAAATAACAGACCGCGAACTTAACTCGATCTGGGGGACACACAAATTGAAAGTAATCGCACACTCGGAGTCGCCGTCCGTCATTGCGTATTCGGATTCATCCCCTGCGGGCGACGCGGCTGGTTCATCGCAAACTTTGCAACGAGGCGAGCATTGTGTTGGAGGCAAGATGTCGAGAAATAAAGTAACTCTTGATGGCAATGAAGCAGTCGCATACGTGGCATACCACGTCAGTGAAATCGCTGCCATCTATCCGATTACGCCCTCTTCCCCCATGGGGGAGTCGTCCGACGCCTGGGCATCGGTCGGTGAGAAAAACATCTGGGGTACGGTTCCGAAGGTCATCGAAATGCAGAGTGAAGGGGGAGCCGCCGGCGCCCTTCACGGCGCCCTGCAGGCTGGCGCGCTCGGCACGACCTTCACGTCATCGCAGGGCCTGCTGCTGATGATCCCCAATATGTATAAGATCGCCGGCGAGCTGACCAGCTCGGTGATTCACGTAGCCGCCCGCGCCGTTGCCGCACAGGCACTGTCGATCTTTGGCGACCACCAGGACGCAATGGCCACCCGCCAGACTGGCTTCGCGCTGCTGTCATCCAACTCTGTTCAGGAAGCCATGGACCTTGCGCTGATCGCCCATGCGGCGACGCTCGAGTCGCGCATCCCATTCCTGCACTTCTTTGACGGCTTCCGCACTTCGCACGAAGTTTCCAAGATCGAAGAGCTCAGCCTCGACGACATGCGAGCCATGATCGACGATGACATGGTACGGGCGCATCGCGAACGTGCCCTTTCACCCGATCACCCAGTGTTGCGCGGCTCGGCACAGAATCCCGATGTTTACTTCCAAGGGCGCGAGACGGTGAATCCCTACTACTTGGCTTGTCCGACGATCGTACAGAATGTGATGGACAAGTTCGCTGCAATCGTTGGCCGTCAATACCACCTGTTCGAATATGAAGGCGCACACGATGCCGAGCATGTGATGGTCATCATGGGATCAGGCGCGGAAGCTGCCCGCGAGACCGTGGACTATTTGACCGCGCAAGGCAAGAAAGTCGGCGTCCTGAAGGTCCGACTGTTCCGGCCGTTCTCGGTAGAGCACTTCCTGAAAGCCCTGCCCAAGACGGTCAAGAGCATCGCTGTTCTCGATCGTACCAAGGAACCCGGCAGCATCGGCGAACCGCTGTACCAGGACGTCGTCACCGCGCTAATGGAGGGCTTCACTTCGGCCAAGGCCCCGATGTCCACGTTCCCCAAAGTTGTCGGCGGCCGCTATGGACTTTCGTCGAAGGAATTTACCCCGGCGATGGTTGCTCGTGTGTTCGCAGAGCTCGCCAAATCGACCCCGCAGAATCACTTCACAGTGGGCATCAACGACGATGTCACACACACCAGCCTTGACTACGATCCGGCATTCTCAACAGAAGACGCCGAAACGGTGCGTGCCTTGTTCTTCGGATTGGGTGCGGACGGCACAGTAGGTGCCAACAAAAACACTATCAAGATCATCGGCGAAGAAACCGACCTGAATGTGCAGGGCTATTTCGTCTATGACTCCAAGAAGTCGGGCGCGGTCACGACGTCGCACTTGCGCTTCAGCAAAAAGCCGATTCGCTCCACGTATCTCATTTCGCGCGCAAACTTCATTGGATGTCACCAGTTCAGCTTCATGGAACGGCTTGATGTGCTGCAGGCGGCAGATCCGGGTTCCGTGTTCCTGCTGAACAGCCCATTCGGTTGTGATGAAGTCTGGGACAATCTACCCCGCTCGGTGCAAAGAGTGATTGTCGACAAGAAGCTGAAGTTCTACGTGATCAATGCGGTCGAAGTCGCGCGTGCAGCGGGCATGGGCGGCCGCATCAACACGGTCATGCAAACCTGCTTTTTTGCCCTCAGCGGCGTCCTGCCGCGCGAAGATGCCATCGCCAGCATCAAGCACTCCATCGAGAAGACCTACGGCAAGCGAGGTGAGTCTGTGGTCCGCAAGAATTTCGCGGCCGTAGACTCGGCGCTCGAAAACCTGCACGAAGTGAAGGTACCCGATGCGATCACCTCGAAATTTGAGATCCGTCCATTGGTGCCGGCCAATGCTCCCGACTTCGTACGCAACGTCGAAGGCCTGATGATCGCCGGCGAAGGCGATATGGTTCCGGTCAGTGCCATGCCAATTGACGGCACCTTCCCGACCGCGACCTCGCAGTGGGAGAAGCGCAATATCGCCCTGGAAATTCCTGTTTGGGACGAGCAGCTTTGCATCCAGTGCGGTAAGTGTGTGCTGGTGTGTCCGCACGCTGTCATTCGCGCCAAGGTTTACGACGCGGCGTCCATCAATCACGCGCCTGACGGCTTCCAGACGGCGGTGCCCAAGTGGCGCGAATTCACCGAGCTGAAGTACACGCTGCAGGTAGCTCCGGAGGATTGTACCGGTTGCGGACTCTGCGTCGCAGTTTGCCCGGCCAAGAGTAAGAGCGAAGCCAAGCACCGCGCCATCAACATGGAGCCGCAGCCTGCGCTGCGCGAGAAGTACAACGAGTACTGGAACTACTTCCTCTCGATCCCGGAGCTTTCACGAGAAAAGTTGTCGCACACCCAAGTAAAGGACGCGCAGTTGCTGGAGCCGCTGTTCGAGTTCTCAGGAGCCTGCTCAGGCTGCGGCGAGACGCCGTACATCAAACTGATGACCCAGATGTTCGGTGACCGCGCGCTCATCGCCAATGCCACCGGATGCTCGTCGATCTACGGCGGCAATCTCCCCACCACTCCCTACAGCGTGAATCGCGAGGGCCGCGGCCCAGCTTGGTCGAATTCGCTGTTCGAGGACAACGCCGAGTTCGGCCTGGGCATGCGCCTGGCCATCGACAAGCAGAAGGAATACGCCGAGGGTCTGGTCGAGCGCATGGCTTCGATCATCGGAGAAGAGCTTGCCGTCGGAATCCTGAGCGCCGACCAGTTCACCGAGAAAGGCATCTTCGCCCAGCGCGAACGGGTGAAAGCGCTCAAGGCTAAACTGGCCAACGACAAGTCACCTGTGGCGCGCGACCTTCTGGCCGTCGCCGACGAGTTGGTGAAGAAGAGCGTTTGGATCATCGGCGGCGATGGATGGGGCTACGACATCGGTTTCGGCGGCCTCGATCACGTTCTGGCCTCCGACGCCAACGTCAACATCCTGCTACTCGACACCGAGGTGTACTCCAACACCGGCGGGCAGATGTCCAAGGCCACTCCCCTCGGCGCGGTCGCGAAGTTCGCTGCCGCCGGCAAGCGCATCGCCAAGAAAGACATCGCCATGATGGCGATGAACTATGGGCGAGCTTACGTGGCCCACATCGCGATGGGGGGAAACGACGGCCAAACCATGAAGGCCTTTGCGGAAGCCGAGGCGCACGATGGACCGTCGTTGATCATCGCCTACAGCCACTGCATTGCCCACGGCTACGACATGGTGTACGGCATCGAGCAGCAGAAGAACGCGGTGCAGTCCGGTCACTGGCCGCTATTCCGCTACAACCCGGCGCTCGCCCATGAAGGGAAGAACCCCTTCCAGCTTGATTCACGCGCGCCCAGCATAGCGCTGGAGAAGTACATCTACAACGAAACGCGCTACACCATGCTGGTCAACAGCGACCCCGAGGAGGCCAAGAAGTTGCTCCACCAGGCGCAGGATAACGTTAACGAGCGCTGGAAGCTGTACCAGCACATGGCCGCTATGAGCTTTGAGAAGTAGCGAGGAGAAAAAGCAATGATTGACCTATCAACCAACTATCTTGGCCTGAAGCTGAAGAATCCAGTGGTCGTCTCGGCCTCGCCGCTGACCGAAAGACTGGAGAACTTCCCGCGCCTTCGGGATGCCGGCGCCTCCGCCATCGTGATGTACTCGCTGTTCGAGGAGCAGATCGAAGCCGAAAGCGAGACCCTCGACGCCGCCATGGAATACGGCACAAATAGTTATGCCGAATCCACCACCTACCTGCCCGACATGCCAAAGTACCGGATTGGCCCTGACCGCTATCTCGACTTGCTCCACAAGGCGAAGAAAACGGTTGACGTGCCGGTCATCGCCAGCCTTAACGGCAACTCGCGTGGCGGCTGGACCCGCTACGCGGAGTACATGGAAGAGGCAGGAGCCGACGCGCTCGAACTCAACATCTTCAACATTCCGACCGATCCCTCGGTAACGGCAGAGCAACTGGAACATGGGTATTGCGAATTGGTGCGAGCCGTCCGCAAAGCAGTGAAGATTCCCGTCTCGGTGAAACTCGGCCCCTACTTCACTTCGATGGCAAACTTCGTTAAACGCTTGTCGGAAGCCGGTGCCGACGGCGTAGTCATCTTCAACCGCTTCTATCAACCTGACTTTGACCTGGAAGAACTCGAAGTTACACCGAACCTGGTCCTGAGCAGTCCACACGAGTTGCGCCTCCGGCTCCATTTGACTGCGATCCTGTATCACCAGGTCGAGACCTATATCGCCATTACCGGCGGCGTGCACGACTCGACCGACGTGCTGAAGTCGATGATGGCAGGAGCACACGTGGCCATGTTAACCTCGGCATTGCTAAAGTACGGAGTCGAACACATCGGCGTGGTACTGGCCGGCATGGAGCGCTGGATGGAGGAGCACGAGTACCAGTCCATCAAGCAGATGCGGGGCAGCATGAGCCTGGTGAACATCGAGAACCCCACGGCGTTCCTCCGCGGCAATTACCTCAAGATGCTGGGCTCGTATAAGTTTGGCGACACAGGTTCAGCCTTGCCGACGTTCTAAATGTCTTTCCCTTCGTCGGAAACAGAATGGCCGGATTCCCCACGGGAGTCCGGCCACTACACTTCTATCCTCCGTGGACCATTACTTCACGATGATCATGGCTTCAGCACGATCACCAGCGTGCGCCCGTCAGTCTTGATTTCCCCACCGGTTGCGGTTTTGGTGTCCATCACCTGCTTTGGCCGATCCATGTAGCCCGTGGCCTGCACCAGTCCCGCTTGCTGCAGCGTGCCGGCGATGAAATCCCTTTCGCCGTCGATTGCGGGATCGATCTTGTGGGTGATCGCATTCTCCTTGCGCTGGTCCTTCTCGATGCCGATGTCGTGCGTACCCGCTCCAGCCCACAAGGTCTCTCCGTTGGGCCCCTTGAACGGCGTCTGCCAGATGCGGAAATGGTCGCGTTCTCCAATCACTTTCACCGCCTCCGCCCGAGCATACCCAAAGTCCTGCCCTCGGCCAAAGAGGTAAAGCGTGCTCATCGGGACCGTAACGTAGGCTTCCTTGTTCAAGGTCGCGATTAGGGCGCTGACGACGGCCTGCTGATTGGTCTTGTCGGGCAAAACCCATCCTGCTGCTTTGAAGGCCTCGGTGACCTGCTTCTCGCTGCCGACAAGCACGAAGTTGACCAGGTCGCCTTCATTCCCGCCGGGGGCCGCCTGATCGGTCACACGGTAGGGCAGTTTGGCGTCCAGAATTCCAAATAGCGGCTTGAAATTGTAGTTATTGGAGTTTTCTGCCGCCTGGGTAGCGGCGGTGCGATCGATGTGCACCTCAAACTTCCCGATAGGTTTCGAAAGGGGATCCTGATTAACACCCAGGAACAGGCGTCCGGCCACTGGGACGGTGATGGTGCCATCGGCTCCGATGAGAAACGGCGTCGCGGCCCGATCATTACCGATCTGTCCAACCAGGGCGCCGCGGCCCGCGCTGGGAACCGACAAAGCCCGAAGGGTGTCTTTCCAGCCGCGCTCCGCGCCTGCGGGACCCACCCCAGGCTTGTCACTGAAATCAACCGTGCCCGCTGCGGTGATATGCAGTTTGTCGCCGGCTGCAACATCCATGCCGGTATCGACCCACTTCGCATCGCCAGCAACGGCGACATCGGCGCTCTTTTCCGTGGCAGCTTTGTTCTCTGCTGTAACCGAAAACGCCGGCACTGGACTTACGGAGCACAGCGCAAAAGGCAGAAAGAGCGCAATAACGATTGTGCTAATTCGATTCATCGTTTCTGCTCCCGCAAGCACGTCACCGCGGCCGCACGGCAGGGTAACAAAACCAGAACTACCGCCGCGTCGCTTCGCTGAATGCCATTTTACCCAGATACATGGGATGAGACACCTTTGGGGTGTCACTGGGCCCATACACGGGAAACGGCGTGTTCTGCGCCTTTATGGGGAATCCCCAGACATCGCCGTTACGCATATCCACCACGATCTTTCCCCAAGTCGTAGTTCCATCAGGCTTTCTGAGCGTGGCTACCCCCTGCTCGATGTGAAACGGGTACGGCATCCCGTCCTGCGCCCTGACCGGCGGGGGCTGTACCACCGGGCGGAGGGCCACGAGACCCAGCAAGAGAACGATCATCACCAGCAGCGATTTTACGAACCAGTCCAGCTTCACGAGACCTCCTACTAGAGAAGCGCGACGCTCGACGGCCGCGCTGGCCGCCAGCTTTTCGGGCTGCACAGGCATTTGCTGGAAATCTAGTAGGTTTTGGCCGGCACGTAAACCCGATCGTACTGTCCCTCGACTACCGGGTCGCCTCGCTGAGGATGAACTTACCTAGATACATAGGGCGCGACTTCGGAGGCTCGGTCTTGGTGGCGTCCACGGGATACGGACCCTCAACCAACGTGGGAAATCCCCAGATGTCGCCCGTCCTCATGTCGATCATCATCTCTCCGTACATTTGCGCGGTTCCATCTGGCTTACGGAGCATGGTGTAACCAGGTTCGACGTAGAACGACGATGCGTTGCTTGCCTGTGCTTGAACAGGTGCGGGCCGAATAACGGGGCGGAACACGAGAGTCCCCAGAAATACCACAATCAACAGCAGCATCAGTTTAACGAACCAGTCCATTTTCATCAGTCCTCCAGGCGGCGCAACGCTCGACAGTCTTAGCCTGTCGTAAGCGCTTCGCGCTGAACAAACCTATGCTGGAAATCTAGTACGTTTCGGGCAAGAGGTAAATGAATTGTCACCGCGAAGAGTACACACCTCGAACCTGAGACCACCGTCGGTCGTCCTGGACAGAACGATTCTGATCGTTTGAGTCTCCTGAAACGGCAACCCATTGAGACTCCAGGCTTACCGTCTCCGCGGAAACAGGAACTTCAACATGGGCCCGACCCGTTCTGCCCAGGCGTACTCGCTGTGCTTGCCACCTTCGATCTCGCGATACACCAAGTTCTTCCCGAGTCTCCAGCCCTTCTTGACGAGGAGACGTTTCAGAGCGCGCGTGTCGGGAAGCGCCCGTCGGCCCTCTTTCGTGCCAATGTCGAGCCAAATGCGTTGCCCTGTATCCTGTCGCAGTTGGTCCACCGTCCGCAAGATCGCGCGATTGTACCACCACACCGAAGGAGAGAAAATCGCCAGATTGCCGAAAACATCGGGATAGCGCATTCCTAGGTACAGTGACACCAGCCCGCCCAATGACGAGCCGCCCATGCCGCAGTTCTCCGGGCCAGCCAGTGTCCGATACTGGTGGGCAACGAACGGCTTCAACTCCTCAACCAGCATTTGGCCGTAGGCATCGGCGCGGCCGCCGCCCAGGCGCCTATCTTCAACGGGCGTGTAGTCATCGATCCGCTTCACTCCCGTGTTGTAAATTCCGACGATCACCAGTGGTTCGACCTCACCAGACTCAATCAGCGTGTCCGCGGTTTCACCCACCCGCCAGTAATTGCCCTTGATGAAGGAGGTTTCGGGATCGAACAGGTTTTGGCCGTCGTGCAGATAAAGTACAGGGAAGAATCGGTTCGGGTAGCCATTAAAGGCCTGGGGAACGTACACGATGAAGTCGTGCTTCTCGTCGACCAGCCGCGAGGCAAACTTCCGGTGCTTATGAAGCCGAGATTGTAGGCTGCTCGACCCTAAGGGTTGATTCATGGCTGGAGCCGGGATTTGCGCATCGTAGGTTATGATCGGTCCGGTCGACATTCTTGTAATATTGAAGTGCCACACGCCACCTGCGATGCAGATCAGTGCTTCTTCGTTCCTGCCGGTTACGCGAAGTGGTTCTTTAGATTAGCAAGTCGGTTTTCGTTCCAGCAAATTCTTTTCTTCAAGGGGCGCAATATCGTGCAGCGCGAATATCACAGATGGTGGTCCAAAGACCTGCAGCGGGACATGTCACTGCTTTGCTTCGGCCACGCTGGCCGCAAAGTCCTGGTCTTCCCCACGTCTCAAGGTCGTTTCTTTGAGTACGAAGACAACAAGATGATTGCCGCCGTCGCCGACAAACTCGATGCCGGTGAACTACAGATTTATTGCGTGGACAGCGTCGACGACGAGAGCTGGTACAACAAAGGAGCGCATCCTTATTGGCGCCTGCAGCGCCACCTGCAATACGAGCGCTACATCATCAATGATGTCTTCCCGCTCATGTGGAACAAGAACTGGACTCCCCACAACGCGGTCACCGGATGCAGCTTTGGCGCCTATCACGCCGTGAACTTTGCCTTTCGTCATCCCGACATGGTGAACAGCTGCGTCAGCATGGGGGGCGCCTTCGACATCAAGAAGTTCCTCGACGGCTGGTACAGCGAGGATGTCTATTTCAACAATCCACCCGACTACCTGGCCAATTGCACCGATGGCTGGAGGTACAACCACATGCGCACCGTCCTCGCCACCGGCGAGCATGACATGTGCTGGGACGACAACGAAAAGTTCGCCGCCATCCTGAGAGCACGCGGAATCCGTCACGAGCTGTATGTCTGGGGCGACCGCAGTTATCACGACTGGCCGTGGTGGCGACCTATGGCGCGGGTCTACCTGTGAGGATGCATTTCCGCGCGGGGGCTGTTTTGCTGCATGGATCGCGGCCCCACCCCCCTCCCGACTGGGCCGATTTTGCTTATCAAACCACGCTGTTTCCCCTACAATGGAAGTTACTTTTAAGCCCACCCAGCGGTTATACCCAGGGTACTTCCACAGAGTCTTTGCGGCGAAGACAGCGGAGCGATTGTGTCGTTGCCAAAGGAGCGGTTGTGAAAAAAATCGGAGTCATTTTCGGGATGGAGACTACGTTCCCCCCCGCCCTCGTCGACAAGATCAATTTCATGAATGTGCCGGGTGTCGAGGCTGAACTCGCTACTGTCGGCGAAGTCCGGATGGCCGAACCGTCTCCCTACCATGTAATCGTTGACCGCATTTCGCACGACATCCCCTTCTACCGCGGATACTTGAAAAATGCCGCTCTGTCTGGCGCCATAGTCATCAACAATCCGTTTTGGTGGAGCGCCGACGACAAATTCTTCAACTTCGCACTGGGCGAGAAGCTTGGCGTGGCGATTCCTAAGACTGTCCTGCTGCCGCACAAACAGCATCCTGCCGGAACCACTGATCGCTCCATGCGAAATCTGCAGTTTCCGCTTCCCTGGGACAGCATTTTCAGCTATGTCGGCTTCCCTGCGTTTCTCAAGCCCTTTGATGGCGGCGGTTGGAAGGACGTCTACAAGGTCAATTCGCCGGACGAATTCTTCCACGCGTATGACCAGAGCCGCGACTTATGCATGACCCTACAGCGGGGCGTGAAGTTCAAGGAGTATTTCCGCTGCTATGTGGTCGGACAGCAAAAGGTGCACATCATGCAGTACGACCCTTCGGCGCCCTTCCACGAGAGGTATGTGAAGAACCCGCCGCCCGTCGATCCTAAACTGCTGGAACGGGTGGAGCGCGATGCTCTGACACTGT
>Ga0306921_10006405_pt1 | contig 12270 bp, 9 predicted proteins | sample sta12Cox44000080_FD_203760 | JGI IMG/M metagenome (GOLD analysis project Ga0306921, IMG submission 203760) | Lab enrichment of tropical soil microbial communities from Luquillo Experimental Forest, Puerto Rico - statoxic.12C.oxic.44.000.080 (v2)... | ecosystem: Environmental > Terrestrial > Soil... | reverse complement strand
GCAACCGAAGTGACGGCGCCGGAGCGGCCGAAGGCCCAGCCTCGGCGACCCAACAGCCCGGGTCCGACAATGCGATGGTGCCTCGACAGGTCCGCCAATGTGAGCGGAACGCCGCGCTCCGCCAGATATGCCGGCGACGCAATGACCAGCCGCGGCGCCGAGGCCAGCAAGCGGGCGCCGAAGGCGGAGTCGGCAAGATGCCCCAGGCGCAACGCGATGTCGGCACCTTCGGCAACAAGGTCGTCCGTCCGATCGGAGATCAGGAGCTCGATTTTCAAACCTGGATGCTGCTCCAGAAATGGCGGCAGACGCGGAATCACCTCGCGAGTCGCAAAGGCACTGGACATGACGACCCGCAGCAAACCATGCAGGCTGTCGACCCCGCGTGCGGCATCTGCGGCCTCGTCCAGTTCGCCAAGGATCCGGCGGGAGCGCTCAAGAAAAACAACTCCGGCATCGGTCGGTGTAATCCGGCGCGTCGTGCGTAGGAGCAGTTTCACTCCCAGTCGGCCCTCAAGGCTGGCTACCATCCGCGACACCGATGGCTGCGACACGCCGAATTCGCGGGCGACCTTTGAGAAACTGCCGGTCTCGGCAGCCCGAACGAAGACCGAGAGTTCCTGAAGCCGATCACTCATACGTACAGTGTATAAGTGTTTTTACATTTTCGCGTCTACTCTCCACATTTTGAAAAGGTCATTTTCTCGGAAACCGGCTGTTTGAAAGCCTGTTCGGCGAACTCAATACGAATGGGATGATGGGAGTGATTTCAATGGCCTGCGCGGCACTTGTGTTCGCGACGAAGCGGCCAGCCAGCGCCATCTTGGCGCTGGCTATCGCCGTGGCCGCTATGCTTGGCGAAGCGAAGGCAGCGGAGCCATTCATGCTCAACTCGCCCGCGTTCGCGGACAACGGTCAGCTCGCTCTCAAGAACGCGGGTAACATCAAATCGAACCCGAATTGTGTTGGTGAGAACGTCTCGCCACCGCTCGTTTGGTCGAATCCGCCTGAGGGGACCAAAAGCTACGCGATGATCATCGTCGACCCGGAAGGCCTTGCCGGCCTCGGTGTGGTGCATTGGGTGGGCTATGGCATCCCCGCGTCGACGAACGGTTTCGCCGAAGGCGAGATCAGCAAACCATCGGATAGCTTTATCGGCGGCAAAAGCACGCCCAACCTCCCGACCTATATGGGGCCGTGCACGCCGCCCGGGGACTGGTGGCATCACTATACGTTCACATTGATTGCAACCGACCTCGATCCTTCAGCTTTGCCGCCCGGCTTAACACGCGTCCAACTGCTCGCCGCTCTCAAAGGGCATACTAACGCGGCCTCAAGTCTCATCGGACGATTCAGGCACCAGTGAAGCCCCGATGGACTGCCGCGACTTCCGGGGAGCGCCTTGGTGGTCTTGAGATTGATGATCTACGTAACCGGCGGCGCGGCGGTATTGATCGATCGAGTTTGCCCTTACGCAAGCTCAACCTCGCGGAGCCTTGCGTCGCCGCGAATATCGCCACTGCACAGATCGCCGTAGCGCCTGTCCGTCGCGCCGAGTCAAGTTACTTTCAGCGATACACTCTCCGCACGTAAGGGTGCCCATATACCCCACGGTGTGCAACTTTAGCACCGCCTGACGGTGATCTCCTGGGTGCCGCCACGTTCTGACGGGACCGTCCCGGTTTGCTCACGATGTTGGCAGCTGAGCGCCCATACGTATGGCGTGAGTGTCGACGGGTCAGGTGTGTACGTGAAGGCGGAAACGTCGGGGCCCGGCCGGCCAACGCTCTCGGTCGTCAGCTGATCTTCGCTCGCCTGCTCCAACGCACGGACCCTTTGTTGAAGATCGCTGACGCTCTGTTGAAGACGTAGTACGCATTCAGCATCGCATACCTTCGGAATGTTCTGCGCTTGAGCCACACCGCAACCTATCAAAATAGGTATCGTCGTCAGCGACACGACGATGAGGGTACGCATATGACTTCTCCCTGATCCTAAAACCGGCCTGATTACAGCAGGGATTTATGACCTGCGGAATAGGCCGTGGTCGTCATTTTGCGGAGCAGCAAATTCTGGGTCGCGCATGTCCGCTTTGGGTCAAAAGCGTCGTTTCCGACCCCATCCGGCCATGTCCGCTTTACCCCCAAAAGCGGACATACTCGGCGATGTCCGCTTTGTGCCATTAGCGACCAAAGTGCGGTGCAGCAATCCGGCAGCCCGAAGGTCAGGCAGCTTGCGCGATCCGGCTATTGATCTCGGCGCGAAGCGCCGCAAAGTCGATTGGCTTCGTCAGGAGCGTCTCGGCGCCACCCTCCAGCGCCCTGCGCTTGGTGTCGGCGTCGCCGTAGGCGGTGATCATGATGACCGGCACGTCAGGCCGCATGGCCTTGGCCTTGGGCAGAAGCTCAAGGCCGGTCATACCCGGCATGTTGATGTCGGATAGGATGAGGATCAGCGAGACACCTTCGGCGTCGCTGATACGCTGCAACGCTGCAGGAGCGGATTGCGCAAATTCCATCACGAACCGACCAGAGCGGAGGTCGCGCCGAAACTGCTGCCGAAATAGCACCTCGACGTCGGGTTCGTCGTCGACCACAAGAATAAGCAGGCTCACGCTCGCCCCCCGGCTTTTGTGAAGCAGTGTTGTGTCTAGCGAAGTCTATGCGGCAGTCCGAGGTAGGATGATTCTGAATTCGGTGAACGCACCGGGCTCAGTGTCGACCTCTATAGACCCGGAATGTTGCTTGACGATGATGTCATGGCTGATCGACAGGCCAAGGCCCGTACCCTCGCCAGCTGGCTTGGTGGTGAAGAAGGGATTGAACATCTTTTCCCGGACCTCAGGCGAAATGCCGATACCATTATCGCGTATCCTGATCTCCACGCGGTCGCCGAGGCTCTTGGTCGCAGCGGAGATTGTCGGCTCGAACCCGTTGCCGCCTTCCTGACCTTGTCGCTTGGTGGCTGCATAGAAGCCATTGGCAATCAGGTTCAAGAGCACCCGCGTGATCTCCTGGGGAAAAGCATCGACTTCGCCAGCAGACGGGTCGAAGGACCGCTCCAAGGTGACATTAAAGCCCTGCTTTTCCGCGCGGGCACCGTGATATGCGAGATTGAGGCTATCCTCGACCAGGGTGTTGACGTCGACCGACCGGCGCTCGCCAGAGCCCTCTCGCGAATGCAGCAGCATGTTCTTCACGATGGAATCGGCGCGCTTGCCGTGCTGCGCAATCTTGTCGAGGTTGTCCCGAAGGGTGTCGGAAAGCTCGGTGACCTCTTCACGCGCTTTATCGCTCAGTAGCACATCGCGAAGTGCGTCTTGCAATTCCTCGATCAGCTCGACTGAGACGCCGGAGAAGTTATTGACGAAATTGAGCGGATTCTTGATCTCGTGGGCGATGCCAGCCGTTAGCTGACCGAGCGAAGCGAGCTTTTGCGTCTGGACGAGGCGGTCCTGGGTGGTGCGCAGGTCGTCAAGCGACTTCGCCAGCTCCCGCGTACGTTGCTGCTCTGTTTCGAACAGCCGCACGTTCTCGATGGCGATCACCGCTTGGTCGGCAAAGGTAGTAGCAAGTTCGATCTGCTGCTCGGTAAATGGTCGGACGGTGAGACGCATCAGCACGATGGCACCAATCGGATTGCCTTCACGCATAAGCGGAATGCCCAACACTGAACGAAACCCGACGGTCTGCTGGACGTCGTGTAGTGAATAGTCCGGGTCAGCCAGGACGTCTGAGACTTGGACTGGCTTGCGTTCCAGAACGGTGCGGCCGAGTACGCTGCCTCGCCCCGCCTCGAACGGAAGTCGGCTCAGAATCTTTTTGCGATGCTCAGAGTTGCTGCCGTAGGTGGCGATGGCTTGGTATTTCGGGCCCTGTTGGCGATGGATAGCAGCGACATCCGCATCGCACAGCCGCGCAGCCGATTCCGTCAGGGTGTTGAGCACTGTCTGCAAATCGAACGTCGAACGGCTTATGACCTTTAGCACGTCCGCCGTCGCCGTCTGCTGTTGAAGCGATTGCCGCAATTCATGAAGGAGCCGCGTGTTATCGATGGCGATGACGGCCTGGGCGGCAAAGTTCGATACCAATGCAATTTGCTTTTCGGTGAATGGGCGTACCTCCTGGCTGTAAATCCCGATAACACCGACAACGTCTTTGTCCTTAATCATCGGTACGACCAAAAGACATCGCGCGCCGCTGCTCGTGGCGAAGAGACGGAGCTGCGCGTCATCGCGTGAATCCTTGAGTACATCAGCGATCTGGACAGGCTGTTTTGTGGCCAGCGCCTGCGACATAGGATTGCCTGAAGGGAACCGAACGACTTGCCCTAGTGGTCTAGCCTCAGCAAAGGCCGCCGGAGCGTTGTACAGCGCTTCCGGCCGAAATCCGTCATCCTCGCAAAGCCACAACCCCCCAAACCCTGCCCCGCAAATGCGCACCGCGTTGGAAAGCATGGCGTTAAATACAGGCTCAAGTTCACCGGGCGAGCTTGATATGATCTTGAGGACGTCAGCAGTCGCGGTCTGCTGCTGCAACGATTCCCGCAGTTCGCTTAGCAATCGCGTGTTCTCAATAGCAATGACAGCTTGCGCAGCGAAATTCTTGAGTAACTCAACCTGCTTGTTTGTGAAGGGACGCACTTCTTGTCGAAAGATGGCAATTGCGCCGACCAGCTCGTGTTCCTTGAGCATCGGAACAATGAGAACAGTCCGAGCGCCAGCAACTACAGCGATTGGTTCATCGGGGTTATCCGCTGCCATATCAGCAACGTGCGCAACCTGCTTCGTATCAGCGACGCGGTAAAGAATTCGCGCCAAGTCGCGAGGAGGAACCGGATCGCGCTCTCGTTCTGCTGCCCAGGCGAGCGGGGCATTATGCAGTGCGACGTGCCGGAATAAGTTGCCGTCATAAAGCAATAAATTGCCAAATCTGGCGTCGCAGATATGAACCGCGTTTTCTAGCATCGCATTGAAGACCGGCTCAAGATCGCCCGGTGAGCTAGAAATGACCTTGAGTACCTCTGATGTCGCAGTCTGCTGCTCTAACGACTCGCGCAATTCATTAAGCAGCCGCGTGTTCTCGACAGCGATGACGGCTTGTGCGGCAAAATTGCTGACCAGTTCAGTTTGCTTATCGGTGAAGGGCCGGACCTCGCGCCGGTAAATGGTCATGGCACCGACCGCCACGCCGTCCTTGATCATCGGCACGGAGATGAGGGAGCGGATTCCTGCGACCTCTACGGCAGCTACCGCTAGAGGATCACCCTCGAGATATGACCGGTCCTCCTTCAGGTCGACGAGTTGCACCGATTCTCGACTGTGCACAGCGCGCGCCGAAGGCACGGAGGCTTTCGGCCGGAACACCGTGCCAACTCCCCAGGACTTGAGGAACGCCTCGGGCAGGCCACCGTACAATGCCGCAGCACGCATCCGCCCGTCGCCTTCATGGAGCCACAACGTGCCGTAGCTTGCCTCGCAGAGCCGCGTGGCGTTCGCCAGCATGGCCTCGAATACCGGCTGTAAGTCGCCGGTCGAGCTGGAGATGACGCGCAGCACCTCTGACATCGCAGTCTGCTGCTCTAGCGACTCGGTGAGATCGTCAGTGCGCTGGCGCAATTCGTTAAGGAGCCGCGTGTTCTCGATGGCGATGACGGCCTGCGCGGCAAAGTTTTGCAGCAGTGCAATTTGTTTCTCGGTAAATGACTTAACCTCCTGGCGATAGAGAAGGAGATTGCCAATCAATTCGCCCTCTTTGAGCATCGGAACAACGACAAAGGTTCGCGCTCCCGCAAGTTCAACTAGACCTACCGCAGCCGGATCGCGCTGTTTATAGGCAAGTTCAGTGGAGTAATCGGTAATGTGAACCGGTTGTTTGGTGGCGACAACGCGCCCGAGCGCGTTTTGCGCGCTGGGATAGATTAAGGGATTGGCCCGTCGAGCCTCAGCAAATGCGGGCGGCGGATTGTGCATGGCGGCGACGCGGAAGGCGTCGTTTTCTCGCAGCTGGAGCGTGCCAAACCTAGCGTCACAGATACGAACCGCGTTTTCTAGCATGGCCTCGAATACCAACTGCAACTCGCCCGGCGAGGAACTGATGACGCGCAGCACTTCCGATGTCGCGGTCTGCTGCTCCAGCGATTCCGAAAGCTCACGAGTTCGCTGCTGCTCGGTCTCGAACAAGCGCACGTTCTCGATGGCGATGCCCGCTTGGTCGGCGAAAGTCTCGGCCAATTCGATCTGCTGGCTGGTGAACGGTCGCGGCTCCGAGCGCCCCAAGACCAGGGCGCCAACAGCCGCACCTTCGCGGATCAAGGGAATGCCGAGAAGGGTGCGATATCCACCAACTTTCTGGCCTTCAGTGTAGTCGTATTCCTGATCGGCAAGAACGTCTGGAATATGAATTGTTTTGCCTTCCGACACAGCACGACCAGAGGCGCTGCCCCGCCCTGGCAGGGTCGGATTGCTTTGCAGAAACTCGTGGAAGCCGGGAGAATAGCCGTAGCTCGCGAACCGATCGAAGGCTGTACCGATCAATCGCGCCATCGATGCCATATCCGCTTCGCAGAGCTGCGCCGCCGATTCAATGAGCGTATTGAGCACCGATTTGAGATCGAAGGTCGAACGGCTAATGACCTTGAGCACGTCTGCGGTAGCCGTCTGCTGCCGCAATGATTGCCGTAGCTCATTCAGCAGCCGCGTGTTCTCGATTGCGATGACGGCCTGGGCGGCGAAGTTCTGGACCAGTTCTATTTGCTTGTCTTCGAAGGGACGAACCTCGTCGCGCCATAAGGTGATGGCACCGATGAATTCGTCCTCCTTCAGCAGTGGAACATAGAGCGCGGTTCTACATCCGCCGAGATCGACCGCTGCAACAATGGCGGAATCGCTCTTCTCAATGTACGGCCGTTGCGTTGCAAGATCGGCCGTGTGAACCAATGATTTAGTCGTCTGCATCCGACCCACTGGATTGTTTGCGGTCGCGTGCAACGGCGTTCGTCTCAGGAATTCTGCGAATGCAGAAGGCGTTTTGTGCGTCGTCACTAGCCGCAGCGCGCCATCTTCCCACCGATAGATATTCCCCGCTTTGGCCTCGCAGATGCGAACCGCGTTCTCCAGCATGGCCTGGAATACAGGTTCTAAGTCGCCGGGCGATGAGCTGACGACTTTAAGTACCTCGGACGTTGCCGTCTGCTGCTCCAGCGATTCCGAAAGCTCACGCGTGCGCTGTTGTTCGGCATCAAACAGCCGAACGTTCTCGATAGCGATCACAGCTTGGTCGGCGAATGTTGTGACTAGTTCAATTTGCTTCTCGGTGAACGGCCGGACCTGAAGGCGCGCCAGCACGATGACGCCAATCGGGTTGCCTTCTCGCAGCAAAGGTACTCCCAGCAGGGTGCGGAATCCCGCCTTCTTCTGGAATTCGAGCATTTCGTATTCTGAATCTGCTAAGACGTCTGCGATCTGGATCGCCTTGCCGGTCAACAAGACCCGTCCGGTCATGCTACTGGGGCTTGGTTCATGCGCGATGCCCTTCAGGTACTCGTGCAGTTCCGCCGGATACCGATAGACGGCTGCGGGGAAGTACGCCTGACCTTTTTGCCTCGTAATTGTCGCCATATCAGCGTCACAGAGGCGCGCGGCCGACTCGATCAACGTATCGAGTACAGTCTGCAAATCAAAGGCCGAGCGGCTTATGACCTTAAGCACGTCAGAGGTAGCTGTCTGCTGCTGCAGCGACTCGCGCAATTCGTTGAGCAGCCGCGTGTTCTCAATGGCGATGACGGCCTGCGCGGCGAAGGCCTTCAGGAGCGCGATCTCAGCGTCGGAGAAAAAGCCAGCCGTCTCCCGCCCAACGAAGATCGCACCGAGGCCGCGCCCCTTAGAGAGCAGCGGCGCCAGGAGGAAGGCCCTAAGACTTAGGATTTCGGCGGCGCGCCGGCCGTATCGCGGCACATCGGGGCCGCTGAGGGCGTCCGGGTACTGAATGGGCCGGCCCGCGCTGATAACGGCCCCCGTAGCCGACCCCGCGAGCGGGTGTGGAAAGTTCTCCCTTCGGAACTTTTCTGCACCAGGGAATTTCCCGTACGCGCCCGCATGAACCAGCCCATCTGGTCCGATTAGGTTGAGGCCGATTCGGCTCGTGGTAAAGATCCGTTCGCAGCTTTCCACGATCTTCTCGAATACCGGCTCGGCCTCTGAAATGGAGTTGCTAATCACGTTCAGCACTTCGGCCGAGGCTCGCTGCTGCTCCAGCGCCTCATCACGTTCGCGGGTGAGGCGCGCGATCTCCATTTCTTGGGAGGTTGCAGAAGAGCGATGCTTTGACGTGGCTTTTGGCAAAAAGGTCGCCGGCTTGCGGCGCCTCGCCTTGCTGGCTTTCCCGACCGCTTTTGAGCGCCGCTTCATGGCTTTGCCATCGCCCCACTACGAGGGATGGTAGCGGGTCCGACCGGCGCACTGGAAGGGCCTCATTGCGCTGCACCAAATCTGGTGAAGCGATGTCGGCTTTGGGTCAAAAGCGACGTTTCCGGCCCCACGTGGTGGTGTCCGCTTTACCCCCGATAGCGACCACAATAGCGACGCGTCTGGCGATCCCTAAGTGCCAATAGGCGACCCCTATTCGCCAGAGCGGGGTTGAGGTAATCTGTGAGCGAAAGTTGCACTGGGAATGCCACTTGTTGGGGCGCTTCCGTGAAACTTCCCCGCAGGAAATTTTTGCATCTGGCGGCAGGTGCGGCCGCGCTTCCCGCGATGCCTCGCGTTGCATCGGCACTCGATTATCCGTCGCGGCCGGTGCACGTCGTTGTTGGGTTTCCCGCCGGCACTACGGTAGACATCATTGCAAGGCTGGTGTGTGAACCGTTGTCTCAAAGGCTTGGCCAACGGTTCATTGTCGACGACCGGCCAGGAGCCGCGAGCAATATCGGTACCGAAACGGTCGCAACGGCAGCGCCAGACGGTTATACGCTGCTCCTCGCCGTCACGTCGAACGCGATCAACGCTACTCTCTACAAAACCCTACGTTTCGACTTCGTCCGTGATATTGTCCCCGTCGGCAGGATCGGCACCAACCCGTTTGTGCTGGTGGTGCCCCCCTCGTTGCCGGTCAAATCCGCGGCCGAGTTCATCGCTTATGCTAAGGCCAGCCCCGGCAAACTCTATATGGCATCGCAGGGGGTCGGGACCACGCCTCACATCTCTGGCGAATTACTCAAGATGATGACCGGCATTAACTTCGTTCATGTGCCATATAAAAACGCCTTGATGCCCGATCTCCTCGCCGGACGAGTGCAGTTCTATTTCAGTCCAACGCCTCTAGCTGTCGGGTACATCAGAGACGGGCGACTGCGTGCGCTTGGAGTGACCAGAGCAACGCGCTCGGCTGCGCTGCCGGATGTCCCGGCCATAGCAGAATTCGTGCCGGGCTACGATGTGAATGCGTGGTTAGGCATTGGTGCACCCAAAGGCATGTCAACTGAGATTATTGAGAGGCTCAACGCGGAGATCGTCGCCGTCACCACTGATCCTAGTATAAAGGCGCGCCTACTCGATTTAGGTGTTGAGCCGAAACCGATGACACCCGCCGAATTCGGAAAATTCATTGCTGCAGAGGTCGAGAAATGGGCCAAGGTGATCAAGTTCGCGAACATCGAGCCAGAGTGAGACTGGCGATAACGTTCCATAAATGGCGTTAGGCGACGCCCGCCGATGTCCGCTTTACCCCCGCGAAAGCGTCCAGCGACCGAAACTCAGGAACGGATCGGACTAGAGACCTAGTGCAAAGAAGTTTGCTTTACTGGCGCGATCTATGGATTGTCGATTACACCGCCGTATAAGCGCTTTTCTTCCTGCGCAATGATTTCCAACAGCTTTTTGAGTACGTCGTCCGATTGTCGCTGCCAAAGCTGGTTTTCGTCTGCCCGCAGTTGTGCGTTGAGCGCGGTTTGTGCTGCGGCGTTCTTGGCCCGCAGTAGAGGCCCGTCCTCATGGTCGATAGGCGCTGACAGGATGTCTCTCAAATTTTGCAACCCCAACTCGGCGACCACCGCTAGCTCGGCAGCCAGATTATCGCTCTGGGGTACTGCGGTTCTGAGTGGCCGAATGGCCGTCGTGGCCGTTTGACCGGGCTTTCGACAATTTCGCGGACGCCATCCAAGCCGCCGCATAACCCGTCGGAGCCGCCGGGTGGCACGATCAGTAATCGCCACACCTAGATGCCGCGTCAGTAAGTCGTGCGTGCTGATCCGTTCTTCGCCGTTCATGAGCGTCCCAGTGACGCCGGCTAAAATCTGGTCCCAGTCGGCGGGATTACCCGTCATCACCTCTCTCCTCCCGTGATCCGGTCGAATATAAACATTCCTCAAACGAATAAGTTGTTCGTGATCACGAAACGCTTTTGTTGCGGTTATTTATCACATTTGAGTCCTCATCTGCCATAAGTGACCTGAAGCAGCGAGCGCCGGCTTGTTGGCGAAGCCGGCCGCTGTGATCAGCTGCAAGCGCGGGGCCGGCGCGAATGCTGGCCCCGTCGTCACAAGAGGGTGTGCGTCTGTTATTGCCCGTTGACTTTAGTGAGCGTGCCCGTGCTTGGAGCGTGGTTGTCCGTAATAACATTGTTGCCCCAGCTATTGATGAGCCCAGAGTTCACGATGGCGAAGCCCGAGTTGTTGTTCAATACAATCGTGTTGGCATATAGGCCCAAGATTGCATCGGATACCGTAATCCCATTGAAAGTATTGTTGCTGATAGTTGAGTCTCTGAGCTCGACCTTCACGTTGCCGCCGCCTAATGCGTCGATGCCATCGCCGGAATTACTGTTGGATACGATGCTGGATATTGCGAAGTTAACAAAGCCCGCGGTGGCTGTTCCATCGATCATGATGCCGGTCGAGGCATTGTTACTGGTGATTACGTGGTCAATGGCTCCGGTCAGGGAAAACGACTGGTGAGGGTCCAGGGCAATTCCGAATCCGCCATTATGGCTCACCACCGTGTTTGATATAATTACAGTTTGAACCGGCCCCGGGAAAAATACGCCAGGATTGACGCTTATATTGATTCCGTCACCGCTAAAATTGTGGATCAAACAATCAATGATTTCCACGTCAGTGCCAGACCCGACGTAATCTATACCGTCTGTTCCGCCAGCGGTGCCATCGAGCGTCAGCCCACGTAGTTGGACTGAGGTTGGTCCTCCTGATGTTTTTATTAGGATGGCGGGGTTGCCAGAGGTCGGCACTATGCCCGCCTCGACCCCCGGCGGGCTTGTGATGGTGACCGCCCCAACGATGGTCACCGGACCGTAGCCAGCGCTATCGATTGCGGTAACCTCGCCGCCAGCATCCACCGTATTGATGGCCTGCTGGAAATTTCTGCAAGGCGATCCGAAGGTACACGGGTTACTGTCGCTGCCGTAAGAGGCAACAAACACGCGGGCGCGGGCGTTGGCTGGTACAGTGGCGAGCGAACAGGCAAGCGCGGTAGCAAGCAAAGTCAGCGGTATAACGGTACGCATTCCAAATTCCTCCGTCTGAACGACGCCCCAGCCCAGGGGCAATGCGGAGGATGTTAGACGCAAGCTGAACGGCGCGGAACCTTTAAGACGGCTTCTTGGCGGGCGACGGCAGGCACGGCTCGACGAAGCCGACCGTGCCGCGATTACGCATTAGCATGTCTGATCAATTAGGCACGGACGCCGCGCGAGTCGAGTCAAAAGGGAAGCGGCCTTCGCCCGCTGGCGAGGATCCTGATCGCGCCCGCGCTCTCCCCACTCAGTAGTAGTGGTAGTAACCGTAACGGTAGGCGCGACGATAGCCCCGCCGAGTCGCCACCCGAGCACGTCGATACGTCACGTAGGCTTTGGCCTCATCCTGGCCCAGTGAGATCGACACGGGCAGCAATCCTGACGACGGACCGACCCGCGGCGACAACGGCAGCAGCGACAGCAGCCCAACGACGAGAACCGAGATCACGAGATTTCGCATCGTTCTTACTCCTCCGTGATGCTGGAAGCCTACTCCTGATTTAGAGCCGAGTCTGCGGAAAGCGGCGGCTCACGATTGGCGCTGGCGGATCTTCGATTTTATCCAATGTCGCGAACCCCAATCCTCCTCGGCCTCGCGCCGCCCACGGCGGGCATGACGAATGAACGGAGCGATGCGCGGGACCAGCGCGAATGCTGGCCCCGTCGTGACATGAGGAAGCCTGGAAGTTGCTGCAGGCGACTACTCCAGTGAAATCGTAAATTTAAACCCCTGGTCGATGTTGTT
>Ga0306921_10006404_pt1 | contig 12271 bp, 10 predicted proteins | sample sta12Cox44000080_FD_203760 | JGI IMG/M metagenome (GOLD analysis project Ga0306921, IMG submission 203760) | Lab enrichment of tropical soil microbial communities from Luquillo Experimental Forest, Puerto Rico - statoxic.12C.oxic.44.000.080 (v2)... | ecosystem: Environmental > Terrestrial >... | reverse complement strand
GTCCAGTTCGACCCACTGGCCGCGCAGCCGGACCAGCGGGACCTTGAGCCGGGCCAGTTCGGCCAGCTCGGCCGGGTCGATCACCTGGTCGCCGACCGCCACGTCGTACCGGAAGTCCACCAGGTCACCCAGGCCGAACCTCGACTCGGTCACCGACGAGCCCGACTGGCTCTGGGACCGGGTGGTCAGCTTGAGCCCGAGCCGCGCCCGGCGTACCCAGTCGGGCAGCAGCACCCCGAACCCGGCCCCGGCCAGCAGCGGCCCGGTCTCCTTCAGGAACCGGAACGCGCCCGGCGTGTCCAGCTCCAGCATGACCGGCGCCGGCTCGCGCAGCGCGTCCTCCAGCTCGCCGAACAGCCGGGCGGCGGCGCCCAGCCCGGCCAGCAGCTCTTCGGCCGGATCGCCGCCGGACCCCAGACCCTGGCCCGCCCAGGCGTCAGCGGCGGACACCATCAGGCTCGGGTCCTCGGCGGACTGCAGCGCGAACTCCACTCGCCACGGGTCTTCGTCAGGTACCAGCGGCTCGGCCAGCCGGAAGCAGGTCCGCACCGGGCCGGCCGGGATCTGCGCGCGCTCCAGCCACGCGGCCAGCTCCGCGGCCAACGCCGCCGCCTCGCCCTCGTCCGCTTCGGCCACGTCGAGGCAAGCATCGGTACTGGTCAGTGCGGCCACGTATCGTTCGGCCAGAGGAAGATGAGCCGGAGTACGGCCTCGCCTCGCGGGCAGGAGGGAACCCGGCAGCCGGGTGCGCGCCGCGGCGTCGGCGAGGCCGTCGAGCGCGGCGGCCAGCAGGGCACCCGGCGGCTCGGCGGCGACCGACCGGCACGAGGGGGGCATGGCCCGGGCCAGGTCGCGCGCCCGCTGCGCGTCGGCGCCGTCGAGTACCGGCCGCCAGCGGGCCGCGTATACCGGGCCTTCGCAGACCAGGACCGGCAGCACCCGGCCGCGCGCGGCCAGGCCGTCGGCCAGGCGAGCCACCGCGGCCAGGTACGGCAGCGAGGCGCCCGGGATCACGAGCTCGCTGAGGTCGCCCCGGAGCAGGTCCAGCGCGGCGGCCGGGGGCAGGGCCAGCACCGGTACCCGCCAGCTGACCAGCCGGATCCGCCCGGGACGGGGCAGGTCCGGCCGGGTCACTCCGGGCGAGGCGAGCGGCCGGAGCGGGCCCGCCGCCGAGGGCAACTGCAGCGTGAGCTCGCCGTCGACGGCCTTGCGGGCCGCCTCGCCGGCCAGCGCGGGCAGCGCGGCCAGCACGTCGGCCAGCTCGGCGGCCTGGCAGGCGAACGGATGGAGCGCCAGGCCGCTCGCTACGACCGGCCGGGACGGGGGCAGGTCAGGGTCTTCCGCCCACAGGCAGAGCGCCTCGCGCGCCCAGACCCCATGAACGACCCACATGCTCCGTCTTCCTCCAGGCGAGACCCGCTAGCTGCACGGTAACAACCGGGTAGGACAATGCGCGCCGCGAAACGCGCAGACCGTCCACCTGACCCAACCGCGGCGGCTACTCCGGCGTCTGGGCCGGGGTGGTGGTCTCCTCGCCGTCGGGAGCGTCGGGCTCCAGGGGGTTGGCGTCGATCTTACGGAACTGCTTGTTCATCGACCAGAGCAGGAAGACCAGGGCGACGCCCATCGCGGCCACGATCAGGAAGGCGATAACGCCCGTCTGCACGTCGTCGGCGGTGGACGACGCGGCGGCGGCCGCGAGGACCCCGAGGGTCACAGGCTGACACTCTCCCGGATACCGGCGAACAGGTCATCTTCGGGCAGTTCGGTATCGACAACTGACCTAGCCAGATGATAGTCCTCCGTCGGCCACGCGGCCTGCTGCACCTCCAGCGGGCAGGAGAACCAGAAGCCGTTCGGGTCGACCTGGGTGGCGTGGGCCTTCAGCGCCGCGTCCCGGACCGTGAAGAACTCGCCGCACGGCACCTGGGTCGTGATCTCGAGCTCACGCCACTCCTCGCCGCGCTTGCGGGCGCGCTCCTCCCACTCCTCGAAGATCTTGGTGTACGGCGACTCCAGGCCCCGGCGCAGCATCTCCTCGTGCAGCGCGACGAACTTGGCGCCGTGGAAGGACACGAAGTAGTAGAGCTTGAGCGGCTGCCAGGGCTCCCCCGCGTCCGGGTACGCGTCCGGATCGGCGGCCGCCTCGAACGCGGCCACGCTGACCTTGTGGGTCATCACGTGGTCGGGGTGCGGGTAGCCGCCGTTCTCGTCGTAGGTGAGCATCACGTGCGGGCGGAACTCACGGACCGCCCGGACCAGCGGCTCGGCCGCCTCGGCGAGCGGGGTGAGCGCGAAGCACCCGTCCGGCAGCGGCGGCTTGGGGTCACCTTCAGGCAGGCCTGAGTCGACGAACCCGAGGAAGCGCTGCTGCACCCCCAGGATCTCCCGGGCCCGCGCCATCTCTTCGCGGCGGATCCTGGGCATGTCGGCTTTGACCTCGGGCCGGTCCATGGCCTTGTTCAGGATGTCCCCGCGCTCCCCGCCGGTCAGCGTGCACACCAGGACCTGCGCGCCCTCGCTGACGTAGCGCGCCATGGTGGCCGCGCCCTTGCTCGACTCGTCGTCCGGGTGGGCGTGCACGGCCATGAGCCGAAGCTGGCTTCGCAACAGATGTCTCCCTCGTGTAAACCCCTTGGTGGCGCCAACACCCGTCGACCAACTTGACATTCCCAGTCGGGTAAGCTTCGGCATTTGACTAGATAGCTATCGTCACCGACGCTAGTTAGCCTCAGCAGATTACCCCGAGGACCGAGGATGGTCCCGCGGACTTGCCAGTCCAGCGCAGTAGTGCCAAGGAGTACCCGTGACCGAGACGCGTGATGACAGCGTCACCTGGTTGACCCAGGAGGCGTACGACCGGCTCAAGGCAGAGCTTGACGACCTCTCCGGACGGGGCCGCATCGATATCGCGAAGAAGATCGAGGCGGCCCGCGAGGAGGGCGACCTGCGTGAGAACGGTGGTTATCACGCGGCCAAGGACGAGCAGGGCCAGATCGAGGCGAGAATCATCACGCTCCAGCACATCCTCGAGAACGCCCGGGTGGGCGGCCCGCCGCGCACCGACGGCGTGGTCGGCCCGGGCATGACGGTGACCATCCGGTTCGTCAAGGACGACGAGGAGGTGACGTTCCTGCTCGCCTCCCGCGAGGAGAGCGGGTCGCCGATCGACGTCTACTCCCCCCGCTCGCCGCTCGGCGCCGCGATCAACGGCAAGAAGGTCGGCGAGAAGGCCACCTACTCCCTGCCTAACGGCCGCGCCAGCACCGTCGAGATCCTGGACGCCGTCCCCTACGTCGGGGCGTAAAGATCCTTTTATGCCGAACGGGCCGTGGTACCAGCGGCCACTGCCCGTACCGCTTATCCGTGGCAGGGCTGGCTGGCCCGGCGCGGCATGAATCAATGCGGAGTATTGAGTGAGTCGATCCGCGCCAGGAGGGCGGACCACGAATGAAGCGGGGAACCGCTGGCGATGCCAGCGGGAGTAAGGTCCGCCGACCGGATGCTGGCCAGGCTGGGCCCTGTTCCGGTAGGAACCGAGAAGCCCGGGTTGAAGTGCGCGGACGTGCCCGGCAAGGGGTCACCGCCGTACCAGACATTCCCTGAGGTAATCCATGGACCCGGCGCGTAAACGGATCCTCCGTATTTGATCACGTTGGTCATTGTATTGCTGCCGTCGCCGGGAATCTGGAGCGCGAATCGCGCAGCGAAGAGGGTGTCATGGCTGAGGTTCCAGCCGTGCACCGGGTTCACGGTGAGGATGTCGGCACTGGCGGCGCCCAGGAAGAGTGTGTCCTGGATGTTCACGTCATCGAACGTTGTGCCGGTGCCGCCGTCAGAGGGGAACAGGCCAGTGTTGGTACCCGGCCCGAACACGTCATAGCTGAAGGTCAGCCCGCTCATGGTGCGGCCCGGCTTGAAGATCTGCAGCCCGTCCGCGTGGGTACAGCCCGGGTCGTGGCCGGTTACCTGGAGATCATTGAACGGCTCACCGGGATAGCCTGGATTCGCCCGCATGGCGCCTAGCCACGAGTTATCCAGTGCCGACCCGGACTCGTCGTAGCCGGAACTGTCGGAGTGGAATTCGTCCTGGCCGTTGTCGTGGACCAGCAGCCGGTCGTAGACGTTGCCTTCCCCGCCCATGAGGACGCCGTTGCCGTCCGAGGAGTAGCCCCACGAGTTGGAGATGGAGTAGCCGTCGTCGAAGATCTCCATGTTGCGCAACGCGTCATGGCCCCCGCCGCCCATCACTATCCCTTCTTCGGCGCCTCGGACCACGATGCCGCTACGGGTCATGCCGTTGATGACCACACCGGAATGGCCGTCCAGGTCAATACCCGCGGGCGCGCCCGCGGAGGCGGAGTACGAGGCCTGGCCGCAGTAGGGCAGCGGGGTGTTGCGTCCGCCATCGATGACCACGGTGCCGTCGCGCCCGGCAGCGGTGGACCGCTCGATGGTGACGTTATTCTGGCCAACCGGAAAGGGCCGGTAGCGCTGCCCGCAGGTGACTCCTGGATCTGGCGATGAGGATTTGAAGTCATACGGTGACACGGTGCAGGTCGACGTGCCGCCGTCGAGCATGATCTGCGATCCTGGCCGTATCACCGACCAGTCGATCAACGACGTGTCACGCCATGCGGTAGCCCAGCTACGCCCGTTCGTGCCGTTCCCGTGCGGGGAAACATAAAACACGCCGGAACGAACGGCGCGGGCAGGTGAACCGGGCGAAGTGCAGGCCGTCGCGAGAATCAGAAATGCGGCGGCTGATGCTGCCGCGACTGGCCTCACGCTGACCAGATTACAAGTGACGGTAGATCCATCCGCCCAGCCTTGACGTCACGGGCAGCGGCACGTGGCGCCAGGCCCGTTCCGCTGTGTTGCGGAGCGACCCGGGACCAAGGGCTCCGCGTTCGAGCTCTCGCCGGCGCGGATACTGATACCGGTAGATACCAACCGGGCGGGTGCCCCATTTCTCCTTGAACCGCTGCAGTCCGCTGTTGCATGGCTCGCCGAAGTCATATCGGCCGAAGCCTGCCGCGCACGCGTCGGTGATGGCTCTCCAGTGCAGGGCTTCGTTCGCCCGCAGATGAGGCTTGGTCCGGTCCCGCCCGTTGAAGGCGAAAACCATGGTTTGGCCCGCGCAGAGATAGAAGCATCCGCCGAGGAGCACGGTCTTGCCACCGATATGTTTCTCGGCCAGCAGCAGCCGACGATCTTCCGGCGCCAGCATCTGCCACATCGCCTCGAACAGCCGGAACGGCCGCGGGGGCACGCCGTGCGCGCGCACCGTTTCCAGGTAAAGGCCGTACCAGCGGCGGACGTCGCGCAGCGACGAGGCCTCCCGGACGATGACATCCTGCCGGTCAGCCTGGCGGATCAGGCGCATCACAGCGGCGTGATTGCGCGGATTCCGGAACCGGAGCTGTGCCGGGTCGGCCGGCAGGTCCAGCACGTACGTGGGGTCCCATACGACGTGACTGAACCCGTCGACCGGACTGCGGAGCGCGGAGCTCATCACCTTCACCTGGAGCCACCGTGCCGCGGAACCGTCGACGCGCGCCGCCGCCGCCGCCAGGAGAGCTCTCGTGCTCGCGAGATCGTCAGCAACCGGGCCGGCGGAAGGGCTGCACGGCAGCGACGTCAGATGCAGGCCGGTCAGCAGGCTCCTCTTCTCGACCAGCGGCAGGATCCCGGTGACCTGCCCGGCCGGGTCCGTGCAGCCCAGCGTGGCAGGCCGGAACCCGAACGTCTCGTGCAGCACGGCTGACCAGGCCGGATAGTGATACGGCAGCGCGTCAGCGGACCGGGACACGTAGCTCTGCCACCGGGGGTCCTCTGGCGCAAGCTCGATGATCCGCCGGCCGGCGGCGTCGGGGCCGACTGTGCCGTGTGCGTGTGGGCTCTCACGCACCGCCAATGAGGCCTCTCGGACGGTATGCGGCTCGCGCCCCCGGAGGAAAGGCAGCGATGCCGGGCTCCTGCTGATCGTGCTTACTGGTCGCCAGGGCGACAACGGTCCGGCCCGCGGTCACCTGGTCGCCGGGCTGGACGGTGACCCTGATGTCGGCCCGGTCCGGTATGAGCAGGTCCACCTGCGATCCGAACCGGATCAATCCCACGCGCTGGCCGATCCGGACCCTCTCGCCGACAGCGACGAAGCCGACGATGCGGCGCACCAGGCGGGAAGCGATCTGCACCACTGCGACCTGCATGTCGCCCGAGTCGATGACGGTGGTGGCCCGTTCGTTGGTCAGCAGGCTTTCCGGTTTCCGCAGCGACCCGAACGTGCCCGGGACATGCTCGGCGAGCACCACGCGGCCCGTCACCGGGGCACGGTTGACGTGGACGTCGGCCAGGTTCATCGAGATGCCCACGCTCACCGCGGCGTTGTCACCGATGGGTGTCCCGGATAGCTCCGGCATGGCGCAGGACCGGCCGTGCTTCTCCGCCGTCGGAATCTGGCGCGACGGCACGGGGCGCACATAGACCACGCGACCGTCGGCGGGGCTGATGATCAGTCCGTCGCCGGCGGGCGGCTCGCGCTCCGGGTCCCGGAAGAAGAGCACCAGCAGAGCCGCGAGGGCGAGGACCACCGTCGCCGCCCACATGGCGAGCGTGCCGGTGACCGCGGTGAAATGTGCCGCCAGATTGATCGCGGTCAGCCCGATGGCCGTCAGCATTGCCGCGGCGAGCGTGAGCAGCGCCGCCCGCGTCAGGCCAAGCTGCCACTTCCAGGCCAGGGCCAGGCCGGTGACCAGGGCGAGTGCTGTTCCTGCGATCAGGTAGGCGGGCACATCCCCCCTAGTTAAGAGGGCAGCATCGGCTGCGGGCAGTACACCGTTACGTGTTGGCGAACGTAACCCGGGACCGGCGGTCCGCGCACCCCCTTCCTGGCGTAGCCGAGGTCATCACAGTGAGGGTTTCCATCACCCGGTCGATCACCGAGGGTGAGAGCATGGTGGACGGCCCGACTTCCGCCGGGCCCGGCGCAGTCATTATCGGTGGTGACTATCAAGGGCTCGGGATCGCCCGGAGCCTCGGGCGGCACGGCATCCCGGTATGCGTCATCGACGATGAGACCTCGATCGCCCGGGCGTCGCGTTACGTGCGGCATGTGGTGCGGGTCCGTGACCTGCGCAGTGACACGGCTCTGCTGACGGCGCTGGCCCGGGTGAGGAAGCGGCTGGGCTCCGGCCGCTGGGTGGTGTATCCCACGCGTGAGGAGACGGTCGCGGCGCTCGCGGCGCATCGCGACTCGCTCCGGCCGGATTTCCGGGTGCCGACTCCCGGACTGGACACCATTCGCTACGCCTGGGACAAGCGGCTGACGTACCAGCTGGCGCAGAAGCTGGACATCGCCACTCCGCGCACGTGGTTTCCGCAGGCGGAGTCCGACCTGGCCGCAATCGAAGCAGACCCTCCGTTCGTGGTGAAGCCCGCCATCAAAGAGCATTTCTACTATTTGGCGCGGGCCAAAGCCTGGCGCGCCGATACCAGGGAAGACCTGCGCGCCGCATTCCGGCGGGCCACCCAGATCGTGGACGACGGCGAAGTCATCATCCAGGAGATGGTCCCGGGCGGCGGCCGGGAGCAGTTCGCTTACTGCGCCTTCTTCCGGGATGGCCGCGCTGTGGCGAGCATGACCGTATGCCGCCGCCGCCAGCATCCGTCTGACTTCGGGCGCGCGAGCACGTTCGTGGAGACGGTATCGCGGCCCGAACTCGCCGCGCCGTCGGCCAGGTTCCTGGCCTCGATCGGCTATTACGGCCTCGTGGAACTGGAGTACAAGCGCGACCCGCGCACCGGTGCCTACAAGCTGCTGGATGTCAATCCGCGTACCTGGGGCTACCACACGCTGGGGCGGGCGGCCGGGGTGGACTTCCCCTACCTGCTGTTCCGCGACCAGACCGGCGCCGGTGTCGCCGAACTGCACGCCCGGCCCGGGGTGCGATGGATCCGGCTGGTCACCGACATCCCCAATGCGGTGCGCGATATCAGCGCCGGAACCTTGCGGGCTGGCGATTACCTGCGGTCGCTACGCAAGGTGGAGTCCGAGGCCGTGTTCTCGCTGCGGGACCCGCTGCCCGGCCTTTATGAAGTGGCCCTGCTGCCCTATCTCGCCGTCAGGCGCGGGCTGTGACCGCCTCCCGGCCGGCGCCGGTGTTCGAATCTTCGCATCCATTTGCCTTCTTCGATTACTTTCGCATTCCGTACGCGGTGCGGCCGGGACTGGCGGTCGCCGAGGCCGCTCGCGCGCCAATGCCCCTGCGAAGGCTGTGGCCGGCCGCCGAGGCCGCCGGCGGGCGTCGCGCGCTCATCTGGCCGGGAACAGACGGAGGGCCGGAGGCCTGGCCCTCAGCCTGCCCACTGGATCGGTACCGCCTGGGAGAGTCCACCTTCTTCGCACACGTCGTGACCGAAGCTGACGTCGCGGGCATGCTGGCTCGGCAGGGACAGGGCTGGCGTCCGGCCGAGCCGATCGTGGACAGCGAGGGCCGCCCGCGGGCCGCCATCTGGCGGGACGCCGCCGGCAGCGTCTTCGTGCCCTTCGATCCGGGCGAGGTCATGCGGCAATTCTGGTCGGAGGATTACCGGCGCATTGGACGCTCGGCCCTGGCCCTGCGTGGCCGCACCGCCCTGGTACGCGCCTACTACCTGGTGCGCCCCGTCCTGCCGCGCCAGGCACAACTCCGCCTCCGGCGCGCCTTCACCCGGGCGCAGAACCGGTCATCCTTCCCCGGCTGGCCGGTCGAGAACAGCCTCCACGACCTCTACGCCTGGTTGTTCGGAATGCTGGCCGAGCTGGCCGGCCGGCCGGTGCCGTTCATCGACCTGTGGCCGCAGGGCCGGTCGTGGGCGCTGGTCCTGACGCACGACGTTGAAACGGACGCGGGCTGCCGCAACATCGACCTGCTGCGCCGGCCGGAGCGCGAGCTCGGCTACCGGTCGTCATGGAACTTCGTGCCGCTGCGCTATACCGTGGCCGAGGATACGCTGAGCCAGCTACGCGAAGAAGGCTGCGAGGTCGGAGTACACGGCCTGCTGCACGACGGCCGCGACCTCGGCTCGCGCCGGCTGCTCGCCAGGCGGCTGCCCGCCATGCGGGAATACGCCAGCCGCTGGCAGGCGACCGGCTTCCGCTCCCCGGCCACCCAGCGCCAGTGGGATTGGATGCCCCGGCTCGGGTTCGACTACGACTCGTCCTACAGCGACACCGATCCGTACGAGCCGCAGCCCGGAGGGTGCTGCAGCTACCTTCCCTACTTCAACGAGAGCATGGTCGAGCTCCCGATAACGCTCCCGCAGGATCACACCCTGTTCGCCATTCTCCAGGTTCCTGACGCCGATATATGGATGCGCAAGGCGCGCCTGCTCCGCGAGCGCGGGGCGATGGTGCTGGCGCTGACCCATCCGGATTACGCCCATGACCCGAGGGCGGCGCGCGCCTACCGGTCACTGCTCGAGGGTTTCCGCGATGATGACACGGCCTGGCACGCGTTGCCCAGAGAGGTCGCGGCCTGGTGGCGTGAGCGCGCCCGCTCGACGGTCACCGGGGCCGCTCCCGACTGGCGTATCGACGGGCCAGCCTCCGCCCGCGGGCGACTACGATTTGCCTTCCCGGACGGATTCCACGCCGCGCCGTAGTCGCGCCGGGTCAGCCGCGGGCGAAGCCGGACTGCGTCCAGATCCGCGCGTTCATGAGGTTCTTGACCGCGGCGATGTATTCATCGGCTCCGGGCGTGTACCAGCTGCCCGCGTACCAGCGCCCCACGCAGCCCCAGACGTCTCCGGCGTGGTAAGGCCGGCCGGCGGGCCCGTCGCCCAGCCAGATCTCATAGCCGTCGTAGCAGGACCGCCAGATGGCGTACGCGACATCGACGTTCATCGCGGTCGATGCGTTAAGCGCAGGCCAGGCTGCCTTCACGAACCTGTATTTGTCCTGCACGATGCCGTAGCTCTGCGGGCATTCGCCGGGCCTGCCGTCGGCTCCGAGGCCATGTCCCGGCGGGCAGAGGCTGGCATCGGTCGCCCAGTCACCGAGGTTTCTCTGCTGCCACCAGCTCTCGACAGCGGCCTGCGCGAAGACAATGTCTTGGCTGATGCCCCACTTGCACGCTGCCCAGCGCAGGATCTCCTGCGTCGTGCCGGTGAAATCACCATCGATCCGGAAAGCAAGGTTCTTCACCTGGGGGCTGTCGCCCGCCGGGAAGATGTGCGGCCCCACCGGCTGGCCCACGGTGTCGTTGGACGTCTGGTTGGCGGGAGTGATCTCCGGCCTCGGCGATGCGCGCACCCACCGGGCGCACTGGGCCCCGGACGGCAGGTCCGCACCAGGCGGGAGCGTGCCGAATACGACAGCGGGGCCAGCAGTAACCGGCGCCGCGGACGGCTGTACGATCACGCCAATCACGGCGGCAGTGATAATCAGGACGACACCGGCCAGCCAGGCACGCCGATGGCCTCGTGTGATTCCCTGCCGCATGATTCAGTATAAAACGATCACAGATTCGATGGTATTGGCAGGACCACCGGCGGATAGAACAGGAAGTCGTACACATAACCGTCCGGCATCGCGTACGGGACGAACCGCCCGCCCAGGAAGCTGAGCTGGTCGCGGGCCACGTCGAAGTCCCTCAGCGGGCGCAGCCCGCGCCTCGTCACGAACCAGCCGCGGTACCCCGCGGCGGCGAAGAACGCGAAGGTGTTCTCGATCGGATCGTCCCGGTGCCGCTGCTCCACCTCGGTCAGGACGACCGGGCGATCACGGTCGAGGATGCGGGCGGCACCCTCGAAGACCCGCTGTTCATGACCCTCGACATCACACTTGAGGAAGGCGACCCTGCGCTCGCCGGCCAGCAGCGTGTCGAGCGTGGCCAGCGCCACCGCACAGCTGTCCTGGTCCGGCGCATGGCTCGGCTCGAGGCTGGCCAAGGCATCGATGCGGTGACCGTCATGGACCGGGATCCGCAGCAGCCCGTCCCCGGAACGATCGGAGGCGGCCAGCGTGTGCACGGTGATGTTGCCGCGTCGGCGCGCGATGGTCCGCAGCCGCTCACCGTGTCCGGGAAACGGCTCCACCGCGTGGACGTGCCCGCGGTTTCCGACCCGGACGGACATCATGTGCGTATAGACACCGCGGTTGGCGCCGACGTCCACGCCGACCTCGCCCGCGCCCAGCATGCGTCCGATCAGCTGGCGGGAAAGGTCGTGCTGGAAACGCATCTTCAGCGCGCGCAGGCGGACGCTCAGACCGGGATCGACATCGTCCATCGCCCGCTCGAGCCGGTTCATCAGGATCGTGGGGCCTGTGTCGGGTGCCTGTCGCCGAGTGCCAGGCTCCGGTTCGGGTTATGGGCGATGACGTCCCCGAGGAGGTCATCGAAAACGCCCAGGTAGGAACCGCGCTGCGTCGCCCATCCGTTGCTGAGCTGAGCGAGCCTCCCGTTCTGCGCCAGCTCGGCCCGGCGGCTGGGATCGGCCCGCAGCCGCCGGATGGCTGCGGCCAGTGCCGCCGCGTTCCCCGGCTCGAAATATTCGATGAAATGGTCGTCGTAAAGCTCAGAAACTGCTTTCAGCCTGCTGGCGATCACCGGCAGGCCGAAAATCCAGTAGTCCACCATCTTATTGGTGTGCACGAGATGTGAGTACGGCGACGCCTTCTGCGCCACGACACCGATATCGGCCGAATAGAGGATCTCATTGAGCCGGGCCAGGCTCACCCAGCCCTCGAACCGCACCATATCGTGCAAACCGTAATCCGCGATCGTGCGTATCAGCTGCTCGATTCCGGACCCGCAGCCAGTCAGCACGACGCGCAGGTCAGGCATCTCGGCGCGCAAAAGGCGCGCGGCATCAATGATGATGTCCTGCCCGTACCGGTCCTCGATCGTGCCGTGGCAGACGACCTGGAACCCGGATTTGTTCCTGGCCGGCGGGCGCGACGAGTCCAGCAGCATTGTGCCCGGGTCTGCGCCATTCAGCACCACGGTGATCCGGTCGGCTGCGGCGCCCCGCTCCACGTACCGTGTTCTGAGCTGATCTGTCACGGTCACGGTATGGTCGGCAAACCGGATCGCCCGTTGCTCGATGCGGGCCAGGACACCGGTCAGCAACGTCGGCCCGAATACCGTCGTGGCCAGTTCGTGGGTCGGTTCCTGCATGTATGCAACAACCTTGCTGCCCAGCAGCTTCGGCACCAGCGCCGCGAAGACCAGGAAGTCCGGCATCGAATTTACCTGCACGACCGCGTACGGCCTGCGAAGGTGCCGGA
>Ga0306921_10006403_pt1 | contig 12272 bp, 8 predicted proteins | sample sta12Cox44000080_FD_203760 | JGI IMG/M metagenome (GOLD analysis project Ga0306921, IMG submission 203760) | Lab enrichment of tropical soil microbial communities from Luquillo Experimental Forest, Puerto Rico - statoxic.12C.oxic.44.000.080 (v2)... | ecosystem: Environmental > Terrestrial > Soil... | reverse complement strand
CCCGTTGCGCCCACGTGTGAACAGTCAACTGCAAAACGATCCGCGACGCACCCAAGGCCCGGAAAGGGTCAAACGGGTCGAGGTGTATTGGCACGCGGTCACCTACAAGACCCTGATTTTGTACGGTCTGGTCCTCGGAGCCCTGGTTTTCGCTGCGGCCTACTTCGTCACCCCGGGGTTTTATGCGGCGGTGCTCAAGAAGGTCAGCAACGCCGTTGGCGGCGGCGACGGCGACGCCGTTCCGCTCACCAGCACCCAGGCCAAGTTCGTCAACCTGGACGGACGTGTTCAGGTAAAGAAAGTGAATTCGGTGCAGTGGGTGGACGCCGACTATCGGACTACTCTCGACAAGGGCGACTTGATCCAGACCGGTGCCGACGGAGCCGCTCGAATCACCTTTGCCGACACGACCTCGTACACCATCAAAGCCGACACGCTGGTAACCGTCGAAGAGAACAATGTTACCCGCGACCAGGCGACAACCGCCGTGCGCATCAACACCGGTGCCGTCGACCTCTCGACGGCGAGTTCGCCCAATTCGCATACTGCAGTGAGCGTCGAGGATACGGTCGCAGAGATCCGGCCCAACAGCCGCGCCAGCGTGAAGTCCGATCCGCAGTCGAGGGAAGCCGAATTCACGATTGCCAGCGGCAGCGCGCAGGTGCAGCGCGGTGCGGAAAGAGTGGAACTGGGACAGTGGCAGCGCGCCAATGTTAGGTCGGGCAGCCCCATCTCGCGGTCCGACGTGTTGGCCCCGCCCGACCTCGCCCAACCGCTCAACCTGGCACCGATCATTACTCAGGTTCCCAAAGCCACCTCGGTTCACTTCGAATGGCATCCGGTACGAGACGCCGTTTCCTACAACCTGCGGATCAGTACCACGGCCATGTTCACCAAGCTGATCAAGGATTTGAAGCTGGCGGCGACTTCCGCGGACGTGGCTGGTTTGGACGCCGGCGATTATTTTTGGAACGTTGTCGCGGTGGACAGCAAGAAGCAAACCAGCGAGATCAGCGAAACGTTCAAGTTCACCATCGTGGTGCAAGGCAAGTCCCAGGAAATGGTGCTGGAGATCGGCGGCACGCAACTGCACGGCCGCGTTGCGGAAGTTTTTGGCAGGACCGAACCCGGCGCCGCCTTGATTGTGAACGGCCAGCCGGTTCCGAACATCGGTTCCGACGGCAGCTTCCGGTACTTTACCGAGCCGCTCGATCCGGGCGAGCACTCGATCGTCATCGTCGGACAGAACCGTCGAGGAGGCACGGCAAAGCAACAGGTGACCATCGTCGTACCCAAGTGAGCTTTTCCGAGAGCGCGGGCGTTTTGCGTCCGCTGCCGACTTCGGGGAGAATGGAGAGTTACCTGTCGATAGGAAAATTGGGTCGCGCTCCGCATGGCTGGCCGCGTAGGCGGATTGCCGCAGAAGTGAAAGGACTGAGGGAATGAACAAGAACGGTTACAACATGAGGTCGGTCTTCAGTTTGTTTTCGTCCGACCTCGCCATCGACCTGGGCACGGCCAACACCCTCGTTTTTTCGCACGGCAAAGGCATCGTCGTTAACGAACCCTCCATCGTCGCTATCAATAAGGTCAGCGGAGAGGTCGTGGCCGTCGGCCGCGAAGCCAAGGAGATGCTGGGCCGCACGCCGGGCAACGTCGTGGCCATCAAGCCCATGAAGGACGGCGTCATCGCCGACTTCAAAGTCACCGAAAAAATGTTGACGTACTTCATTCAGAAGGCGCACAACCGCCGCGTTCTGGTGCATCCGCGCATCGTCATCGGCGTTCCGAGCGAGATCACGCCCGTCGAAAAGCGCGCCGTGCAAGATTCAGCATACCGCGCGCGCGCCAGCGAGGTGTACCTGGTCGAACAGGCCATGGCCGCCGCGATCGGCGCCGGTCTTCCGATCGAAGAACCCAGCGGCAACATGGTGGTGGACATCGGCGGCGGCACCACCGATATCGCGGTCATCTCCATGAGCGGCATCGTTTACTCGCGTTCGGTTCGCGTAGCCGGCAATGAAATGGACGAAGCGGTCATGCAGTACCTGAAGCGCAAGTACAACCTGCTGGTTGGCGAACGCACCGCCGAGCAGATCAAGATGGAGATTGGCTCGGCGTATCCGCTGGAAAAGCCGCTGACCATGGAAGTGAAGGGCCGCAACCTGATCGAAGGCGTGCCGCGCACCGTGACCATTGACGACAGCGAAATTCGCGAATCGCTTGCCGAATGCGTCGCCACCATTGTCAACGCCGTGCGCGTCGCACTCGAGCGCACTCCGCCCGAACTCTCGGCCGACATCAGCGACCGCGGCATTGTGCTGACCGGGGGCGGCGCGCTGCTCAAGAATCTCGACAAACGCATCCGCGAAGAGACCGGCCTGCCGGTTTCGATCGCCGACGATCCGCTGGCTTCGGTCGTGCTCGGCACCGGAAAAATGCTCAGCGATTTCAAACTGCTTCGCCAGGTCTGCATTGACTGACGCGGCGTCGCCATTCCCAGCGTGGCTGGTCCGAGGCTGGGTTCGGCAAGGTTGGTTTGGGAAAGTGCGATTTCTGCCAGTCGCTAGTCGCCAGCTCGCTAGTCACCGGCCAGGATTTTTGGTTTTATTTGAAACTTTGAACTTTTAACTGTCCCCATGGCCGGCTTGCCCTCTCGCCATCGCTCGCTTTTCCTCCTCCTCGGAGTCGTATTGCTGCAGGTGTTGCTGCTGGCCGTGCAGATCAAGCGCGACTCGCAGGGCCGCCTCCTCCGCGTATGGACGGTGTCGGCCGTCTCCCCGGTAGAGCGCAGCGGCGCCTGGGGCGTCGGCAAAGTCCGCGATGCCTGGCGCCACTACTTCGCGCTCAGCGACACCGCCCGGCAAAACGAGCAGCTGCGCCGCGAAAATGGCGAACTGAAGCTTGAAATCATGCAGTTGCAGGGCAAATCCGCGGAAGCCGATCGCCTGGCCGCGCTTCTGAACTTCAAGCAGAAGCAGAACAAAGTTCCCATGGTCGTCGCCCGCGTGATCGGCTCGAGCGCCGATCCCAACAGCAACGTCCTGTACATTGATCAGGGCCAGCGCGACGGCATTCGCAAGAACATGGGCGTCATCACTCCCGAAGGCGTGGTCGGCAAGGTGATGGAGGCATACCGCGACGCTTCGCAGGTGCTCGTGGTTACGGATCGCGATTCCGGCGTCGGCGCCATGATCGCCGATTCGCGCATCCAGAGCCCGGTCGGCGGCACCGGCGAACCGCTGCTCAACATGAAGTATGTCGGCAACGACGACGAAGTCGCCGTCGGCTCGCGCGTTGTGACCAGCGGCATGGACCGCATCTTTCCCAAGGACTTGCCGGTCGGCGTCATCACCCAGGTCAAGCAGGGCGGCCAGTACAAGCAGATTCGCGTCAAGCCTTCCGCCAATCTTGAAAAGCTCGAGGAAGTCATCGTCCTGTTGACGACCGATCCCGTGGTCCTGAAACAGGAACCGCCTCCGGCCGAAAGCAGCTCCACCGCTCCTGCGAAAGTTCCCAGCGGTTCCGCGACGCAACCTACTTCCGCTGCGAACGCCACGAAACCTTCGGACAAACGCCCATGAACGAAACCTACGATCTCCGCGTGGGCGAATCCCACATCGAAGTTCACAAATTCCACGGCGGCACGATTCTGCTGAGCCTGCTGATCGCCGTGGTGCTGCAATCGTTTTTGCCGGTTTACATTGCCAAAGCAGGCATGCTCGATTTGCCTCTGCTCATCACCATCTACTTCGGCCTTAGCCGTCGCAATCCGTCGACCGGACTGCTGCTCGGCACGATCATCGGCCTGCTGCAGGACAGTCTCAGCAAGACGCCTCTCGGACTTTTCGGCATCGCCAAGACCATCATCGGCTACTTGGCCTCATCCATTGGCGCGCGCCTCGATACCGAACATCCCGCCGCGCGCTTCGCCCTCACCGGCGCGTTCTTCGTCCTGCACCAGGGCATCGTAATCCTGATTCAAAAGCTGCTGCTCGCCCAGCCGCAACCCTGGTTCACCATGCGCTTGCTGGTGGCCTGCCTGGTCAACGCCACCCTCGGTGTCTTCCTCTACTACCTGCTCGACCGCTTCCGAAAATCCTGAGCATGGCGAAACTTCTTGGCAATGGCTGTGAGGGATGGATGCCGCCCTGCAGCCTATAGCCTCTCTCACCTCAGCAAGAACTCCTTGAAATCTTCGTATCGGCTGGTCATGGGCACGGACAACTTCGGTCGCTTCAGATAATTCGCCAGCCGGTCCGGCAACGGCGGCGCAATCCCGATCGCCTTTTCCACAATTTCTGCGAACTTCGCCGCGTGCGCCGTCGCCAACACCAGTCCCTGCGCCGGCTCGGCGTGCTCCTTCTTGTACGCCTCCCAGCCCAGTATCCCCACCGCCGTGTGCGGATCGGCGATGTAGCGATACTTGTCCCAGACGGCTTTCATCTCCGCCAGTGTCTCCTGGTCGCTCGCTCCGTGCCCCCAAATCTCGCGACGCACATACTCGAGGCGTTTACGGCACAAATCGAGCAAGCGCGGAAAATTGTTTGGATTTCCGACGTCCATGGCGTTCGAATAGGTCGCAATCGCCGGGCGGGGCTCATAGTTCCCGCTCGCCAGATACTGCGGCACCGCGTCGTTGGCGTTCGTGGCCGCGACAAACTTCGCCACCGGCAGTCCGATGCGTTTTGCAAACAGACCCGCGGTCAGGTTGCCGAAGTTTCCGCTCGGTACGGCTACCACCAGCGGGGTCGAAGCTACGGGCAGCTGCCGGTAAGCCGCTACGTGATAGAACATCTGCGGCAGCAGCCGCCCGATGTTGATCGAATTGGCGGAAGTCAGAAACGCCTTTTTGTTCAGCGCCTCATCGGCAAACGCTTGCTTGACCAGCCGCTGGCAATCGTCAAACGAGCCGCTCACTTCGAGCGCCTGAATGTTCTCTCCGAGCGTGGTGAACTGCTTCTCCTGGGCCTGGCTGATCCGCTTCGACGGATACAGGATCACCACGCGAATTCCCGGCACGCCCCAAAATCCGTGCGCCACCGCGCTGCCCGTATCGCCCGAAGTCGCCACCAGCACCGTCAGCTGCCGGTCCTCGCCGCGCACGAAATAGCCCATCAGCCGCGCCAGGAACCGCGCGCCAAAATCCTTGAATGCCAGCGTCGGACCGTGAAACAGCTCGAGGATGTGCAGCCCCGGTGACAGCGACACCAGCTGGACCGGAAAATTCATGGCCTCGCTGACGACCTGCCACAGCACGTCCTCCGGCACATCCGGGGTGGCAAACGGCTTCACCACGCGGAAGCACACCTCGGTAAACGGCAGCGCGCGAAACTGTTCCAGCTCCTCCGGCGAACGCCGCGCGATCTCCGCCGGCATGTACAAGCCCCCGTCCGGCGCCAGCCCGCGCAGCACTGCGCCGCGCAGCGAAGTCAGGGCCGCCTTCCCTCCCGTGCTCCGGTATCTCATCGGGAACCCTGGCGCCCGCCGCCCGGCGCGGCACGCACTTTTGCCAGAAACGCTTGCGCCGTGTGCGGCAATTCGCGCAGCGTGGCCACCTGCAGAGTGCTGTGCGCCAGTGCCGCATAACTCTGCCGGCGCGCAGCCAGCAAATTCGGATAGCAGCGGGCGACGGTTTCTTCCGGCTTTTCGCCGGCCCGGGCGACAAACGCGCCGCGCCACAACACGGGCTTCGGATCGCTCAAATACCTTTCGATCAACAATTGCTGCTCGCCGTCGCTCGCCGCCAGATACACCACCTGCAGCAGTTTCCGCAGCCGCAGGAGCATGTGATTCCCGGTATAGATCACGCTTCCCGTGGTATCAAGCACCAGCGATTTCCGCGGGTCTTTCTCGAGTGCGCTTAGAATCTCATCGAGGGTCCGAATCTCTTCTCTTAGATATTCCGCTTCCCGCTCCAGGTAGCGGGGCGAATTGGGCCAGCCCATCCACGCCGCCACCCCGTTGATTCCCGCAAATCCGCCCGCGGCCAGTCGCGGAGCCAGTTTTTCTTCAATCGCGTCGTCGCACGAAACAGTCGGCACACCCGCCTCGGCGATCCGCCGGGTCCAGAAGGTCTTGCCGGCGCCGGACATCCCAACCAGCGCCAGCCGCAGCGGCCGCGATTCTAACTTTTCCCCGGAATGACTCATCAATCGTGGACGTCCTCGAAGCTGTCCATAATTATAAGCGGGGCGTTTGCCGCCGATTCATTAGAAATACTGATGGGCGCTCCCGTCCGTGGCGCTTGGAAAAATTGGCCCTCCGCGTGTACTGTGTTAGGTCGCATCACCCCCAATTCATCCGAACTTCTTTCAGATCGAGGAGCGAATCATGTCCGCAGAGAAACTGAACGGTGCCGATTTCAAGAAGCAGCTGCGCGCAGGCCAGCCGAAGATGGGCCTCTTTTTGAACGCCCACAGTCCAACCATCGCCGAGCAACTCGCGCATTCCGGCTACGACTGGCTGCTCGTAGACACCCAGCACGGCCCCATGGGCTTTGAAAAGCTCTCGGCCATGCTCTCCGGGATCTCTAGCGGCGGCGCAAAATCGCTGGTGCGCGTCGAGGGCTACCACGACCGGGGCGGCATCCAGCAGGCGCTCGACCTTGGTGCCGACGGTGTGCTCGTCCCCTACATCAACACCGCCTCGGAAGCGCGCCAGGCGGTCAGCTGCGCGAGGTATCCCACCGCCGGCACGCGCTCGGTCTATTTTCCGCAGCGCAGCATGAACAAAGACGGCCTTTTGGGCTACGCCGGCAACTGGAACAACAACGGCATCGTCGCCCTGCAGGTCGAAACCGCCGACTGCATCAAGAACATCGCGGAAATCGCCGCGGTCCCGGGCCTGGACATTCTCTTCCTCGGCCAGAACGATCTCTGCATGTCCATGGGCCTCTATGAAAAATACGAATTCCCCCACATGTACACGTCGCCCGAACTGAACGCCGCCACCCAGAGCCTGGTCGAAAACGCGCGCAAGAACAACGTCATTCTCGGTCTTTTCCTCTTTGGCACCGCGCGAGTCGGCGAATTCCTGGACAAGGGTTTCACTTTCATCAGCATCGGCAACGATCTGCATCACGTACTCACGCAAGCCGGCGCGCACGTGGCCGACCTGGAAAAAATCGCCAAGGAAAAATCCAAGTCCTGGGCTCGCCGCGCGACCGCCCTTCTCTAAAAGGAGGGGATTGGGGTCCGTGGTCCTGCTCCCAGGCCCGGCTCCGGCCGGGCTCGGAGGAATCTGCGTAGAGGTTGACCACCGCGCAACCTGTCCTTCCGTACGAGTTGCCCCGCTAGGCTGCAAATGCTAGGTTCTAATATCCTGCCGAGTAGGCGCTCGTGCAGGCCGGCGCACAACATTTCGACCTTCGCGCACAGATAGGCTTTCGTGTCGTACTGGTTCCGCAATGACAATCGGTTGCCGCAAACGCGGCTGGCCATCGTTTCCTACTTCATCGTAGGCATGATCGGCGTGTTGCTGCTGGGCTTCTGGAAACTCCAGGTCATTGACAGCGACAAATACGGCCAGATGGCGGAACAAAACCGCGTCCGCTCCATTCCGATTATCGCCCCGCGCGGCAGGATGCTCGACCGCGATGGCCGGGTTCTGGTCGACAATCGTCCGTCCTTCTCGGTACTGCTTCTCCGCGACGATCCGAAACTCGTCGAACAGTACCTGCCTGCCATCTCGGACGGCCTGGGCGTGCCCATCGACGATCTTCGCGACCAGCTGCAGAACACCCGCAACCTCCCGAAATTTCAACCTATCGTCATCAAGCCCGAAGCCTCGAGTGCCGATCTCGATTTCATCGAGTCGCACCGCTCCGACATTCCGGTCCTCGAAATGCTTTCCGTCTCTCGCCGGCGATACTTGCCGAACGGCTTTCTGGCCCACGCCACCGGGTATGTCGGCGAGGCCAGCGAAACGCAAATCGAAAACAGCAACAGCAAGCTCCGCCCAGGCGACGTCGTCGGCAAATTCGGCCTCGAGCGTCAGTACAACGACATCCTGATGGGCACCGACGGCATGCGCCGGGTCATCGTCAACTCCGTCGGCAAGGAAGTCGATCACCTGACCCAGCAGGACCCCATCCCCGGCAAGCAGATTCAGCTCAGCATCGACATGGACTTGCAGCAGGTCGCCGAACAATCTTTGGGCCAGCGTCCGGGCGCCGTCGTCGCGCTCGATCCGCGCACGGGCGAAGTCCTGGCCATGGTCAGCCGCCCGACTCCCGACCCCAACGACTTCGCCGTCCGCATCTCGGCAAAGGAATGGAAGCAGCTCAACGAAGATCCCCTTAAACCCCTCCTGAATCGCGCCATACAGGCGCAACTTGCGCCGGGTTCGGTTTTCAAGATCGTCACCGCCACGGCAATGCTGGAGGATCGCCAGATACCGGAAAGCTTCACCACCTATTGCCCCGGGTATGGCACGTTCTACGGTCGCCAATTCAAGTGCTGGGTCTATTCCTCAAAGAAGGGACCCACCTCGCACGGTTCCACCGACCTTCACGAGGCCATCCTCAAGTCCTGCGACGTCTTCTTCTACACCATCGGAATGAAGATGGGCATTGACCGCCTCTCCTACTACGGCGACAAAATGGGCATCGGCCACAAGACCGGCATTGACCTGCCGTCTGAAGAGGCAGGACTCATGCCCTCGGAGGCTTGGGTCGAGCGGGTCTTTCATCGCAAATGGTATGCCGGTGAAACCATCTCCGTCGCAATCGGCCAGGGCGCCATCACCACCACTCCGGTGCAACTCGCTCGCATCATCGGAGGCCTCGCCTCCGGCGGCGTCTTCAAGCAGCCGCACTTGCTGAAAGACGCCAAAGACGTTCCCGAACAGCGCTTCTCTTTTTCCGAGCACACCATCGAGCGCATCACGGACGGTATGTATGGGGTCGTCAATCAGCCCGGCGGCACCGGCGGCCAGCTCAGACTCGCCGGCATCGAATTGAGCGGCAAATCCGGTACAGCGCAGGTCATCGGTTACGGCACGCGCGCGAAACTCAGTAAGCAGAAAAAATTCGAGGACAACGCCTGGTTTGTCGGCTATGCCCCCAGGCGCAACCCGGAAATCTGTGTGGCCGTTCTGGTCCAGGAAAGCGGACAGCACGGGGGTGAAGCCGCCGGCCCCGTGGTTCGCGACATCGTCAAAGCTTACTACGACAAGAAAAATCGGGTTCCCGCGGGAACGGTTACCGCCGAAGCCAGCAACACCAGTCCCGTCAATGCCACCGCGGTGGTGGCCCCGGCCGTAGCCGTCAAGGCAAACGAGGCGGCCAGCGTAGAGACGAACGGAAATGGAAACGAGCGATGAAAGACGCCGCCCAAGGTTCGCGCGACTACGACTGGTGGCTGATCGCCATCCTCATGGCCATTTGCGCCTTGGGTGTGCTGGAAATCTACTCTGCCACCCACGCTAGCGGCGGCCTGGAAGGCATGCATTACAAACAGATTCGCTGGCTGGTTTTTGGCTTCGCCATCATGTTCGCGCTTTCGCGCCTTGACTATCACCTGATCTTGGACCAGGCCCCGCTTCTCTACGCCATTTGCCTCGTCGCCCTCGGGTCGGTACTAGTACTTGGTAGTTCACGTTTCGGAGCCAGACGTTGGATTCATTTGGCCGGGCAGGACTTTCAGGTGTCAGAATTAGCAAAGTTGATTATAATCATCGTACTGGCGCGCTTCTTTGCGGAAGTGCGTTCAGACGAGCTGGACCTGCGCGACGTTTTGAAGGCGGGCATGCTCGTAGGCGTGCCACTGGCATTGATCTTGAAGCAGCCGGATCTGGGCACGGCGTTGGTGCTGGTTCCCATGCTGGCTGTGGGCGCTTTCCTAGCGGGCTTGAAGTGGATTCACGCCGGAATTTTTACTCTTGCGGGAGTTTTGCTTGTGGGAGCCGTTTTTTATCCTCCCGTCAGCAAGCACCTCCTCAAGCCGTATCAGAGAGAAAGGATTACGTCTTTCCTGCACCCGGAGGAAGACGCCAAGGGCTCCGGCTATCAGCTGTTGCAATCGAAAATCGCCGTGGGTTCCGGCGGCTTCTGGGGTAAAGGGTTTGGCAACGGCAGTCAGAATCAACTGGGTTATATTCCGGTCCGGTATTCCGATTTCATCATGGCAGCTTGGGCGGAAGAACAGGGATTCAAAGGCGTGCTGCTTGCCCTCGGGCTGTACATGGCGCTTCTGCTGCGTCTCGTTCAGAATGCCCAGCGCGCGAAGGATCGCGCAGGAATGTTTCTTGTGATGGGTGTGGCGGCGGCGCTAGGTTTCCACGTTCTGGTAAATGTGGCCATGGTCATCGGGGCTATGCCCGTGACCGGCATTCCGTTGCCTCTGATGAGCTACGGCGGCTCGGCCACTTTGTTTGTGTTCATGGCGATCGGCCTGGTAATGAATGTCCGGCTCCGCCGCTTCGTGAATTAGGCCGTGAACCATAATTCGGCTCCGGTACATCCGGTAGCCCTGTTCGAGTAAAGGTAACGTTCTAGTGAGGACAGCATCGTCCGCCGTTCGCCCCTTCTGGCGACGGACCAGCCTCGTTAGCTGCGCAGAGTTGAATCTCTCCATCGGCTACGGCCTTTCGGCCGCTCCCAGCGTGGTGTCGGCTTCCCGAGGCTTCTCCGCGGCGATGCGTCCCGCCCCCGGCTCAGCCGGGATTTTCAAGGAGTTTTTTTCATGTCAAAAGAGTTGGTTATCAGCGCGACCTCCCATGAGCGGAGAGTCGCCATTCTCGAAGAAGGTCAGCTAGTCGAAATCTACATCGAGCGCGAGAAAGAATTCGCGCTCGTCGGCAGCATCTATAAAGGCAAAGTCACCCGCGTCCTACCCGGCATGCAGTCTGCTTTCGTGGACATCGGTCTAGACGGCGACGCCTTCCTCTATGTCAGCGATGTCTTCGAAAATCTCGAAGACTACGACCATGGTCACGGCCATGAGTCGAGCCACGACGACGACCATGCGCCCGCGGCACAAAGTGAAGTTTCGGCACCGATCGAAGCTCTGCCCGGTGAAACCCTCGGCCGCGCGCAGGAAGCCGAATCGGAACCCGGTGGCGAAGGCGCCGAAGCCCACGACGTTCGTACCCACGTCGAAGAGGCCGAGCCCGGCGCCCCCGGTGTAGACGAAACGTCTGAAGACGAGCGCCAGCCCGATTCAAACGAATCGGCGCCGCAGAATTTCGCCCCCCAGTACAATCCGACCCAGTACCGCCCCTCGGCCAATTACGGCCCGCGCGGCGAGCGGGGCGGGGAGCGTTCTGGCGACCGCGGAGGTCGCGGCGACCGTCCGCACTTCGGCCGCGGCCGAGGCCGCTTCCGCGGGCGTGGACGCGGCGGACGCGGTGGCCGTGATTTCCGCCAGGGCGGCGGTCGCGATCTTCCTCCTTCGAAGTACGCCTCCCCGCAGGGCGGCGAACGCGGAAATGACCGCGGCAACGAGAGAGGCCATGACAATCGCGGCGGCGACCGCGGCGATCGACGCGATCGTGGCGGTGATCGCGGGCGCTATTCGAATCGCGGCGGCTACGAAAATCGCGGTCCTCGTCGGGACTTCGAAAATCGCGGCTCCGAATCCTCACGGCCCGCCGAATCTTCGGAAGAACAGATCGTTCTCCCCGGCGAATCGCTTGCGAAGTATCGCGATCGCCCGGCCGCCAGCCCATCGGCGCCGGCAGTTGAAGCGGAGCATTTCGAACCTCAAGCCGGGCGCGACGAGCCGCAACCGCGCGTGGCCGGCCAGCCGGCGCCCGGCGCCGCTCCGCGCCGTTCGCGTGGCGGATTGCCCAGCTGGCTCCTGGCCGGCGCCTCGGGCGACACTTCGGAAATCTCTCCGGTCGACGAAGACGAAGTGCGCGAAGCCGCCGATGCCGACATCGACCCGGAGGACGACGCTCCGCTCACCGCGGAAGCCGCTGACATCGCCATCAGCGACGAAGAAGCCAGCGTTCTTTCCACCAGCATCATCGACGCGAAACAGGATCTCGTCCGCGAGGAAATCGAAGCCGGTTCGACAGCCGACAGCGCCCTATTTGATGAAGACGACGTCGAAGAGGACGAGGAAGAAGCCGAAAGCGAGCTCGATGAAGAGGAGTCTCTGGACGCGGCCGAAGAACCGGCAGTGCAGGAAATCGTCAGCGCGCCGCAAGCCATTGCCGAGGCCGAAGCCGATGCCGCGCACGAAAACGCGCTGCACATCGCGGCTTTGGGCGAACACGTCATCGACGATTCACAAACGACGGACGAAGATATGGAAGAAGAAGCCGCC
>Ga0306921_10006402_pt1 | contig 12273 bp, 14 predicted proteins | sample sta12Cox44000080_FD_203760 | JGI IMG/M metagenome (GOLD analysis project Ga0306921, IMG submission 203760) | Lab enrichment of tropical soil microbial communities from Luquillo Experimental Forest, Puerto Rico - statoxic.12C.oxic.44.000.080 (v2)... | ecosystem: Environmental > Terrestrial >... | reverse complement strand
AGATTGCCGACTATGGTCTCGTCGGCGACCTGTTCAAGATTCTGCCCGAGCTCGAGGCCGAGCTTGAGCGCCGCCAGTGACTGCGGGATCGATGTCGTTGGACCGGTTGCGTCGCATCGGTGTAATCGGTGCTGGGCAGATGGGCGCCGGCATCGCTCATGTTTGCGCGCTCGCAGGTTTTGAGGTGGCACTAACCGATATCGGCGAGTCAGCGCTCCGGGGCGGCCGCGAAACCATCGATCGCAACCTGTCGCGCCAAATTACCCGCGGCAAGATCCGCGAGGAGGACAAGGCGGCGGCGCTGGGCCGCATCCGCACCGGGCTCGATTACGCGCTCTTCGGCGATTGCGACATGGTGATCGAGGCCGCGACCGAGAAGGAGGAGACCAAGCGCGAAATCTTCAAGAAGCTGGTCCCGGCGCTGAAACCCGAGGCGCTGATCGCGACCAACACCTCGTCGATCTCGATCACCCGGCTCGCCTCCTCGACCGACAGACCCGGCAAGTTCATTGGCATGCATTTTATGAACCCGGTGCCGGTGATGACGCTCGTAGAGCTGATCCGCGGCATCGCCACTGATGAAGAAACCTTTGCGCTCACCCGGGACTTGGCGCTCAAGCTCGGCAAGACGCCAGTCGCTGCCGAGGATTTCCCGGCCTTTATCGTCAATCGCATCCTGCTGCCGATGATCAACGAGGCGGTCTACACGCTGTATGAGGGCGTGGGTTCGGTTGAAGCGATCGACACCGCGATGAGGCTCGGCGCCAACCACCCGATGGGTCCTCTCGAGCTCGCCGATTTCATCGGGCTCGACACCTGCCTTGCAATCATGCAGGTGCTCTATGAGGGGCTCGCCGACAGTAAGTACCGGCCGTGCCCGCTGCTCGTCAAATACGTCGAAGCCGGCTGGCTTGGACGCAAGACGAGTCGCGGATTTTACGATTACCATGGAGAAAAGCCGGTCCCAACTCGCTGAGCAGCGAAATCTTGTCGCTCATTCTTGTTCCTGAGCGGCCGATCCGTTATCAAGCGATAATCGCGTGCTGCTCCGGCCCGCGAGTGGGAACGAGCGGGACGGATTTTTCGTGACCGTTTGCTTGGACAGTTGCCCGGCTTTAGTGCTCAACGCCGACTTTCGGCCGTTGAGCTACTTTCCTCTGTCCTTATGGTCCTGGCAGGACGCGATCAAGGCGGTGTTTCTCGATCGGGTCAATATCATCGACCATTACGACGTCCGTGTGCGCAGCCCGTCGTTGGAAATGCAATTGCCGAGCGTGGTCTCGTTAAAGGAATACGTGCCCGCGGCGCGGCATCCGGCATTCACGCGGTTCAACGTCTTTTTGCGCGATCGGTTTACTTGCCAGTATTGCGGCGAGCCCTACCCCTCGCACGAGCTCACATTCGATCATCTCGTTCCACGGTCACGCGGCGGGCGTACGATCTGGACCAACGTCGTCACCGCCTGCGCCACCTGCAATTTGTGGAAGGGCAACCGGCTACCGCGCGAGAGCGGGATGTACCCGCGCCGACGGCCGGTCCAACCGACCACCTACATGCTGCAGGAGAACGGCCGCGCGTTCCCGCCTAACTATCTGCACGAAAGCTGGCGCGACTATCTCTACTGGGATACCGAGCTCGACCCGAATTGATTGGCCCGGCACGGGTGGTGCAGGACGGCGGACTCGCGGAGGAACCGGTTAGCGGCTGCTAACCGCGTACTTCTCGGCCCGCGTGGGCGGCCGATCACCAAATAAGCTCCTGCCGCCGGCACGGACAGTCCGCAGACGGAAAGCTGATAATAAATTTCCGCCGTACACAATGGCGCCATCTCATGAGAAGTCCTCTCGTGCGCTTGTCACGTCAGCAAACCGCTATGTCGCCGTTCTTTCGCTGACTCTCTCGAGCTTCACCGCACTTCTTTCTTCGGCCACGCGGGCATCGGCCGCGTCGCGCGGGGAGGAAGCCAACTGCTCATTCACTAGCGCGACCCGCCTATAGTGCGGTTTTCCGATCGTGTCAGGCGCTTTCAACTCGGAAATCCACTACGTTACGGTGCAATGTAATAGCTCGGGGTTGCCCTTTAACCTTCAGCAATTTCAGATATTGGCGACGCCGGTGAGTGGCAGTTCGACGCTCGTCGCATATCAAGTTGCCGGCAATCGGGCAAGCGTCGCCAGTGTTGTCAATGCTGCAGCAATCGTAGACATTCATGTGCTACTCAATACTGCGCCTACCGCGGTGATCGACCTTGCGCCTGCTCCTACCGGGTCGACGAGTTGTACGGGTTTCGATATCAGCTATCTTTTGAACAAAGGAGCAGAAATTAGCTTAAGATGTACCTGGGCTCCTTGACCACGTGCTGGTCAAACCGCTCGCTCTGCGCTCCGCTGCTGCACATTCCACTTCAAGCCTCTGATATGACCGGTGCGGACGGCGGGACTCGAACCCGCACCCTCTGGCGAGGAGCAGATTTTAAGTCTGCTGCGTCTACCTTTTCGCCACGTCCGCTCTGGCCGGTCCGCTCGCCCCAACGTTCGTTTCAGGGCCGCAACAACCCGCTGATCGCTTGCACTTCGCGCAAGACGGGATAGGCGATCGTGCTGGCGCGCTCTGCGCCGCGGCGCAGCACGCCGTCAATATAGCCTGGGTCCGCCATCAGCCGGCTCATCTCTCCACCGATGCGACCCAGCACCTCGATCGCGATCTCGGACAGGGCTTCTTTGAAGTAGGAAAAGTTTCGGCCGGCGAACCGAGCGAGCGCCTCTTCGCGCGAGAGCCCAGAGAGAGCGGCGTAGATACCGATCAGGTTGTCGGCTTCCGGGCGGCGCTCCAACTCGGCCAGCGTCTCCGATAGCGGCTCGGGGTCGGTCTTGGCCCGACGGATCTTCAACGCGATCGCATCCGCGCCGTCGGTCATGTTTATGCGCGAGTAGTCGGAGCTGTCGGATTTAGACATCTTTTTGGTCCCGTCACGCAGGCTCATCACCCGCGTCGCAGTGCCAAAGATCTGCGGCTCTGGCAACGAGAAGAACTGGCACTCGTAACGGCGGTTGAATGCACCGGCAATGTCGCGGGCGAGCTCGAGGTGCTGTTTCTGGTCTTCGCCGACCGGGACGTGCGTCGCCTTGTAGACGAGGATGTCCGCTGCCATTAGGACCGGATAGGCGTAAAGGCCGAGACCGGCCATCTCGCGGTCCTTTCCGGCTTTCTCCTTGAATTGCGTCATGCGGTTGAGCCAGCCGAGCGGGGTCAGGCAGCCGAGCAGCCAAGCGAGCTCGACATGCGCCGAGACCATGCTCTGGTTGAAGATGATGCAACGCTCGGGATCGATCCCAGCAGCGATGTAGGCGGCCGTAACCTCGCGCGTTGAGGCGCGCAATTCCGCCGGATCTTGCGGCAGGGTCAAAGCGTGCAGGTCGACGATGCAGAAGATGCATTCGTAGTCGTGCTGCAACACGACCCAGTTGCGGATCGCCCCGAGGTAATTGCCGAGATGCAGGTTGCCGGTCGGTTGGATGCCTGAAAAGATGCGGTTCATCGGACCTCGAAAGTGTGGCACTGGCCGCGCTGTTATCGCCAGCGGGAGTCTTCGGTCAAGCCGGTTGGCGGCGCCGCCACAACAGTTCGCGCCAGTCGGCGATCCCGAGACCGAGCGTCAGGGCGGCAAAAGTGGCGATCCCGACGCAGACCAGCAAGGCAAGCGCGACGACTTGCAGCATCGCGTGACCAGTGAGCACAGCCGCAAGCGCAATCCGCAACACCGCCAGGACCACCCCCATGCCGAGCGCCGCTGCACCCACCCGCGGCAGATTGCGCCGCGCCCGCTCGTCGAACCGGAACTGTCCGCGTCGGAGCAGCAGCGCGAGCAGCGCCAGTGCGTTCAGCCAGCCGGCCATTGTCGTTGCGAGAGCGATCCCGACATGCGCCAGGAACTGCATCAAAACCAGCGTCAGAGACAAATTGACCGCCATCGCCGCGACCGCGACTTTGACCGGGGTCGCGGTGTCGTGGCGGGCAAAGAACGCCGGCGCCAACACTTTAATCAAGACAAAGGCCGGCAGACCCGCGGCATAGGCGGCCAACGCTGCGGCGGTCGCCGCGGTATCGGTTGGGCCGAAGGCGCCGCGTTCGAACAGCACCGAGAGGATCGGGGTCGCGAGGACCGCGAGCGCAATCGCCGCCGGCAGGGTCAGGAGTAGTGCCAGCTCGATCCCACGATTTTGCGTCGCCATCGCCTCGGGACCTTGCCCGAGCCGGACCTGGCGCGACAGCGACGGAAGAATTGCCGTACCCACGGCGATGCCGACGACCCCGAGCGGCAACTGATTCAAGCGGTCGGCGTAATAGAGATAGGAGACCGAGCCGCTCGGCAAGAGCGAGGCCAGCGCGGTCGAAATCAACAGATTGAGCTGGGTGACGCCCGCCCCAATCGTCCCCGGAGCCATCACCGCTAGGGTGCGGCGGACACCCGGGGTCAGTCGAGGCAGAGGCAGCCGCAACGCAAGGCCCGCGCCCTCGCAGGCGAGCAGCAGCCACACGAACTGAGCAAAGCCGGCGACGGTGACGGCCCACGCCAGCGCGCGGCCGTCGCGCCAGCCAAACTGGCGCATTAGCAACAACGCTGCGATTAAGGACAGATTTAACAGGATCGGGGTTGCGGCGACAGCGGCGAAGCGCTCGACCGAGTTCAAGATTCCACCCTGAAGTGCGACCAGCGCGATGAACAAGAGGTAGGGAAAGGTAATCCGCGCGAGATCGACGGCGAGCTCGAACTTCTCAGGCTTCTGCCGGAAGCCCGGCGCGATTACGTCCATGATCGTGGGCATAAAGATCTCGCCGAGGAGGACGAAGCCGAGAAGCGCGGCCAGCAGCACGGCGAGCGCATCCTCGGCGAAGGCTCGGGCCGGCTCCTTGCCACGCTCCGCCATGGTTCCGGCGAAGAGCGGCACGAAGGCGGCGCTGAAGGCGCCTTCGGCAAACAAACTGCGAAACAAATTCGGCAACCGCTGAGCAACGAAGAACGCGTCGGCCACAGGCCCCGCGCCGAGAATTGCTGCGGTCAGAACGTCGCGGATAAAGCCGAACACTCGACTTATCGCTGTGAAGGAACCAACGGTGGCTACGGAGCGCAGCAAGGCCATGCCCGGCGGTGTAACGGAAAACGGCTGCCGAGAAAACAGCCCTTAACCTCGTCGTCGCTCGCCTGAACACTCTGGAGATGCTATAGCCGATTCTACTTTCGATTATCGGGCAGTCGGCGCCGAGTGTGGCCAAGCCCTGCCGTGATCGGCATGAGAGCCGGTACCGTTTAACTCTTTTGAATTTCTGTTTCTCTTCTTTCCCGTTACTATTGCTGTTTTTGGAATTCTCCAACGATTCGGAGAACGAGTCCAACAATTGACGCTGCTGACAGCCTCGCTGACTTTTTAGCATCTTGGGATGTGCGATTTTTATCGTTGTTGCTAGGCTCTGTGCCGATCAATTACGCATCGGCCGATCGATTTGGATGTGCACGCGCCACCAACGCGAGCGTGCTGCCAGCCTGCTCCTCGCATTTGGCATCGGCGCCAGCCTCCTTGCCATCGGCGTATTCAAATATGCCGGCTTCTTGGCCGGGAACCTAAACGCACTATTCGGCACAGATGTCCTAGTTGGTGCAATCATACTACCGCTGGGCATCTCTTTCTTTACATTCGAGCAGATCAGATTTCTCGTCGATGTTCGCCGCGGACAGACAAATCGCGCTATCAGACCTGCTACGGTATGCCCTCTTCGTCTCCTTCTTCCCGCGGGTGGTAGCCGGCGCGATCCTGCGCTTCGGGGAGATCAATCCACAGCTTACCGGCACCCATGAAAGGGCCGCCGTCGGCGGGGACCTTAGGGTTGGGCTGACCATTTTCTTTTTTGGGCTGGTCAAAAAGACGGTGCTGGCGGACGGCATCGCTCCTTATGCGATATCGGTTTTTCAATCCGCCACACGCAGCAGTAAGGTGGATTTCTTTACGGCCTGGGCCGGGGTTCTAGCGTACACATGTCAGCTGTATTTTGATTTCTCCGGCTATTCTGACATGGCCATCGGCGCGGCACGATGCTTCGGCATTCGGTTTCCGATAAATTTCTTCTCTCCCTAGCAGACGACGAGCATCATCGAGTTCTGGAAGCGTTGGCACATCACCTTATCGCGTTTTTTACGTGATTATTTCTATATAGGCTTGGGCGGCAATCGCCGCGGCCCGACCAGACGTTATGTAAATTTGATGATTACCATGTTGTTGCGTGGTCTGTGGCACGGCGCCAGTTGGACTTTTGTGTTCTGAGGCGGGTTGCACGGCTTTTATTTGATGGTCAATCACGCCTGGCTGGCGGCCGCGGAAAAGAGCTCGGCGATCGACAAATTTCGAGGATCCAGAGCGGGTACGGGGTTCGGCTGGGCGTTGACCTTTGTCAGCGTCGTGGTGGGTTGGGTGTTTTTTCGCGCCCCGAACTTGGACGCCGCCCTGACGATTCTGGGAGGTATGAGCGGCCGGAATGGCATCGCTATACCGGCCGGCCGCGCCTTTGCACTCGAGCCGGTACAAGGTCTTGTCAGCGCTCTCGGTATCGTGTTTTCGAACGAGTCGGGAAGCAACCTCGTCGAATCCTGTTTGTGGATAATGGTGCTCTTGGCGATCGCCTTTTGGGCACCCAACACTCAGCAGCTGATGCGCGCTTATGCTCCGGCGCTCAACATTCCCGGGACTCCGAGCTTGGAACTCGGTGATGCTTGGCGCCATGCGCTCTCTCGCGTGCGGTGGGTGGCTTCACCGGGCTGGGCGATAACTACTGGCGTCCTGGCGTTTCTGGGAACCATCTCGATAGTGCGGGTTAGCGAATTTCTCTATTGGCAGTTTTGACGGAACGCCAATGCGGCCTCTCTGTTTCTTTGCGTGGCTCGGCGGCACGGTTGTTACGCTCGTTTGCCTGGCCATCGCTCTAGGCGTGGCCGTGGACCCCTATCGCATGTATGGCACCGGAACGGTCCCAGGGTGGACTGCACTGAAGCCGCGGATCTACAATCAAACCCTGATCGCCAAGACTTACCAACTCGAACGCATCCGCCCCGCGACTTTACTGCTAGGCAACTCGCGGGTAGAGATCGGCTTCGACCCCGAAGGCCGAGCCTGGCCGGCGTCAGCCTCCCCAGTCTTCCTCCCCAGTCTTCAATGCTGCCGTAGCGGGAGGTGATCTGCTCACTTCGCTGCTGATGCTGCGCGACGCCCTCGCGTGCCGTCGGCCGGATACCGTCATACTCGGTCTCGATATTCTGGACCTCCTGCAGAAGCCGGATGTGCTGCCATTGGCCAAACAGCCCGCCGACCCCGACGAAAGCCGGCTTCTCGTCGACCGAGACGGGCATCCAAATCCGGATCGTCCGCTCCAGATCTGGCGCGACCGCATTGCGACCACTTTGACTATCGACGCCGTACTCGACGGATTGGCAACGCCTTTTGACCAAGATCTTGAGCAAAGTCCGACGATGACACGGCACGGGTTCAATCCGTTGCATGATTATCGCGTTGCTGCCGTACGCCAGGGCTACCGCGAGTTGTTCGCCCAGAAAAACGCCATATACCGACAACAGTATGCGCGTTACCCAGCGCCCGCCTTCCTTGAGCCATCTCGGTTTGCCGGTTTTCGATACTTACAGAATATCATTGAGCTTACCACCGCACACGCCAAGCATTTGGTCTTGTTCATCCAGCCCTATCATGCTGATTATCTTGATATGCTGCATGATATCGGGCTTTGGGCGAGTTTTGAAACTGGAAGCGCGCACTAGCCAAGGTCGTCGACACTCAGGTAGAGACGCGCTAAAGTAACGTGCAGCTGTTTGACTTCTCCGGTTATAACGAATTTACAACCGAGCGGGTGCCGCCGCCAGCCGACCGTCATTCCGCGATGCGGTGGTATTGGGATGCCGGCCACTACAAGGTTGCCCTCGGTGACGAGATGCTGGGGGTGATCTTCGGGGACGCCGCGCCATTCGGCGTCGCGCTCACTTCGTCAAACGTGGAACAGGTGCTGGCCGCAATTCGGGAAAGCCGGAGCCGCTTCGCCCCACGCGACGGGCATCGATCTTGATGCGAATTCTCCGACCGATAGCAAAAAGAGGTAACGTTGTGGGGTTGCGAGGCCGGGTGCCTGCGGCTTGCGTTTTATCGGGTGATCGGTAACCGTCTCCCCTCGCAAAATAAGGGAGGAGCGGAATATGGCAGGGACCAAAATGGGTGTCGTCGGATGCGGCGGTCGAATGGGTAGGATGCTGGTCGCCGAGATCGCTGCGAGCGAAGGATGTACGCTTGCTGGCGGATGCGCCAAAGCAGGTAGCGGCTACATCAATCAGGATATCGGCGAACTAGCTGGGGTCGGGCGGCTCGGCATCTCCGTCGGCGACGATCCCGAGAAGTTGATCCGTGAAAGCGATGTCGTCATTGAGTTCACGACGTCCGAGGCAACTGCTACCCATGCGGCACAGGCCGCCGGATTGGGAAAGGCGATGGTGATCGGCACGACAGGGCTATCGATCGAGGAAGGTGAAAATGTGCGGAAGGCGGCGTGCAAAGTCCCGATTGTCTGGGCTCCCAATATGAGCCTGGGGATCAATTTGCTGCTGGGTCTTGTCGAAGACGTCGCCCACCGGCTGGGTCCGGACTGGGACGTCGAAATCTTGGAGATGCACCATCGCGGAAAGGTCGACGCTCCCTCAGGCACCGCGCTCGCCCTCGGCCGCGCGGTTGCCACGGGTCGCGAGGTGGAGTTCGAAGAAGTGCAGCAGCGCGGCAGGGATGGCATCACCGGTCCCCGCCGTACGGGTGACATCGGCTTTGCCGCACTGCGCGGCGGTGATGCGGTCGGCGACCACCATGTCGTCTTTGCCGGAACCGGCGAGCGCCTCGAGCTGACCCACCGGGCGACGAGCCGGTCCATCTATGCGAAGGGTGCGGTCCAGGCGGCGCGTTGGGTCGTCGGTCGGCCGCCGGGGCTTTATGGCTTGAAGGAGGTGCTCGGTCTTTAAAGCGTCGCCGCGCCTGCGGGATTGAGGGCATCCCGCCAGCGGCTGAGCGCCTCGCGGATTGCCGCGTCGAGCTCGCGGCGGGCGGCCGGTGCCAGAAAGTCGGCGATCACCAGGCTGCGGCCGTGCGAAGCGACGCGCAGCCGGTTCCACTCATCCCCCCGCTCTTCCAGGATCACCCGCAGCCAGAAAGGCTGAAACCACCACATCCGCCGCTCGCCCCGTACGCTCACCCGCTCGACCGTAAAGGCGTCGCCGGCAAGCCGGATTGTCTCGCTACGGCGGGCGCTGCGATAATTGAGACGGAATGCAAGATAGACGAGGGCAACGTCGAGCCCAAAGAACCCCGTCACCGGCCACGCGCCGATCGAGACGAACCCGATGCCGACCGCGAGGCTGATCAGACCGAGGATCAACAATATCACGTGAAAGCCGCGCGGTGGCAGGCTGCGGTGCGGTAGCAGCACGCGCTCGAAAGATAGACTGCCAAACGGCGGTGCGGCAGTCGCGCAACCGGGGCTGGGGTTCATTACGCCCTGAACATAGCGGCGGCAGCAGCGTTCCGTAAAGAATCGCGTGTCGCGTCGCCAGGTTTGTCGTCGCGTCATGTCCTCTCTACACTCCGACGTGATGCGCGCTTTCTCGAAACGCGAGGTCCGGGAGTTCTACCGGCGGCTGGCCGAGACGCGGCCGATCCCGCAGACCGAGCTCGAATTCATCAATCCATTTACCTTGCTTGTGGCGGTCGTGCTGTCGGCGCAGGCAACCGACACCGGAGTCAACAAGGCGACCCCCGCGCTGTTCGCCCTTGCGGATACGCCGGCGAAGATGTTGGCGCTCGGCGAGGACCGGCTGGTGGAACTGATCCGCACGATCGGGCTCTTCCGGACCAAAGCGAAGAACCTGACGGCGCTGAGCCGCATCCTGGTCGAGCAATACGATGGCGAGGTGCCGCGCGACCGGACGGCGTTAGAGGCTCTTCCAGGGGTCGGACGGAAGACGGCGAACGTGGTTCTGAACGTCGCTTTCGGTGAGCCGACAATCGCGGTCGACACGCACATCTTCCGGGTCGCCAATCGGACCGGTCTCGCGCCGGGGAAGACACCGCTTGCGGTCGAACTCGCACTCGAAGCAAGCACACCTGCCGAGTGCAAACGCTATGCCCATCATTGGCTAATCCTGCATGGCCGATATGTGTGCAAGGCCCGCAAGCCCGAATGTCCCGATTGCGTCGTAGCCAGCCTCTGCCGTTATGGCGCCAAGACCGGCCCGGCTGAGATGATCGCGGCGCGCGCCGCCGTCTCCGCGCCTGCGGCGCTGGCCAACCCTCCGCCAGCACGGCGCGCCGGCCGCCACGCGCCTCGCGCGGCGGGAAAACTTCGGACAAACCCCGATCAGCGAAAATAGAGAGAAAATCGCTTTTCGTCCCGAAAATTCTCCGGTCTGCGACGAAGAAGGCCGAGGCGAATCAATCGTTTAATCGGCAAATTCTCTAGATGAGCAAACAGGGAATTATATTATTCGCTGCGATCAAGGAACAAAAATTCGCCGTACCAGAAAAGCGGCGGGGATCGAAACCTCGTTCAAATTCCCTAATGGGAAATTCAAGATTTTGTTGATTACGTGGTCCTGATAATACTATATTTGGAGTCAAAGTGAGGCAGTTGATTGCCGGCGGTCGCCCGTTCTGCAGTGACTGCCATGCCCTTCGGACTGGATGGAACACCTTCCTGGCGGCCTCCAGCAGCAACAGGACGGCGGTGCCGCAGCCCAGCGCCACGGCGATATCGTGGCCGTGTAGCGGTCCGAAATGGAAGAGATCCCTGGCCAGCAGAATTAGCACCACAGCCGCAAGGATTGCCGCGGTCGCAACGACAACCGACCATAGGGCTGGGTTCGAACGGCTGAATGCCGCGAGGACCGAGGTACCATGGCTGCGGTTGATCAAGACAAGGCCGAGATTCGCCGCAACAAGGGTGGCGAAGGCGAGAGAGCGGGCATCCGGTTCGGGTAGCTCTTGGCGCAACGCAGCAACGAACAGCCCGGCGACGAGCACCAGGACCAGTGCTCCTTGCAGGAGGCTCCAGACGGTAAAACCGGCGGTGACGAGCGGCGCCGCTGAGTCACGTGGCGGGCGGCGCATCGTGTCCTCCTCCTCGCCTTCGGCCTCGAAGACTATCGAGCACACCGGATCGATAACCATTTCGAGAAACGCGATGTGAAGCGGCGAGAACACCAGCGGCAAACCGAACAGCAGCGGCAGCAGGGCAAGCCCGGCAATCGGCACATGCACGGCGAGAATGTATGCCATCGCCTTTTGCAAATTGTCGTAAATCCGCCGCCCCAGGCGGATTGCCGCAACGATCGATGTGAAATCGTCGTCGAGCAGAACGAGGGCCGCAGCCTCGCGCGCGACATCGGTCCCGCGCCCACCCATGGCGATGCCGATGTGGGCGGTCTTGAGGGCGGGAGCGTCGTTCACGCCGTCGCCCGTCATGGCGACGACTTCGCCGCTCGCCTTGACGGCATTGACGATGCGCAGCTTTTGCTCGGGCATCGTCCGCGCGAAGATCGCTGCCGAGCGCACACGCTGGGCGAGTTCTGTCTCGCTCATCTACTCGAGATCGCTTCCCGTAACGACATCGCCCGCTTTGAGGTTCGCGCTGAACGCGATTGCACACGCGGTCTGCGGGTAATCGCCGGTGATCATGACGACCCTGATGCCAGCGGTTTGGCACTCCTTGACGGCCTCGGGTACTGCCGGACGCAACGGATCTGCGATCCCTACAAGGCCCAGATACTCGAATGGGAAACCACGCGGGGTATGCGGACGAGCGCTATCGACGGTACGGAGGCCTTGGCCAGGCCGAGCACCCGCATGCCTTCGCGCGCCATTTCATCGGCTGCCGAGCGCTCCCGCGCGCGATCTTCGTCGGAAAGATGGCAGAGTTCCGCGATGGCCTCGGCCGCGCCCTTTGCCGCCACGATCAACGCACCGTAGCCGGCCTGCTCCCATACCTTTGCAACCGCAAGCAGAGCGCAAGGACGCTCAGGCTCAGGCTTACGATGGCAAAGTTGCGGACCAGACGGCGGGTTTGGATCCGCAAGCGTGGTGGCTCGGTTTCGATCTGCGTGATGGCGACTCCGATCTTGCCGATCTCGCTGCGCGCACCAGTCGCCGTTACTTTGGCCCTCCCATGGCCCCGCACGACAAGATTGCC
>Ga0306921_10006401_pt1 | contig 12273 bp, 6 predicted proteins | sample sta12Cox44000080_FD_203760 | JGI IMG/M metagenome (GOLD analysis project Ga0306921, IMG submission 203760) | Lab enrichment of tropical soil microbial communities from Luquillo Experimental Forest, Puerto Rico - statoxic.12C.oxic.44.000.080 (v2)... | ecosystem: Environmental > Terrestrial > Soil... | reverse complement strand
TCGCGACCGCAATCGCCATTATCATCGTGGCGATTGAACTCGGCGTGATCAGCTTTATCCGGCACAAGTACATGGACACCCCATTCCTCCAGGCTGCTTTTCAGGTGATCGTTGGCGGCGTCCTTGTTTTCCTCACCGGGTGGCTGATAGGCAGCTCGTAAGGCAAGACAGACGCGCAACAGAAGCGAGACGGAGGCGCCGACGGAGCCGCAAGTCCTTATGGATACAGGGCAGAGTCAGTTGCACCTAAGTCTCACGGCCGTCGCCGCACTCCTTTCGGCGACCGCCTTTTATTTCGGCACGGGATTGCACCCCATCTGGTGGCTCACCTGGCTCGCACCATTGCCCTTACTGCTGGTTTCGCAGCAACTCTCCGGTCGAGCAGCGTTCATTGTTTCGTGGTTGGCGGCGCTCGCAGGAGCGCTGAACCTGTGGCGCTATTTCCACCACGACCTGGAAGCTCCGCTCTTTGTCACGGTGCTGATCCTGGTCTTTACCAGTGCCGCTCTGGCGCTTGGAGTGTCGCTGTTTCGACGATCGGCCATCCGGGGAAACTTGTTCGCCACAGCCCTGGTCTTTCCAGCTTTCTGGGTCGCTTACGAGTATCTGAGGGCAAGCACTTCTCCACACAGCACGGCTCTCAACATTGCTTATAGCCAGATGAATTTCCTCCCCATCCTCCAGATCGCATCAATAGCCGGCATCTGGGGCATCGACTTTTGTGTGTTCCTGTTTCCAGCGACGCTGGCGGCATTGATTGCGGTGCCTGGTCAAGCAGGCCGCAAGAAACTTTTGGCCGCGGGCGTTGGGGTTTTTCTGCTCGTAGTGCTGGGCTTCGGCGACTGGCGATTGCATCGACGCGCGCCTTCAACCGTCGTCAACGTCGCGCTGATTGCCTCGGATCTACCCCAAAACACTCTCCCTACAACGGAAGAGGACACGATGCGCTTGCTCCGCGAGTATGCCGCAGCGGCTGAGAATGTTTCCGCACGGCACCCGCAGGCAATTGTCATCCCGGAAAAGATTGGCGTTGTTCGTGAAGCTTATCTGTCCTCGGCAGACTCGGTTCTCTCATCGCTAGCCACCCGAGCCCAGGCCGTTGTTGTTGCCGGCTTGATCCGCCGCGATGCCAAGGGTGCATGGAATGAAGCTCGTGTGTACCTGCCCGAAGGCGACGCACCCCTCAGTTATGAAAAGCATCACATGTTACCGCCGTTCGAATCTCAATTCATCGTCGGCACCTGGCGCACGCTTCTTCATGAACCTTCGGGAACTTGGGGAGTCACCATTTGCAAGGACATGGATTTTCCGCGACTGAGCCGTCACTACGCCGAGGATGGGGCGGGTTTGCTTCTCGTCCCGGCGTGGGATTTTGATTCCGACGGTTGGCTGCACGGCCGCATGGCTATATTGCGCGGCGTAGAAGACGGCTTCAGTATTGCGCGTGCGCCGAGGCATGGAATCCTGAGCATCAGCGATGACCGCGGCCGAGTGCTGGCGGAACTCGCCACGGATTCAGCGCCGTTCGCGGTCCTGATCGCGGCCATTCCCGTTGGGCACCAAGCGACCTTCTATTCGCGGTTCGGCGATTGGTTCGCCTGGCTGAACCTGATTGTACTCATCGTCGTTCTGTTTAGTCCCTCAAAGTCCGCCGCGGTCCAATCAGCTGGGATGTGATTTCCCTCTCTTTGACGGCAGATAAAATCAGGACGACAGTTCTCAGCAGCGCGATCAATCGGAATGCGCAGGCGCGTGAGCCGGAACCGAGCGGCGCAAGACGGTACGACGCAGGAAGGACTGCAATCGGTCCATGTAGATGTAAACAACCGGGGTCGTAAACAGGGTGAGTATCTGGCTGAGGATCAGCCCGCCGACGATGCTGATACCAAGGGGCCGCCGGATTTCCGAGCCAACGCCGGTGCCGAGAGCCAGGGGCAGGGCGCCGAACAAAGCGGCCATCGTGGTCATCATGATGGGACGGAACCGCAAGAGGCAGGCCTTGTAGATAGCTTGCTCGGGTGTTTTTTCCTCTTCTCGCTCCGTCTGGACGGCAAAATCGATCATCAGAATCGCATTTTTCTTCACGATGCCGATCAGCAAAATGATTCCGATCAGCGCGATGATGCTCAGGTCCATCTTCATTAATTGGAGCGCGAGAAGCGCGCCGATACCGGCAGAGGGAATCGTCGAAAGAATCGTGATGGGGTGAATATAGCTCTCATAGAGAATGCCCAGAACGATGTATACCGTCGCCAGCGCAGCGAGGATCAAGATGAGCTGATTGGCGAGGGAGTCTTGGAATGCTTGGGCGCTGCCCTGAAACGACGCGTGAACCGTGTTGGGAACACCAAGTTCGCGGCGGGCCTCTTCCACATGCTCAACCGCAGGCCCCAGCGAAGCGCCCGGCATAAGATTAAACGAAATGGTAATCGAAGGGAAAATTCCCTGGTGGTTCACGGAAAGCGAGGTGTTGGAATGCTGATAATGGGCAAAGGAGCTCAAGGGTACAAGTTTTCCTGACCTGGAAGGAACGTAAATGTATTTCAGGCCCTCGGGATTTTCCTGGAATTCGGGCGCGACTTCGAGAACCACATGGTACTGGTTCAAGCCTTTATAGATGTTAGAGACTTGCCGCTGGCCGAACGCATCGTTCAAGGCGTTGTCGACATCCTGCATGGAAACGCCGAGCCGGCTTGCGGTGTCGCGGTCAACAGAGAGATAGGACTGCAGACCTTTGTTCTGCTGGTCGGAATTGACGTCGCGCAAATCGGGGATCTGCTGCATGCGGGCCATTAGGATGGGAGCCCAGTGATAAAGGTCCTCGAGATTGTCCGCCTGCAGGGTGTATTGAAACTGCGCGGCACCCCAGCGGCCTCCAACGGTAACGTCCTGCACGGACTGCAAGAAAAGGGAAGCTCCGGGAATTCCGGAAATCTGACCCCGGAGCCGCTCCATGACATGGTCGGCGTCCAGCTTACGCTGGTCGTGAGGTTTAAGCTGAACGAACATGCGGGCGGTGCTGGTGCCGTTGCCACCGCCCGTAAAGGAACTGACGGTATTTACGGCAGGGTCGGCCATCACGATCTTTGCGAAGGCATGCATTTTCTTGGACATTTCGGCGAACGACGTGTCCTGGTCCCCCTGAATGTATCCGTTGAGCCTGCCAGTGTCTTGCTGCGGGAAGAAGCCCTTGTTAACGGCTTTGAACATGTACACGCTGAGAGCAGCTGTAAAAATGGTTAAACAGAGAACTACGAACTCGTGGCGCAGCACCCATCGCAAAGCGTGATCGTACCCTTGCAACATCCGGTTGAAGCCGCCTTCAGACAGCCGGTAAAAGAACCCGTGCTTTTTCTTGTGGTCATGCCTGAGGAAGCGCGCGCACATCATGGGTGTCGCGGTCAACGACACGAACAACGAAACGCCGATCGCGACGCTTAACACTACAGCAAATTCGCGAAAGAGGCGTCCGACCAGCCCGCCCATCATGAGGATCGGTATAAAAACCGCGACCAGCGAAGTGCTCATGGAGAGCACAGTGAATCCGATTTCGTTCGCCCCTTTCATCGTCGCGGCAAAGGGGCCAAGGCCGTTTTCCATATGGCGGGCGATGTTCTCAATCACGACGATGGCGTCGTCTACAACGAAGCCAGTCGAAATCGTAAGCGCCATCAATGAAAGGTTGTCGATGGAGTAGCCGAGGAGATACATAACGCCAAAGGTGCCCACCAGCGACAGCGGAACCGCGACACTCGGAATCACGGTTGCCCAATAATTCCGTAAGAAGGCAAAAACCACGAGGATGACCAGGATGATGGAGATCACCATGGTACGCTCGACGTCGTGCACCGAAGCCCGGATAACCGTGGTTCGGTCATTGACGATTTTTAAATTCAGTGCCGGCGGGACGGATGCGCGCAACCACGGCAAGGTCGCTTTGATCCGGTCTGCGGTGTCGATCATGTTCGCGCCAGGTTGGCGGAAAATCCCGATGATCACGCCGGGGTTGCCCCCTGTCAGTCCCAGGTTGCGAATGTCTTCCGTTGCATCTTTGACGATCGCAATATCTGACAACCGCACCGGGGCGCCCACATGGCCGGCGACAATCAGCGGTTCGTATTCGTAGGCCTTAAATAATTGGTCGGTATCGGAAAGTGTCCAGGCCCGGTCATGGTTCGAAAGCGCACCCTTGGCAAGATTGGAATTCGCGGACTGCAATGCCTTGCGCACGGTTTCGAGACTGATGCCGTAGCTGTTCAACTGCTGAGGATTGACCTGAACGCGCACCGCGGGCCGGGAAGCGCCCCAAGTGAATACTTGGCCGACACCCGGGATCTGCGCAATTTTTTGGGCGAGGATGGAATCGGAAGCGTCGTAGATTTGCGCGATGGGAATGGTCTCCGAGGTCAACGAAAGCAACATCACCGGAGAATCAGCGGAATTGACTTTGCGGTAGGAAGGCTGAGAAGGCAGATCGGCAGGCAACTGGCTGCGAGCGGCGTTGATGGCCGCTTCTACATCGCGGGCAGCCGCGTTAATGTCGCGATTCAGGTCGAACTGCAGCGTAATTCCGGTGTTGCCGAGCGTTGAGGTGGACGTCATCTGCGTGACACCGGCAATTCGCCCGAATTGGCGCTCGAGCGGCGTTGCTACTGCAGAGGCCATCGTTTCCGGGCTTGCTCCGGGGAGGCTTGCGCCTACGGAAATCGTTGGAAGGTCAACCTGCGGCAGCGGCGCAACGGGCAGAAAGCGGAACGCGATTGCGCCCGAGAGAAAGATCGCGATGGTTACGAGCGACGTGGCGACGGGTCGGCGGATGAAGGGCGCGGAAAAGTTGGACTGAAAATTCATCCTAGTCTCCGGCGGCGGGTTCTTCAGCCGGGTTGCTGATGCCCAGATTCAGGTGGCGCCCGAGCCAATCGAACGCAAGATACACCACTGGTGTCGTGTACAGCGTAAGAAGTTGACTGAGGATGAGTCCGCCGACGATGGTGATGCCCAATGGACGGCGCAACTCCGAGCCGACGCCCTGGCCGAGCGCCAAAGGCAAGCCGCCGAGCAGCGCCGCCATCGTGGTCATCATGATGGGACGGAAACGCAGTAGGCAGGCCTCGTAAATCGCATCGAGGGGAGACTTCCCTTCCTTGCGCTCGGCTTCCAGCGCAAAGTCGATCATCATGATGGCGTTTTTCTTGACGATGCCGATGAGCAAAATGATTCCGATGAGCGAAATGATGCTGAAATCGGTTCTGCAGAGCAGCAGCGCCAGGATTGCGCCCACGCCCGCCGAGGGCAGAGTCGAAAGAATCGTGATTGGGTGGATGTAGCTCTCGTAGAGAATGCCCAAAACAATGTAGACGGTAACGACCGCGGCCAGGATGAGCAGCGGCTCGTTGGAGATCGAACGGAGAAAGGCCGCTGCCGTGCCCTGGAACGTTGCTTGAATGCTCGGCGGCAAGCCAACCTCGCGCCGCGCTGCTTCGATCACACGGGTGGCATCTCCAAGAGATGCACCAGGCGCAAGGTTAAATGAAACGGTAACGACGGGAAACTGGCCCTGGTGATTGATTACGAGCGCGGTCGTGCCGGGCTCAAATCGGGTGAAGGCGCTCAGTGGAACTTGCTGACCGTTCGAGGAGCGGACGTAGATATTCTTCAAGGCCTCCGGGTTCTGCTGGAAGCTGGGATCCACTTCCATGACCACGTGGTATTGATTGAGCTGGGTGAAGATCGTAGAGACCTGGCGCTGGCCGAATGCATCGTAGAGCGTGTTATCGATGTCAGCGGGGAGGATGCCAAGGCGGGCAGCCGTGTCGCGGTCGATAGTCAAAGTGGCTAGCAGGCCGTCATTGAGCTGGTCGGTTGCCACATCGCGCAACTCCGGAAGCGTCTTCAGCTTTTGCACGAATCTCGGCACCCAGTACGCAAGTTCTCTGGGGTCGACGTCTTCGAGCGAGTACTGAAACTGTGTTCGGGAGACGCGGTCCTCAACCGTTAAATCCTGCACCGGCTGCAGGAAGAGCGTGATGCCGCTTACCTGCGCTAGTGGCGGCTGCAGACGGCGAATCACATCCGAGGCGGAGATCGTCCGCTCCTCCAGCGGCTTCAGGTTGATCTGTATCCGGCCGCTGTTGACGGTGGTGTTGGTGCCGTCAATTCCGATGAACGAAGAAAGGCTGGCTACGGCGGGATCGCGGAGGATCACCTCCGCCAGCGCCTCCTGGCGAAGCGACATGGCCGCGAATGAAACGTTTTGAGGCGCCTCCGACACACCGAGGATCACGCCGGTATCCTGCACCGGGAAGAAGCCCTTGGGGACGTAAATATACAGAAGTACGGTGCCGACCAGCGTGCCCACCGTAACCAGCAGGGTAGTTGTCCGGAAACGAAGCACGACTTGAAGCGTGCGCCCGTAAAACGCGATCACGTCGTCGAATACCTTTTCCGATTTGCGGTAGAACCACGTCTGAAGGTTTTCGGGCTGGTGGCGCAACAGCTTCGCGCACATCATCGGCGTCAGAGTCAGCGAGACTGCAGCCGAGACAATGATGGTGACGGCCAGGGTTACCGCAAACTCACGGAACAAGCGGCCGACGATGTCTCCCATGAACAGGAGCGGAATCAGCACGGCGATCAGCGAAACGGTCAGTGAAACAATCGTGAAACCAATCTGTTCCGAGCCTTTCAGAGCGGCCTGCAGCGGCGATTCGCCCTGTTCTATGTACCGGCTGATGTTTTCGATCATCACGATGGCGTCGTCAACGACAAAGCCGGTCGAAATGGTGAGCGCCATCAACGACAGGTTGTTGAGTGAATAGCCCAGCAGGTACATCGCGCCGAAGGTGCCGACAATCGACAGGGGCACGGCGAAGCTCGGAATAATCGTGGCGCGGATGCTGCGCAAAAATAGAAAGATCACCATCACGACCAGCGCGATGGTTAGCATTAAGGTGAATTGTACGTCGGCGACCGAAGCGCGAATTGTGGTCGTGCGGTCGGTCAGAATGGTCACCTGAATCGACGCGGGCAGCGCCGACTGCAGCTGGGGCAGAATGCGCTTGATGCGGTCTACCACGCTGATGATGTTTGCGCCCGGTTGGCGCTGAATATTCAGAATGACGGCAGGCTGTTTGTTTGCCCACGCCGCTTGTTTGACATTTTCGGCGCCGTCGATTGCGGTTGCCACGTCGGAAAGGCGCACGGGCGCCCCATTGCGATAAGCGACGATGAGGGACTTATAGCCTTGGCTTGAAAGCAGCTGGTCGTTTGCGCCAATAGTGAAAGCCTGGTGCTGCCCGTCGAACGTGCCCTTGGCTTGATCGACATTTGCGTTGGCGAGAGCTGTGCGCAAATCCTCGAGGCTGAGCCCGTAGGAAGCGAGAGCGGTCGGATTCGCCTGCACGCGGACCGCTGGGCGTTGCCCCCCGCTGATGCTGACAAGGCCTACCCCTGAAAGCTGTGAAATTTTCTGTGCCAGCGTGGTGTCGGCCAAATCTTCGACTTTGGAAAGCGGTAGCGTGTCGGAGGTTAAAGCCAGAGTGAGGATCGGTGCGTCTGCGGGGTTAATCTTGCTGTAGATCGGGGGATTTGGCAGGTCCTTGGGTAGTAGATTCGAAGCGGCATTGATCTCCGCTTGCACTTCCTGCTCGGCCACATCGATGTTCAGATCCAGATTGAATTGCAGCGTGACCAGCGAACTTCCAAAGGAACTTATCGACGTCATCTGCAAAAGGCCCGGGATTTGCCCGAAGTTTCGTTCGAGCGGCGCGGTGACCGATGAAGCCATGACCTCCGGGCTCCCCCCGGGATAAAAGGTAATGACTTGGATCGTTGGGTAGTCGACTTGCGGCAGGGCGGAAACCGGGAGTTGGCGGTAAGCCACAAGACCCACAAGGATCACGCCAACCATCAGAAGCGTGGTGGCGACCGGCCGCAAGATGAACGGCCGTGAAGGATTCATCGAGCGGGCCCTCCAGGGGACGCGCCGCTGCCGCCGATTCTCGAGTTTCTAGGATCGATCTTGCTGCCGTTTTGCAATTTGTCTTGGCCATCGACAACGACGACTTCTCCCGGAGCCAAGCCAGCGGAGATGCCAGTAACGTCACCGGTTGAATGCGTCAGCGTCACATCCTGCATTTTCACGGTGTTGTCTTGCACCACGGCAAAGACATAAGTTCCTTTCGGCCCACGTAAAACGGCTGTCGTGGGAACGATCATCACGTTTTTCTCGGTTTCGACAAGCAAGTGCATGTTCACAAACTGATTTGGAAACAGCTCGTTCTTCGAATTGTCAAACACAGCCTTGAGTTTGTAGGTACCCGTCGTCGTATCGATCTGGTTGTCGATTGTCAGGAGCTTGCCGGTCGCGATTTTGTCCGAATTGTCGCGATCATAGGCCTCGGCGATCATCGGCGCGCCCGAGCGCATGCGGGCCATCACTTGAGGAAGCTGGTCCTGGGGCAGGCTGAAGAGCACCGCGATTGGCTGTAATTGCGTAATGACGACAAGGCCATTCGTGTCGGTGGCGTGGACGATGTTTCCGATGTCGACCAGGCGAAGCCCAACGCGGCCACCGATGGGAGAGGTGATGTGCGAATAGGTGATTTGGAGTTTCGCATTGTCGATCTGGGCTACATCGGCCTTGATGGCGCCTTCAGACTGCCCGACCAAGGCCTGCTGCGTGTCGAGTTGCTGCTTCGCAATGACGCCCTCTTTAAAGAGCATTTGATAGCGCTCGTAATCTACCTGGGCGTCCTTCAACTGCGCCTGATCCTTGGCTAACTGCCCTTCGGCCTGCTCCTTCTGGACTTGAAAGGGCCGGGGATCGATTTCAATCAGTGAATCGCCTTCCTTGACGAATTGGCCTTCGGTAAAGTTGATTTTGACGATTTGGCCATCGACGCGGCTGCGGACAGTAACCGTATTGAACGCGGTTACGGTCCCAAGACCGTTGAAGTACACCGGCAAGTCACCCTTGCGCGTGGTCGCGACAACGACAGGTAGGGGTTGATCAGGCATGCTCATCGCGGCGCCAGGGCTACCCGGACCCGTCGCGGTGACGCCACCGGGGTTGCTAGCTTGAATTCCCCGGGTTCGGAAGTACCAAATCCCTGCCGCTGCCACAACGATCACCAACCCCCAAATCCACCAGCGCTTTCGCGGCCGAGCCTCTGAGTTATCGGAAGCAGGCCTCGGCCCTCGGACCTCGGGCGTCTTGGGTAAATCGACAGTTTCGAAATGCGCCATTCCGGCAAACTCCTCTAGTGCTTTGCGGGCCGTTGGGGGGACCTAGTACGCCATCAATAAGTGTATAGCGTATTGCGGGAAAAAGGCTTCCCCATGATTAAGACGCAGGACGCTCCCAATTGGGTACTCTCCAACCATGATTTAGTGGCAGGAGCGCCTCGGCAGAGGCTTCCGGCAAAAGACTCGTGCAGAATCGTGAGGCACATCGTAAACTAGCAAGGCTTCCAGAATGCCGCACGCTTTGTCTTAAAACGACGAAGGGAAACGCTATGCTGAAGGGTATCATCCTTGGAATTGTCCTGGGATTTGTGTTGATAGGCGTGGGACTGTACTTTTATTTTGCCAGCGGCCAAGCTCCGGTAGCCACAAAGTCGCCCGAAATGCCGTTCGAGCATAAACTCGCCCACATGGCACTGGACGCGTACCTCAACAAAATGCCTCACACAAAACCGCAGATTCCTGAGGATGAGCGCACCTTTCTCGAGGGCGCCAAGGTTTACAAAGAGCATTGCGCGGTCTGCCACGGCCTGCCGGGCGAACCAGAGACGAGCATCGCCAAGGGCATGTTTCCGAGGCCGCCGCAACTGTTTCGCGGAACCGGGGTGACCGATGACGAAGCGTGGGAAACGTACTGGAAGGTCGACGGAGGAATTCGCATGACCGGCATGCCGGGATTTCGAGATGCCCTTGGAGAAAACAGAATGTGGCAGGTAAGTATTCTCCTGAAGAACGCAGACAAGATCCCCCCCGCGGTCAAAGCAGAGTTGGCCAATCCGGTTGGCGCGCCAGCGGTGGCTCCTGGGGCGACGCCTCCCGCTCCCGTCGCACCCGGTGTGCCGCCAGCAGCCGCACCTGCCAAGAACTGAGGAGTTTCCGACCTAAGCTTGCCCGCGAATTAGCCTGTCGGCGTTGCGAAGCTCGGGGAAAAGCCAAGCCCAGAGCACAGTAACAAGGATCGCGCCTAGGCCTCCTAGCACCACCGCCGGGACTGCGCCGAGCCACTGCGCGGCGAGGCCGGATTCAAATTCGCCCAGCTCGTTCGAAGCGCCGATGAAGATCATGTCGACCGCGTTTACGCGGCCCCGCATTTCATCGGGTGTCTCGATCTGAATCAGCACTCCGCGCACAACCACGCTGACCATGTCGGCGGCTCCCACGAAGAAGAGCGAAATCAACGAGAGGGTTAGGCTGCGTGAGAAACCGAACACGATGGTGAATGCGCCGAATCCGGCAACGCACCAGAGCATCGTTGCGCCCGCACGGCGTCGAATCGGCTTGTAAGCAATCAGTAGCGCCATGACCGCAGCGCCAATGCCCGGGGCGCTGCGCAAAAGGCCTAAGCCCCAAGGACCTGCATGCAGAATTTCCCGCGCGTAGACGGGGAGCAAAGCCACGGCGCCGCCCAGCAACACGGCAAACAAATCCAGAGAGATGGAACCGAATACCAGCTTGTGTTCCCAGATGTAGCGGAAACCCGCGAAAACAGTCTGCAACGAAAACCGTTCGCGCGGCCTGGGCGGGCTTTGCGTCCGGATGCGCAGCGTGGTCAGAACGGAGATTCCGGCGGTGGAGAGCGCGGTGGCATACACAACCGCCGGTCCACGGAAGAAGGCGTACAGCAATCCGCCAATCGCGGGACCAAGGATTGTTGCACACTGAAAAACGCTGGAATTCCAGGCGATGGCGCTTTGCAATTGCCCTTCCGGCACCAATTGCGGCAAGAGCGCGCGGCTGGCAGGCATGCTGAAACAGCGCACCGTTCCGACGAAGAAAAGAATCACAAAGATCGGAGCGACCGATCCTGAGCCGTACAACGCCGCTATCCGCAAACTGACGATCAGCAAGAGCACCGAAGAAACCGCATAGCCAAGGTAGCAAAGCGTCAGGAGCTTGCGCCGGTCAAACCGGTCGGCGACATGGCCGGCGACGAGGAACAGCAGCACACCGGGAAGGAACTGCACCAAGCCCGTTAGTCCAAGGTCGAGGGGCCGCTTCGTAATTTCGTACACCTGCCAGCCCACGGCCACTGATTGCATCTCGGTACAAAAGACGATACAAAAGCGCGCAATTTGAAAAAGGCGAAATCCTGAGAACTGGAAGGCGGCTAATCCTGTGGTGTGGCGCTGTTCGGTGGTCGCCATTCAATAGTAGTCTGCCATAATTCCTCGCGCACCTATTGGACACGTTCTTTTCTGGTCAGCTTCACAAAATCCGCCCGACGTTGTAGAAGTAGGAGATACACTTCCCCGCGCCTTGCCCGTCGGGTATTAGACGCGCGCTTTTTCTGGAGAAGAATTGTTGTTCTTGCGACCTGGCACCCTCGACGAAGCACTTGCCGCTTTGGCCGAGACGCACGCCACCATTCTTTCGGGCGGCACAGACCTGTTCCCTGCCCTGAGTTTTGGACCGCTCCGCGGAACGGTGCTCGACATTTCCGCGATTTCGGAGCTCAAGGGAACTCGCTTCACGGATTCCGATATCGAAATCGGCGGACGGACCACCTGGAGCGAGATCCTTTCGGCGAATCTTCCGCGCGGCTTCGACGGACTGAAAGCGGCGGCCCGCGAGATCGGCGCTGTTCAGATTCAGAATCAAGCCACCGTGGCTGGCAATATCTGTAATGCCTCTCCCGCAGCGGATGGCATTGCCGCTCTGATGGCCCTCGATGCGGATATAACACTCGCCTCGCATTCGACGACCCGCACGCTGCCGCTGAAGGATTTCGTTTTGGGGAACCGCAAGACGACTCGCCGACCCGACGAGCTTTTGACAAGCATCCGTGTCCCGCGCCGCCTGGGAAACGCCGTTTCCATCTTTCTGAAACTTGGCGCCCGGCGTTATCTCGTTATCTCGATCGTTATGGTCGCGGCCAACCTGGTTGCCGATTCTGCAGGACGTATTTGTGAAGCGTTGATTTGCGTGGGCTCCTGTTCTCCTAAAGCACTGCGGCTCGCGGAACTCGAGCAAGCTTTGGCCGGCCAGCCGCTGAACGCCGGGCTTTCGAAACTTGTTCGGCCTGAGCATCTT
>Ga0306921_10006400_pt1 | contig 12273 bp, 13 predicted proteins | sample sta12Cox44000080_FD_203760 | JGI IMG/M metagenome (GOLD analysis project Ga0306921, IMG submission 203760) | Lab enrichment of tropical soil microbial communities from Luquillo Experimental Forest, Puerto Rico - statoxic.12C.oxic.44.000.080 (v2)... | ecosystem: Environmental > Terrestrial >... | reverse complement strand
TGCTTGAATCTAACATTGGGGATCGGAACAGCTATGGCTCTTGTGTCCATGAATTTCGGACCGCAAAATTGCGGCGCGGTTCCCGGACGTTTGCCCACGACCAGGTGCGGCGAAGATCGTCGAAGATAATTACCATGCGGTCAATCGCCGACGCGGACCGCGATGGTGGCCGCAAATTGGCGCGGCTGCGACGCGGCTGTGGTGCGGGGATGAGCCCAACGCGATGACTGGGGTCGCCATCGTCATCCCTATGCTGAACGAGGCTGCGGGACTGCCGCGGCTATTGCGCTCGCTTGCAGCGCTCGAGCCGCCGCCGGCAGAGGTTCTGGCTGTGGATGGCGGTAGCACCGACGCCTCCGTCGCCATCGCGGAGGCGGCCGGGCTGCTTGTCGTCCGGCACGATACTGGTGGCCGGGCGGCGGCGATCAACCGTGGTGTGCAGGAAGCCACGGCACCGATCATATGCGTTCTGCACGCCGACACCTTGCTGCCCGATGACGCGGTCTCCGTGATGCGCCGGGTGCTTGAAGATCCCGGGACCGCCTTGGCGGGCTTCACCCCCCTGCTCAGCGGGCCGGACCAGGTCCGTTGGGGGACCAGCTTCCATAATTGGATCAAGACCTGGTATGCGCCCCTGCTTTTCCGGCCGCAACTCTTCCTGCGCGGCGCGCGGCTGCTATTCGGCGACCATGCCATGTTTTTCCGCCGTGCCGATTTCCTGGCTGTCGGCGGCTGCGACCCCACGCTGCTGGTCATGGAGGACGCGGATTTGTGCATCCGCTTCTACCGGCTCGGCCGTACCCGTCTCGTCAACCGCGTAGTGATCACCTCCGATCGCCGGGTCGCCGCCTGGGGCGCGCTGCGGGCGAACTGGATCTACCTCAAGGTCGGAGTACGCTGGGGGCTCGGCTTTCGCAAAAGTCTGGAGCAGCACTACCCCGACGTGCGCTGAACCGAGCGCCCGCCTAGATACCTGTGGCGATGCCATAGTCGATCAGCCGTTGCAGGAAGGCCTGATCGGGGCGCGGACACGTGCGTCCGCTTAGCGCCCGCAGATTCGCGTCCTGGAACCGGGGGTCACGCTGAAGATAGCTTGCATAGAAAGACGTCACCTGGCGGTCGAGGGTCCGCTCCGCGCGGGTCAGCCGGGCCCGTTTGAAGGTTTCGGGCGACACGAAGCGCGGCGCCTGCAGGTGCGGATAGCCCAGCGCCAGGGTCCGCAAAGCGGCGACGGGCACGGGTGCGCCGGAGACTAGGTGATAGGCGTGGCCCGACGCCGCCGCCATCCGTTCGGCAATATCGGTCAGCCCGCCAATGACGTGATCTATCGGCACGAGGTCGAGGCTCGCGCAAGGGCTGGCGGGCAGGATATGGATACGGCCCGCTGTCACTAGGCGGATCAGAGCGTAGATGTTGGTGCATTCGTGCCGTCATGCAGGTCCCGCTGCGGGCGGCCTAGTCGTGGCTTAAGGCAGCCGACCTGATCCCCGATAAAGGGCAGTTCCGCTGGCGTTTCCACCATCCGCTCAGGTATTGTTGTCCGGCAACGATTTTTGGGGATATTTTGGCCGCTCTTTCTGGCCGGCTCCGAGCGGTTAAGGGACAATCGCCGCATGGCGGATGCGGCTCATAACCAGCATTCGGAAACCCGGCCGCCCGAGCGATCGCGACCGCATCATAACAACCGGGCCCAGCCCGTTTCCAGCCCGCCCGTCCAGAAGTGTTGCGCTGAGATGATGTCGGCGTCGGTTGCGGGGATCCCGAAAAATCGTTGTCGGACAACCGTAGCTGAGCCGATGGTGGAAACGCGAGCGGAACTGCCCTCCCTTATGCCGCGTCGAAGTACGGAGTCGTGGGGATCACCCAGACGATGGCATTGGAACTCGGATCGCTTAGCGTCCGCGTCAATGCCGTCGTGCCGGGGATGATTCGTACGCCCATGACAGCGGTCATGTTCCAGGATCCGGAAAATGTGAAGCGGATTCGCGCAGCTCATCCCATTGGCCGCGAAGGTCAACCCGAAGAGGTCGCGGCAGCGATTGCCTTCCTCCTGTCTGACGATGCCAGTTTCATCACCGGTGTGGCTCTCCCAGTTGATCGCGGTTCAACTGCGGGCATTCCGTCACATTAATACAACCCCCCTCCGGTCGGTGGCCGAAACGAACCGACATGGCACGACTGTTTGACATTCGGCAGCATCGTTGGCCGCGTCAGCGCCGCGAGATTTCATGGCTGCTGCCTCAGATCAAATCATAAGCACGACCAGTGGCCACGCAAGCGAGCCAATCATCACCAGTGTGCCAGCCACGATGCCAATTGCTTGCACTGGATGGTGTTCAACATCGAAGAACCACGCCGAAAACCGGTGAACTGGCGCGAGCAATTTTAGGGCGGCCGTTGAGAGTAGGAGCAAGACAGTCCAGATAGAAGTCACAAAAGTTGATAAGAATAGAGGAGTCAAGTGTGAATAATTCTTTGGTTTAGGTGATATTACCCACAACAATGGGTCGATGGTAATGCCTTCTAATATTGACAGTAGCGGCGGGAATGCCAGCGATAACGGATTATAGAAGTTATATATTATTATACCATAAAAAATAACACATATAATATACGACCATATTGCTATAAATACAGACATGATTACATCTAAAGATACCAGGAATAGCGTGCCGAGATGCCTTCTTAAAAGAAGCCGCGTCTTCCATAGAGCTATGTAATCTGGGACTAATCCGCCAAACATAAATTCGATTACCCCTATAGAAATAATCATCTTAGTGCTAAGATTAGCCGTATCGAAGGGATAGCGCCGCTCGGTCAAAAAAGCATGATGATGAAGGCGGTGACAAAGATAATGGTAGCGCACATTGATCGCGTAACGCACCTCCAACTCACGGGACGGTCACCAAATGTCCAGTTGAACACCCGTTCGATGATGGTGGACGGTTGAGCCGACCGTTCCCACGTCGGATCTCTTAGGATGCGGCCGATATCTGCCAGCGCCTCCGGCCGAGCAGCCTTTTCCGCAGCAAGACCCGCGGCATACATGGCCCCTGCGATTGTTGCTCCGCCGGCTGGGAGCGCAAACACTGAAGCGAGATCGTTGACCCACGACATGCGCCGACCCCTCCTTTCGCTACGGGGCGGCTCACGGCCCGGCGCCAAGGCGGTTGCGCATAGCATTGGCGTTCGGTCCCTTGACCCCTTCCGCGCGCTCCGGGAACCTGGTCGCAGGCGACAGGACGAAGAACGGCCTTCCCGCGCCGAACAAAGAACTCTCAGCAAAACAAAAAACAACTACTTCACAAGAAAGCCCCATACAAGAGCTAAGCATGCCGTTAACCGTCACCGGCGTCGCGTTCTTTGACGTGCTCCATGGTCAGGAGGGTGTAGCGCCGAATGGTATCGAGCTACACCCGATCCTGATGATCGATTTTCATATTAAATGAAATGCGTCAACAACAGTTGTTTTGACACGAAGGCTGCGGCGCTGAATGAGGCGGTGCGACACAAACGGAACGTCGATACGCCACCTTGAATGTCGGACTGTCCTCGGGCCGGGTCTGGCGGTGATCGTAGATGCGGGTGGTGGCCAAATTTGTCTCAGTTAGACCATTCGGCTTTGAGATGTGCTCTTCGCCAAATGGCATGATAAAAAACCAGTACACACCACGCAAGCAGGAACATGAGAGCTAATAACCCTGTCGTATATTAGTCAACAGATGCCAAATCTTTCCAAACCAAGATGCGATAGAACCATATTGCGCTCGTAAAAGCGCCCATAAAACAGATCGCCGTTTTTGTAATTTCTCTAGTTGCTACGCCGAGAGCGGCGAATAGGATCGACGCAGGGACTAGAAACAGCTGACATGCGGAGTAGAGTTCGGGTGGTTTCATCGATGTCATCCCCCCAGCCCTAATCGTGCGGGCGCGGTGAGCGTAGCGCTGTTGCTGGCTCGACCTTGACACCACTCTCTCCCTTGTAGATCAGGTCGAAGATGTTAGCCGCTGTTTGAAGCCATTTGACGCGCTTATCCAGTGGCCATTCCTCTTCGGAATCAGGGTCTGGCAAAGTCTTTAACAGCCCCTCGATAAACGGATGCCGGGGCTTGTCGCCTCCGCCGTTGCCCTGCCCGCCTCCAAGTTTCTTGTCCGATTCCTCTGGCTTCGATGGCTCTTTCCGACCATCTGGAGAGACGCCGGGCAGGACCAATCGATCTTTGCCATGCTCAAAAAACCCGGCGGAGCCGCGCGTCAGCCATCGTCTTCTCCTCAACGCGCCGCTGCACGGCCAATCAATTTTGAGGCCGCTGCCGCAATGGCGTCGCTCGTCGGAATGTAAAGGTCCTCCAGAACCGGCGAGAACGGCACCGGAGTGTGCGGCGCCGTCACCATCTGAGGCGCAGCCTTCAATGCGCCAAAGGCGTGCTGCGCGACGTGCGCAGCGACGTCGGTGGCTATCGAGCAGCGTGGGTTCGCTTCGTCAACGACGACGAGGCGACCGGTGGACTCGACGCTTTCGATGACCGTGTCCCAGTCGATTGGGGACAAGGTCCGCAGGTCGATCACCTCGGCAGAAATGTTGTTCGCGTTGAGCTTCTCGGCGGCGTCGAGTGCGCGGTGAACGGTGAGGCCATAGCTGACGATCGTGACGTCCTTGCCGTCACGGACGACCTCCGCCTCGCCAAAGGGAATAGTGTAGGGCTCTTCCGGCACGTCGGCCTCGTGGCCGTAGAGGTTCTTGTGCTCGCAGAAGATCACCGGATCGTTGTCGCGGATCGATTGGATCAGAAGTCCTTTGGCGTCGTAGGCGTTCGAGGGGCAGACGACCTTGAGACCGGGCACGTGCGTGAAGATCGGCGTCAGCATCTGCGAGTGCTGAGCGGCTGCACGGAAGCCGGCACCGACCATCGCGCGGATGACGACCGGCGTTTCGGCCTTGCCGCCGAACATGTATCGAAACTTAGCGGCCTGATTGAGAATCTGGTCGAAGCAAACGCCCATGAAATCCAGAAACATTAGCTCCGCGACGGGACGCATGCCGCAGGCGGCAGCGCCGATCGCGGCGCCGATATACGCGCTTTCCGAGAGCGGCGTGTCCATCAGGCGATTGCCGTATTTGGCATAAAGGCCCTTGGTGACGCCGAGCACGCCGCCCCAGGCGTCCATCTCGCCCGGGCTACCGGCGCCGCCGACGATGTCCTCCCCCATTAGGATAACGGTCGGGTCGCGGCTCATCTCGAGGTCGAGCGCTTCGTTAATGGCTTGTTTGAAGCTGATCTTGCGAGGCATGGGCGGATCCTCCGGACGGTTCTGGCCTCAATCTTCAATCAGTAGGAGACGTAGACGTCGGTCACGAGATCTCGTGGGGTCGGCAAAGGCGCAGCCTTCGCCGAAGCGACGGCCTCGTCGATCAGCCGCCCCACCTCGCGATCGATCGCTTCGAGCTCCTCCGATCCAATGACGCCGGCCTGCGTGACGCGGACAGCAAATGACTTGAGGCAATCGCGGTGGGCGCGGTTGTCCTCGTTCTCATTCTTGGCTTTGTAGGTCTGAGCGTCGCCCTCGAAATGCCCGAAAAACCGGATCATCTTGCACTCAAGCAGCGACGGGCCGCCGCCCTCGCGGGCGCGACGGATGATCTCGCCGGCCGCCTCGTAGACGCCAAAGAAATCGGTTCCGTCGACCGAGACGCCCGGCAGGCCGAAACCGGAAGCGCGGTCGATATAGCTGTCCACGGCCGTTGCGTAATCGACCGAAGTCGACTCGGCGTAGCCATTGTTCTCGACCACAAAGATGACCGGCAGATTCCAAATTGCGGCCAGGTTCATGCTCTCCAGCACCATGCCCTGGTTGGAGGCGCCGTCGCCGAAAAAGGTTATGCCGACCCCGCCGTCGCCGCGAAACTTAGCGGCGATCCCGGCGCCGCAAATCAGTGGCGCCCCGGCGCCGAGGATGCCGTTGGCGCCCATCATGCCTTTTCCCAGATCGGCGATATGCATCGAGCCGCCTTTGCCATGGCAGGCGCCCGTCGCCTTCCCGTAGATCTCGGCCATCATTTCCCGCACACCGACGCCTTTGGCGATGCAATGGCCGTGGCCGCGATGGGTCGACGCAATCCGGTCGCGATCGGTGAGATGCAGCATTATGCCGGCCGCGCAGGCTTCTTCGCCGGCATAGAGATGAACGAAACCCGGAATGTCACCCTTGGCGAATTCGACGTGCAGGCGCTCCTCGAATTCCCGGATTGTGCGCATGATCCGGTAGGCCTTCTGCAGATCGGGCTTCGACAGCGGGAATGGATTCTCGGGCATCCTGGTCTCCTCCTAACCTGTCATGTCGTTGCTTCGGCAAGGTGGGATTGCTCGCTGCGCAGCAGTCCATGATGAGCGGCAAACTGCATGACGCCGGCGACATCGACGATGCGAAAGGCATTCTCGACGAGCTTGATGGACACCTGGTCGTGTCTCGAAAAGAAGAGCTCGCGCTCCCCATCGAGCGCAATCGAACCCTCCTTGAGGCACGGCTCGAAGGAGGTGTCCGCGGGCATGCGCCGCCATTCGTCGATGCCAATCAAATCGATGAGGCCCGGAGCGATCGGGGCCCTCACGACGAGTTTGGCGTTGGCGGCAGGAGCGAGGCGCATCATAAGTCCGCCCGCCTCCTTGCGGCTCACGGGCTCGATCAGACCGGCAATGCCCGCCATGCCGATCACCTGTGGATCGGCGAAGGTGACGTAGAGTTCGCGGAAGGTGTGCGTCCGCCAGAGGGCGCGCGCACCGACATAAGCATCCGTGACGAGGGCGACGTCGACCAGCGCATGCTCCGGCGGCAGTCCGTTGACGACGACGTCGAGGCGCTTGTTGGCGCAGAAGGCGACGTGTTCGGGAATGTGCTCCATGACCGCCAAGCCTGTGGCAAGGCCGGTGATAGTCGGCTCGCGATGGTCGGGGAACGCGTTGTTGGTTCCCGTCGATATGCCGGCGATCGGCACCCTGCCGCACTCGGAAGCCACCGCGCGGTGTGTTCCGTCGCCACCGAGGACCACGATGCAGGCAACCCCAGCGCTGTGCATCAAACGCGCGGCGAGCTTGGTATCCTCGACGGTTCCGGTAACCGGCATGTCGAGAAAGGTGACGTGAGGATATCGCTTTTCGCGCTGGTTACGCCAGCGCTCGATGCCCCGCACGACGTGACCGCGTATCCCGCCCGTCTCGGGCATTACCAGCACCTCCTCGATGCCGCAGGAGGCGACCGCGGCAAGTACGCGTAGTACAATGTTCGCACGATCGGCGATCTGCAGCCCGGTCGCGCTGGCGACTACTCTGCGGATATCCCGCGCCGAAGCCGGATTGGCGATTATGCCGACCGTCGGCGCCACTGCTCCCTCCGATATGTCGCGGCTAGAAGCATCGAACTTGGCGAGCCCTTACCGACCTTGATCCAGGTCTGCTGCCCATCAGATCATCCACCTTGCGGGCCTGATCGTGCCTAACGATCGCGTTCCTCCAATTCACCTTTTTCTCATCTTCGACTCTGGCTCCTGGGAGATCAAGGTATCGCATTCGCAACCGTCAGCCGGGGCGCTGCTCGAAAAACTGCGCACCGACGAGGCCGACGGGCGTCATTTGATCGAGCGTCTGGCGTCAGCGCTGCAAGGCGCCCTCCTGGTCCGTCACGCGCTGCACCCCGTCGCCGATGCGTTCTGCGCGACGCGCCTCGACGGCGATTGGCGCCGCGCGTTCGGAACGCTCCCCCGCGCCATCGGACACGGCATCGACCCCCGCGCCGCACCCGGGCCAAGCGCCAGGAAATCCTGATGGAGCTCGTCCCGGCATCGCACCAGGGCAACAGGGGGGTTTTTACGTTTTTACGCCTCTGTACGCGCGCGAGGTTTTAGGCCGGCGACAGGACCGTGGGGGAAACGCGAGCGGAACTGCCCTTTACCGGGGACCACGTCGGTCTGTTTAGGGCGCAACCAGGCCGCCCGAACGGGGGCGCCCCGTTCACCGGGGGCTGGTGTGGTCCTCGTTGGGGTGGGCATGCAGCCCGTTCTCTCCAGCCACCGCATAGGTCTTCAGCACGACCCACATCTTGTCCGAGGCGGCGAGCGGGGTATCGGTGCGCCCCTGCTTTGGCAGCTGCGCCTCCAGCGTGAAGAATGCAGGCTTGCCTTCAACGATCTGCGCCTCTCCGCTGGCGCGGAGATCCTCGAGGCTTTGCGCGATGGTCGCGGTTCCGTCAGGCGGCATGGCGAACCTCCGTTGAGAGCATCGGCCGCAAGCTATGCGCACGGTCCACACCGCGCAACGCACATGCTTCGGCAGGAGGCACACCGTGGTCGGTCGCGATGTGTCATAGTGGGTCTTCGCGAAGTAGCCGGAGCGACCGATGCCCGCAAAGCGCGCTTATGGCATGGACCAGGACTTCTATTCCTGGTCGCCGATTGTCACTCGCCCCGTTCTGCGCTGGCCGGAGGGCGCCCGGGTTGCGCTCGCGGTCATCATCAACCTGGAGCATTGGGATTGGGAGATGCCGGCCTCCACGCCGGTGGCGGTGAGCCCGATGGGCGGACCCGAGGGGATATGGACGGGTAACCAGCCGCAATTTCCCGATATCGGCGGCTACGGCAACCACGAATATGGCAACCGGGTCGGGATTTTCCGCATTCTCGCCGTGCTCGACAAGTACGGCATCGCGCCGACCTTGGCACTCGACAAGGCGGTGGCCGACTATTATCCGACGCTCGTCAAGGAGGGCCAGAACCGCGGCGCAGAGTACATCGCGCACGGGCTATCGCGCCGGCGCATCATCCATATCGGCATGTCCGAAGACGAGGAGCGCGAATATATCCGCGCCTCGATCGCGGCGGTTGAGCGGGCGACCGGTGCGCGCCCGGTCGGCTGGTCCGGCCCCGACTTCCAGGAGACACCGAACACTCCCAACCTGCTTGCCGCAGAAGGCATTCGCTACCTCTGCGATTGGGGCAATGATGAGCAGCCCTATCGGATGACGCCGAAGACCGGCGAGCTCTACTCGCTCGGCGTCAACGCCTATCTTGACGACAACTACATCCACTTGCACGGCCGGCGGACGATCAACGAAGTCAACTTGCTGTGGCGCGAGTGGTTTGACGGCCTCTATGCCGACGGTGCGACCACCGGGCGGCTGATGGTGCTGCATCTGCACCCGTGGATCATGGGCCAGCCCTGGCGCATCCGGCACCTCGACGAGGTGCTCGGCCACATCTGCGTCCGCCAGGGCGTCTGGAAGGCCACAGGCCGCGAGATCATCGAATGGTTCAAGGCACACGCATCGTAAATGAGGATCGGCCAAATCGGTAACAAACCGAGGGAGGAGAGGCTTACTATGCGACGCGATATCGAGTTCCGCACCGAGGATGGAGTAATACTTCGCGGCTGGCATTACCTGCCAGAACGCGCGGGACCCGCGCTAACCGTGATAATGGCCCACGGATACTCAGCCGTGAAGGAGATGTATCTCGACCGGTTTGCCGAAGTCTTTGCCGGGGCCGGCATCGGCGCGGTGGTGTTCGACAACCGCAACTTCGGCGCGAGCGATGGGGAGCCGCGGCAGGAAATCGACCCCTGGCAGCAAATCCGCGATTACCGAGACGCGATCACCTGGGCGAGCAGCCTTTCCCGAGGTCGATGCCGAGCGCATCGGCGTCTGGGGCTCAAGTTACAGCGGCGCTCATGTGCTCGTGGTCGGCGCCATCGACCGACGGGTCAAGTGCGTCGTTGCTCAGGTGCCGCTGATCAGCGGGCACGCGAACGCGCGGCGGCTGATCCGCGCGGATTTCATCGCCCAGGTCCAGGCGGCGTGCCTCGAGGACCGCAGGGCGCGCTATCAAGGCAATCCGCCGGGCATGATACCAGTGGTCTCTGAAAGCCCCATGGGGCCCGCCGTGCTGCCAACTACAGACTCCTGGCAGTGGTTCACCGAAACCGCTCGCTCCCGTGCACCAGCCTGGCGCAACGAGGTCACGCTGCGCTCGGTCGAGATGTTCCTGGAATACGAACCCGGCGCGCACATCGCCCACATCAGCCCGACGCCACTGATGATGGTGGTAGCACTTAGTGATCATCGGACTGTTGCAGACGAAGCTCTGGCTGCCTACGAGCAGGCGCTGGAACCAAAGCGGCTCGTCATGCTACCGGGCGGGCATTTTGACGCTTATGTGCGGGATTTCGCAGCCTCTTCCGGGGTTGCCTGCCAGTGGTTCCGAGAGCATTTGTTCACCACCAGCTCACCCTAAGCCGGCGGAGCCGGAGCCAAACAGGCAAAATCTGGACACACGGCGCCCTCGGCCGTGCGCGTAGTTTTGGATGATCCGCCGATTCACATCCACCCAGACATTCCCGCTGCGCACGGGTGCAAACCAAACGAACCCTGTGGGTTCACGCCATTCCCGCTCACTCATGATCCCATTCTTGGCGCTTTGCCACCAGTAAATTTTGCTCACAAGGTGTCGCGAGTCAGTTCGTAAGGGACTAAGGGCGCTTCACTGCCACTGCCCGTTCTCGGACCAACGCACTCGCTCGCAGTCGAACGGAGACTACACGATGACCCTTCCGCCCGGGCGTTTCGACTACGCTCCGATCAATGACCGCCCGATCATCAAATGGCCGAACAACGCGCACGTCGCGTTCTGGGTCGCACCGAACATGGAGTTCTTCGAATACCTGCCGGAGAACCGGCCAACCCAGCCGGACATCCCGTTCTATTCGCGCATGGATTACGGCAACCGCGTCGGCTTCTGGCGGATGCTCGACGTGCTGAACAAGCACAGACTGCGCGCCTGCTGCTGCCTGAACCTCGAGATTCTGGATCATTTCCCCGAGATCAAGGACGCCATGATCGCCGCCGATTGGGACTACATGGCGCATGGCCTCTATAACAGCCGGCCGATTTACGATGACACCGAGGAGCAGGAGCGCGCCTATTGGCAGGACTTCGTCACCCATCTCAAGGAGCTGACCGGCAAGCGCTTGAAAGGACGGCTCGGCGGCGGAGCGGGATACACGGTGCGGACGGACGATTTGATGGCCGAGGCTGGCTGCCTCTACCACACGTCGTGGATCATCGACGACCAGCCCTGGCCGATCAATGTCCGCGGCGGCCAGAAATTCATATTTGTCCCCTATAACTGGCCAGACCAACGACGGCGGCATGCTCGCCTGGAACCGCGAGGCGGATTATTTCCAGCAGATGATCAAGGACCAGTTCGACACGCTCTACCGCGAGGGTGCGGAGGCCGGGCGCGTCATGTGCCTGGCGCTGCATCCGCACAATATCGGCCGGCCGAACGCGGCCAGGCATCTCGACGAGGCGCTGCACTATATCCTCGGGCATGACGGCGTCTGGGCCACCACCGCCGACGACATCGCCGAGTACTATCTCGCCAATTACTACGACGAGGTGAAGTCCTGGATCGCCGAACGCAAAGCCCGATTGGCGGGTTAAGTGGAGGCGCTCAGGGCGGCTGCGTCATGGATGGGCGCGCGCGGAGGTCAAGGCGGGGCGGTCGTGGGATCGCCTTGGTGGGGCCGACTGCGGCCCAAGCGGACGCATGGCCGGTTCCGTGTCGGTCGGCGGCCGGCGGCGGTCGGAGACCGAGCTAATTAGTCGTCGTCGAGCGGATAATCCGACGCCCCGGGGATCTTACGTGATTGTTGGCATCGATACGGTGACCCCGAACGAGTTACGCGGCGACAGCGCGAACATGCGCATCGAGCCGTAATTCTTGGCCGCCGGGACCACGCCCATGTAATTGCATATAAAGCGAGGTTGCCGCATCGCTGCAAGTGCTGCAGCAAAAGCGTCGGTTACATACACCATTCCTTCCGGCGTAACCGGCTCGATCCGAGCCGTCCGGCTGACATGGCTGCCCATAAAAAGCCATCTGCTTGAGAACTGGATCAAAGAGTGGAAACACCGGGCCGAAATGACCCCCAACCGCAGGCCGAGCGTCGGCGGCAATTCGAGAGACGCGAGTGGCAATTCGGAAATCGCCCTCTCGGCACGCAGACATGATACCTCTAAGCAGCTTGGCCGTTGAGGGGAATGGCAAGCCAAGTAGAGCAAATGCGGGGCCTGTGCTGGAATTCGTGCGCTGGGGGGTATTAGGCGCTTCAGGGCGAAGCCCGACAAAAAGATTGTCGATGGTCAAGCGGCCAGCCCGAGCTCGTGGAAGACGCCTTTCATTGCAACTTGTATGGTTTGGTAGTGCGTATCGATCGGTGTTGGGTT
>Ga0306921_10006395_pt1 | contig 12276 bp, 8 predicted proteins | sample sta12Cox44000080_FD_203760 | JGI IMG/M metagenome (GOLD analysis project Ga0306921, IMG submission 203760) | Lab enrichment of tropical soil microbial communities from Luquillo Experimental Forest, Puerto Rico - statoxic.12C.oxic.44.000.080 (v2)... | ecosystem: Environmental > Terrestrial > Soil... | reverse complement strand
GACAAGTCTGGGAATACACCGGCAGCCACAAATTGCGTTACCTGCCGCAATATGACGAGGGTTATTTGAGCATCGGCTGCGAGCCGTGCACAGCCGTGCCGGAAGACCCCACGAATCCGCGCTCCGGTCGTTGGGGCGGCCGGAAGCTCGAATGCGGCATTCATACATTTTCGGAGCGATCACAATGAGTCACCTGCTTCTCGGATTTGTGATCGCTCTCTCCGTTGGCCTGACCGGAATCGGCGGGGGCAGTTTCACCGTACCGGCCCTTTTGCTGATCGCGGGCCTTCCACCGGCGGAGGCAGTTGGAACAACGTTTGTTTTTGCCGGAGCATTGCGTCTGGTTGCCGCTCCTTTCTATCTGGCCGCACGCCAGGTCCATTCGCGTTATTTCCGGCTGTTGCTGTTGGGAGCCGTACCTGGCCTGGTTTTAGGAATGGCTGCCTTGCGAACCCTTGCAAAGCAGGACAGCAATGCGCTGATCGTGCTGCTGGTCGGCATTCTCTTGACGCTTTCCTCGAGTGTGAGTTTTGTCCCACGCGCACAGGCCCCGAACTTCGCCCGCAAGAATGCGCGCTGGCTACCGTGGCTGGCATTTCCCATCGGTGTGGAATCCGGGTTCTCGTCGGCCGGCGCCGGCGCGTTGGGAACGGTGCTACTACTGAATTATTCGGAAATGGCTCCGGCGCAGGTAGTCGGGACCGATCTCGTATTCGGCCTGGTCCTCGCGTTGATCGGCAGCCTGATTCATTGGACGTTTGGTTCGATCAGCACGGTGGTTCTAGTGCAACTGCTGCTTGGCGGAATTCCCGGTGTAATTGTGGGGTGCGTGCTGTCTCGCAAATTGCCGGCACAAAAACTGAAAGCGGTAGTCGCGGTGATTGCCATCTGCGCAGGGCTTCAGCTTGTCTGGACTGGTGCGCGCGCGCTTGTCGTAAAGAATCCGGACAACACGGCGCATATTCCTGCGCGAATTGCGGGAACGGTGCGGCCATGACTGCGGTCTGCAAAGCTCGGATTTGGCCCAGGCTCGCTACCCGCACTTCCTCCCTCTCCTTCTGCTGGTGTTGTTGCCCTATACCTTCGCGGTAAATCCACCGTCTCGGATTCCCGTGCAATTTTGAATCGCCGAGTCACAGGGGCTCCGGCATACCAGGATGTCGAGATTCGAAGGGAAATAAAATGAAAGTCGCCAAAACTGTATCCTCGCAACTCCGGGGAAGTGTTCCGTACCTCGGTATCCTGCTAGTTGTGTGCTTCCAAGTTTTGCCCGCCGTATCTGCACAAGACAGCGCTTCCATCGGCGGCATTGTGAAGGACGCCACGGGCGCTGGCATCGAGGCAGCAACCGTGCACATCAAGAATCTCGAAACCGGCGTGGAGCGCACTATCCTAACCGAGGAGGAAGGCCGTTTCCACGCTCCCTCTTTACCTGTTGGCAGCTACGAAATCGTCGCGGAGAAGCCTGGCTTTCGCTCCGAGCGCAGATCGAGTATCGCGCTTGTTGTCGGCGCCTACCAGGAACTGGACTTTGTGTTGCAGGTCGGTGAGGTTCACCAGACCGTGGAGGTGTCGGCCGATCCCGATGTGCTTTCGACAACGACGGAAGACAGTTCCGGGTTAGTCGGAGAGCGGCAGGTGAAGGACCTTCCGCTCAACGGGCGCAGCTACGACCAGTTGCTTACACTTAATCCGGGTACGGTGAATTACACGTCGCAGCGCGCCGGCAGCACCGGCACCTCCAACTCGGAACTCGGCAATATGTTTTCTGTCTCCGGCCACCGTCCACAGGAAAACCTCTTTTTGTTGAACGGCGTCGAATACACGGGCGCGTCGGAGATAAGCAACACACCCGGCGGAGTGAGCGGCCAACTACTAGGAGTCGATGCAGTGCGTGAATTCGCTGTGGTGAAAGACACATATGGCGCAGAGTACGGGAAACGGCCCGGCGCACAGGTGAGCATCGTGACCGCCGGGGGCACGAACCAACTCCACGGCTCGGTATACGAGTTCGTGCGCAACAGCGCGCTTGACGCCCGAAACTTCTTTGATCAAGCCGACATCCCCGAGTTCCAGCGCAACGTATTCGGCGGGTCGCTCGGCGGGCCAATTCGCGCCGACAAAACCTTTCTTTTCGGCAACTACGAAGGCTACCGGCAAACTCTTGGCGTGAGCGATGTCACGCTTGTGCCTGATAATGCCTCTCGCGCCGCCGCCGTGCCGGGTGTTCAGCCATTGCTGGCTCTCTGGCCGGTCGCGAACGGGCCGGAGATCCTCACATCGACCGGGGCGCACAGCGGCATTGCCAAGGCATACAGCAGCCCGGTGCAAAATGTTCGCGAGGACTTTGGCACCACGCGGCTCGACGAAATTTTGTCGGCGCGGGATTCTTTTGCAGGAATCTACACGGTGGACGACAGCCAGGCGCATTCTCCGACTACAAACCCGTACAGCTTTGACAACGTCGCGTTGCGCTCGCAGGTCGCGAGCCTCAGCGAGACGCACGTGTTTTCCTCCAGGCTCGTCAACAAGGCAGTCTTCGGCTTTTCTCGCGCCGCGTTTTTTTTCGACAGCGGTACGACCATCGACCTACCGGGCTGGATTCACTCCGGGCAACCCGTCGGCGCGGTGGTTGTCGGCGGCGGGACGACGCTGAATGGAGCGTCGCAGATCACCAACGGCGGAACAAACGCCGGCAGCAATCTGCGCGCGGTCCGCAATCTATTTACAGGCTCCGATCAGCTTTCCTACACCCGCGGACCGCATGCCGTCAGCCTTGGCGGCTGGCTGCAGCGGATTCAGTCCAACGACTCGCTGGTGCAAGATCAATACGGCCAGGCTTCCTTCACCAACCTGCAGACGTTTCTCCAAGGACAGGTCAGCACCTATACCTACGCTCCGAGCTACACTCCGTTAAGCTGGCGCACTACGGAAGGCGCTGTGTTTGCCGAGGATGTGATCAAAATCAAGCCAAACCTGGAATTGCGGCTCGGTTTTCGCGCGGAATTTACCAACGGCTGGGATGAGACGCAAGGCCGCGCCTCGAACTACACATTCGATTCGAATGGGGTCATTGTCACCGAACCGGTCGTCAGTGGCTCGGCACTCGCCGTAAACAATGCGAAATTTCTACCTGCGCCCCGCGCCGCCGTTGCGTGGTCGCCGTTTGGTTCAACGAAAACTCTGATTCGCGCCGGATTTGGAACGTATTACGCGCTACTTGACAGCTTAAGCTACCGCCTGGATCAGAACGGTCCTTACAACACGGTCTACGCGGTAAAGAGCATTCCGTTTTCGAGCATTTCGCCTGAATCCGACTATGCGAAAGCGAAGGTCATCCCGAGTGGGGTGCAACCAAACCTGAAAACTCCCACCGTTGAATCGTGGAGCCTCAAAATCGAACGCCAAATTTTTGCCAACACCGCCCTCGGCATCGGCTATGTGGGTTCCCACGGCTATCACGAACTTCTTTCGCTTGACGCGAACCTGCCTTCACCGACGGTTTGCCCGGCTTCGCCGTGCCCCGCTGGATATCCAGGCGGAACGCTCTACTTCCCTTCCGGGGCGGCCCTCGCCAACAATGCTGTGTGGAACACGACGCACTGGTTTTCGGAGGGCGTCAGCTCGTATCACGGCCTCGAGATGGACTTGAATCGTCATTGGGCGAACGGTTTGCAATTCCGCGGCGTTTACACCTTTTCGAAGGCTCTGGATGACGGCGACAACCTGAACACTAGCGTTGCGACGAATTCCCCCGCGTTCCTTTCGGATCCGTTGCGCCCAAATGCGGATTATGGCCGCGCGTCGTTTGATGTGCGGCATTCCGGCGTGATTCAGGGGTCGTACGATCTGCCGTTGGGACGCCCCAGCTCACCGCTCGGAAAGTCCTGGAGAGGGTGGCTGGCTGCAAACTGGCAAGTCAGCGGCATCGTGACGCTGCAATCCGGGCTGCCATTCACACCTCAATTGTCGTACAACCCGTCGAATGATGGAGACACGCGTAACCCCGTGCGTCCTTCGTGGAATCCGAATTTCAATGGCAAGGTGATCTTGGGAGGGCCGAACGAGTATTTCAGTCCGTTGGCCTTCATCCAACCGCTGGCCGGAACGTATGGAAATGTGGGGCGCAATATTCTGGGAGGCCCTTCGCTTAAGCAGTTTGATCTGGCCTTGGCGAAGCGCTGGTCCCTATCGGAGCGCGTGAACCTGCAATTCCGTTCTGACTTCTTCAACCTGTTCAATCAGACGAATCTCAACACGCCGAATCCGGTTGTTTACGCGGGGGCAACCGGCGGGCCGTCGCCTACGGCGGGCGTGATTACGTCGACGGCGACAACGTCACGCCAAGTGCAACTGGGGCTCAAGCTGCTCTGGTAGTTGCTGTACCCAGTGGATCGGATTCCGCGTTTTCGGTGGATAATCCTCAGGTGGCTCAACTGGAGAACTTCCGGCTAAAGGTGTTTCGAACTGTCGCCGAGCATCTCAGTTTTCGAAAAGCGGCAGAACAGCTTTTTTTGACGCAGCCTGCGGTCACACTTCAGATCAAAGCGCTGGAAGACGATCTCGGAGTCCGTGTGTTTGATCGCACGGGGGGCCACGTGTCCCTGACGGCTCAAGGACGGCTTCTGCTGCGGCACGCGCAACGAATTTTGGCCATTATCTCCGAAGCTGAGCAGGGACTGGCCGCAACTGAAGGTCAATTGTCAGGGGAACTTGCCCTTGGCGTTTCGACGACAATCGCACAGTACGTTCTTCCGCGGCTCATCGGCGCATTTTTGGCCGAGCATCCTCGCGTCCGGTTTTCACTGCACAGCGGCAACACCGAGGAAATCGTACAGCTTCTCCTGCACGAGAAGGTATCGATCGGGCTTATCGAAGGCCCTGCCCGACATCGCGAGGTACACACAACCCCTTTCATGGAAGATGAAATGGTTTTGATCGCGCACGCGGATTTCGAAGCGAATCGCGTCTCGCGGCAGCAATTGCTCGCTTCAACACTGCTGATGCGCGAGCAAGGCTCCGGATCGCGACGCGTGGTCGAAACGGCTCTTCAAAGAGCAGGAGTTAAGCTCAAGGCATTCCAGAGCGTGATGTATCTCGATTCGACGGAGGCCATCAAATCCGCGGTGGAAGCAGGACTTGGGGTAGGATTCGTTTCCCGCTGGGCCATCGCAAAAGAGCTGGAATTGCGCGCGGTAAAGACGGTGGAGGTCGCGGGGCTGCGCATCACGCGCCACTTTTCTCTGGTCTCACGAACCGGTCCCGAGCCGCAGGGCCCGAGCGCAGCTTTCCGCGATTTCGCGCTGGCTCGTGCCCGGCTGGGTTCGGGCGCCTCAAGAAAACTTGGCGCATCCCGTGCCGTGAGCCGATAAGTTTGGCTAATCGGGAATTAGAATTGCTGCTTGGACGCTACCGCCCGGTCTACGGCAGACTGGCCACATGAGCAAGAGGTTGTTTTTCGTTGGATTGATTCTGGCGGCCAGCGGTCTGCTCTCGCCGCCGCTCGCCCTTCTGGGCGGCTTGGTATACGGACTCAGTTTGGCGCACCCTTTTCACGTCGAGAGCAGGAACCTTGCGAGGTTTCTGCTTCAGGCTTCTGTCATCGGCTTGGGCTTCGGCATGAACCTCCATGAAGTCATTCAGGCGGGCCGCTCGGGCTTTCTTTACACGGCGTTCAGCATAACCGCGGCGATGTTGTTGGGGCTTGGCCTCGGCTATCTTATCCACGTTAGCAAGAAGGCTTCGTTCCTGATCAGCGCCGGGACAGCAATTTGCGGAGGCAGCGCCATTGCTGCCGTGGGGCCGATTGCAGGAGCCAGCGAAGAGGAGATGGCCGTGTCGCTCGGAGCCGTGTTCATTCTCAATTCCGTGGCGCTATTTCTGTTCCCAATTATCGGATTCGCTTTGCACATGAGCCAGACGCAGTTCGGGCTTTGGTCGGCCCTCGCCATTCATGACACGAGTTCCGTCGTCGGCGCGACAGCACGGTATGGCTCGGCGGCTCTAGCGGTGGGAACGACGGTCAAACTAGCGCGGGCCCTGTGGATTGTGCCCCTTTCCTTAGTAACAGCCGTCGTACTTAAGAGCAGATCCCGCATCCAATGGCCGTGGTTCATCTTGTTCTTCTGCTTGGCGGCGCTCCTGAATACACTGCTGCCGACTCTTCACGCCGTGTTCGCAGGGCTCAATCAGCTTGGCAGAATAGGCCTTACCGTGACGCTGTTCCTGATCGGAACCGGGCTCAACAGACAGACGCTTTCCAACGTCGGCCTTCGTCCTCTGTTGCAAGGTCTGACGTTGTGGGTTGTTGTCGGCGCGTCGACGTTAGCGCTAATTCTTTCGGGTTTTATTCGCGTCTAGAAACTGCCCGAGTCAACTCGTTTCGGTCAGCCCTTGCTGCTTTCGCTCGTTATGGATCGTCTCAGCCACCGGAAATTCCGGGTAACGAGGCTACATCTGCGTTCACTTTATGTTGCAACCTGATGTGTTGCGCATACTCCTTTCCGAGTAGACTTCACGCGCCTTCGGCGCACCACCAAGCATGAAAATAGAGTTGAGCGAGCTGTCCAGGCGGGTCAGTCCATGATACAAGCAACGCTGGACGGCGATTGCTTGGAGGTCGGGATAACCTTTGTGAGGAGATAGATCCCGCGGAGTAGACTGACCCGCGCCGGTAAAGGTACCACCTTTTGTCGCACCCATGAAACTGGGAAGGACGAGTAGCAGTGTCTGTAACAGACCTGCGGCGCAGCAATCGCCTCCATTCAGGAGGTGTCATGCAAACCCTGGTGGAACGCGGTTGCGGATTGGATGTGCATCAGGCCACCGTGGTGGCCTGCTTGTTGATCGTTTTAAAGAACGGGCAAACCGAGAAACAGATGCGAACGTTCGGCACGACCACGCGGGAGCTGCTGGCTTTGCGTGCATGGCTGCTTTCGCAGGGTTGTACCCATGTAGCGATGGAAAGTACGGGAGTCTATTGGAAACCAGTTTACGTCGTGCTGGAGACAGAAGGAACTTTGGAGATCGTGGTGGCCAACGCTCAACACGTCAAGAAGGTTCCAGGACGCAAAACCGACGTGAAGGACGCGGAATGGATCGCGGACTTGCTCTGCCACGGCTTACTCCGCTCAAGCTTCGTTCCGCCGAAACCCATCCGGGAATTGCGCGACCTGACGCGCTACCGGCGCAAGTTGGTCGAAAGCCAGGCGGCAGAGCGCAATCGTCTGTTGAAGTTACTGGAGACTGCCAACATCAAGCTCGCCAGCGTGGCTACAGATGTTTTCGGAGTCTCCGGCCGGTTGATGCTGCGAGCTCTGATTGAAGGGAAAGCCACTATCCAGGAAATGGCCGAGCTGGCGAAAGGACTTTTGCGCAAGAAGATTCCTCAGCTAGAGATGGCCCTGGAGGGCAAGCTCGAAGAGCACCATCGCTTCCTGTTGAAGTTGCAGCTGGAGCGACTCGAGGCGGCAGAAAAAGATCTGGCAGTTCTCGAGCAACGCATCCAAGAAAAGCTCCAGCCCTATGCGGCTCAGCTGGCCTTATTGCAGGAAATCCCAGGCGTCGATTGGACGCTAGCAGCAGTGATCATCGCCGAGCTCGGCGTGGACATGAAGGTATTCGGGAATGTCTCACAGCTTGCCTCTTGGGCAGGCGTTTGTCCCGGCAGCAACGAATCGGCCGGCAAGCGTAAGAGCAGTCGCATGCCAAAGGGCAATGTGTACTTGAAGACTGCTCTGGTAGAGGCGGCCAACGCGGCAGCCCGGGCCAAGGGCACTTACCTGAGGGACAAATTCTTCCGTCTCAAAGCTCGGCGTGGATACAAGCGAGCAACGGTGGCAGTGGCCCACAAAATCCTTGTCGCCATCTATCACATGTTTTCTCACAACGTCTGCTACAACGAACTCGGGGATCTCTATCTTGATAACCTCAACAAGCACCACCTAACCCGGAACCTAGTTCACCGCCTAGAGCGTTTAGGATACACCGTGACATTAGAACCAAAAGCCGCGTCCGCCGCTTAACCTGCGCGTTTCGGCCCGCTCAACTCAACTCTATTTTCGTAGCAGGTTGTCGGAGGGCTTCGCTGCCTTGATTTCTCGCCGCAGCGCCTCCCGAGCTACGAGGCTTGAGTCTGTTAGCCTCGGTCGGACTTTCACCGACTGGTTGATGTCTCCTTTGCTGGACACGCCCATGTCCCCGCGGCCACAATACAGTTCTTCATACAACCCCGACGCTGGCCATTCTTCGGCCCTCAAAGAGGTCACTACGAATCGTGGGTTCTCTCCTTTTTCCAGATGCTCGGCCTTAGCCACCACGCGCCGTTGCTGGGACCAACTCTTGCGCGTCTTATAGTAGAACTCCTTAAAGATGCGTGCGGCATGCCCCGTCTCCTGATATTGCTGTCTGGCTTGCTGCGACTCTTTTTTGATCTGAGCCTTCATACGCTCATTTTTCGCTAGTCCCAGCAAGTAATCGACGCCTTCGGCTTCGCACCAAGCCATCAGCTCCTCGCAACAGAACCCCGAGTCGGCTCGTACCCAGGGATGCGCACCTCCGGCCACACCGCACGAATCTGTTTCACCTTCCGGCCGAAGCATCGATGTTCGACGGCCGTAAGCGCACACCCAGCAGGAACTCTCCACAGAAGATGTACAGCGGCAGATAGCAATAGTGACCGTAGTAGCCGTGGAAAAAGCGCCCTTCCTGGTTCCCGTGCAGCGGATCATCGGTGGCATCGCGATCTTCTTGTAACGGGCCTTGGCTGTTGCCGTGGCCGGGGTCAATTCCAAACGGTTCAGGGTGCTTTTTCCTGCCAGCACCTCTCCCGCCAGATCGGACTTCTAAACCAACACCGCCAGCAAAGGATCGTTCCGCAACTCCTCGTGATCATTGAGATCTTCAAGAGCCAAGCCGTAGACCGTTGCGCTGCCAACTCCTCAACGGTGTGCTCAATGAGATCCGGATTCCGGTAATACCGGAAGCAGCCCACAAACTGGCGCACGATCCCGATGCGCTTCTCAACCTCTCGCAACAACAGCCCACCGCCTTCGGTAGTGATGGCTCCACCGTCGAACTGGGCTCGAAGCTTTCGTGAAGGCCCACGTCGTCCATGCTTTCATTCAGCGAAGACACGAGCTTGAATAACCGAACCACTTTCTTGGTCGATCCGAATGTCTCCGGCATAGTTTTTGTCCTGGAGCTGCAAGGCAGCGGGCGAAGATGTCCCGGGAACAGGCGATCCATTAGCTCGATTCATAGTTGGGATGGAGGACGCCACAGCCAGGGTCACAAGCGCGAGGACAAATTTTGGGCGGGAGGCAGGCGGGGTCATTTGCGCAGCCCTCCCAAACGGTAGCCGAATACAGCCGACCATTGAGTGTAAGTCAAGGTCGTGCCTTTATACCAACCGAAGATTCCCTGGGTGAAGAAAGTGCGGCCGATCGTGCAGTCAAGAATGGTGTTGATAAATTCCGAATTGGTGTTGCTCGTTAGGGTAGAGACGAAATTCTGTTTCCCGCCAAGTAGCTGAAGCCGCATCCGCTCGGTGACGCTTTTGGACACCGAGATCGAGGTGTAGTTACCGCTTCCAAAATCGCTGTTAAAAGTGGCGTAGTGAAGATCAAGAAATAGCCCAGTTGTCGCGATATTGGCAAACGTGAGCCCGTAAGCCTGATTCCAGGAGGTTTTGGTGTCGGTTGTGGTGCGGCTGCGGCCTAAAGAGGCGTACACGCTGATATGTTTCGGGAGATCGAACCTTACGTCGCCGCTGAGGCCGGTGAACAGGTATTTATCGAGCAGCCCGGTACCAATCAACGCCGGATCAAACGTGGGTAGGGAGCGGAAATAGTTGTCGTTGACGCCGAAGCCAATGAGAGGAATCGGCTGGAAGTGCACCGATGTGTAGCTCTGCGTCAGACCGGTTGGGTTGCTTCCCCCGTTCGGGTACGGAGAGGTTCTCGCGTTATCGAATTGCATTGAGCTGTAGACCGAAACGTGGCGCGTCCAGCTAAGATTGTTCTCCATGAACAGGAATTGGCGGCTGACTCTCCATTGGATGGCAGTGACCGCAATGCCCTCGGTGCTAAAAAGGTGGATCTTGTCAAAATCCCCATACTCGAAATTGACGAACGCGCCGGCTATCTTCTGGTTAGGGTTGTAGCTCCAGGAAGCTGGGTTCGGCTGGGACCCGCCGAAGGCCCCCACGGTGATTAGGTAATTCAACCGCCGGCCGTAGTATCCTCCGTCCACGGTGCTGAGGCTGGGCGCCCAAGGCAGATATAGACGGCCAATTCCCACGATATTCGGGGAGTAAGGGCTCCGGTAGGTGAAGCCGATCGTGTACGTGCGATTGATCAAATTCGTCAGAGTCTGATCAGCGACTCCGGGGGTGACCGTAGAGTTCGTATTCAGGTAGCCGCGCCAGAAGCCGGCAAAATTCCAATACGTCCCCCCCAGGTGAGTGAAATCGGCCTGGACCATCAGACCAAGCTGCGTAGAATGCATATTCGATTCAGTGATTCCGCCATAACTGAAACCGATACGCCCGCGCATCAGGCCGAGGGGAAGGGGGGCGGTCCGCCGATCGCTGGAGGTCGCCGAGCGGAGTTGTTCCTCAGTAATTGGGTCGGGGTCGTCCCCAGTAAAGCCTACAGTGATCGGAAAGTTCTGGGCTTCCCGGGCGGATTCAGCCACGCTGCGATCGTTGACGCTTTGGGGCGTCAAAAACGCCAGCTGCCCGACTCGGAGTTCTCCGTTCGTCTTTATGATGGCACAGGCGGCGGAGCTGTCCGCCACGGAGACGACATTTAGTTCGGCGACATGCGGGTAGCCACGGAAGCGAATGCCCTCCGAAACAAAGCCGTCTGGAGGCGGTTCAACGATGGTGAGTTTCATTCCTTCCTCAATATCTGCGTTGTGGCCAGCATCGATATAAAGAGTGGTATCCGAGACATATTTCACGTGAAAAACAGCCTGCTTGTCAGGCTTCGGTGCTGATGTCGCGTCCTGTGTCGGCGGTATTGGCATAGTCACCGCCTTAGTCGGACTCGTGCTAGCGGGTTCCTGCGCCGGCGGTATTGGCACAGGCACCGCCTTAGCCGTACTCGCGCCAGCAGGGTCCTGCGCTTGGGCAATTGGCAACTGAACGAGCGCATTCGTGGTTGTCGCCGGACGGGTCAGTTCATTCGACGAGGGCAAAGGCGTTGTCGTAGCGGCGCTATCGGTGTTGCTGATGCTGTTCGTCCGGAGAGCCGTCGCGGTCACGCCAGTCTGTTTCTCGGGTTTCTCGATTGCCACCGAGGCCGCTGCCGGCGGTGCGTTTGTGCCAGAGGGTTCAACTTGCAGGTAGACCACGACCGCATCGCCTTCATGAGCGATGTGGTAGGGCACACGGGTCGTCAGGTCAATCACAACACGTGCCACATCCGGCTGGAATTGTCCTATGCGCACGCCGCGCACAGGCGCTGAAGCTCCGGGAATCCATGTTCTTTGGACCTTGAGCCGCGCTCCCGCAAAATCCAGCGCCAAGCGTTCCGGATTCTGAACCCGCTCGGCATGCACGTCGAGGTGCCCGGCGCCCTCGACGCGAATCGACGTGCGATGTGCATCTTGTGTGATGGCCACGCTCGAGATCACCTGAGCGCGCAGCAAACCAGGGAATAGACCTGCAGCGAGGCAGGTTAAAACGATCACTGCCGGGTCGAAGACGGTTTTCGTACACATTCTAGCCCCCACCATTCTTATGGCAGTTATAGCAGGTGGTCGGCTGGTACCAGCATGAGGGAGATGGCGAGCAAACGTTAGGATGCGACATTCCGGGCCCATGTGCTCCTGCGTCGGTATGGCAATTGATGCAGCTGAAGCTCGAGTAAGTCGTAGACACCTGGTGACAGTCCGCGCAAACCGATGAGTGGTGCGGGATCGGAAACCAGGTGTGATTAAAGGTCGCCCCGGTCCACGCGGTCGTCGTGTGGCAGGTATCGCAAGTGACCGGAGGGCCAAAGATCGTGGGGGCTGCAGGGTGATTCGGCACCAAACCGCCGCCGCTCGCCGTGTTGTTCCAGTCCGTGGTATGGCAACCGTAGCAAACTGTGTTCGCCGCGGTGAGGCTGTAATTCGCGCTCGCACCGGAACCATGGCACTGGTCACAAGTCGCAGTCGTCAGATGGTAGCCCGTCAGCGCCCAACCGGTGCTGCTGTGATCAAACTTTCCATCGGTCCAGAGAATCGTGTCGTGGCAGGTCGCACACTGAGTTATCGGGAAACCAGCCGTGA
>Ga0306921_10006394_pt1 | contig 12277 bp, 8 predicted proteins | sample sta12Cox44000080_FD_203760 | JGI IMG/M metagenome (GOLD analysis project Ga0306921, IMG submission 203760) | Lab enrichment of tropical soil microbial communities from Luquillo Experimental Forest, Puerto Rico - statoxic.12C.oxic.44.000.080 (v2)... | ecosystem: Environmental > Terrestrial > Soil... | reverse complement strand
ACATGAAGTGGCTCTACAAGTATCCCCAGCGGGAGTATCCCTACTCGTGGCTCGTGGAGGAGAACCGGAAGCGGGGCGGGCAGGGGCCGGAGTTCGAGCTCCTCGACACCGGGGTCTTCGACGACGATCGCTACTTCGACGTGTTCGTGGAGTACGCGAAGGCGAGCCCCGAGGACATCGTGATCCGCGTGACGGTGGAGAACCGGGGGCCGGACGACGCCCCCCTCCATCTGCTGCCCCATCTCTGGTTCCGGAACACCTGGGCGTGGGGCGAGGAGCCAAAGACTGAGCCCATCCTGCGCGAAGGCGAGGAAGGGCCCGGCTACATCAGCCTCGTGGCCGACGACCGCACCGCCGAGCCGCCCCGCAACCTTCCGTTCGAGTATCGGCTCGGCGCCCGCCATCTCTATGCGGAGGCGGGTGGCCAGCTTCTCTTCACGTACAACGAGAACAATGCAGAGCGGCTCTATGGAACGCGGAGCCGCCGCCCGTCCGTCAAGGACGCCTTCCACCGCCACGTGATCCATGGCGAGGACTGCGTCAATGCCGAGGGGGTGGGCACGAAAGCCTGCCTCCACTACCGCCGCGTGGTGCCCGGGCACGGCCGCCTCGTCCTCCGGATGCGCCTCACTCCCGACCGGCCCGAGCGCCCGCTGGCCGACGTGGACGCGGTGGTGGATCGGCGGAAGGGCGAGGCCGACGAGTTCTATGCAGCCATCCAGCCTGCGCGGGCCACCGCCGACGAGAAGCTGGTCCAGCGCCAGGCCTTCGCGGGGATGCTGTGGTCCAAGCAGATCTATCTCTTCGACGTCCACGACTGGCTGGAAGGGGACAATCCCAAATCGCCGCCGGCCGCCTCGCGCCGCCGTATCCGCAACGTCCACTGGCGTCACCTCAACTCCATGCGCGTGCTGTCCATGCCCGACAAGTGGGAGTACCCGTGGTTCGCGGCCTGGGACCTCGCCTTCCACTGCTCGCCGCTGGCCATCGTCGATCCCGAGTTCGCCAAGGAGCAGCTCTGGCTCCTCCTCTTCGAGCAGTTCCAGCATCCCTCCGGACAGATCGCCGCCTACGAGTGGGAATTCTCCGACCTCAACCCCCCCGTCCAGGCCTGGGCGGTCTGGCGCATCTACAACATGGATCGCATCCGCTCCGGCAAGGCGGACCGGGTGTTCCTGGAGAAGTGCTTCCACAAGCTCCTCATCAACTTCGCCTGGTGGGTGAACAAGGTCGATCGCGATGGGAACAACGTGTTCGAAGGCGGCTTCCTTGGTCTCGACAACATCACGGTCATCGACCGGAGCGAGCCCCTCCCGGACGGCGCGGTCCTCGAGCAGTCCGACGCCACGGGGTGGATGGGCATGTTCTGCCTCAACCTCATGCGCATTGCCCTCGAGCTGGCCAAGGAGAACAACACCTACGAGGGCCTGGCCTCGAAGTTCTTCCAGCACTACATCTACGTGGCCGCGGCCATGAAGCGCATGGGCACCAGCAACTACCAGCTCTGGGACGAGGAAGACGGCTTCTTCTACGACGTCCTCAGCTATCCCGACGAGAGCTACGAGAAGTTCCGCGTGCGCTCCCTCGTCGGACTCATCCCCCTCTACGCGGTGGAGCGCCTCGAAGACAAGTGGATCGAGCCCTTCCGCGAGTTCGCGGGCAACTTCCTGTGGTTCCTGCGGAACAAGCAGCGCATCGTGGCGGGGGTGTGCCAGCCGATCTACCGCGATGGTCAGCGGCTCCACGTTTGCGCCATCGTCGACGAGAACCAGACGCGAGGCCTCCTCAAGCGGCTCCTGGATCCCAAGGAGTTCCTCTCCCCCCATGGCATCCGGAGCCTCTCGAAGTTCCACGAGGGCAATCCGTTCGTGTTCGGTGGGCGCTCCGTGGAGTATGAGCCCGCGGAGGCGATCTCCAAGATCAAGGGTGGGAACTCCAACTGGCGCGGGCCGATATGGTTCCCCACCTCCTTCCTCATGCTCGAGTCGCTGCGCAAGCTGGGGACGGCCTACGGGTCGCAGCTTACCGTGCCCGCCCCGGAAAACGAGGGCGCGCCTCCGCTCACCTTGCGGGAGGTGGCGCAGAACATCGCCAACCGGATGATCAGCATCTTCACGCGCGACGAGTCGGGGCGGCGGCCTGTCTACGGATCCATCCGCAAGTTCCAGGAGGATCCGCATTGGCGGGATCTGATCCTCTTCTTCGAGTATTTCGACGGAGACACGGGGGCGGGGCTGGGTGCCTCGCATCAGACGGGCTGGACGGGGCTGGTCGCCTCGCTCATCGACGAGTGGCGAGAGGCGACCCCCGCAAAGTAGGCACGCGGCCTCGTACGGAAAGGGATCTGACCACGGTGTCACGCCGGCAGTTCGTGGCCATCGGCGCGGCCGGGCTGGCCTCGGCCACCGTGAGCGCGCGAGCGGCCGCCCAGACGCCGCGGCGGGGCGGCACCCTCACGCTCCGGATGTGGGATCCACCGCACTTCGACCACATCCTCGCGCACGCCTACAAGACACACGTGGTCACGAGCTTCACCCACAGCAGGCTCCTCCGCCACAAGGCGGGCCCGAGCATCCGACCAGGGTCGCTCCAGATCGAGGGCGATCTCGCGGAGTCGTGGCAGCAGGCGAGCGATACGAGCTACGTCTTCAAGCTGCGCAAGGGGGTGCGCTTTCACGCCAAGCCGCCCGTCAACGGGCGCGAGCTCACAGCGGACGACGTGCGATACACCTTCGAGCACATCCTCACCGAGAAGGGCAGCGCCAACGTCTCCATGTTCCGCGCCATCGCCAAGATCGAGGCGATCGATCGCTACACCGCGCGATTCACCCTCAAGGAGCCCTTCGCGTGGTTCCTCGACATGATCGCCAACCCCATGGCAGGCGCTATCGTCGCGCGCGAGTGTGTGGAGAAGTTCGGCGATCTCAAGAAGCCGGAGGCGGTGATCGGCACCGGCCCCTGGATGCTCGACGCGTATCGCCCGAACGTTTCCCTCACCCTGGTGAGACACCCCACGTACTTCGTGACGGGGCTGCCCTACATCGACCGGGTGGAGATGTTCGTGGATGAGGACAACGCCTCGCGCCTCGCCGCTTTCCTCGGGGGCAAGTACGACCTGGGCTGGGAGTTCCCCGGCGCCATCAACCGCTCGGACTGGCTCCAGCTCGTGGAGCCGCTCAAGAAGCGCCGGCCTGCGCTCAAGGTGGCGGAGTTTCCCTCCAACGTGATGAACCTCGTTGACATGCGCACGGACAAGCCCCCGTTCAACGACGCGCGGGTGCGGCAGGCCGTCTCTCTCGCCATCGATCGGAAGGCCATGATCGATCAGACCCTCGAGGGCATCGGTGCGGTGAACGGGCCGCTGCCCGCCGCGCTCTCCGACTGGGCGCTGCCCATCGCCGAACTCGGCGAGGGGGCGAAGTACTATCGTTACGACCCCGCCGAGGCCAAGCGCCTGCTCGTCGCGGCCGGCTATCCGAACGGAATTCCCGCCAGCGTCTGCTTCGCCACCTACGGGTCAACGCAGCTGGTTGATACCATGCAGCTCCTTCTCAAGGACCTGAAGGCGGTGGGGATTGGCGCCAGTCTCGATCAGAAGGAGTACGGCGCGTACCAGGCGACGTGCCGGCTGGGGAAGTTCGACTCGATGGTCTTCGGGCCCCTCACGCCGTTCCTCGAGCCCGACAGCTTCCTTTTCGGCCAGTACTACACGGGGGAGCCGCGCAATCGCAGCCACGTGAGCGACCCCGCCCTCGATGACCTGCTCATCCGTCAGCGCCGCACCGCCGAACCCAAGGCCCGGCGGGAAGTCCTCAACCAGATCGAGCGGCACCTGGCCAAGCAGCAGTACTACGTGGCCGCGCCGTCGGGGACCTACGTCGCGGTGTGGGACGCCGCCCTCAAGAGCTACGGGCCGAACATCGGCTTCGACTGCGGCGGACGACTCGTCGCTGCCTGGCTCGACCGCTAACCCGGCCCTCGACGAGCGCAACACGTACGACCGGCCGGGTGGCGGCGGGGGAGGGGCGCGCTCAGGCGGTGTGGGAACCCCTCGTCCTGCGCGCCGCCCGTAGGGCGGCGATTCAGGCGAGCGGGTGAAGCAGCATGAGCGCGCCCCTCCCCCCGACGACGGGCCCCGGCCGCCTCGCGTTCCGCGTGTTCGCGAAGAGTCTGGCCCGGTGCCTTGTGGCGGCGTCGCGGGGCGGAGTTGTCGCTACGAAAGCTTGGGCCAGATCGCCTTGGCCGCCGCGATGCTCTCAGGATGCACGGCCACCGGCCGGCCCTTCTGCCACTGCACGATGCAGAGTTCGGCGCCCACCCGGCGGCCACTCTCGTCGTACTTGACGCGGCCATCGGGAAAGAGCTTGGCGGGACCGTCCTTGAGGTCGATCTTGTGGAGCATCTCTCCCAGCTTGCGGCGATCCGTGGAGCCCGTGCGCTCCATCGCCTCCTTGAAGATCCAGACGTGCGCGTAGGGGAAGATGGAGTCGTGGCCGAACCACGGCTCGTTGGTCTTGGCCACGAAGCGCTTCTCGAGATCGCCCAGGTCCTTGCCCGGCCAGTTGGCCAGGCCTACGATCATCCCTTCCAGATGCTCCTTGCCCGCCACCTTCATCAGCTCGGGCACCGTCCAGTGGCCGCCGCCGCCCACGAGGGGCACGGTGCTCGGGGTGATGCCGCGCTCCGCGAACTTGTCGAGGAGGAGCTTGTCGTCGCCCACGTTGGTGGACTGGCACACGATGAAGTCGGGACGGCCGGAGCGGATCTTCTGCACGAGGGTAGTGGCGTCGGCCAGGGGTGGCGTGTAGATCTCGTCGGCCACGATGGTCAGCCCAAGGTCCTTCGCCACGTGCGCGCGGATGGGCTTCATGAAGCTGACGGAGGCCGCTGAGTTGTCGCCCACGAAGGCAACCTTGGTGGGCTTCCCGCCGCCCGCCTTGCTCGCGAGGTCGACGACCCGCGGGAGGAGAGCAGTGGACTGGGCGTCGGCGGTGGGGGAGGACTGGAAGATGTACTTGTAACCGCGTCCCGTGATCAGGTCCGAGTAGGACAGGGTGAGCCACGGCAGCTCGGCGCGCTCGGTCACCTCGGTCACCGCCAGGGTGAAGCTCGACAGCCAGCATCCGATGCCGCCCACCACGTCGGGCTCCTGGGCGACCAGCCGCTGGGCGGCGTTCTTCGCCTTCTCCGCGGTGTCGCCGGTGTCGTAGAGGACGAGCTTCATCTTGGCGCCGCCGAGGGCCTTGATGCCGCCGCTGCTGTTCACGTCGTCGATAGCGAGCTCGGCGCCCATCTGCTCGAGAATGCCCTGCCGAGCCCAGGGCCCGGAGAGCGGGACGACCAGGGCGATCTTCACCTCGCGTGGGTTCTGCGCGCGGGCGCGGCGCGGGGCCAGCGCTGCGGCGGCGCCCGCGAGTCCCATCTTGATGGCGGTCCGGCGTCCGATCGACGAAGGTGTGGTCATGCGAGTGGTCTCCATATGGTTGTGGGTGCTACGCGTCGGTGAGCCCGAGGTACGAACGGCGGACCCGATCGTCGGCAAGCAAGGTCTCGTACGGCCCATCGAGCACGATGTGACCCGTCTCCAGCACATAGCCGTGGTCCGAGCGCTCGAGCGCTTCGGCCACACGCTGCTCCACGAGGAGGATGGTCAGCCCGTCCTCGCGGTGGATCTGTGAGATGCGCTCGAAGATCAGATCGGCCACGCTGGGGGCGAGGCCCATCGACGGCTCGTCCAGCATCAGGAGCCGGGGGGCGCACGCGAGCCCTCGGCCGATGGCTAGCATCTGCTGCTCGCCCCCCGACAGTGTGCCCGCGAGCTGGCTGGCGCGGTCGGCGAGGATGGGAAACAGGGTGTGGATGCGCTCGAGGGTGTGCGCCCACTGGGTGCGTCCGGCCTTCGGATACGCCCCCATCTCGAGATTCTCGCGCACGCTCAACGTTTTGAACACCTGACGGCCTTCCGGGACATGCGCGATGCCGAGGTGCGCGCGATCCGAGGGCCGATGCATGAGCAGGTTCTCGCCCGCGAAGGTGATCTTCCCGGACACGGGAGGCACCACGCCACTGATCGTCTTGAACAGGGTCGACTTGCCCGCCCCATTGGGCCCGACGATGGTGACGAATCGGCCTTCGGCCACGGACAGGGTCACGTCGGTGAGTGCGTGCAGGCCTCCATAGGCGACCGAGAGATTGCTTACCTCCAGCACGCCGTGCGTCCGACCTTACGCATTCTGGCGCGCCAGCCACTTCTTGCCGAGATACGCCTCGATCACCGAGGCATCCTCGACGATGGCGCGTGGAAGGCCGGTGGCGAGAACACGGCCGTGATCCAGCACTACGAAACGGTCGGCGAGGCGCATCATGGCGTGCATTGTATGCTCGATGATGCAGATCGTCATGCCCTCCCCACGCAACCGGGCGAGCACGGTGAGCACGTCGTCGCATTCCTCTCGGCCAAGCCCGGCCAGAGTCTCGTCCAGCAGGAGCAGCCGCGGCTGGCCCGCCAGTGCGCGGGCCAGCTCCATGAGACGAAGCTGCTTGTTGGTGAGCTGCCCCGCCGCCACCCCTGACTGATCGGCCAATCCCGCCTGACGCAGTGCCCACACCGCGGAGGAAGTCGCCTCATGGTCCGACAGACCGGCGCCGTAGGCGCCGACGATCACGTTGTCGAGGACGGGGAGACGGGGAAAGCTGCGCACGACCTGGAAGGTGCGCCCCACCCCCATGCGGCAGACCTCGAAGGTCTTGCGGCCCAGCATCGGCTCGCCGGCGAGCCGCGCGGAGCCTGCGTCCGCGGAGAGCACGCCGTTCAGCACGTTGAACAGCGTCGTCTTGCCCGCGCCATTCGGCCCGATGATTCCGAGGATCTCGCCCTCGGCGACCGCGAAGCTCACCTCGCTCACCGCCTTCAGGCCGCCGAAGGTCCGTGACACGTTCTCCACGAAGAGGAGCGGCGTGTCCGCGCGCACGGACGTGCGATGGGGTGGAGGCGGCGTGGCGACCACGTCGGGAATGGGAGTGGGCGTCTTCGCGGCAAACCAGCGATCGCGGATGGTCCAGTAGAGCCCGTCGGGCGAGAGCAGCATGATGGCGATGATGGCAATGCCGTAGATGACGCCCTGGATCCCGGGGAGATAGGTTCCCAGCTCGGCTTGCAGCGTCTCCGCGAGGGGCACGAGGATGGCCGCGCCGATGACAGGCCCCCACACCGAAGCGACCCCGCCGAACAGCGTCACCACCACGGCCTGAGCGGATACGAGCATGCCGAACACGGAATCCGGCGTTACCACCAGGAGCACGCGCGCGTAGAATCCGCCCGCGACGGCGGCCATCATGCCCGACACCACGAGGGAGCGCATTTTCCAGAGGCGCGCGTTGATGCCCGCTGCCTCCGCCGCGAGCTCGTTCTGCCGGATGGCGAGGAGGGCGAGGCCGAAACGCGAGCTCTCGATGACCAGCGAGATCACGACGCCTCCGACGAGCAGGCCCACGGCGATCAGCGTGTAGATGCGCGGCTGGCTGAATTCCATGAAGGCGACGGGATGGTCGCGGTGCATGGGCATCGAGACTTCCTGGAAGCCCAGGTATTGCAGAACGTAGAGGATGGCCAGGGGGTAGGCGAGCATGGACAGCGCGAAGTAGTGCCCGCGCAGCCGGAACGTCGGTGTGCCGATGGCGAGGGCGGCCAGCCCACCGATGACCATCCCGAGGGGAATGCCCAGCCACGGCGAGAGGCTCCAGTAGATCATGGCGAGGGTGACGGTGTACGCGCCGATGCCGAAGAATGCCGCATGACCGAAAGACAGCTGGCCCCCATAGCCGGAGAGGATGTTCCACGACACGCCGAAGAGCGCCCACACTGGCACGAGGGTGAGGATGAGCTGGTAGTAGCTGTTGGTCACCACCAGGGCGGCGAGCGAGTACGCCACGGCGAGCACGGCGAGGATGGTCAGGTTCCTTCGGAGCTGCCGCCCCGCGCCGAGCCTCATGCCCGCTCCGCCGACCGCCCGAAGAGGCCTTGCGGCCGCAGGAGGACGATCATGAGGAACACGACGAAGATCGCCGCGTTCTGCAGCTGGGGAGGCAGGATCAGCGCCGAGAACTGCTGGACGAAGCCCACGGTGAGGCCGCCCCAGAAGGCGCCGAGGATGCTGCCCATGCCGCCGAGCACGACGCCCGAGTACATGATGATCACGTAATCGAAGCCCACGAAGGGGCCGAAGGAGATGTAGGTCGCCATCAGGCCGCCCGCGATGGCCGTGATGCCGCTGCCCAGGCCGAAGGCGATGCGATAGGCGCGGTCGACGTCGATCCCCATGTAGGTGGCGGCGGTGGGATTGTCGGCGGCGGCGCGCAGGGCCTTGCCCAGCCGCGTGTACTCGAGCGTGAGATACAGCACGGTCGCCACCAGGATGGCCACGAAGAAGGCGACGAGCTTGGCCTTGTTGAGGAACACGGTGGCCGCGCCGTAGATGGGACCGATCAGAAACGCCTCCGCCGACAGCGGCGTGCGAACGGCGACGGGTGTCGAGCCGAACACGATCTGCCCGCCGTTCTGGAGAATCAGCGAGATGCCGAGAGTGACGATGAGCTGGCCGAAATGCCCCTCGTCGAGTGAGCCGGCGGTGCGCAGACCGGAGACACGGGAGATCAGGAACTTGTGCAGGAGGGCGCCCCCCGCGAAGAGCAGGGGCGCCGCGCAGATCGCGCCGATGAAGGGCCCCCAGTAGGGGCCGAGGAAGGACAGAATGTGCCCGCCGGTGACCAGATAGAGACTCGCGAACATTCCGAGCATGAGGAGCTCGCCCTGAGCGAAGTTGACGATGCGCATGATGCCGAAGATGAGTCCGAGGCCGATGCACATGAGACCGTAGATGCTGCCGATCGTGATGCCCGCGGTGACCGCGTTCAACACGTTCTCGATCAGGATTTCCAGGTCCACCGAGCGCCCGTTCCCTCCCATTGGCCGGCCCCGGGGAGGGGGAGTTCACTCCCGAACCGAGCGTGGCGACTCTAGCACGTCCGCGCGAGAACCCGCGCGCCCAATTGGCGCAAGGGCGGCGTCTGCGCGCGACCGCCTACGTTCGTGATCGACTCCGTCCGAGCCGCGCGACGACGGCGCCACCGGCGAGCAGAGCCGGGGATGAGAGCCATTGCAGCCCCTCGGCTTGACCATCCGGTCCGGGTGGGCGCAAAATCGCACTCCATGGAACGGGGCCGCCCGAGGCCCGTCACCGCTCAGGAGAGACCGGAGGCCACGATGCGCTACGAGCGAATTTCCGCGGACTGTCATATCGACCTCTGCCAGCTGCCACCCGACCTGTTCACCGCCAACGCGTCGGCGGCCCTGCGCGACCGGATGCCCTACGTCACGGACAGTCCCAAGGGCAAGGTCTGGGTGAGCAAGAGCGGCGCCTTCTTCGGACTGGCCGGCGGAATGGGCTCGGCCGGCCGCGAGTACGTCCCGGGCCAGATCCACCGCTCGGATCGCATGGCCTCCACCGGGCTCTACGAAGACGGCAAGAAAGGCATCTATCGCCTGAGCGACCCCGAGCTCCGCCTGAAGGACCAGGACCGCGACGGCGTGCAGGCCGAGGTGCTCTACGGGATCCTGGGCTCGACCACCCGGCTCAACGATCCCGAGGCCGCGGTGGAGATGATCCGCATCTACAACGAGTGGCTGGCCTGGTTCTGTGAGCGCCATCCCGATCGCTATGCCGGCCTCGCCTGCATTCCGAGTCAACCCATCGAGAGAGCGGTCGAGACGGTGAAGCAGGTCGTGAAGCGCGGCGGGGTCCGCGGCCTCGACGTGGCCAACACCTTCGATATGCCGCCCACCTACGATCCGTACTGGGAGCCCTTGTGGGAGGCCATCAACGACAGCGGGCTGCCCATGCACTTCCACACCGTGGGCACGCGCATCCCCGACGCGATCCGCAAGACGCTGTGGAGCTCGCCCAGCGCGGAGAAGGCCGAGCCCCTCATGGACTTCCGAGTCGCCCGCGCCGGCTTCGCCGTCCACATCACCTCCTTCCAGATGTTCATGTCCATGGTCCTCATGGGCATGATCTATGGCGGCGTGCTCGAGCGGCACCCGCGCATCACTCTCGTGCTTGGCGAAGGCGGGGTTGGCTGGATCCCCTACATCCTCGACCGCATGGACCTCGAGTGGGAGGACCAGTTCAAAGACCTCGGCCTCCGCATGGCGCCCAGGGAATACTGGCAGCGGCAGTGCAAGGCCACCTTCCAGTCCGACAAGGTGGGTATGAAGCTCCTGGACGAGCTCGGCGTGGACAACGTCATGTGGGCTTCGGACTTCCCGCATCCCGACGGCATCTGGCCGGACTCCACCGAGTACATCGAGCGCGAGCTCGGACACCTGTCCGCGGACGTCCGCCGCAAGATAATCTGCGAGAACGCGGGCAAGCTCTACGGCTTCATGAAGTAACCACGGTCTGCCGGGCACGCGAAACCCCCGAGAGAGCTCTCGGGGGTTTCGTCTTCTCGAGCGCTACTTGAGGGTGCCCGCGATCTTCCGGATCTCCGCGGGCGTGTGCTCGCCACCGAGCGGCGTTCCCGGAACGAGATGCTTGCCCATGGGCAGACCGCCCACGACCACCGGCTCGAATCCGATCTCCTTGATGAGAGATTCCGCGAGGGCGAGGGCCTTCGGGTCGTCCCCGGCGATGGGGACGCCCACGGGATCGGCGTGACGATGCGAGGTCTCGGCCAGTCGTGCGTAGTTGATGGCATTGAACGCGCGCACGATGGGCGCGCCGGGCAGCCACTTGGCGGTGACCACGCCGGCCCCGCCCTGCTCGTTCACCGACTTGACGAAATCCTCGCCGTCGCGCCGGGGTATCGGGTTGCTCACGTCCATGACCAGCGCTTTCTTGGCCAGGGCTCTCCCGTACGTCTTGCCGATCTCTTCCATGGCGGTATAGGGAACCGCGAGCACGATGACGTCACCGAACGCGACGGCCTGCTCCACGGTGCCCGCCTGCGCGAGCGGCCCCGCGCTCGCGACCAGATCCTTCAGATTCTCTGGGTGACGAGACGAGAACATGACGGGGTGGCCGGCTTTCGCGAAGAGCTTCCCCAGCGCGCCACCCTCGCGACCGGATCCGATCATGCCGATCTTGAGCGGCGAAGCGGGCGTCTGGGCGGCGGCGATGCCGGGCCGGGCCGCGATCGTGAGCACCGCCAGGCCGCTGCCCGCGATGCGTAGGAATTCCCGGCGTGCGTGATGAGTGATGCCATCCCTCGCCATGATCCTCTCCTTCGGTCGAGCCTGGTGAGCGTCCATGATGCGGTCACCCCGATGTCTCCGCCTGCACTGCGGAGGGTAGCAGAGGGAGGCCCGGACGTCCAAGACTCGGGCCGCCGCGTGCACGCGCGTCGATCGTGCGAATACGGTACGATCCGACCGGCCGACGGCCGTATCGGCACACGCTCGCGAGAGGGAGATCGGGCATGACGGGTACGCGCATCCGCGCCATCGTCTTCGACGCCGGCCATACCCTGCTCGAGATGGACTATCCGAGAGTGACCGAGTATCTGCGGGCGCGAGGTCACGAGGTCGACGAGGCATCTGTCGTGGCCGCGGAGCGCCACGCGCGCATGCGCCTGGACGTGGAGCAGGCGAACCAGCCGACTCGCGAGCGCACCGGACAAGGTCGCTACGTGCGCTTCCTCCTCGAGGCTCTCGGAATCGACGACGACGAGCGGCGCGCCCTCGCGGAATGGCGCCGTGGATTCAACGTCCCCATCGGGCTCTGCCACCGCGCCGACCCCGAGGCGGCCCGGGCGCTCCAGCGTGCGCGTGATGCGGGGCTGGCCGTAGGCGTCATTTCCAACTCCAACGGCTCGGTGCATCGCGCGCTCGAGGAGGCCGGGCTCGGAGGCCACCTGGACTTCGTGCTCGATTCGACGGTGGTTGGTGTCGCCAAGCCCAATCCGCGCATCTTCGCTATCGGGCTCGAGGCCGCGAAGACCCGGGCGGAGGAGACCGTGTACGTCGGCGATTCGTACTTCGTGGACGTGGTGGGCGCTCGTCGTGCGGGCTGGGGCGCCGTGCTCTTCGATCCGGGTCGAGTCTGGCCGGAGCGCGAATGCCCGGTAGCCGCCGGCCTCTGCACTGCCGTCGCCCTCGCCCTCGTCTAGTCCTACCTACTCCCGAGTTTTTCAGCGCGAGACGGCCGGGGCCCGTCGTCGGGGGGAGGGGTGCGCTCATGCTGCGTCACCCGCTCGCCTGAATCGCCGCCCTGCGGGCGGC
>Ga0306921_10006391_pt1 | contig 12278 bp, 11 predicted proteins | sample sta12Cox44000080_FD_203760 | JGI IMG/M metagenome (GOLD analysis project Ga0306921, IMG submission 203760) | Lab enrichment of tropical soil microbial communities from Luquillo Experimental Forest, Puerto Rico - statoxic.12C.oxic.44.000.080 (v2)... | ecosystem: Environmental > Terrestrial >... | reverse complement strand
CGCTCAGGCCCGGCACCTTGTCGGACCAGGTGATCAGCACCTTGTCGGCGCGATCGAGCATGTCGGAGCGCAGGATCGTCGAGCCGGCGACGTAGGGATAGACGTCGAAGGCGATCTGCTGCTGCTTCATCGCTTCGGTGAACTTGGGCAGCGTCTCCTTCATGCGGCCGAAGTTCGAGCGGCCCGAGCACTTGTGGTGCGAGACGATGATCTCGGCGCCGGCGCGCCGGCCGATCTCGAACGTCTCGTCCATCGCCTTGAGGATATGGTCGCCTTCGTCGCGCATGTGCGCGGTATAGACCCCGCCCCATTTGCCGAGCGGCTGCGCCACCTCGGCGACCTCGTCGGTCGAAGCGTGGCTGGAGACGGCGTAGAACAACCCGCTCGACATGCCGATCGCGCCCTGGCCCAGGCTCTGGTCGAGCAGCTCGCGCATCTGCTTGATCTCGGGTGCCGTGGCGACCCGGTTGAGGTCGTCGCCCATGGTGGTGAGGCGGAGCGTGCCGTGGCCGATCAGGAAGGCGCCGTTGATCGCGGGTTTTGCCGCCTCGACCTTGCCGGCGAAGGCGGCGAAATCCTTGCAGATGTTCTCGCGCTTCTTGACGATCAGCGACATCCAGTGGCCGACGTCGGGTCGCGTATAGGGCGCGGCCGAGACGCCGCAATTGCCGCACACCACCGTGGTCACGCCCTGGCTCGCCTTCATCGCCATGGTCGGGTTGTCGATCAGCGCCGTGTCGTCGTGCGTGTGCACGTCGATGAAGCCCGGCGCCACGACCTTGCCTTTGGCGTCGATCTCGTTGTCGCCGCGCAGCGCGCCGGGCGGCTCGACGGCGGCGATGCGGTCGACCTTCAGGCCTACGTCGGCGGCGAACAGCTTCTTGCCGGTCCCGTCGGCCACCTGGCCGTTGCGGATCACGGTGTCATAGGCCGCCATGGACTTGCTCCTTACGCTTCGTTGCGGCCAAGCCGCATGTCGAGGTCGAACGGATAAAGCGGCCGCTTGACCCTGGTGTACTTGAACAGCTTCAGGTCCGAGGCGGTGCAGCCATCGCCGTCGCACATCACGATGTGCTTGGCTATCGGCTCGAAGCCGGCGCGGAAGTGTTGGCGCGACTTGATCAGCACGTACTTCTTGCGCCTGGGATCGATGCCGCAATGGGTGAAGACGCCGAGATCGAACGGCTCGGAACGCTTCTCCGACACCACGATCTGCATCTTGCCGGTATCGAGTACGGCAGTGCGGCCCATGCGGATGGTGACGCCGGTCGCCATAGGCCCGGTCACCACGAACTGGCCGTCGGTGATCGCCTTCACCCGGCCGCTGACCTTGAGTGGCTTGCCCTTCAGGCCCATCGCCGGCATGTCGATCTTGCCGCCCAGGCTCAACGTGACCTCGGCACCGACGCCGGCCTTGATCATGTCGGCGACCGACGCCGGGTCGCAGATCGGCCCGGCGGCGGCATCCTCGAGGCCCTGCTTCATCGCCTCCTCGATCACGCTCATGACGTCCTGCGTGCCGCCCGAGGCGGTGTTGTCGCCATGATCGGCCATGACCACTGGGCCTTCGGCGTAGGATTTGGCGCGCGCCACCTGGACCGACAATGGCTCGGGATGGAACAGGAAGCCTTCGCGCTTCTCCCAGGCGGTATCGAGGATCTTGTTCAGCAGCACCTCGCCTTCGGCGGTGCGCTTGTCGCAGACGATGATGGAGGAGAGCGCCAGGTGCGGGATATCGGCCTGCGGGAAGCCGCCGAATACCGAGGCGTTGAGGACCTGGCCCGAATCCTCGGCATGGTTGGCCATGTCCATCAGCGTCTTCATCGGCTCGCGCGAGGGCGTGTGGACGAGCGAGCTGCTCATGATCGGCCGCTTGCCCCACACCATTTTCGGCTCGACCTCGCCTGCCAGCATCCGGAGCAGCGTGCGTCCGGCGCGGCGCGCGGTGTCGGCGGTGTCGATGTGTGGATAAGTGCGGTAGCCGGTGATGATGTCGGCGCCCGTGACCATCGCGTCGGTCATCTGGGTGTGAAAGTCGAGCGCGACGGCGATCGGCACGTCGGGTGCGATCTTGCGGATGCGGCCGAGCAACTCGCCTTCGCCGTCGTCGTATTCCTCGGCGACCATGGCGCCGTGCAGCGCCAGCAAGACGGCGTCGCAGCCCTTCCTGATCTCGTCGACGATCGCCGATGTCATCTGCTCGTAGGCGGCCTTGGTGACCAGACCGGAGGGATTGGCCGACGCCGACATCGGCAGGGTGAACTCGGCGCCCGCCTTGCGCGCCACTTCGATGAAGCCGCCGAGCGAGGTATTGGTGCCTTCCATTTCCTTGATGGCGGCAGGACCATTCAGCGCACCGGAGCGGGCGAACGACTCGATGGGGGTGGGCAGGGGCGAGAACGTGTTCGTCTCATGCATCATCATTGCGACTACGAACTTCTGCGCCACGCGATCCTCCCCTAAACCCTTGAGCAATCTATCGAAATGACCCTGGCGTCAGCTTTGCGCATCGTGCAGATCAGGGTCCTGCAATTCTTGTGCGTTGCAGAAAAGTCACACTATTTGCACGACATGTCCGGACGCTAAATCTGTGTATTTTCGCACATTTTTCAGTCTTGCATTCTCTTCGCAGGTGCACCATTCTTAGCGGGCAGCAAACGCCACCTCGGTGGCCTCTTTGTTTGCTGTATGCCCGTCTTGGGCGTTTCCTCCCTAAACTCGGGCCGTGCTTGCACGGCCCCTTTTTTTGGCCGGTCGGCGCCGATTTCGGACTATTCGGCGGCCCTACTCAGCGGCTAGCGGCCGCGGCAGCAGGGTTTCCAGGGCCGCCTGGCCAATTTCCTCGAGCAGGCCTGTCATCAGGGCCTGGGTGGCGACGAAGCCCGGCAGCTTCTCGTGGCGCGCCTCGTCCATGTAGAGCGCCCGATTGAGCTCGATCTGCAGGGTATGACGGCCAAGGCTCGGACGGCCGTAGCGCTGGGTGGTGAAGCCGCCGGCGTAGGGCTGGTTGCGACGAACCCGCAGGCCGCGTGCGACAAGCCAGCGCTCGGCGCAGTCGATCAGGCCCGGCGCACAGGCTTCGCCGTGATTGTCGCCCAGCACGACATCGATCCGCTGGTCGCGCTCGCGCGGGCCGATGCCCGAGGCCGAGGAAGGCATGGAATGCGCATCGAGCAACAGGGCGCCGCCGAACAGGCTGTAGGTCTGCTCGACCAGCATCGACAGGGCGACGTGATAAGGCCGCCAGCAGGTCTCCAGGCGCCGCTCGATTTCGTCGGCCGGCACGCGGCCGCGATAGATCGCCTCGCCGCTCGCCGCCACGCGGGGGATCATGCCGAGACCGGCCGCGACGCGGGTCGTGCGATGGTTCAACGGCCGGGGCAGGGGCCCTTCGAACATGCCGGGATCGAGCTCGTAAGGCTCGCGATTGGCATCGACATAGGAGCGCGGAAAACGGGCGGCGATCAGCGGCATGCCGAGCCCGGGTGCGGCCGCGAAGAGCTCGTCGACAAAGGCGTCCTCGGCGCGCCGCAGCGCCGCCAGCGGCACCGCCGTCTGGGCCAGGAATTCCGATGGATACAAGGCTCCGCTGTGCGGTGAGGCGACGACCATGGGCATGGCCTGGCGTACCGGAAGCCGGCACAGGAAGGCCTGGTGGTCGGTCGGAAGCAGCGGAAAAGTCATTCCAAGCTCATAGCGCGCGCATCGCGGCACGTCACGCCCTGCTGCAGGGCGCATACTTGCCATTCCGCGGGCCGCGATGTAGACGACCGCGTTTCCGGCGATGGGCGCGTAGCTCAGCGGTAGAGCACTGTCTTGACATGGCAGGGGTCACAGGTTCAATCCCTGTCGCGCCCACCATCGCCGAATCCCCCATCCCTTGAGCTCCGATTTCTATTCTCTCTATTCACACGAGTTCGTGCGCGTGGCGTGCTGCGTGCCGCGCACCCGTGTCGCCGACGCCGGCTACAATCTCGTCGAGACGCTGAAGCTCGCAGCCCAGGGCGACAAGGCCAAGGCCGCGGTCATGGTGTTTCCCGAGCTCGGGCTCTCGTCGTACGCGATCGAGGATCTGCTGCTGCAGGATGCGCTGCTCGACCAGGTCGAGCGCTCGGTCGCCAAGGTGGTCGAGGCGTCGAAGAAGCTCTTCCCGGTGCTGATCGTCGGCGCGCCGCTCAGGCTCGCCGGTCGGCTCTACAACTCGGCGATCGTCATCCACCGCGGCGCGATCCTGGGCGTCGTGCCCAAGACCTACTTGCCCAACTACCGCGAGTTCTACGAGAAGCGCCATTTCGTGTCGGGCGCCAATGTGATCGAGCACGAGATCGTGTTGGCGGGCCAGACGGCGCCGTTCGGCACCGATCTGCTATTCCGCTCGACCGGATCGCTGCCGCTCACCTTCCATGTCGAGATCTGCGAAGACATCTGGGTGCCCGTGCCGCCGTCGAGTCACGCCGCGCTCGCCGGCGCCGAGCTTTTAGTCAACCTGTCGGCCAGCAATATCACCATCGGCAAGGCCGAGGCGCGCCGCCTGCTGTGCGGCAGCCAGTCGATGCGCTCGATCGCGGCCTACGCCTATTCGGCGTCGGGCCCCGGCGAATCGACGACCGACCTCGCGTGGGACGGCCATGCCGCGATCTATGAGCTCGGCGATCAGCTGGCCGAATCGCCGCGCTTCGAAAAGGAGTCGACGCTGGTGAAGGCCGACGTCGATCTCGGCCGCGTCCGCCAGGAGCGCCTGCGCAATGGCGGCTTCGCCGAAGGCGCGCTGTTCGAGAAGGATCGCGTCGAGCGTTTTCGCAAGATCGTCTTCGCGCTCGACTCGCCGCGCGCGTCGGTCAAGCTCGAGCGCTCGATCGAGCGGTTCCCGTACGTGCCGTCCGATCCCGCCAAGCTGCGCGACAATTGCTACGAGGCCTACAACATCCAGGTCCAGGGCCTGGCGCAGCGTCTGCAGTCGAGCCGAGTGCAGAAGGCCGTGATTGGCGTCTCCGGCGGCCTCGATTCGACGCAGGCGCTGGTCGTGTGCTGCCGCGCCATGGATCTGCTGGGCAGGGACCGCAAGGACATCCTCGCCTACACGCTCCCGGGCTTCGGCACGTCCGACAAGACCTACAAGAACGCCTGGCGGCTGATGCGCGAGCTCGGCGTCACGGCCGGCGAGGTCGACATCAAGCCGGCGGCCAAGCAGATGCTGGCCGACATCGGCCATCCTTTCGCCAAAGGCAAGAAGGTCTACGACGTTACCTTCGAGAACGTGCAGGCGGGCCTGCGCACCGACTTTCTCTTCCGGCTTGCCAACCAGCATGGCGGCATGGTGGTGGGCACCGGCGATCTCTCCGAGCTGGGGCTCGGCTGGTGCACCTACGGCGTCGGCGATCACATGTCGCACTACAATCCCAACGGCTCGGTCTCCAAGACGCTGATCCAGCACCTGATCCGCTTCGTCGCGGCCTCGGGCGACGTCAACAAGGCGACAGCCCAGACCCTGTACGACATTCTCGACACGGAGATTTCGCCCGAGCTCATCCCGGCCGGCGCGGGCGGCGCCGTGCAGTCGACGGAGCAATCGGTCGGACCCTACGCGCTGCAGGACTTCAACCTCTACTATCTGACGCGGCTCGGTTATCGGCCGTCCAAGATCGCCTTCCTGGCGTGGAACGCCTGGCACGACGTGAAGAAGGGCGCCTGGCCTGCCAACATGCCGGCCAACGGCGAGCGCGCCTACACGCTGAAAGAGATCCGCCACTGGCTGGGTCACTTCCTGCGACGCTTCTTCACCAACCAGTTCAAGCGCTCGGCGCTGCCCAACGGCCCGAAGATTTCGTCTGGTGGCTCGCTGTCGCCGCGCGGCGACTGGCGCGCGCCATCGGACGGCAGCCCCGACGTGTGGCTGGCCGAACTCGCGGACAACGTGCCGGAGCGCTAGAGTTGGACGTCGCGTAAGGAGGACGTCCGATGCCGCTCAAGATCAAGAAGACCGTGCAACAGATGGTCGACGAGGCCAATGCCGAGATCGAGACTGTGCCGGTCGAGGAGGCGATGAAGCTCGTCGGCCAGCCCGGCATCACCTTCATCGACATCCGCGATCCGCGCGAGTTGTGGCGCGACGGCACGATCCCCGGCGCCATCAACGTCACGCGCGGCATGCTGGAGATGTGGATCGACCCGCAGAGTCCCTACGCCAAGGACTACTTCCAGAGTGGCAACAAGTTCGTGTTCTTCTGTGCCGGCGCCTGGCGCTCGGCGCTGGCCACCAAGACGGCGCAGGACATGGGCCTCAGCCCGGTCGCCCATCTCGAGGGCGGCCTCGGCGCCTGGAAGAAGGCGGGCGGGCCGGTCCAGAAGGTCGAGCCCAAGAAATAGCGATGAGCCCTCCTGACGCGCTCCCCGATGTGTTGCTGGTCCCTCAGCCGACGGCCGACGAGTTTCCCGAATTCATCTCGATCCCGATTCGCATCGCCCACCACGCCAAGGCATTCCCGGACCAGCGCGCCGTCGTCTGTGAGCACAAGGTGCGCACCTGGGCGGAGTTCGACAGGCGGGTCAACAAGGTCGCCCGCACGCTCGCCGGCATGGGCGTGGGCAAAGGCGACAAGATCGCGATCCTTGCCGCCAACTCGGTCGAGTATCTCGAGACCTTCATGGGCGGTTTGCGCGCCGGCACCTGCGTGGTGCCGCTGTCGACCATGGCCGCTGCCGATGCGCTGGAGAAGATGCTCGACGATTGCGACGCCAAGGTGCTGTTCCTGTCGGACCAGTATCGCGGCCTGGTCGAGCCGTATGAAGGCCGGCTCGGCAAGCTGATCGAGGGCGGCCGCATCGCCTACGATTTCACCCGCGCGGGCTGGCGCGACTTCGAGGCATGGCTGGCGCCTGAGAGCGACGCGCCGCTCGAGGTGCCGCTTGGCCCGCTCGACGACTTCAACATCATCTACAGCTCGGGCACCACTGGTCTGCCCAAGGGCATCCTGCACAGCCACATGATGCGCGACACGTTGGCGGTGCGCCTCACAGCCTTCGATTACAGCCCCGACACGATTTCGCTCGCCTCGACACCGCTCTACTCCAACACCACGCTCGTTGCCGTGCTGGCGACGTTGGGCGTGGGCGGCATGACGATCTTGATGCCGCGCTCCGATGTGGCGAAGTTTCTCGAGATCGCCGAGCGCGAGCGCGTGACCCACGCCATGCTGGTGCCGGTACAGTATCAGCGCATCCTGGCGCATCCAGGCTTCGACAGCTACGACCTCACCGCGTTCAAATGCAAGCTCTCGACCAGCGCGCCGCTCCGGGCCCACATCAAGGCCGACGCGGTGAAGCGCTGGCCGGGCCGGCTGATCGAGATCTACGGCCTCACGGAGGGCGGTGGCTCGTGCACGCTCGAGGCCAATCTCTTTCCCGACAAGCTCCACACCGTGGGCAAGCCGAGCCTGGGCAGCGAGATCGTGGTGTTGGACGAGCAGGGCAGGGTGCTGCCGCAGGGTGAGGTCGGCGAGCTCGCCGGGCGCGCGCAGATCATGATGAAGGGCTACTACAAGCAGGACGACAAGACGCGCGACCTGTTCTGGCACGACCAGGACGGCCGGCTGTTCTTCAAGTCGGGCGACATGGGCCGGATCGACGAGGACGGCTTCGTCGTCCTGCTCGACCGCAAGAAGGACATGATCATTTCCGGCGGCTTCAACGTCTATGCCGCCGACATCGAGGTGTTGCTGCTCAAGCACCCGGACGTGGTCGATGTCGCCGTGATCGGCATTCCGAGCGAGCAGTGGGGCGAGTCGCCGATGGCCCTCTGCGTGCGACGGGATGGCGCCGATCCAACCGAGGACACGGTCAAGGAATGGGCCAACCGACAGCTCAGCAAGACGCAGCGGCTGGTCGCCGTCGAGTTCCGTCAGTCCTTGCCGCGCAGCACGATCGGCAAGATCATGAAGCGTGAGCTGCGCGAGCCCTACTGGGCCGGCCGCAGCGCTCGAATCTGAAAGGCGCTTTGAGGCAACCATGACCGAGCCGACGCTCCGCTCCGCGCATCTCTTCACGCTGACGCTCGACGTCGATCCTGACTTTGCCGATGTCGGCGAGACGCCGTACGGGCGTCGCCGCATCGCCACCGTGAAGGGCGGCCATTTCGAGGGCGAGGAGCTCAAGGGCACCGTGCTGCCGTCGCCGGCGGGCGACTGGCTGCTGCTCCGGCGCGACGGCATCCTGATGCTGAACGTGCGGCTCACGCTCAAGACCGACGACGGTCACTTGATCTACATGCGCTACGAAGGCATGCGGCATGGCCCGGCCTGGGTGATCGAGGCGCTGAACAAGGGCGAGAAGGTCGACCCCAACCAGTATTACTTCCGCATGACGCCGTGGTTCGAGACGGCGTCGGAGAAATACCGATTCCTCAATCGCATCATCTGCGTCGGCACCGGGCGGCGCGAGCCGACCGGGCCGGTCTACGAGGTCTTCCACATCCTGTGAACACCATCGTCCCTGCCGGCGCGCCCTGGTCGGGCATCGTCCGGCAGGGCCAGGTGTTGCGCATCACCGACCTCGAGGGCCAGCAGGCGGTCGATTTCCTTTGCTACAACGCGGCCGACCCGCAGGAACGCTACCACGCGCCCAACACGCTCAAAGCCGCCGGCAGCATCTTCCTGACCGCCGGCCACAGGCTCTATTCCGACATCGCCCGGCCGATCTTCACCATCATCGAGGACCAGTTCGGCGGCCACGATACGATCGGCGGCTGCTGCAGCGCGCCGTCCAACGAGATGCTCTATGGGGTGAAGAATTGCCCGGGCTGCCGCGAGAACTTCCTGACGGCGTTGTCGCGACACGGCCTTGGCCGCAAGGACATCGTCCCCAACATCAACTGGTTCATGCGCGTGCCCGTCGCCGCCGACGGTGGCGCTGCCGTCGTCTTGGGTGTGTCACCGCCGGGCTGCCAGGTGGTGCTCAGGGCCGACATGGACGCGCTGGCGGTGATTTCGAACTGCCCGCAGATCAACAACCCGTGCAACGGCTTCAAGCCGACGCCGATCCGGGTCGAGATCACCGGCTGATCTTGTCGAGCACCGGCAGGATGTATTCGCGGAACTTCGCGGGATTCTCGCTCATCGGGAAGTGGCCGACTTCCTTCATGACCAGCACCTCCGCACCGGCGATGTGCCTGGCGGTGCGCAGCGTGTCCTCCGGCGTGCAGGAGAAGTCGTATTCTCCGGTCAGCAGGTAGAGCGGGCAGGTCTTGGTGTCGATCGTCTTCACTTTTTCGCGCAGGTCACCGTCGACGCGATAGAAGTAGAGATCGCCTTTGAACACGCCGGGACCGCTCTGCATGTACATCCAGAGCGTCTCGTGGCGGCTGACCGGCGGGCTGTGCGGGGCGATCAGTCCGGAAACCAGCGCCGCGCACACCTCGCCGCCATGCACGTCGGGTCGATGCAGCCAGGCGGTGTCGTACCAGGGCTGCTGGAAATCGGCGGCCTCGAGCGCGATCAAGGCGCGGAACTCGGGGGCGTGCTCGATCGCCAGGTTGAGCACAATGCGTCCGCCGATCGAGCAGCCCATGACGACCGGCCGGTCGAGCTCCATGGCCCGGCAGAAGGCGCGGATCGCGGCGGTATAGGACTGCGTGGTCAGGCGATACTCGCCACGCTCCCAGCCATCGGGTGGCATCGACTTGCCGTGCCAGGGCATGTCGAAAGCCAGGACACGGAAACGCCGGGTGATCTCGGGATCGGCCAGCAGATGCCGATACTGGCGGTTGTCGGCGCCCGCCGTATGCAGGCACACCAAGGGAATGCCTTGGCCTGCCTCCTCGAAATAGAGGCGATAGGGAACGCCGTCGATATCGGTCCGCAGGTAGCGGCCGACCATGGGATCGAGCTGGATTGCCATGTCAGGCCTCTTTCCGCGGCAGGGCCAGCAGATCCTTGAAGTACTGCAGGTTCTGCAGGAACGGCCGCAAGTCGCCGTCGATCGACGCGGCGCCACGCTTGGTCAGGGCGAGGAGGTCGTGCCAGCCGGGCTCGGGGACGGACTTCCAGTAACCGGACCAAGCTTCGTCGGAGGCGCGGAAGGCGAAGGCTGTCGAGCGCATCAGCTTGGCGCCGCGCTCGAAGGCTGACAGCGCGCCGTTGCGAATGGCGAGAAAGAACGGCTCAGGGCCGATGTCGACGCGGCAGTCGACGGTGAGCCAGCGGCCGCGGCGCAGGAGGTCGGAGTCGGCAGCCAGCAATTGGGGAAGACGGGCGAAGCGATCGGCTGCAGTCATTCCTGCAGTATGTACTCCACCGTCGAGCCGTCGAAAGCGACGAATATCCCCTTCACCCAGCGGCCGCGGTCGTCATACCACAGGTCCATACGCAGATCGCCGCTGTAGGTGTAGTGCATGGCCTCGACGCTGCGCGTCGAGGTGCGCACCGTCTCGCGGCCGCCCGGTACGACCTTGACGTGCGCCGGCGTGCCGTACTGGCTGTTGAGCAGCGTCGACTGCTTGACCTGGCGGACATTCCACTGGCTGGTCGGCATGATGTTGGCCGGCAGCGTCTCACGGCTGATGTCGGGCACCTGGAAGCCATCGAGGGCGGCCGCCGAGACCGGCCCGGCCGTCGTGCGCTCGACCTTCAGGTTGGCCCCGACATGCTGGGCAGCCACGCTGAACCTGCGTCCGTTGTCTTCAGTGGTGGTCTGCATCGACTGCAACTGCTCGCCCGACCAGACTTCGTTGCCATGATGAACGTAGCGATAGGCCACGAGGCCCATGGCGCGCACCGTGATGTCGGCGTCGATCGTCACGATCTGCGCGCTGCCCTTCTGGGAGAAGGTGAGGACATGTCGCCCGACATTCTCGCCGTTGCGCCAAACCGCGAAGGTGACGACCGGAGGATAGAGCTGATCCGCGGCGAAGGAGGCCGGGCTCGCTCCGACCAGCAAGACCGACAACGCGAGCCACTTCGACATCCGCCGGCCCCCTTCCACTCCTCCGCAGGCGCCCGGCGCCATCAGACGACTCGGTCCGCCCGCAGCTTCTGGATAACGGCCGGTTCGTAGCCGAGTTCCTGAAGGATCTGGTCGGTGTGCTCGCCGAGCTTGGGCGCGCGGCGGCGGATGGTGAGCGGCGTGCGCGACAGCTTCACCGGCTCCTTGAGCACCGGCACCGGCTTGGCCGCCCCTGGATACTCCATGGAATGAAAGAACCCCGCCCCCCGCACGTGTTCATCATCGAGCGTCTGTTGCGGCGTGTAAATGGCCCCGGCGGGGATACGATTGGCTTCGAGCGCCTCCAGGGCCTCGGCGACGGTGCGGCTCTCGCACCATTTTTGCATGATGGCCGACAGCGCCTCGCCATTGTCGCCGCGCGCCAGGTCGTCCTTGAAGCGCGGATCGGCGGCGAGGTCCTCGTTGCCCATCAGGCGGCACCAGCGCACGAACAGCGGTTGGCCGATGGTCATGGCGTAGATCCAACCGTCCTTGCACTTGAACGTGTCCGACGGCCCGGCGGTGAAACCGCGATTGAGCGTGGCGATGCGGTTGAGGTTGAGCATCGACTGCTCGATCAGATGGCTGTTGGTGATGTTGACGGCGGTGCGCAGCAGCGCCGTTTCGACTTTCTGGCCCTTGCCGCTGCTGGCGCGGTCCATCAGGGCCGCCAGCACGCCCACGGTGGCGAGCAGCGCCGAGCCGAAATCGACATAGGGCGCGTTGGCCCGGGTCGGCACCTTGCCGTCGCCCGAGAGATACATCGCGCCCGACATCGCCTGGCCGATCGTGTCGAAGCCCACGCGCGTGGCGTAGGGACCCTCGGATCCGAAGGTCGAGTTGGTGGCGAGGATGATGCGCGGATTGATCGCCGAGAGGGTCTCGTAGTCGATGCCCATCTTCTTGAGGTCTTCGTAGGGCAGGTTGGCGATCACCACGTCGGAGACGGCGACCAACTTCTTGACCACCTCGCGGCCGGCCGGCTTCACCGGATTGAGGGTCATGCCGAGCTTGTTGCGGCCCATCTGGAGGAACATGGCGCCTTCGCCGCCTTCGGCGACCGGCGTCACCCAGCGGTCTTCGCTGCCTTCCAGCTTCTCGATGCGGATCACCTCGGCGCCGAGATCGCCCAGCAGGGTGCCGCAGAACGGCCCGGCGATGTACCGGCCGAAATCGAGAACGCGTATTCCCTCGAGAACGCCTGGCATCTTCCTAGGCCTCGATGGTCATGCGGCGGCCCGGTGGGACGCGCGCTGCTTGGCGCCTTTGAGCGTGCCGCCGCGCATCACGTGGCCGGGCAGGGG